>Ga0335069_10010096_pt1 | contig 13405 bp, 10 predicted proteins | sample Lox_Sample_11_FD_206714 | JGI IMG/M metagenome (GOLD analysis project Ga0335069, IMG submission 206714) | Soil microbial communities from Loxahatchee National Wildlife Refuge, Florida, United States - Lox_Sample_1.1 | ecosystem: Environmental > Terrestrial > Soil > Wetlands | place: USA... | reverse complement strand
AGACGAGCCGGGTGGCCGTGGTCGCCTCCACCGAGGGCGGCATGGACATCGAGGAAGTGGCGCACGCGACGCCCGAGCGCATCCGCACCTTCACCATCGATCCGGCCACCGGCGTGTGGCCGCACCATGGTCTCCTCCTGAGCCAGGCCCTGGGCCTCACCGGCGAGGCGGCCAAGCAGGCCCGCGCCCTGCTGCCCGCGCTCTACAAGGCCTTCACCGAGAAGGACATGAGCCTCTTGGAGATCAATCCGCTGATCGTCACCGCCGACGGCGCCCTGAAGGTGCTCGACGCCAAGGTGGGCTTCGACGACAACGCCCTCTTCCGCCACCCGGATGTCGTGGCCTTGCGCGACGTGACCGAGGAGGACGAGAAGGAGATCGAGGCCTCCAAGTACGACCTCTCCTACATCGCTCTCGACGGCGACATCGGCTGCATGGTCAACGGCGCGGGCCTGGCCATGGCGACCATGGACATCATCAAGCTCTACGGCGCCGAGCCCGCCAACTTCCTCGATGTGGGCGGCGGCGCCACCCGAGAGAAGGTGACGGCGGCCTTCAAGATCATCATGGCCGACCCCAACGTGAAGGGCATCCTCGTCAACATCTTCGGCGGCATCGCCCGTTGCGACACCCTGGCCGAGGGCGTGGTGGCCGCGGTCAAGGAGGTGGGGCTGAAGGTGCCGCTGGTCGTGCGCCTGGAGGGCACCAACGCCGACCTCGGCAAGAAGATACTCAGCGACAGCGGCCTCAACGTCATCCCCGCCAACGACCTCGCCGATGGGGCCCGCAAGATCGTGGAGGCGGTGAAGAAGGCCGCCTGATGCGCCGCCTGAAGTTCCTGGCCCAAGGACTTTTCGCCCTCCTTCTGCTGGCGCCGCCCGCGGCCGGCGTCGCACAGGACGAGGACGATCCGGTCGCCTGGAGCAAGACCGCCGCGACGGGCGCCCTCGATCTTTGCCGCGACGACGCCCCGGACGCGGCGGCGGTGGCCGAGCATGGCGAGGTCTGGGGCTGGCCGCACTTCGTTCCCTATCTCGAGCATCCGGACGGCTTTCAGCGCGAGGCCGGAGGGGAGAGCCGCCGAACCTTCCAGGCGGCGGGCAAGAGCGCCTTCGTGGAGCTCACGGTGCAGAGCGGCCAGGTGACCGCCGCGGCGCCCGCGGGCCTGCGCTACTTCCGCTGCGAACTGGCCGCCGACCAGCCCATCGCTGGCGCCCTGCGCGCCTACTTCACCGCCGCCTACGGTCCGCCGGCCGAGGACACGCCGGGCGCCGTGGTCTGGCTCAAGGGGGACGCCGCCGGTCAGGCCGCCGTCGGCGCCGGCGAAGACGCCGCCTGGAAGGCCGCTGCGGCCGCATCGCCCGGCGCGCGTCTGGATCGCGTGGAGCTCAGCACCGAGCGCGGTCTCGTGCGAGCGAAGTGGACGGTCTTCCTGAGGTCTCCCTAACGAAAAGCCAGGCGCGGGCCGCGGGGCTTTGCTTGGGCGCCGTCATCGCCTATGGGATGCCGGCCGCGCGGCCCAAGGCGGGCGCGGCGCTCAACAGCGACAAAGAGACTCATGTCCATTTTGGTCGGCAAAGAGACGCGCGTGATCTGCCAAGGGTTCACCGGAGCCCAGGGGACGTTCCACTCCGAACAGGCGATCGCCTACGGCACGAAGATGGTCGGGGGCGTCTCCCCCGGCAAAGGCGGCGGAACGCACCTCGGCCTGCCCGTCTTCGACACCGTCGCCGAGGCGGTCGAGCATACGAAAGCAGACGCCAGCGCCATCTATGTGCCCCCGCCCTTCGCCGCCGACGCGATCCTGGAGGCGATCGATGCGGAGATTCCGCTCATCGTCTGCATCACCGAGGGCATTCCGGTGGAGGACATGATCAAGGTCAAGCGCGCCCTCTCCGGCTCCAAGTCGCGCCTGATCGGCCCCAACTGCCCGGGCGTTCTCACGCCGGGCGCCTGCAAGATCGGCATCATGCCGGGGAACATCTTCCGCGACGGCTCGGTGGGCGTGGTCTCGCGCTCCGGCACCCTGACCTACGAGGCGGTGTTCCAGACTTCGCAGGCCGGCCTTGGGCAGACCACGGCCGTCGGGATTGGCGGCGATCCGGTCAAAGGCACGGAATTCATCGATATCCTGGAGATGTTCCTTGCCGATCCGGCGACGCAGTCGATTATCATGATCGGCGAGATTGGCGGTTCCGGCGAAGAGGATGCGGCCGAATTCATCAGATCTTCAAAGGTCAGGAAGCCTATGGTGGGCTTCATCGCCGGGTGCACTGCGCCGCCCGGACGACGCATGGGCCACGCCGGCGCAATCATCTCCGGCGGCAAGGGAGGGGCCGAGCACAAGATAGCGGCCATGGAGGCGGCGGGAATCCGCGTCTCGCCTTCTCCCGCAGCCCTGGGCGAGACCTTGGTCGAGGCGCTCAAGAACGCCTGACCTTTCCGCTCACTGCAAGGGCCGGCCGCCGCGAGAATTAATTCTAGCGGGAGCGGACCCGGCGCGGTGGGGTTCGGCTCCCGGCTGACTATATTGCGGGCCTCGCCCGGAGCTCTCTTCGAATTGCCCCGGCGGGCCAAGGTGAGAGGCGATGCCGGACGACGCTGGACGATTGAACGAGGTCTTGGCCGAGACGTCCTTCCTCTACGGAGGGAACGCGAGCTTTGTCGAAGACCTGCAGGCCAAATGGGCGGCCGACCCCAACTCGGTGGAGCCCTCCTGGCGAGCCTTCTTCGCCTCGCTGCGTGATCGCGTGGAAGAAGTGGCCAAGGCCCAGGCGCCGCCGCCCTGGGCGCCCCCGCCTCTAGCGACGCCGCGGCCGGAATGGGTCTCCGCCATCGACGGCCTCTGGCCGGCCATGGAGGCCAAGCTCGAATCGCGGATCGGCGCCGCCGCCCCGGCCGCCGGCCCCGACGAGGTGCGCGCCCGCACCCTCGATTCCCTGCGCGCGATCATGATGATCCGCGCCTTCCGCATGCGCGGCCACCTGAAGGCCAATCTCGATCCCCTGGGCCTGGCCACGACGGCGGGCGACGCTTCCGAGCTCGACCCGGCCACCTATGGCTTTTCGGAGCACGACTACGACCGGCCGATCTTCCTCGACTTCGTGCTCGGGATCGAGACCGCCAACCTGCGCGAGATCCTCAGCATCCTGCGGCGCACCTACTGCGGCAACATCGGCGTGCAGTACATGCACATCTCCGATCCGGCCGAAAAGGCGTGGCTGCAGCAGCGCATCGAGGGCCGCGACAAGGAGATCGTCTTCACCCGCGAAGGCAAGATCGCCATCCTGAAGAAGCTGATCGAGGCCGAGGGCTTCGAGCGCTTCCTGCACAAGCGTTTCCCGGGCACCAAGCGCTTTGGCCTCGACGGCGGCGAGGCCATGGTTCCGGCGCTGGAGCAGATCATCAAGCGCGGCGGCGCCATGGGCGTGAAGGACATCATCATCGGCATGCCGCACCGGGGCCGGCTCAATGTCCTGGCCGCGGTCATGGGCAAGCCCTACCAGGTGATCTTCCACGAATTCCAGGGCGGCTCGTCGGTGCCGTCGGACGTGGAGGGCTCGGGGGACGTGAAGTACCACCTGGGCGCCTCGTCGGACCGCAGCTTCGACAACAATACGGTCCACCTGTCCCTGACCGCCAATCCCAGCCACCTGGAGATCGTCAATCCCGTGGTGCTGGGCAAGGCGCGGGCCAAGCAGGCCTTCGCGCTTCGGGAGAGCCCGACAGTGGGCCGCGGCCATGTCCTGCCCCTGCTGATCCACGGCGACGCGGCCTTCGCCGGCCAGGGGGTGGTGGCCGAATGCTTCAACCTGATGGGGGTGAAGGGCTACCGCACCGGCGGGGCGGTGCATTTCATCGTCAACAACCAGATCGGCTTCACCACCAGCCCGCGCTACTCGCGCACCAGCCCCTATCCGTCCGACACCGCCCTGATGGTCGAGGCGCCGATCTTCCACGCCAACGGCGACGATCCGGAGGCGGTGGTCTTTTCCGCCAAGGTGGCCACCGAATATCGCCAGCAGTTCGGCAAGGACGTGGTCATCGACATGTTCTGCTATCGCCGGTTCGGCCACAACGAGGGCGACGATCCGACGATGACCCAGCCCTTGATGTACGAGGTCATCAAGCACCATCCGACCACCCGCGAGATCTACGCTCAGCGCCTCATCGACGAGGGCGTGATCACCGCCGACGAACTGCAGCAGTTCCTGTCGGAGTTCGACGCCTTCCTCGACAAGGAGTTCGAGGCCGGTCGCAGCTACCACGCCGACCGGGCCGACTGGCTCGACGGCAAGTGGGCGGGTCTTGCGCCCGAACACGAGGAGCGCCGGGGCGACACCGCCCTTTCGATGCAGAAGCTGCGCGACCTCGGCCAGAAGGTCACCACCCTGCCCTCGCGTCTGAACGTCCACAAGACGGTCAAGCGGGTGGTGGAGAACCGCCGGGCCGCCATCGAGTCCGGCCAGAACATCGACTGGGCCACCGGCGAGCACCTGGCTTTCGCCTCCCTGCTCGATCAGGGCTACAGCGTCAGGCTCTCCGGCCAGGACAGCGTGCGCGGCACCTTCAGCCAGCGCCATTGCGCCATCGTCGACCAGACCACGGAAGAGCACTACATCCCGCTCTCCCACCTGCGTCCCGGCCAGGCCCACTTCGAGGTCCTCGATTCGGCCCTGTCCGAGGAGGCGGTGCTGGGTTTCGAATACGGCTTCTCCCTGGCCGACCCCAATACCCTCACCCTGTGGGAGGCCCAGTTCGGCGACTTCGCCAACGGCGCCCAGGTGCTGATCGACCAGTTCATCTCGTCGGGCGAGCGCAAGTGGCTGCGCATGTCCGGCCTCGTCATGCTGCTGCCCCACGGCTACGAGGGGCAGGGCCCCGAGCACTCCTCGGCGCGGCTGGAGCGGTTCCTCCAGCTCTGCGCGGAGGACAATCTGCAGATCGCCAACTGCTCGACGCCGGCCAACTATTTCCACGCCCTGCGCCGCCAGCTGCTGCGCGACTACCGCAAGCCTCTCGTCCTGATGACGCCCAAGTCGCTCCTGCGGCACAAGAAGGCCGTCTCCATGCTGACGGACTTCGCCGAGGGCTCCGCCTTCCACCGCGTGCTCCACGACGACGCCGAGCACGAACGCCTGACCAGCATCCGCCTGGCGCCCGACGCGAAGATCCGCCGGGTGATCCTGTGCTCGGGGAAGGTCTATTACGACCTCCTCGATGAGCGCGAGCAGCGCGGGATCGACGACGTCTATCTGATGCGCCTGGAGCAGTTCTATCCCTGGCCGATGAAGTCCCTGACCACGGAGCTTTCCCGCTTCCCGGGCGCCGACCTCGTCTGGTGCCAGGAGGAGCCGAAGAACATGGGCGGCTGGACCTTCGTCGATCCTTGGCTGGAGCTGACCTTGGCCAAGATGAAGGTCGCGGCCAAGCGGGCGCGCTACGTCGGCCGTCCGGCTTCGGCTTCGACCGCCGCGGGCCTGATGAGCCGACACATGAAGGAGCTGCAGGCCTTCCTGGCCCAAGCCTTCGCGTGACGAACACGCCCGGCTTGGCTTAAGGTCGCTGAAGGGGAACGACCTGATGACCGACATAACAACTCCGGCGCTCGGCGAATCGGTCACCGAGGCCACCATCGCGCGCTGGACCAAGAAGGCCGGCGATCCTGTCCGCAAGGACGAGGTGCTGGTGGAGCTGGAGACCGACAAGGTGAACCTGGAGGTGGCTGCGCCCGCCGACGGGGTGCTCGCGGACATCGCCGCGCCGGAAGGCGCCACGGTGACGCCCGGCCAGGTGCTGGGCCACGTGGAGCCGGCGGGGTCCGCCCGCGCCAAGGCGCCGGTCCGTGAAGCCGAGACGGTCGCCGCCGCTCTGGCGCCCGCGCCCGCCGCCCCTGCTCGCCCGCCGGCGGCCCCGGCCCAGCCGCTCGCCCCTTCGGTGCGCCGGATCGTCGAGGAGAACCAGCTGGACCCGGCCGCCATCGCCGGCCGCGGCAAGGACGGCCGCATCACCAAGGGCGACGCCCTGGCCGCCTTGGAGGCGCGGGCGGCCGCGCCCGCGCCCGCGGCGCAGCCCGCTCCGCAGCCTTCTTCGCCTCGGCCGCCGCAGGAGCGCGAAGACCGTGTGCGGATGACCCGCCTGCGCCAGACCATCGCCCGGCGCCTGAAGGAGGCTCAGGAAACCGCCGCCATGCTCACGACCTTCAACGAGGTCGACATGGGCGCGGTGATGGCCTTGCGCGCCAAGTACAAGGACGCTTTCGAGCAGCGCCACGGCGTGCGGCTGGGCTTTATGAGCTTTTTCGTCAAGGCCTGCATCGCCGCCTTGAAGGACGTCCCGGCGGTCAACGCCGAGATCGACGGCCAGGACATCGTCTACAAGAACCACTACGACATCGGCGTGGCCGTGGGCACGGAGCGGGGGTTGGTGGTGCCCGTGGTCCGCGACGCCGACCTGATGACCTTCGCCGGGGTCGAACAGGCCATCAACGATCTGGGCAAGAAGGCGAGGGACGGGACCCTGGCCCTGGAGGACCTTCAGGGCGGCACCTTCTCCATCACCAACGGCGGGGTCTACGGCTCGCTGATGTCCACGCCGATCCTGAACGCGCCCCAGTCGGGCATCCTCGGCATGCACAAGATCCAGGATCGCCCCATGGCGGTGGGCGGCCAGGTGGTGATCCGGCCGATGATGTATCTCGCCCTCACCTATGACCACCGGGTGGTGGATGGCCAAGGCGCCGTCACCTTCCTGGTCAAGGTCAAGGAGCACATCGAGGACCCGCAGCGCCTGCTGCTGGAGGTCTAGGGGGCCGCGGTGGGCCTCGCCCTCGTCGCCCGCATCCCCAGCCTCGCCGAGGCGCAGATTGCGGCGGGGGCCTTGCGGGCCGCGGGGATAGAGGCCGAGGTCTTCGACGTGGGCTTTGGCGCCATGGAGGCGCCGGTGATCGCGGGCCTAGGCGGCTACCGGATCATGGCGCCCGAGGACGAGGTGACGGCGGCCCGTGCGATGCTGCGGGCGCTGAAGGCCAGCCCGGGATTGCACGATCCGGACGACCCCGGCCCCTGGACGGCTCCGCCACGTCCGGCCTCGTTCCGCACCCGGGGCATGCGCGTGCTCGCCCTGATCCTTCTCCTCCTTCCCGTGATCCCCTGGCTGCTCCACCTCCTGTTCCGCTGAAGCCGCAGCGCCTATATCGCCCCGGACGCAATGAGTCGGAGCGGGGCATGACGGACTACGACGTGGTCATCATCGGCGGGGGTCCCGGCGGCTACAACGCCGCGATCCGGGCCGGCCAGCTGGGCCTGAAGGCCGCTTGCGTTGAGAAGCGCGCGACGCTGGGCGGGACGTGCCTGAACGTCGGCTGCATTCCGTCCAAGGCGCTCTTGCACGCCTCCGAGCTCTTCGAGATCGCGCAGAAGGATTTCGCCGGCTTCGGCATCGAGGCTGCGCCCAAGCTGAACCTGAAGGCGATGATGGCCCAGAAGGAGGGCGCCGTCGGCCAGCTCACCAAGGGCATCGAATTCCTCTTCCGCAAGAACAAGGTCGACTGGATCCGGGGCGCAGGGAAGATCGCCGGCCCGGGCCAGGTGGAGGTCACCGGCGACGACGGCGCGGTGACCAAGCTCGGCGCCCGCGACATCGTCATCGCCGCCGGCTCGGAGCCCGCGCCCCTCGCCGGCGTAACCGTGGACCAGAAGCGGATCATCGATTCCACCGGCGCGCTCAGCCTCCCGGAGGTTCCGAAGTCGCTGATCGTCATCGGCGCGGGGGTGATCGGCCTGGAGCTGGGCTCGGTGTGGCGGCGCCTGGGCGCCGAGGTGACGGTGGTGGAGTTCCTCGACCGGATCACGCCCGGGGTCGACGACGAGGTGGCCAAGACCTTCCAGCGCCTGCTGCAGCGCCAGGGGATGACGTTCCGGCTGGGCGCCAAGGTGACCGGCGCCAAGGCCTCCGCCAAGTCGGTGAGCCTCACCGTCGAGCCCGTCGCCGGCGGCCCGGCCGAGACCCTGAACGCCGACTACGTGCTGCTGGCCATCGGTCGTCGTCCGTATACGGATGGACTTGGCCTGGAGAGCGTCGGCGTCGCGCCCGACCGACGCGGCTTCATCCCCACCGACCATGGCCGCACGTCCGCGTCCGGCGTCTGGGCCATCGGCGATGCGACGCTGGGGCCGATGCTGGCGCACAAGGCCGAGGAGGAGGCGGTCGCCTGCATCGAGCTGATCGCCGGCAAGGCCGGCCACGTGAACTACGACGTCATCCCCAGCGTCATCTACACCTATCCGGAGGTGGCCCAGGTCGGGAAGACCGAGGAGGAGTTGAAGGCGGCGGGCGTGGCTTACAAGGTGGGCAAGTTCCCCTTCACCGCCAACGCCCGCGCCAGGGTGAACGGCGAGACGGACGGCTTCGTCAAGGTGCTGGCCGACGCGGCCACCGACCAGGTCCTCGGCGTCCACATGATCGGCCCCGACGTCAGCGAGATGATCGGCGAATACTGCGTCGCCATGGAGTTCGCCGCCTCCTCCGAAGATGTCGCCCGCACCTGCCACCCCCACCCCACCCGCTCCGAAGCCCTGCGCCAGGCGGCCATGGGCGTAGAGGGCTGGACGATGCAGGCTTAGGGGCCCTGGGGTCTAACAGGAGAGGTCAGGCGAATGCGGTTTCGGGCTGGGGCGTTGGTCGCCGCGGTTATGGTCGCAGCGGCCGTTTCGTCGCCTGCCGCCGCGGGTTCAGGTCTTACGCAGAGCTTCGTCGGAAGCGCCGCCGATGCGACCTCCGGTGAGCCGGCCGCGGCGCCGGGGCAGGTGATCGCCACCGTGAACGGCGAGGAGATCACACTTCGCGAACTGCAAGCCGAGCTCAACGGCATGACGTTCACGGACGCCAAACAGCGCAAGGCGGCCGAGCAAGCCGCGCTTCAGCAAATCATCACGCGCAAGATTGTCGCCCAGGAAGCAAAGGCGGAGGGGATCGACAAGACACCCGACTTCGGCGCGCAGAAGGACCGCACAGTGGACAATCTTCTGGCGCAGGCGCTCGCGCAGAAGATCATCGCCTCCGTTCTGCCGACCACCCGTGACGAAGCGCAAACCTACGTCTCTGACCACCCGAACCAGTTCTCCGAACGGAAAATACTGGTCGTCGATCAGATCCGGGCCCAGATGCCCTCCGACCCGAAGAAGTTTGGTCGAGAAATGACGCCCATAAAGACCATGGACGACTCCGCCGCCCTGCTAACCCGCGAAAACATCGCCTTTCAGCGGGGCGACGCCCAGCTGGACACCCTGCAACTGAACCCCGACCTTGTCCGGAGGATCTTGCGCCTGCCTCCGCACGAGGTGTTCGTCTATCCGGAAAATGGGGGCGTTCTGATCAATCAGATCAAGGTGACCAAGGTCGTCCCGGTCACCGGAGAGACTGCGATCGCCTACGCCAGCAAATACCTGCGCGACCAGCGCGTGCAGGAGGCGATGAAGAACGAACTTTCCACGCTCGTGGGCGCGGCCGCCCCGACGATCCACTACGATCCGGCCTATGCGCCGCCTCCGCCCTCGCCTGCCAACGCGTCGCCCAATTAGAAGGCTATGGCCGGGATCACACCCCCAGCCCCACCCGCGCCGCCTTCAGGAACACCGCGGGCAAGGCGTCGAGCCCCGACCTCGGGGTCCAGAGGGCGCCGTCCCAGCTTCCTTCGGCGCGGAAGACGCGCAAAGCCCGCACCTGCCACCCTTACCCACCCGCTCCGAAGCCCTGCGCCAAGCGGCCATGGGCGTGAAGGGCTGGATGATGCACGCTTAAAGGGATGAAGGATTGCGGCAGCCAAGCGGTGCGGTTTGGTGTTCCGAAAGCAGACATTCGGAACTTCGGAGGCGGGGGGAAGGCGGCCCCTTACCCATCTTGGGGAATGCCAAAAACGCGAAGCTCAAGGACGCTTCGTGCTTGTGCGCGCTGAGACTTGTCCCACGTCGCCCGGCTTCTTGTCGGGCGGACACGAGCCCACCCAAGTCCAATCGTCACTCCCCCAGCTGATCCAATTGGGATCATCGCCGAAGCGCTCCTTCCAATCGACGTGGTAGTGCGAGTTCAAGTCACCACTGGCGTCGACGTGGGTTGACGGATTAGCGTTCTCCGGCCCGCAGCTAATATCCACCGTCCAATGTTGCCCATGTTGGGAGACGACGGCGGGAGAACAGCTGTCTGCTTGGCTGATGCCAAAGGGACTGTCACTAGGATCGGCAGCAGGGTCCAAGCAGTACATGAGGACTGAAGTTTTCGGGCGGCGAGGTGACGATCCATCCACAACGATGCTTTGGCGCTGCCACCATCCGGCCCTTCGCGCGGGAATGCCTGCGATTGCGCGCGGAACTGGGGTCCTTGTGATGATCCATTTGATATATTCCGTCACCGCAAACCCCTGGAAGCGATAGCATACAAAGTTATCGTGGGCGCAGTTCAGCCACGTTCGATCTTGTTGTCGACACTCGGCGAGCACCTTTTCCGCCAGTGCGTCTAGAGAAACGGTCGTGCGATAGGGCGCCAAGGACCCGGCTATATCTGTCATACACTCGACGTCCCGATCGTTTGGGGCGGCGTGGACAGGCTCACGCGGTAAAGCTGGTGAGGTCCTGGCGGCAGTGCCTGCGATTGCCAAGCTGCAAACAGCGAAGGCCAGTCCGACCTGTGATGTTTTGTTTAGCAATTCCCCCCGCAATCACGTTTTCATGCATGGCAACGTGCCAAAGCTTAGCCCGCGCTCGACTAAATGTCCGCTGCGGGTCGAAACGCCCCTTTGGCGTCATTCCAGAAAGCAGACGCACTAATCAACCACACGTGGTGGTCTTCAATAGCGTCCGTCAGGCATCTCATGAAGACCTGCCAGCTGAGCTACGAACGTCACCAGCGGGACCAGCTTCGCGGGCTTGCTGCAGCTGATCCAGACAGTGGAGAACCGGTATCCGTCTGCATTCGCCCGCTCCATGTCGAGCATCTCGCAGTGGATGACCAGATCCTTGGGGTTGTTCCAACTGCCGACGTCGAATTTCCAGACCCCGGACTGCTCCGCCAGTTGATTGAGGGTGGCGATCTGCGCCGCGGTAACGGTGGCGCTCTGAGGCGGCAGCTGGCGCTTGTGGTCCCGCGGGCCGGTCAGGACCGAACGCAACGACACCCTGGCCCCGCCATCGGCGTACTCGATGATGTTCACTACCCTGGTCCACAGGCCGTGGCCCTCGGTGAAGGTGAAGCGGATGTGCTGCCGAAGGTTCGGCTCAAGACCATGCCACAGCGGCGCCTCGCCTAGATCATGCAGCAGACAGTCGCCCCATCCCGCGTCAGCTTGATCGAACACCGCGTCAGGGTAAGTCCCGCACCGATCCTCGGCAGCAGCCACAGACGGCGCGCCGAGCAACAGGATTGCAAGGCTTATCCAAAGTCTCACGGCGCCATGTCATCCCGAAGCGCGGACCCAGGCAAGGGCTGGAGCTGCTTTCAGACGTGGCCCTCAAATCCGACTGCGCCAGCCGATCGATAGCCGGATTTGGGCCCGCCTTGGGTCCATGGCGGCGCTCGACGTCAGTCTCCAAAGCGGACACGACTGTGAACAACAGGTGTCAGGAGGATCACACCCCCAGCCCCACCCGCGCTGCCTTCAGGAACACTGTCGGCAAGGCGTCGAGCCCCGACCTCGGGGTCCAGAGGGCGCCGTCCCAGCTTCCTTCGGCGCGGAAGACGCGCAGGGACAGGGCGAAGTGGGTGAAGACGTGGTCGATCTCGCCGGCCGGACGCCAGGGCGCGGGCGCTGGCGCGGCGTCCAGGGCTTCGGCGTTGGACCAGGCGCGCGCGCGCCATTCGCTGGTGGGCAGGCCCAGCATACCGCCCAGGAGACCGCGCGCGGGTCTGCGCACGAGGGCCACGCGGTCGCGCCGGGTCAGGACGTAGGCGACGCCCTGGCGACGGGGGCGCTCCGCCTTGACCGCCTTCATGGGCAGTCGTTCCGGCGCGCCTGAACGGGCGGCCTTGCAGAAGGCCGCGGTCGGGCAACAGCTGCAATCGGGCGAGGTCGGCGTGCAGACCACGGCCCCGAGGTCCATCAGCGCCTGGGCCCAATCGCCCGGCCGGTCGGCGGCGACGAACGCCGCGGCGTGCGCCTTCAGTTCGCCCTTGGCTTCAGGCAGCGGCGTCTCCACCGCGAACCAGCGCGCCATCACGCGCTCGACATTGGCGTCCATCACATTGGCCGGCCGATCGAAGGCGATCGCCGCCACCGCGGCGGCGGTATAGGCGCCGACCCCCGGCAGGGCGCGCAGGCGCTCTTCGTCGCGGGGAAAGACGCCGCCGAGCTCCTCGGCGACCTTGCGGGCGCAGGCGATCAGGTTGCGCGCCCGAGCGTAATAGCCCAGCCCCGCCCAGGCCGACATCACCTCGGCCTCCTCGGCGCGGGCGAGGGCTTCCACCGTGGGCCAGCGCTGCGTGAACGTGCGGAAGTAGGGCGCGGCGTGGGCCGTTGTCGTCTGCTGCAGCATGATCTCGGAGAGCCAGACGCGGTAGGGATCCGGACGGATTCCTCGGGCGCGTGCGGCGGGCATGACCCGCCAGGGCAGGGCGCGCGCATGGGCGTCGTACCAGGCGAGGAGGGCTTTGCGCGCGGTCGCGTAAGCCGGCGGGACTGTGGCCATGGCTTGGTCTATACAGCGCCGATGGCCCGTCCGCTTCCTTCGCAAAGAGAGGCTCTGGCGATTCTCGCGGCCCGCCGCCCGCGCCCACCCCCGCGTCCTCCCAGGGCGGTCGGCCGCGCGCTTTCGCCCCTCGTGAAGGCGCTGGAGGAACGCTTCGGACCCAGCGCGGGCGATCTGCGCAGCCGTTGGGGCGAGATCGTCGGCGAGGCCCTCGCCAGCCGGACCGAGCCGGTGAAGCTGGTCAAGGCCAGGCAGGGAAGCGCGACGCTGGAATTGAAGGTGGCCGGTCCCGTGGCGGCCCTCGTCCAGCACCAGGCGCCTTTGATCCTGGACCGGCTGAACCTCTATCTCGGGCCGGGGACGGTCGGCCGCTTGAGGATCGTCCAGGGTCCCGTGAAGCCCGCCGCTCCCGTCGTCCGCCGAGGCTCCGCGCGGCGCATCCGCCCTCCCCTCGACGCCGCCGATGAGCGCGCGCTCGCCGAAAGCCTGGAAGCCGCGCCGGATGGTCCCCTGAAAGGCGCCCTCCTGCGCCTCGGACGCGAGGTGTTGCGGGGCCAGGCGCCGTGAGGCGATCAGCAAAGCCTCTTCAAGACGCCGACGGAATCGCGCTCTACATCCCCTTCAAGACTAGGAGCCCCATCATGCGCGCCATCGCCGCCCTCCTGCTGTGCCTGGGCCTCGCCGGCGGGCTCTACGCCTGCAACAAGCCCACGCCTACCGCGGGCGGC
>Ga0335069_10010095_pt1 | contig 13405 bp, 12 predicted proteins | sample Lox_Sample_11_FD_206714 | JGI IMG/M metagenome (GOLD analysis project Ga0335069, IMG submission 206714) | Soil microbial communities from Loxahatchee National Wildlife Refuge, Florida, United States - Lox_Sample_1.1 | ecosystem: Environmental > Terrestrial > Soil > Wetlands | place: USA... | reverse complement strand
GCCTCGGCCAGGAGCGCCGGCGCCGGGTGCTCGAAGCCGTACCAGGCCGGGTAGGCCGAGGCGTCGCGCAGCCGGAAGGCGCCGGAGAGGTCCACCACCCGGACCCCGCGGGCCAGCAGCCGGGGGGCGAGGTCGGCGGACACCTCGGCCGGCGTGGCCAGGAAGCAGAGCTCGGCGTCGACCTCGGGGGCGCCGGAGAGGGGGCCGTAGCGGAGGGCCGCCGCCGGCCCCTCCAGGGGCAGGCGCGCCCCCGCCGCCTCCCCGGCCCACCGGTCGGAGAGGAGCGCGGTGAGGCGCAGGTGGGGGTGGCGGGCCAGGAGCCGGGTCAGCTCGAGGCCGCTGTACCCGGAGGCGCCGACGACGGCGGTGGAGACCGGTTGCATACCTCATGCATAAAAATGCATAAGGGGGCGGCTGTCAAGCGGGACTCCCTCCCCCTCGCCCCGCGGGCGAGGAGGAGGGCCGCCACGAAGACGGCGCGGGCCGGCGATGGGAGATCGCCGGCCCGCGCATGCCCAGGAGAGGATTCGAACCTCCACGGTTTTGAAGCCGCCAGACCCTGAATCTGGTGCGTCTACCAGTTCCGCCACCTGGGCGAAGGGCCATCCCCATTAGCCCCGGTCCGCCGGGGTGTCAACGGGGAATACCGCGCGGGACGGCGCCTCGGGTGGCCGCGCCCGCCCCGGCTGCCCCCCCCTGCCGGCGCAGCCGGCCGGCTCGGCCCCGGTTGCACAGGAGACAGGTGCCGGGACCTGGCTAGAATCGCGCCGGAGGATTCCCCTATGCTCGCCCCGGTCGCCGCCATCACCCTCCTCGCCCTCGCCCAGGCGGCCGCCGATCCCGCGCCCGCGCCGGCCCACGGGCCGGCGCCGCTCCCGTCGCTGCTCTCGGCCGAGCCGCTCGGGCCCGCCTCCCTGCTGGCCGCCTCGGCCGGCTGGTCGCACCTCCGCCTCGCCTACGCCCAGGGGATGACCAGCGACACCGACCTGGGGCTCTTCTCCGACCTGGACTACGCCACCACCGAGCTGCGGGCAGGCGGGACCCTGCGCACCCCCATCGCCCCGCTCGCCCCCTTCGACGGCGCCCTCCGCCTCTCCCTCGCCTGGTACCACGACTCGGGCGGCCGCTGGATCCACAGGACCAACCACGTCGACAACGGCCTCGAGCTGTCGCCCGGGGTCTCCTACTCGCGCCGGGGGGCGGGCGGGGTGGTCTCGCTGCTGGGCGACGTGCCCGTCACCTTCACCTTCGCCCACCAGGGCGGCGTCCTCCTCAACCCCAAGGCGGCCTTCGCCTACGAAGCGCCGCTCTACGGCCCGTTCGCCATCGGCCTGCAGCTCGGCCTCGGCCTGCGCTTCGGCATCGGCTCGGCGCCCATGAAGAACGGCATGGGCGAGGTGAGCTTCCTGGCCCTGGCCTCCTACCGGCCGTTCTGACGGGCTGGCCGGGGCCGCTCCATCGCCCGGGGCGGGCGCGAGATTCCCTCTGTGCCACATGGTCGCACGACGTCCCCTCCTGGGAGGCGAGGGCGTGATCCGGCGCACTTCTCAAGGCGCGCCGCCTGCGCTACGGTGCCCGCATTCGTCAGGTTCCGTAGGGGGGAAGCGCCCGGCCGCCGGCGCGGTCGAAGGAGTGCGGGTGCCGAGATCCAGCTCCAGGGCGGGACGCGAGCCCCGGGTGCCGCCGGAGAAGGTCCGGACGACCGTCGCCGAGGTGGCCCCGGCGGCCCCGGCGCCCGGCGCCCCGGCGCCGGAGGCGGGCGAGGCGGCCCTGCGGGCGCTCTGGACGGCCTGGTTCTCGATCGACCCGCGCGCGGCGGTGGCGGATGCCGTGGCCGCGGCCGCCGAGGCACTTCGCCACGACCAGGGCGACGAGGCCGCCTGGTACGCGCTGCTGCGGGGGCGCGAGATGCTGGGCGACCACGGGCCGGTCTCGGCCGGCCCCGAGCAGCACCGGTCGCTGGTCGAGGCGGTCGAGGCCGTCTCCCGGCGACTGGACTGGTCGGCCCGGCTGGCCGCGGTGCACGCCCGGCTCGACGGGAGCGCCGCCTCGGCTCGGTCGGCGCTCCAGGTGAACCCGGGCTACCCGCCCGCGCAGGTGGCGCTGGGCCGGGCCCTCCTGCGCGAGGGACTGCCCCAGGCGGCGCGCTCGCTCCTCGAGGACGTGCGGGAGCCGGAGCGCGTCCAGGGCGGCGCCGCCGCGCTGGCGCGTGCCCGGCTGGAGACGGGCGATCCGGGCAAGGCCCTCATCGCCGCGGCGCGGGAGACCAACGCCCCCGGGCTGTGCGGCCTGGAGCCGGCCATCCACGACCCCACCCTGGTGAGCGAGCTCGACGAGATCCGAGGGCTGGCCCGCCTGGCGCTGGGGGCGACCGACGCCGGGGTGCGCTCCCTGCTGCGAGCGGCCGCGGCGGGCTCCGCCGGCGCGCGCAAGGCCCTCACCGGCCAGGCGGAGCGCGACGACATCCGCCGCGCGCTGGGCCGGCTGGCGCGCGACTCCGGCCTCGCCCCCGAGGCGCGGGAGCTGGCGGCGGCGCTGGCCGGGTAGGCCCTACCGCTTCCTGCCGAACTGCCCCAGCCACCCCTGGAACAGCCCCTGGAGCCCGGAGGGCGGCGGGGGCGCGGTCACGGCCAGCTTCTCCAGGAAGGCCACCACCTCGTCGCCCCGCCCCTGCGTCACCAGCTTCATGGGGACGCCCCCCAGGGCCGGGCAGGGCACCGTCAGGAAGGCCCTGACCGCCTGCCGGGTGCGAAAGACCTTGCTGGCCGCGTCCTCGACGTCCTCGACCGTCGCGCTCACGTTCACCACCTCGCCGTGCACGCCATGGCCACCGGCGGCGTGGAGGGGCCGGTCCGCGAGGGCTCGTGCCCCTCGCAGGCGTGGTCCACCGCCCGCAGGTGGGACAGCATCTCCTCCACCGGTACCGCCCCCATGATCCTGTCCGGGACCTCGCGCCCGTGCGCGTCCAGCAGCACCACCGTGGGCAGGCCCACCACGCCGAAGCGCTCGGCCAGCGCGTCGAAGGCGTCCGACTCGGTGGTCCCGTCGACCTTCACGGTCACGAAGCGTGCCGCCTCGGCGCGCACGCGCGGGTCGGACCACACCGTGCGGTCGAGCTCCTTGCAGGCGGCGCACCAGTCGGCCCAGAAGTCGACGATCATGGGCCGGCCCTGGGCGCGCGCCTCCGCCACCGCCTGGTCGTAGGCGTGCAGCCAGGCGAAGCCCTGGGCGCGGGCCCGCTCGCGGGCGCCGGCCGCGCCGGTCCCGTAGACGATGCCGCCCACCAGGAGCAGGAGCCCCACCGCCTTGAGCGCTCGCTCGCGCCCCGGGCCGTGGAAGCTCCGGGTCAGCGCGCCGAGGAGGACGCCGCCGGCGGCCAGCGCGGCCGCCACCAGCACCGCCGCCCGCGCGGCGGAGAAGAGCGGCCCGGTGGCCGGGAAGGCGCCGAGCAGGAAGGACAGCGCCAGTGCGGCCAGCGCCACGCCGAAGGCGGACTTCACCGCCTCCATCCACGGGCCGCTGCGGGGCAGGGAGAGCGAGAAGGCGCCGATGAGGAAGAAGAGGAGGCCGAGCCCGAGCGCGTAGGCGAACATGATGGCCACCCCGAGGACCACCGAGCCCTGGGTGGCGACGTAGGCCAGCGCCGCCGCCAGCACCGGCCCGGTGCAGGGGGCGGCCACGATCCCGGAGACCAGCCCCATGCCGAAGGCCCCCGCGTGCCCGGCCCCGCCCACCCGGTTCAGCCGCTCCTGCCAGGAGGAGGGGAGCTGCAGGTCGAACAGGCCGAACATCGAGGCGGACATGGCCGCCAGCACCAGCGCCACCAGCCCCACCGCCCAGGGGCTGCGCATGGCGCTCCCGAAGGCGGCGCCCGAGAGCGAGGCCGCCAGGCCCAGCCCCGAGTACATGACCGCGATCCCCAGGACGTAGAGCGCCGAGAGCAGCACGGCCTGGCCGCGCCCGCGGGCCTTGCGGGCGCCGAAGATGGAGACGGTGATGGGGATGAGCGGATAGACGCAGGGGGTGAGGCTGGTCAGGACCCCGCCGGCGAAGGCCACCGCGAAGGCCAGGGCCGAGCCCCGGCCCAGCAAGGCGGCCAGCCCGAGATCGCTCGCCGCCCCGGTCGCCCCAACCCCGGAGAGGTAGGAGAGCCCGGCAACGAGCGCGAAGGCGGCGGCGGCGAGGAGGAGGAGGAGGGGTCTACGCATGTCGGGACGGCCTGGTTCCGGGTAGTTGCGGCGCCGGCGCCCTTCCGGCGCGGGGCCTCCCTCCTTATACTCGACCGGCGGCCGCGCGGTTACCTTCCCTGGACCATTGGGTCTCGGAGCCCGCCGGCCCGGCGAAGACCCCGGATGAAGCTCCCCATCTACATGGACTGCCACGCCACGACCCCGGTCGACCCCCGGGCGCTCGAGGCCATGCTCCCCTTCTTCACCGCGGAGTTCGGCAACGCCGCCTCGAGGAGCCACGTCTTCGGGTGGCGCGCGGCCGAGGCGGTGGAGGAGGCGCGGACCGAGGTGGCGAGGCTCCTGGGGGCGGAGGCGCGGGAGGTGGTCTTCACCAGCGGCGCCACCGAGTCCGACAACCTGGCGCTGAAGGGCGCGGCCCGCTTCCACCGGGCCCGGGGGCGGCACCTGGTCACCTGCCGGACCGAGCACAAGGCGGTGCTCGATCCCCTGAAGGCGCTGGAGCGCGAGGGCTTCGAGGTGACCGTGCTCGAGGTGGAGCCGGACGGCCGGCTCGACCCCGGTCGCTTCGCGGCGGCGCTCCGGCCCGACACCGTGCTGGCCTCGGTGATGCACGCCAACAACGAGACCGGGGTGATCCAGCCCATCGCCGAGCTGGCCGCGGCCGCCCGCGCCGCCGGGGCCCTCTTCCACTGCGACGCCGCGCAGTCGGCGGGCCGCATCCCCCTCGACGTGGAGGCCCTGGGCGTCGACCTGGCCTCCCTCTCCGCCCACAAGCTCTACGGCCCCAAGGGCGTGGGCGCTCTGTACGTGCGGCGCCGCCCCCGCGCCCGCCTCCTCCCCGAGCACGACGGCGGCGGGCACGAGCGGGGCCTGCGTTCCGGGACGCTCGACGTCCCCGGCATCGTCGGGTTCGGCAAGGCGGCGGCGCTGTGGCGGGCCGAGGGCGAGGCCGAGGCGGCGCGGATCCTGGCCCTGCGCGAGCGGCTGCGGCGGGGGCTCCTCGCCGATCTGCCCGGGGTCAGGGTGAACGGGAGCCTCGAGCACCGGCTCCCCGGGAACCTCAACGTGAGCTTCGAGGGGATCGAGGGGGAGGCCCTCATCCTGTCGGTGCGCGAGGTGGCCGTCTCGGCGGGCTCGGCCTGCACCAGCGCCTCGCTCGAGCCCTCCCACGTCCTGCGCGCCATGGGCGTCCCCGACGACCTCTCGCACGCCTCGGTCCGCTTCGGCCTGGGCCGCTTCAACACCGAGGAGGAGGTGGACCACGCGGTCCGGCTCTTCGCGGCCCAGGTGCGCCGCCTTCGGGCGCTGGCGCCCGAGGCGGCCGCTGCCCCCGGGCGGGCCGCCGCTGCGGAGGGCCCGTCCGGCCGCTAAGAAGGAGGCATGGCCACCCTCGAGATCACCGCGGCCGCCGCCGCCCACATCCGCAAGCTGTCCGAGGCCAAGGGGAGCCCGCGCGGCGGCCTGCGGCTGGCCGTGCAGGGCGGGGGCTGCTCGGGCCTCTCCTACGTGGTCGAGTGGGACGAGGCGCCCACCGAGCGAGACGAGGTGCTGGAGCGCGAGGGGGCGCGGGTCTTCGTGGACTCGAGGAGCGCGCGCTTCCTGGCCGGGACCGTGGTCGACTGGCAGAAGAGCCTCCTCCAGAGCGGGCTCGTGTTCCGGAACCCCAACGTGAAGTCGAGCTGCGGATGCGGCGAGTCGTTCGCGGTCTGAGCTGAGCCGCGACCGGGGCTCGCCTCGCGATCGGGGCCCGAGAGCGCTCGGGCCGGGAGAGGCCTCGATCGCCGGGGCGGCGCTCCCCGGGGCGGCGCCGGTGGGTGGTCCGGTGTGCGCCGCCCTGCTCCGCGGTGGTCTCGACGGGCTCGGCCGGCCGGGGAGGGGGCGTGCGACGGGGCGGCCCCGCTACCCGTTCTCCACGATCCACTTCCCCAGGAGCTCGCCCTTGGACAGGTAGCCGTCCGCGCCGCACTCCGCGACCAGCTTCTCGATGCGCGACCTCTCCTCCCCCGAGCAGAAGAGGACCTTGATCGAGCGAAACATGGCGTTCTTCTTCACGAAGCGGCAGAACTGCGCGCCGTCCACCTTGGGCATGTTGATGTCGAGGAGGATGAGGTCGGGCCGGGTGGCGCGCTTCAGGATGATCGAGGTCGCCTTCTCGGCGTCCGGCGCGTACAGGATCTCGAAGCCCTTGGCCTCCAGCTCCTCCTGGAGCAGCCGGGCGACGATCTCCGAGTCGTCGACGATGAGCACGCGCCGCCGGCTCTCGACCGCGGCCGCGAGGCGGGCGGCGAAGTCCTCCTGCTGCGGGCCGGCCACGGCGCCGTCGAGCTCCAGCTCGCGGGCGGATCGGGCCAGCTCCTCCGCGGTCCCGTCGCCCACCAGGAGGACGCGGCCGGAGAAGCCGCGATCGCGGAGCAGGGCCGCGGCGGCGCGGGCCTGCGGGGCATCCACCAGCAGCGCGGCCGCGCCGGCGGCGGCCGGGACCAGCGCATGTGGGCTGCGCTGCGCCACCACCTGGTGGCCCGCCCGCTCCAGGGCCGCGGCGGCGAGATGGAGGAGGATGTCGCTATCGCAGCAGGCGAGGAGCTTCACGGCGGCGTTCCTGTTGGCGACGACGAGGGTACACCGACTTGCCCCTCCGTCCCAGCCTGCCGGATAATCCACCCGAGCATGTGGGACTCCAGGACCGGCTTCGCGCAGCGCACCGAGGGCGGTCCCCGCGGCCAGGACGCCTGGTTCTTCAGCCTGCGGATCCTGGGAGGGCGCTACGCCTTCGAGGCGGCCCTGGTCACCGAGGTGGTCCGGCTCGGGCCGCTGACCCGGCTGCCGGCCGCCCCGTCCTTCCTCCCCGGTGTATTCACCCATCGTGGAGAGGTCCTGCCGGTGCTGGACATCGGGCAGCTGGTGGGACAGGGGAGCATCCCGGTGCGGGCCAGCACCCGCGCCGCCATCGTGCACTGCGGGCCCTGGAAGGTGGCGGTGGTGAGCGAGGCGGTGGAGGGGCTGGTGGCCATCCCCCGCCGCGCCGTGGAGCCCCCGCCGGCCGAGTCCTCGGGCGTGGCCGAGTTCCTCGCCGGCGTGGCCCAGGACCGGAAGGGCGCGGTGGCCATCCTGGACATGCCCCGCCTGGTCGAGGCGGCGCGGGCGCGGGCGGTGCCCGCCGGGAGCGCCACCCCGTGAGCGACGAGGCCGCCCAGCTCATCCTCTTCCAGGTGGCCACCAGCGTGTTCGCCACGGCGGTGCGCGACGTGGTGCGCATCGGGTCGGTGCGGGAGATCGGCGCCGACGAGCTGGTGCTGGACTCCGCCCTGGGCAGGCCCTACTCCCGCGAGCGCGGCATCGTGGTCACCCTCGACGGCGCGGAGCGCACCCTGGTGGTGGATCGGGTCCTGGGCACGCGCAGCGTCCCCGCCCACGCCGTCCAGCCGCTCCCGGCCTTCGCCGCCGCCTGCATCCGCTCCGGCGCGCTGGCGGGCCTGGTGCTGGTGGACGACGTCCCCATGCCGCTGGTCGACATCCCCAACCTGGTGCGCGAGCGCGTCGACCGTGCCGCGCCGCCCCCGCCCTGACGAGAGGCCCCGCGATGTCCGATACCTTCGATCTCGACGACGAGAGCCCCGCCCAGCAGCCCAGGCCGGCGCGCGCCCCCCGGGGCGAGGCCGGCCGCCTGGTGTCCTTCCTCCGCGGGATCGCCGAGGGGCGCCTGGACGACCGCCTGGACAGCACCAGCTTCGAGGACCTGGCCCTGCGCGCGGTGGCCGAGCAGGCCAACGCCGCCGCCGCCCGCGCCGCCGCCGACGTGAAGGAGGCCCGCCAGCGGGTGGAGCTCGTCACCACCGGCGTGGACGAGGCCATCGAGGCCATGGTCCGCCTGGTCATCGAGGGCGATCTCTCGGGCACGCTCCGGCTCGGGGTGAGGGACGCGGCGCTGACGCCGCTCATCGCCGGCGTCGGCCAGGTGATGGAGACCCTGAAGAAGTTCGTCAACGAGATCCGCGAGGCGGCCCTCCAGCTCTCCACCTCCTCCGCCGAGGTGCTGGCGGCGGCCACCCAGAACGAGTCGTCGACCAGCGCCCAGGCCTCGGCCATCCACGAGACCACCGCCACCATGGAGGAGCTGAAGGGCGCCTCCCACCAGATCGCCGAGAACGCGCAGATGGTGGCCTCCATCGCCGAGCAGACGCTCTCCGGGGCGCGGACCGGCGAGGGGGCCATCAAGTCCTTCATGTCCTCGATGGAGAGCGTGAAGCGGAACGCGGTGGAGGTGGACGACGCCATCGCCAAGCTCTCCAAGCGCGTGGAGCGGATCGGCACGGTGGTGGAGGTGATCGACGAGATCGCCGACCGCTCCGACCTCCTGGCCCTCAACGCGGCGCTGGAGGGGGCCAAGGCCGGCGAGGCCGGGCGCGGCTTCTCCATCGTGGCGGCGGAGATGCGCAGGCTGGCCGAGAACGTGATGGAGTCGACCAAGGAGATCAAGAACCTCATCACCGAGATCCGCGAGGCCACCCACGCCGCCAAGGAGGCCTCCGACGGCAACAAGCGCATGGCCGCCGAGGGCGAGAAGCTGGGCGGGAACGCCATGCAGAGCGTCTCCGGCATCCTCTCCGGCATCCAGGAGACGAGCGACGCGGCCCGGGTCATCCACCTCGCCACCCAGCAGCAGCGGACCGCCACCGAGCAGGTGGTGCAGTCCATGTCCGAGATCGAGGAGGTCACCCGGCAGGCCCAGGCCGGCTCCAAGCAGGCCACCGGTGCGGCCTCCGAGCTGACCAGCCTGGCCGAGCGGCTGGCCAACCTGGTCAAGCGGTTCAAGGTGGCCTGACCGAGGGGCCGTGGTCGCGAGCGCCACACACGCGTCGCCCGGGTGGCGGCCCCGCGCGCACGGCCGGGGCGGGGGCACCCCCGCATGACCGTGGACATCCGCCAGAAGCTCATGCCCCGCTTCCGCGAGACCACCGCGGATCGGGTGGAGAGGATCTCGGCGGCGCTCCTGGCCCTCGAGCGGGGGAAGGCCGGCGCCGAGGGCCGCGAGGAGCTGGCCCGCGAGCTCCACACGCTCAAGGGCGAGTCCCGCATGATGGGCTTCGTGGGGATCTCCGCGGTGGTCCACGCCGCCGAGGATCTCCTCAAGTCCCTCCCGGCCGCGCCCCCCCCGGACCTCATCGAGGCGCTGCTCCGGGCCAGCGACGCCATCGTTCCGCTCCTCGACGCGGCACCCGACGGCGGGGAGGCGGCCCGGTCGCTGGCCGAGCGCCTGCGGGCGCTCATGGGCGGGGCGGCGGCGCCGTCCCCGGCGACGCCGCCGGCGGCCGCGCCGGTCGCGGCATCGACGGGGTCTGGGCCGCCGGCGGCTGCGGGCGCGCCCGGGCCCGAGCGCCCGGTGCATCCCCTGCGCCGGGCGGACGATCCCCGGGCCGAGCTGCGCGGGGACCGGCCCACGGCCTCCATCCGCGTCGACGTCGACCGCCTGGACGAGATCGCGGCCCTGGCCGGCGACGTGCTGGTGGAGGGGGCGCGCTCCATCCGGCGCTCCAAGGAGCTGAACGGCCTCTTCGCGCGCTGGGCGCGGGTCTCGGACCGGATCATCTCCCTGTCCGAGAGGGTCCGCGACCCGAGGAACCAGCGGCTGGTCGAGCAGATCGAGGGCGACGTCCACCTGCTCCGCTCCGACACCTTCCGCTTCGCCCGCCAGCAGACCGAGGCCGCCTCCACCGCCCACGCCCAGTTCGGCCAGCTGGCCGAGCGGATCGGCGCGGCGCGCCTCATCCCCCTCTCCGGCGTGCTGGCCGGCTTCCCCCGCGCCGCCCGGGACATGGCGCGGGAGCAGGGGAAGGAGGTGGAGTGCCGGGTGCACGGCGGCGAGACCGGGGTGGACAAGGCCATCCTCCTCTCCCTCAACGACCCGCTGGTCCACCTGGTCCGCAACTCGGTCGACCACGGCGTCGAGGCCCCCGCCGAGCGCGAGCAGGCGGGGAAGGAGCGCTCCGGCAAGGTGGTCATCACCGCCCGGACCGACGGCGACCTGCTGGCGGTGACCGTCGAGGACGACGGGCGGGGCATCGACCCCTCCGGCATCCGGGCCGCGGCGCTGCGCAAGGGGCTCATCACCGACCAGCAGGCGGCCGCGCTCTCCAACCGCGCCGCCCTGGAGCTGATCTTCGTGCCCGGATTTACCACTCGTGACCAGGCCGGCGAGACCAGCGGGCGAGGGGTGGGGCTGGACGTGGTCCGCCGCAAGGTGACGGCGCTGGGCGGATCGGTGGCGGTGGAGTCGGAGATCGGCAAGGGCACGCGCTTCACCCTGCGCATGCCGCAGTCGCTCTCGCTCATGAAGGTCCTGCTGGTGCGCATCGACGAGGACGTCTACGGCATCCCCGCTGCCGACGTGGACAGCGTGGGGCGGCTCGAGCCCAAGGACACCACCGAGGTGGCCGGCATCCGGGCGGTGCGCTACCGCGACCGGCTCATGCCGGTGGTGGCGCTGGGGCCGCTGCTCTCCTTGAACGGCGGGCCGCGGTCGAAGCGGCCGCTGGTGGCCTACGTGTGGCACGGCTCGGACGGCGCGGCGCTGGTGGTGGACGGGCTGCACGGCGAGCGCGAGGTGGCGGTGAAGACGCCGGGCGCCTTCCTCAAGGGGATCCGCTTCGTCACCGGCGCGGCGGCGCTGGAGGACGGCCGGGTGGCGCTGCTCCTCTCCACCCCCGACGTGGTGGCCGCCGCCCGCCGGGTGGCCTCGCCGGCCCTCTCCCGGGGCCGCGACCGGCGACGCCTGCGCATCCTGCTGGTCGACGACAGCGCCATCGCCCGGGAGGCGGAGGCCGCGCTCCTGCGCTCGCTGGGGCACGAGGTGGAGGAGGCGGTGGACGGGGAGGAGGGCTGGCAGCGGCTGCAGAGCGGCCAGTTCCACCTCCTGCTGACCGACGTGCAGATGCCGGTCCTCGACGGCATCGACCTCACCCGCCGGGTCAAGGCCGCGCCGCGCTTCGTCAAGCTCCCCATCGTCATCCTGAGCTCGCTCTCGGCGCCGGAGGAGCGCCGCCGGGGCGTGGACGCCGGCGCCGATGCCTACCTGGTCAAGGGCGAGCTGGACGCCGAGAGCCTGGCCGCCACCATGGACCGGCTCTGCGGGGCGCCCATATGAGCCCGGCCGACCGCCCGGTGCGGGTCCTGGTGGCGGACGACTCGGAGCTCTTCCGCCAGCTCCTCTCCGCGGTGGTGCGGGCGGGGAGGGACCTGGAGTTGGTGGCGGTGGCCTCCGACGGCGAGCGGGCGGCGGATCTGGCCCGCAGGCACCGCCCCGACGTCATCACCATGGACCTCAACATGCCGGCCACCGACGGCTACGCCGGCATCGCCCGGATCATGGCCGAGACCCCCACGCCCATCCTGGTCCTCACCGCCGGCCCCACCGAGGCGGCCGGCTTCCGGGCGCTGTCCCTGGGGGCGCTGGACATCATGGAGAAGCCCCGTGGGGAGGCCGACCTGGAGACCTACGGGCAGGCGCTCCGCGCGCGGCTCAGGCTCCTCGCCGGCGTGCGGGTGATCCGCCACCCGCGCGGCCTGCGCGGCGGGCCCCCCTCCGGCCGGCGTGCCGCCGTCCCGGCCGAGCTGGTGGTGGTGGGCGCGTCGCTGGGCGGCCCGCGGGCGCTGGCCACCATCCTCTCGCGGCTGCCGGCCTCCTTCCCGGCCCCGGTGGCGGTGGTGCAGCACATCGCCGACGGGTTCACCGAGGGCCTGGCGAGCTGGCTCTCGCAGGAGGCCCACCTGGAGGTGGCCGAGGCCGTCGACGGCGAGCCGCTCCGGCCCGGCCGCGTCCTGCTGGCCCCCACCGGCCGTCACCTGGTGGTCTCCCGGGGCGCCGCCCACCTGGTCGACGACCCGCCGGTCGACACCTTCCGGCCGTCGGTGACGCCGCTCTTCGCCTCGGCCGCGCGCGCCTACGGCCCGCGCGCCTGCGGCGTGCTGCTCACCGGCATGGGGCGGGACGGGGCGGAGGGGCTCAAGGCCATCCAGGCGGCGGGCGGGGTCACCCTGGTGCAGGACGAGGCCAGCAGCGTGGTCTTCGGCATGCCCCGGGCGGCCATCGAGCTCGGTGCCGCCGACCGCGTCCTCCCCCTCGACGACATCCCCCGCGCGCTCGCGGAGCTCACCCGGTGACGCCCTTCCCCCAAGAGCACGTCCTGGCCCTGGCCGCCATCCTCAAGGAGCGGGTGGGCCTCCACGTCCGCCCCGACGGGCACAGCGCCCTGCGCATGGCCGTGGCCGCCCGGCTGGAGGACCCGGCCCCGCCGGCCACCGACGCCGACGGCTACCTGGCCCTGCTCCGCTCGCCGGCGGGGGACGAGGAGCTGCGGCGGCTCCTGCCGCTCGTGACGGTGGGCAAGACCAGCTTCTTCCGCGACGCTCGCCAGTTCCGGGCCCTGGAAGCGGTCTTGCCGGCCCTGCTCTCCCGCGCCCGCGCCGGCGGGCGGCGGGTGGGGATCTGGTCGGCAGGCTGCGCCACCGGGGAGGAGCCCTACTCCATCGCCATGACCGCGGCCGAGGCGGGGGCCGGCCCGGAGGACGTGGAGATCCTGGCCACCGACGTGAACCCGGAGGCGGTGGCCTGTGCCGCCCGCGGCGCCTACGAGGCCCGCAAGGTGCGCGACGTACCGGCGCCGCTCCTCTCTCGCCACTTCGACCAGGAGGGCGACCGGCGAATGGTGCGCAGCAGCCTGCGAGGCCTGGTGAGCGCCATCCGCCCGCACAACCTGGTCTCGGCCGTCTTCCCCCGCCCCGCCGCACCGGGCGGCTGGGACATCGTCTTCTGCCGCAACGTCATCATCTACTTCGACACCACCACCACCCAGCAGGTCCTGACCCGCTTCCACGGCGCCCTGGCCCCGGGCGGCTACCTGTTCCTGGGCTACTCGGAGTCGCTCTTCCGGCTCTTCGAGGGGTTCGAGCTCACCGAGGTGGCCGGGGCCTTCCTCTACCGGCGATCGGAGTCCGACCCGCGCGTGGTGCGCACGCCCCCGGCGCGGCCCCACCTGGTGCCGCTGCCGGTGGCCCCGCCCCCGGTCCAGCACCTGAGCCTGCCCGGGGCGGTGCCGGCACCGGCGCCGGCTCAGCCCGAGCCCCCGGCCGGGGCCCCCCAGGCCGAGCCGCTGCTCGCGCCGCAGGAGTTCCTGGACGCGGCGGTGGCCCTGTTCGCGGACGGGCGCTTCGGCGCGGCC
>Ga0335069_10010094_pt1 | contig 13407 bp, 12 predicted proteins | sample Lox_Sample_11_FD_206714 | JGI IMG/M metagenome (GOLD analysis project Ga0335069, IMG submission 206714) | Soil microbial communities from Loxahatchee National Wildlife Refuge, Florida, United States - Lox_Sample_1.1 | ecosystem: Environmental > Terrestrial > Soil > Wetlands | place: USA... | reverse complement strand
TTGCCACTCAATCGAGGAAGAATGAGATTGCGACTCATCTTCCTTGCCTTTTGTCATCCTGCTCTCCCAGGTACTTTATTTATATTTAGCCGATGTTGGTGGCGGCCCGTCCATTCCGGCATGCTTTTCCAGCATTGGGGCACCGCACGCCTCAAAGCCGGGTCATGAAACTTTCAAGGCGGCTATGCTGAGTGCCACAATCAAGGCGCCATGCCAACCGGGAACTGGCTCCCGTGGAGCTCACACGGCGCCGCAACCCGCTCCGGCCCCCGTGGCGAGGGTTAGGGCGGGGCCCTTCAGATCGCTGCAATAGTCCTTCAGGCGTGTTCGAGCGTGCGTTCTGTCTCCGCTGAAACCACCGCCGTCAGCTCGACTGGCAGACTGGAAAAATAGGGCATGCCGGTGATTGGATCGACGCCGTAGCCGCTCGTCAGACGGTTGACGTTGTAGGCGTCGTCCCATCCGTGCGGCACCGACAGCGCCCCTCGGGCAAGGGTCCGGTCGAATTTCACATTGCCCCGGATCTGTCCGTAGGCGCTGCGCAGGAGCGCCAGATCACCGTCGTTCAGGCCTCGCTCGATCGCGTCTTCGGGGTTCACGTAGATCGCCGGAATCTCGCGCTTGCTGTCCACCTTGCGTGAATTGAAGTGGTCGTGCTGGCGACGGGAGATGAGCATCAGGCCCGTCGGCGTCTCCATTTCCGCAAACTGCTCGACCAGGAGGCGGGGCGCCAACCGAAAGCCGCCCATCTTATCGACCTGCCGCGTCACCCAGCCGAACGAACGCTCCTTGGCGATCGTGTAGTTCGCCTCGCCGTCGATATCGATCGGCAGCCGTCCGCGCGCGGCCATGAGGCGGACGATGTCCTTGTCCGTCGCCGTGTCGGGATCCACGCCCGGAAAGAAGTCGAGCCCCATACGCTTGCCGAGCTGCGTCAGGATCCACCAATAGGAGCGGACCTCCTCCCGCGCCGCGACCATGGCCGGCGTGAATTGCACGGCGATCTCCGGGAGAAAGGTGTCGCAAATCACCGAAATCTCGGTGCGTTCGAGTTGGTCCTTGGTCGGCAGCACGTGCGTCGACAGCGGCCCCATGGCGTTGGCGGTGATGTCGATCGTCGCCAGAACGTCCAGCTTGTTCAGCGCGGCCAGGGTTCGTTCCGTATCGGGCATGCACCCCACTAGGTTGCCGCTCAGATTGATGAGCGCCCGCATGTTGCCGCTCAAGATCTCGTCGGACATGGCGGCGCAGACGTACTCATCGCCGCCCCGACCGCGGACGGTCTTCAGTTCCGGTCGCGACGGGGGACCTGGCATGCGCCAGCCCTCCTCGGGCGCGCAGGGCATGTCCCGCTCGTCCATCTTGGCGAGGAAGCCTGGATTGCACCAGGTCCCGCCCTCGCGGTCGACCGAGCCGGTGACGACCATCAGCGCCCAGCACATCCACGTCGTCATGTTGGCGGTGGACGACATGGTGATGCCCGTGCCCGGCTCCACGCTCAAGCGGCCCGCGCGGCGGATCGCAGCCAGGAATTCGCGCAGATCCTGCTGCGGAAGGCCGCTGATCTCCGAGGCGCGGTCGACGGTGAAGGGCTCGACGACCGCCTTCAGCTCATCGACGCCCTGGGCATGGGCGTTCAGGTAGTCCCAATCGGCGCCTGAGCGCAGGAGCTCGCGCACCAGATAGGCGAGAACCGCATAATCGCTTCCTGGCCGCGTCGGCAGATGCCGTGTCGCCCTCACCGCCGTCTCCGTACGTCTCGGATCCAGCACCCAGACCTCGCCATCCCGGGTGAGCTCGCGAAGGCGCTCGGCCGGGTTGTTCAGCATCGAGGTATGGCCAAGCGAAATCATCGGATTGGTCCCGACGTAGATCACCATCTTGCAACGGCCCATGTCGGGCCCGGGCATCGCTCCAAATCCGGCGATCATCTCGCCGACGACGATCTTCGACAGGACGTCGATGGAGATGTCGCTGTACTTCGAGCGGCTGCCGAGCGCGTCGAGCATCGTCCCCATCATCGACAAGCCGGCGGCGTCGGCGAAGACCCCCGCGCCCATGAAGACGCCCACCGCGTCGGGGCCAGACTCATCGATGATCCGGCGCAGACGCCCGGCGAGATCGTCGAGCGCTTCATCCCAGCCGACGCGGGTCATGGCGCCGTCCTTGCGGATGGTGGGATAGAGCAACCGCTTCGGGCCGTGGTGGTTTTCTCCGGCCGCGCGGCCTTTGCTGCAGGTATAGCCTTCCGAGATGGGGTGGACGCGATCGGGCCGGATGCCCAGCACCTGATCGTCCTCAATGTCCACCAAAATTCCGCACTGACCCGCGCATATTCTACAGTAAGTTTTGCGGATCATCGCGGTTCTCCCATATGCCGTCGGCGCCGGGCGTTGTTCGCCTTCATGTTCGCCGCTAAAATTTAGTGAAACATCATTGACGTGTCCATGTGTCGGACCGCCCAAAACTCTGGAGTGTTTGAGCGGAAAAAACGCTAGAGTGTTCGATTACAAAAAACTCTATAGTGTTAGACGCAAGAAAACTATAGCACTCTACGGACGAGCTAAGGCGCTAGCCCAAGCCGATCGCCGTCGCACCAGGAAGTCTTACCTACTAAAACTGAGGACGCCATGCCTACAGAGGCGATTAATATTCCGCGACCGAGCGCGGAGGATTTATTGAATATGTATAAGCTCATGCTTCGGATGGAGCGAAATGATTTCGCGATCCGAAAGCAAATCAGGCTCGGAAAAATAACGTCGCCGTATTATTCGGCGCGTGGCCAGGAAGCCATACCGGCGGCCATTGCTACGCAGCTCACGGACCACGACCGGATTTGCACCATCTACCGCGGCATGCACGACATGATCGCCAAGGGCATGCCCCTGCGCCCCTTGTGGGCCGAGATCTGCGGGCGGGTCGATGGCACCTGCAAGGGTAAGGGCGGCCCCATGCACCTCACGCACCCGGAAACAGGCATCATGGTGACGACGGGCGTCGTCGGCTCTTCGATGCCGATCGCCAACGGTTTTGCCTGGGCGTCGCTGCTTGAAAAGAGCGGCAGCGTGACGATCGCGTCTTTCGGCGACGGCGCATCGAATATAGGCGCGTTTCATGAGTCTCTGAACTTGGCTTCCTTGTGGAAGCTGCCGGTGGTCTTCGTTTGCCAGAATAACGGTTACGCCGAACACACGAGGTTCAGCAACGGAACCTCGGTCGATTTCATCTCTAAAAGGGCGGTGGGCTACGCCATGCCGGGCTACACCGTAGATGGCAATGATCCGGACGAGATGTACGGCTACGCCGCGATCGCGGTCCGCCGTGCGCGCGAGGGCGAAGGGCCGACGCTGCTCGAGTGCAAAACCTTCCGCTATTACGGGCACCTGGTCGGTGACGACGGGTCCTACATGCTGCCCGGCGAACGGGACGCGGCGATGGCGAAGGACCCCTTGCCCAAGCTCCGCGCGCGCGTGCTGGCGGACGGCCTGATTACGCAGGATCAGCACGACGATCTCGTTGCGAGCATCGAGGCGGAGATCGAGGACGCTGTTCAATTCGCCCTGAATTCCCCCTTTCCACCCCTCGACGAATTGCGCCGCGACGTATTCGCCACGGAGATTCCCGCATGAGCGCCGACGTTATCGAAGCTCGCACCATGACCTCGTTGGAAGCCATCAATGCGGCTCTCTTCGAGGCGATGAGGAAGGACCCCAAGGTCCTGGTGTTCGGCGAGGACGTCGCCGATCGCGAAGGCGGTGGTGTGACCGGCGCCACCCGTGGCCTTTCAGCCGAATTCGGCGATCTGCGCGTGCGCACGACGCCGATCGCCGAGCAGGCGATCATGGGCGCGGCCATTGGGGCGGCCATGGCCGGCTTCAAGCCGGTCGCCGAGATCATGTTGATGAACTTCATGACCGTGGCGATGGACATGGTGTTCAACCACGCCGCCAAGCTGAGGTTCATGTCCGGCGGACAAAGCCAGGTGCCGATCACCATCCGCACCATGACCGGCGCCGGATGGCAGGTGGCGGGTCAGCATTCGGACCATCTGGAAGGCTGGTTCTGCCACGCCGCCGGGATCAAGGTCGTCGCGCCTTCTTCGCCGGCCGACTACAAGGGTCTCTTGTTGTCGTGCATCGACGATCCAGACCCCTGCATCTTCATCGAAAACGCCAGGACGCTGATGACGAAGGGCGAGGTGGCGCCAGATCAGGGCCCGATCCCGCTCGGCAAGGCTCGGATTGTCCGGCCCGGCGCGGACGTGACGATCATCACTTATTCGGCGACGACGGCGACCTGTGTCGAAGCGGCGGACCGCCTGGCCGATGCGGGCATCCAGGCGGAAATCATCGATCTGAGAACGATTTCTCCCTGGGACAAGGACACCGTGCTGGAGTCGGTGTCGAAGACGGGGCGGGCGGTCGTGGTGCACGAGGCGCTTCGTTATTTCGGACCAGGCGCGGAGATCACCGCGACTATTCAGGAGGAGCTCTTCGGAAAGATGAAGGCGCCGGTGAAGCGCCTGGGCGGGCCTTACTGCGCGGTGCCGTTCTCGAAGGTTTTGGAGACCGGTTTCCTTGTCCAGGCCGATGATATCTTGACCTGCGTCAAGGCCTTGTGCGGATGATAGACTACCCTCCGGCGAGGGTATATCGCTTGGCGACTTCGCAAGTATAAGCGAGCTTGGCGGGAGGAAATCATGACCAGGGTAGAGTTCAGCCGTACAGCAAAGCCGCCCTTCAAGGCGCGCTACGGCAACTACATCGGCGGCGCTTGGCGCGCCCCGGCCGGCGGTCGCTATTTCGAGAACACCTCGCCGATCAACGGCCAAGTGCTTTGCGAGATCGCCCGCTCCGACGCCGCCGACATCGAGCTAGCCCTGGACGCCGCTCACGCCGCCAAGGACGGCTGGGGCAAGACCAGCGCCGCCGATCGCGCCAATGCTCTGATGCGCATCGCCCAGATCATGGAGGACAACCTCTCCCTGCTGGCCGCCGCCGAGACCTGGGACAACGGCAAGCCGATCCGTGAGACGACCGCCGCCGACCTGCCGCTGGCGATCGACCACTTCCGCTACTTCGCCGGCGCCATCCGGGCGCAGGAAGGCGCGCTCTCCGAGATTGACCACGACACCGTGGCCTATCATTTCCACGAGCCGCTGGGCGTCGTCGGCCAGATCATCCCCTGGAACTTCCCGATCCTGATGGCCTGCTGGAAGCTGGCCCCCGCCCTGGCGGCCGGCAATTGCGTCGTCCTCAAGCCGGCCGAGCAGACGCCCGCCTCCATCCTGCTGTGGGCCGAGCTGATCGAGGGCGTCCTGCCGCCGGGCGTGCTCAACATCGTCAACGGCTTTGGCCTCGAGGCGGGCAAGCCCCTGGCCTCCAGCCCGCGCATCGCCAAGATCGCCTTCACCGGCGAAACGACCACCGGCCGGCTGATCATGCAGTACGCCAGCCAGAACCTGATCCCGGTGACGCTGGAGCTGGGCGGCAAGTCGCCGAACATCTTCTTCGATGACGTGGCGGCGGCCGACGACGACTTCTTCGACAAGGCCATCGAGGGCTTCGTCATGTTCGCCCTGAACCAGGGCGAGGTCTGCACCTGTCCCAGCCGCGCCCTGATCCACGAGAAAATCTACGACCGCTTCATGGAGCGCGCGCTGGCCCGCGTGGGGGCGATCGTCCAGGGCGACCCGTTGGACCCGGCCACCATGCTGGGCGCGCAGGCTTCGTCCGAGCAGCTCGAGAAGATCTTGAGCTACATCGATATCGGAAAGCAGGAGGGCGCCCAGGTTCTGATCGGCGGCGGGCAGGCCAGGCTCGAGGGCGATCTGGCGGGCGGCTATTACGTCCAGCCGACGGTGTTCAAGGGCCACAACAAGATGCGCATCTTCCAGGAGGAGATCTTCGGCCCGGTCGTCTCGGTCACCACCTTCAAGGACGACGAGGAGGCGCTGGCGATCGCCAATGACACCCTCTATGGCCTCGGCGCCGGCATCTGGAGCCGCGACGCCAACCGCTGCTACCGCTTCGGCCGCGCCATCCAGGCCGGGCGGGTCTGGACCAACTGCTACCACGCCTATCCGGCCCACGCGGCGTTCGGCGGCTACAAGCAGTCGGGCATCGGCCGCGAGACCCACAAGATGATGCTGGACCACTATCAGCAGACCAAGAACATGCTGGTCAGCTATAGTCCGAAGAAACTCGGCTTCTTCTGACGGGGCGCGGGAGGCACGCAGATGAGCCGCGATATCCCTTCGCGCGTCTCCGCCACGCCGGCGGCCCTGGCCTTCCTCGCCGAGATCGTCGCTGACCACGGCGCCGTCCTCTTCCACCAGTCCGGCGGCTGCTGCGACGGCTCTTCGCCCATGTGCTACCCCCAAGGGGACTTCATCGTCGGCGATCGCGACGTGAAGCTCGGCGAGATCGGCGGCGTCCCGGTCTACATCGGCGCCGCCCAGTTCGAGGCTTGGCGGCGCACGCAGCTGATCATCGACGTGGTCCCCGGCCGCGGCGGGATGTTCTCCCTCGACAACGGCCGCGAGCGCCGCTTCCTGACCCGCTCGCGCGCTTTCGGGCCTGAAGAGCTGGCGGCGCTGGACGCGGTTGGCTCTTAGGCGCCGCCCGTCGATCCGAACTGCAACACCTCGATGATGTTGCCCTCCGGGTCGCGGCCGTAGATCGCCTTGGAGCCGCTGATGTCGAGGGGAGCGCTTTCGCTGAATTGCATGCCGGCCGCCTTCAGGCGCTCGAATTCAGCCTCGATATCGAGGACCTCAATGCAAAAGTGGGTGTAGCCACGGTCCTGCGGCTTCAGCGGTCCGTCGTTATCGGGGGGCGGGGCGGTATATTGGAACAACTCGATGCAGCAATCGCCGGCCTGCATCATCGCTCCGCGCGCGGCCGATCCAGGGACATTGATGATCCGGTCGTAGGTCTCAGAATCGCGCCACTCGAAACCACCCCCAAGCTGCTTGAAGCCAAGGGCTTCACTATAGAAGCGGATCATGCGGTCGATATCCCGACAATTGATCCCCACGTGATGAATACCCTTGATCATAGACCTCTCCCAAATACCCGAGTCGTTCTACGGTGATTGCCCGAAACGCCATCGTTCGTCCAGATCACCTTATCGCAACGTCCCGATTTCATCGACGTCATTCGTGCATGTGGTTGGGTATAAAATCACTTTTGATGGCGCGACCGCCCCGATGTAATCGTTTACGGTCCGACGCGACAAGGGCATAAGAACAGGGGAGGTGGTTTAATATGCTCAGTCGGCGATCGCTGATGGGGATGATGGCATTAACGTTGGCCTCGGCGTCCGTTCAGACCGCGCTCGCGAGAGGGCGCGCGGCAAACCTCTCGAAGCGACTCGGCCTCCAGCTTTACATGGTCGGCGCGGATCTGGACGCGGATCTGCCCGGCACGCTGAAAGCATTGGCCGACATCGGCTACCGCGAAGTGGAGGTCGCGGGCCTGCACGGTCGAACGCCGGAGCAGATGCGCGCGAAGCTAGATCGCGCGGGGTTAGTCTGTACGAGCTGCCACCTGGGCCTCGAGCCAACGGCGCCCGGAGAAGTGTCGCTCGCCGACCCGTCGGCCGCCATCGCCCTGCTCAAGTCGCTCGGCGCGACGAACGCCGTGGCCCCCTCCTTTCCTTTCATGCGGTATCTGAAGGACCGGCCAGACGCCTCGGCCGCGCTCAAGGACCCGAAAAGCGCCGGGGTCCTTATCAGCGACGTCGCCCATTCGCTGACGGCCGATGACTGGATCAAAATCGCAGGTGAGCTGAATAGGGCGGGCGCGCAGCTTGCGCCGGCCGGCATCCGCGTCGGCTATCACAATCACAACATCGAATTCGTCAAGTTTCCGGGCGGGCAGACCGCCCATGATCTGTTGATCGCCCATTCCGATCCGAAGCTGGTGGATTTTGAGCTGGACGTGGGCTGGGCCGCGGCGGCTGGCGAGGATCCGGTCGCGCTCCTCAAGCGCCATCGTGCGCGGATCGCCCAGTTGCACCTCAAGGACGTGGCCAGCGTCACGCCGAACACGAACTTCGGGATCGCCCCCGCCGTTGTTGGCCGCGGAGTGCTTCCCTGGTCGGCGCTATTGGGCGCGATCCCGGGATCGGCCGTCCGGCACGCCTACATCGAAGAGGACCCGCCGTTTTCGACATCCCCGCTGAAAGCCGCCGCGAACTCCTACGCCTTTATGGCGCCGCTCATGGCGCGGCTGGGAGTGTGATCATGAACGCCATCGACCGCCGCCAATTGCTGCGCGATGCGCTGTTGCTCGTCGGCTGTGCGACGCTCATTCCGATGGAGGCGCTGGCGCGGCCGGCGCAGGGCGCCAAGCGCTTCTTCGATCCGGACCATTACGCGATCCTCGACGCGGTCGCCGAGACCATTATTCCTCGCACCGACACCCCCGGAGCGCGCGACGCCGGCGTGCCGGGCCGCTTCGACGCCATGATGCTGACATGGGCATCCGAAGCGCGGCGAACGCAGTTCCGTCAAATCCTCGATGAAATGGACGCCGCCGCCAGGGCGAAACACAACCAAGGCTTGGCGGCGCTATCCGCCGAACAGCAGCTATCCGTGGTCGCGACTTACGACCACGATAAGAGCGCAGACCCCCAGTATATGAAGTTCAGGGCGCTTATTCTTACGCTCTACTACCTATCCGAACCGGGTGCGACTCAAGAACTTCGATACGAGCAGACGCCAGGAGTGTGGGAGCCTTCCGTGAAGGTGACCCCAGAAACCCGCGCCTGGGCTGTTTGAGGAACCCATGATGTTCGACGCCATCGTAGTCGGCTCCGGCATGAGCGGCGGCTGGGCCGCCAAGGAACTCACCGAGAAAGGTTTGAAGACGCTCATCATCGAGCGCGGCCGCAACGTGGAGCATGGCGTCGACTACACCGACTCCCTGCGCCCCTGGGAGGTCGAAAACTTCGGCTGGGTCGATGAAGACGAAATCGCCAAGGATTACCCGATCCAAAGTCAAGCGGGACCGGCCTTCAATGCCGCGAACAAGCAATTCTGGGTAAAAGACAGCGAGCACCCGTACTCCACGCCGGATGACAAGCCGTTCGTCTGGATCCGCGGCTACCACCTAGGCGGCCGCTCGCTGATGTGGGGGCGCGCCTCCTATCGCTTGAGCGACCTGGACTTCAAGGCGAGCGCCTCTGACGGACATGGCTCGGACTGGCCGATCCGCTACGAAGACCTGGCCCCCTGGTACGATCACGTCGAGACGTTCGCGGGAATCACAGGCACGCTGGAAGGCCTGCCACAGTTGCCCGATGGGCAGTTCCAGCCGCCGATGGCGCTGACCGATCCGGAGAAAGACTTCAAGGCGAAGATCGAAGCGGCGTTTCCCGGCCGCCGCGTAATTCCGGGACGGGGCGCGCATCTCACCGACGCCCAGCCCCAGCAGACCGATCTGGGCCGCGTAAACTGCCAGTACCGCCAGCTCTGCAGTCGGGGCTGCTCTTACGGCGCCTATTTCTCCAGCCTCAGCGCCACGCTTCCCGCGGCGAAGAACACTGGGAACCTTACCATCGTCACGGACGCCATAGCCCACAGCCTCGTCTACGATCCCAAACGGAACCGGGTGAAGGGCGTGCGGGTGATCGACGCTCACACGGGGCAGGGGCGCACTTACGAGGCCAAGGTGGTCGTTCTATGCGCCTCCGCCATTCCGACAGCGCAGATATTGTTGAACTCCAAGTCCGAAGCCTTCCCGAACGGCCTGGCCAACAGCTCCGATGCGGTAGGCCGGCACCTCATGGACCATCTCATCGGCATGGTCGAAGGGATCTATCCCAGCTTCACGGACAGCTACTATCACGGCCGGCGGCCCAACGGCTTCTGCACCCCGCGATACCGAAATCTGCAGCAGAGCGAGGACTATTACCGGGGCTATTTTCTTCAGGGCACTACTTGGCGCGCAAGCTGGGAGAGAGCCGTCGCGGCCCCGATGGGCGTCGGCGCAGACGCCAAGGCCCAGCTGCGCAAGCCCGGTCCCTGGATGATGGTGATGGGCATCTTCGGCGAGATGCTGCCCAACCCGAATAACCGCGTGACGCTCCACCCATCCCGGACAGACAAATGGGGCATTCCTCTTGCCCATATCGAATGCTCTCATGGGGAGAACGAGAAGAAGCAGTACGCCGCGGCGCAGGCCGACGGCGCGGCCATCCTCGAAGCTGCGGGCGCGAAGGTCGTCGCCCGAACGACCGAAGCAGGCGCGCCTGGAATGGCGATTCACGAGATGGGCACCGCGCACATGGGCGTCGATCCCAAGACCTCGGTGCTCAACAAGTACAGCCAGGCTCATGACGTGCCTAACCTGTTCATCGGCGATGGCGCGGCCATGGCGTCGGGCGGCTGTCAAAACCCTTCGCTGACCTACATGGCGCTGTCGGCCAGAGCCGCCAACTACGCCGCCCAATTCCTTCGGGAAGGCCGGATTTAACTTGCTCGGGAGAGATCGATGAAAGGTCCCACGGCCGGCGCGGCCGCTTTGCTGTTGTGTCTCGCGACCGCCGGCTCGGCCTTAGGCGCGACCTGGGACGTGAAGATGCTCAACCACGGCTCGGACGGGCGCATGATGGTGTTCGAACCCGCGTTCGTTAAAGTCGCGCCCGGAGACACCGTTCGCTTCCTCCCGGTCGACAAGGGGCACAATGTTGCGCTGATCCCCGGCATGGCCCCCGCGGGCGCGCCAAGCTTCAAGGGCGACCTGAGCCAAGAGGTCGACGTCCGCTTCGAAAAGAAGGGCGTGTACGGATACGAGTGCGTGCCTCACGCAGGTCTAGGCATGGTGGGCGTGATCGAGGTGGGCGCTCCCACCAACAAGGCGCAGGCCTTGGCGGCGGCGGATCAGCTCGTGGGCGACGGCAAACGGCGGATGCTCGAGCTCCTCGCCCTTGCGCGCTAGAAAAGGCCCAACTTTCCACTGGCGGCGACCGCGAAGCGCTCCGGTCACAGGCCCAGTAGTCGGCGCACTTGATCGGCGCCCAGGCCGCCGGCGCTGAAATCGTCGAAGCCATATTCGGAAACGCGAATGATGTGGTCGCGAATGAAGCCGGCGCCTTCCCTGGCCCCGTCCTGCGGATGCTTGAGCGCGCACTCCCACTCCAGAACCGCCCAGCCGGGATAGTCGTAGGCGGTGAGCTTGGAGAAGACGGCGCCGAAATCGATCTGGCCGTCGCCCAGCGAGCGGAATCGCCCCGGGCGGTCCGCCCAGCTCTGATAGCCGCCATAGACGCCGGAACGTCCGGTCGGCCGGAACTCCGCATCCTTCACATGGAAGGCCGCGATGCGCTCGTGATAGACGTCGATGAAGGCCAGATAGTCCAGTTGCTGCAGGACGAAGTGGCTGGGATCGTAGAGGATCTTGGCCCGGGCATGGCCGCCGACGGCGCCCAAGAACCGCTCGAAGGTCACCCCGTCGTGCAGGTCCTCGCCAGGATGAATCTCATAGCAGAGATCTACGCCCGCCTCGTCGAACGCATCGAGTATGGGCCGCCAGCGTCGGGCCAGCTCCGCGAAAGCTTCCTCGATCAGCCCGGGCGGACGTTGCGGCCAAGGGTAGGCGTAGGGCCAGGCAAGCGAGCCGGAGAAGGTTACATGGGTGCTGAGGCCCAGGCGCTGGCTCGCCTTGGCGGCCGCCGTCAGCTGGCTCGTCGCCCAGGCCTGACGCTCCGCCCGCCGCCCGCGAAGACTCGGCGGCGCAAACCCGTCGAAAAGTTCGTCATAGGCCGGATGCGTGGCCACGAGCTGGCCCTGCAGGTGCGTCGACAACTCCGTGATCTGCAAGCCTTTGGCGGCGAGCATTCCGGCGACGTCGTCGCAGTAGGCCTGGCTCTCCGCGCCCTGGACGACGTCGAAAAGGCCGCCTTCTCCCGTCGGAAGTTGAACGCCGACATAGCCGAGGCTCGCCGCCCAGTCCGCCAGGGTCTCCAAGCGATCGAACGGCGGTTCCGGGCGAATGAACTGCGCCAAGAAAATGCCCGGCCCCTTGATCGTCCTCATTGTGCGAAATCCTCGAGGCTGACCCAGGTCGACCCCTCATTGCTCGAAAGCACCGCGCGCTCGACGAAGGCCACGCCGCGCACGCCGCTAGAGATGCCCGGGGTCGTCTCCGCAGGAACGCCGGAGCGGACCGCTTGCGCGAAATCACGGTAGATATTGGCGAGGGCTTCGATGAAGCCTTCCGGATGGCCTTGGGGCAGCCGACTGGCCGTGCGACTGGCTTGGCCGAGATAGGGGGCTGCAGCGTGAAGAATCCTCGTCGATTCGTCGCGCAAGTTCAACGTCAGCCGATCCGGCTGCTCGTGACTCCAGTCCAAGCCGCCGCGCTCGCCGTAAACCCGCAAGCGAAGACCGTTGCGATCTCCCGCCGCGATCTGGGAGGCGATCAGGACGCCGGGCACGTTCCCCTGAAATCTGAGCAGCACGTTGCAATCGTCGTCCAGGATGCGGCCCGGAACGACGTTCGACAGGTCCGCGCAAAGCCACTCCACCTGCAGACCGCTGACGAACTCGGCGATCTGGAAGGCGTGGACGCCGATGTCGCCGCTGCAGCCCCCAGGGCCGGCAAAGCGCGGATCGGTCCGCCAGCTGGCCTGTTTGTCGCCATTCAGCTCCTCAGGTTGCGACAGCCACCCTTGGCTATATTCGACCACGACCTTACGCACACGCCCCAGGTCGCCGCGGCTCACGACTTCGCGCGCCTCGCGGAGCATAGGATAGCCCGAGTAGGTGTAGGTCAGGCCGTAGAGCAGGCCGGACGCTTCCACGGCGCGGCGCAGCTCGAGGGCGTCGGCCAGGCCGCCGGTGGCGGGCTTGTCGCTGATCACATGGAGCCGCGCCTCGAAGGCGGCCAGGGCGACCGGCAGGTGGAGATGGTTCGGCGTCACGATCGCCACGACCTCGGCACCGTCCGCACGGCCGACTTCGGCGGCGATCATCTCGCGGTAGTCGGCGTAGGCCCGCTCCGGCGACAGACCATAGGCGGCGCCCGCCGCACGGGCCTTGGTCGCATCGGAGCTGAAAGCGCCCGCCACGAGAACCATGCGGCCATCCAGCTGCGCGGCCATGCGATGGACCGGCCCGATGAAAGCGCCCGGTCCGCCTCCGACCATGGCCAGCCGCACTGGCGCATACGACCTGCCCATGCGCTAGATCGTCGCCAAAAGGCGTGCGCGCGCGGTCATGTGATCGCGGGAAACGTCCACTGCGTCCTCGGCCTCAATCCGGTCAGGGCCAGCCCCAATTGGAAAACGAGTAATCGATTACATGTCGCGGGCGCAATAGGGAACACTTCGACGGATTGGTGTTCGATCAGTTCAAATGGGGCCCGGCCCGGTGCTTTCGCGGAGCACCAGCCGGTGGGG
>Ga0335069_10010093_pt1 | contig 13408 bp, 12 predicted proteins | sample Lox_Sample_11_FD_206714 | JGI IMG/M metagenome (GOLD analysis project Ga0335069, IMG submission 206714) | Soil microbial communities from Loxahatchee National Wildlife Refuge, Florida, United States - Lox_Sample_1.1 | ecosystem: Environmental > Terrestrial > Soil > Wetlands | place: USA... | reverse complement strand
ACGTCCTGATAATGAAAAGCGAAGTATACACGCCGCGCCATCAGTGCCTCGGGACGTAGTAGACGCCGTTGCCTCTCGCGGCACTTTCTAGGAGCACTTGGTGATTGTCGCTGCCGACGTGGTCGAACCCGAGCTTTAGTCGGCCGGCGAGACTGCTCAGCTTCTCCACCGGCGGATACAGACCAAGATATTCCTGGCCTTTGAATTCGCTGTCGTTATTGGCCACAAGGGGAAGTATCCAGACCTGTTGTGGCTTGACACCGTCGAAATAACCCAGCTCCCATGGCATCCACACCGAGCTCGGCGAATTCGCGGAATGGGCGTAGACGAGCGAAGAACAGGCTTTCATACGCTCCCTCAGTAATGCCGCGGTCTGCACCGTAACCTTGCTGCGGTCCAGCGTTGGATCGTCTATCCAATCGACATAGACGCTAAGATAGAGGGCTTCGATCATTCTTTTAACTCCGTAAATCACCTCGGCGTCATCGAAGGAATGGGACAAGAAAATGTCATAGCTCTGGGCTGCATCGAATGCCCGTGCCTGCTCGGCGAGCATTCTGCGCGCGTTTTTCTGAAGGGGCACCGCTGCCCGTCCCACCGCCCGCGCCTCGTCTATCCTGATATAGGCCATCGCATTTGCTCCTATTTCCGTTACGCTCTATTTCACGAAATCCACGTGTTGAAATCCTTATGACCTTCGCCGAGCAGACATCGGTATACCGGCAGCCAGTGAGAAGGGGGAGGGTCACCTCGGTTCATCGGCGGCTCAAAATGCAAAAGCGACGCGCTTGGCCATAGTCATCCCTTCTGCAGGTGTTGAACAAGGCGCTGAAGGATCGCCATCAGTTCATCGCCGGTTTTCGTCGTGTCGCCCAGGCTACCGAAATCGGCCGTGAATTCCGGAGATGCCGCCGGATAGAACTTGGTGAGATCTCGGTTCATGGCTTCCCATAGCTCGCGCGCCATGAATCCTGTGGCGCCGACCGGAAGAGGATAGGCGCCGCGCTCGACACACAGGTCGAATTCCTCCCGCATGCCGTTGGACGGGATAATCCCCCCGCTGGCAGGGTCCCGCTTGTTGCCGAAGAGGAAAACAGCGATGCCGGCGTAATCGAGCATCGCTTTGCGGTAATTTGTCCACTGCTCCGAAAGGGTGCCCGTACCAGTCGCCGCCTGCGGGAATGGCCGCATGACGAGATCCTCGTCGGAGATCGTCTTTCCGGCCTCATTTAGATAGGCAAGCGCTCCGTTGATCACCGCTCCTCCGACGCCCACGCCGAAGCCCGTGATCAGTCGGTTCTTTCTCGAGGCGAGCTGGTGGCTGAGCTTGTGTATGAACGTCTCCGCCTCCGTTCTCGCCCAGGTTCCGTATTCCTCGGCCGCCCCAGAGATGAAGACGGATGACCGCCGGTAGTTCGCGGCAATCCGGGCGAGAAGCTCGGTGATTTCGGAGTATTCATCGACCAGGACGGTGTAGACGCTGAACCGTTTGAGATCGCGGATGAAGTAATCCTGCTTCAGCTGGCGGTACTTGAATTCCTCGTCGGTCTCACTGGCAGCCTTCGATACCTTCTTCTGAATGCAGTAGTGGTGCCGCTGATGCTTCTCATACTGGACGCGCACGCGGCTAAGTATGAAGTCAATGTTCGGGTCGGTAAAGCTGAATCCGACGAACACGAAGGTCTTCTCCACGAGATCGCCTCGCAGGGCGGACACGAAGGCAGACATCTCCAGAGGGTAAGCTTCGTATTGATCTTTGCTGATGATGGCGTCAGAGGGATGATCTATATCCCCGTGCATTTTGTAAACAACAACATCCCGATCGGGCCTGGTGACGGAGAGCTGTTTCAGCGTGTACTTTACGTCGGGAACTTTCTTGGCGTCTTCGAGCGCTCTCTCGATCAGCTTGTCATAATTCGTCGTCCAGTAAGTAAGTATCGGAAGGCCAGCGAGGATCCGGTGGGCGGGTGTCGGCGACCTTACGGTGGCGAAGTGATTCAGAATGGTTTGCGTCAGGTGCGTTCTGCTGCCGCCCGCCTGGTTGCAGTGATATTGCGCTATCGTCACCAGGTCGTTCTCCTTCTCCGGGTCTAGGCCGAGATCGCGGACGATCTCGGACAGCAGCCCCTTCCAGTCCACATAACCCGAACCCGTGGAGAGGCCTGCACCGGCAAAGACGGCCGCATTCTTGTTGTGCAGCTCCCTTGTGTATTCGCGAATAAACGTCGCGGCGGGAATAGCTTCTGTACTCATCCTATTGAACTCCCCGTCTCACTGTCTGTGGTATTACGATTCCGAGGGCGTTAAGGTCCCTCTGGAGTTGCAGTGCGCCCTTCAATGCTGCGGGGTGACACCGCCTGAATTTGTCCCCGCTTGAGCAAAAGCAGGGGCTATGGCCTTTTATATAGGGTTTCTGCCGCAGTGCTGAGCGTATCATCGGCCACTCGGAATCCTGAGCAAGCAATCGGAGGCATTCTTCTGCATGATTCTGATCCCGAAGCTTCGCATAGGCCTCCAGAACGCCGGTGGCGCCGTGGGCGTACTCCACCCAAGGCCAGCGACCATATGACGAAAAATAGGCTTGTCCGTAGAGGAAGGGAGTAACGAGCTGTTCCAGGAAGGCAGGGAAGTGCAGTTCCGGCTGCAGAAACTCGTCCTCTTCAAACGGACTGCAAAGGCAGGCACTCCTATCTACTGGATTGAAGTGTCGATCAGCGGCCGGCTCTATCTCATCAACATAGAGAGCTGGCAATCGGGAAGTCGAGCGGTCGGCTCTCGGCTCGATGCGTATCTTGAAGGTGCCTGACAGGATCACGGCATCGGTAGACGCGGTGACACCCTCTTCAATTGAGAAGAACTGGTTGATTTTGGCGTCGTAGCCTGCTTTGAACTGGATTGACCCGCTGAGAATCCCGCCCGCGACCGTCAGGCCGGGGTGCTTCTCGCGAAGCCACTCTTCATCGCAGGGTTGAAGCATGGTCGGGGCACCAGGGCGATCGGGGAGTAAATCCGACTGCTGCCGGCGCCAAACCGTACGACTTGTTGATTTTGGTGGATTCCTCCAGCCGGGCGATCTTGTCACCATTCTTATACTTGGCCCGTAAGTCGGCGGCCTCGTCAGCCCATTTGCCGAGGTTTTTTCTGCCGTCGTCGGTCAGCCAGTCGTAGGTTTTGCATACGGACGAGAGCAGGGTGCCGTCTGCCAGATCGATCTTCTGGTTGTGATCTTTGATAAGGTGAATGCGCACGCCCGCCAGCCCGTTCCCCCGATTCCAGCTCGTGAGTACTTCGTGCTGAACCCACTCGCGCGACGCCGTTTCGGCACCGACCAGAACGACCGTGACGCTTGTGTTCTTAAGTTGTTCTTCGATCCAGTTCTGGACGGCCGCGTCACCCTTTTTCTTGATGGATTCCCAATCTGCCGAGTCAATGAAGCCAGTCCGGTCCTCGGCGGAGACGACGTTCGAGTTTCGGACCTGGCCAGCGCGCCAAGCGTCGCGTTCGTAGTGGAAGCTGAAAAATATTCTCCGGGCCATATAGGCTCCTTTCAGAAGATGTCCGTGGTTTGCTGTAGTTTGGCGAGCGTTAACGGGAAGTGGCCCGCTGAATTCCAGCCATCCAATTGTCACTCTAAATCGGCAGGCCGACTTTCAGCTACGGCGGCGGTGTGGCGGAAACTTTGAAGAGTTTCCTTCAGACTCTTTGGCGGCGCCGGACGACAGCCCCCGGAGCTGTTCTACGAGTGTCGTGATCGCATGGTTACCGATCTGCACGAGCTTATCGAACGCGCATTCGCCGATGCTTACGCCCTTTACAAAACAGTAATCGCCATGATACTTGTTCTCGACAATCTTGACATCCCCCAAAACCAGTTTGAGTTCGTTCTGTAGATTTGCGACTCCCTTAAAACCTTGCTCCGCGGTGGCGCCCATGTCCCTCTTGTTCGCCACCGTATCTTTCTTGTGGGCCAGCATCAAATTCAGAAGTATCCGCAGCGAGGCGTCGGTCAGATCCACAGGGTTTCCGCCAACCGTCACGCGCGTTCGGCGCCCTAGCCTTTCGCCGGGAATCGCCACGACGATGCCGTTATCAAGGCTGACCTTCTGGTGTCTGGGGATCTCGCAACATGCGTCGTGCGTTCGGCGACCACTGTCATGCAGCGCTTGCCGAATTCGTTCGGACACTTGGCCACTGACAAGGGGCTTTTGGATAATGTCGCTGGCACCGGTTTTCATCACTTCAACCGCAACGTCCGCTTCGCGCGCAAATCCGCTGACTACAAGCACGGGTAACGAGTAGCAATTTTCCTTATGCTCGTTATACCTTGCTCGGATTGTGCGAAGAACATTTTTCCCGTGCTCGACGTGACCCTTGATCGAGTCCCGCGTGCTTTTAATTTGCAAGTCCAGAAGAATGAGACAAAACGACTTCTCTTGAAGCTCCTTTTCGGCGTCTTCAGTATTGTTAACGACAGCGCTCGCACAGTCGATTGATTCCAAGATCTGGACGAGGTCTTCGGCCGTTTCAGGGTCGTCCTCGACGACCAGCGCAATGTGGCGTTCTTTCATGCCGTGTCCATGTGACTGTTTGCCGGTACGGTGATTCGCACGAGAGTTCCGCGACCCCTCGCGCTTTCGAGAGTAAGGCGGCCTCCATGTTCAGACTCAACAATCTTGACGGCCAGGGGCAATCCGAAACCGGTGCCGTTCGGTTTGCTCGTCGCAAACAGCGTAAGGGCGTCTCGTTGCGCTTCCTCGGACATGCCGCAGCCTGAGTCCTGGACGGTTATTCCGACTATGCCTTGATGGAGGAGCGCCTTAACTATAATCGGTTTCGGCGAATCCGCGTCTCCATAAGCCTCGATCGCGTTCACCAAGACATTCGTAAGAGCCTGAACCAGACGCCCGCGTGCGACGCAGACGACCAGCGTCGTTGAGACTTCGATCTCGATTGCTGGCTTTCGGGACCGTTTTGAATCGCTCTCAATGGCGACGGTTGCGGCTTCCTGGATGACATCGCGCAGCACTTCCGGCTGGTAACTGAGTAGAGGTTGAGCTGTGTAGGCGCGCATCGCGTCCAGGACGTTGCGGAGTTGTGCTACCCGCCGTCCCATACGCGCCGTTTCGTCAACAAGCGCTTCGGCAGGAACAGTGGCGTCCAGAAGCTGGGTTCGCAACGTCTCGGCTGAAACGGCCAAAGGCGACAGCAGTCTGATGACTTCGTGATACAACTCGCGGGCAAAGATATTCGCAATTTCGTCCGCCGCCCGCCTCACAGCATCCCGCCCTTTTGTGCCGAAACGGGCTGCAATGTCGTCGAGGATCGAATTAATGCGATCCTCGTGTTGCTTTCCCAGGGAGCTGGCATGCCGCGAGTCGCGCCGCCTCAAGGAGGCTTGCTCGGCGGCGAGCCTAACGCGACTATTGTCGTCTAGCGCAAGCTTCGCAAGCGGCGCTTCAAACGCCGGATGAGGCAGGTGCGCCGCGGCATTGGCAACGGCGCGGCGCACCTCCCATTTCGGGTGATTTGCCAGCGCCGCAAGCTTTTCCACGATCGGCTCGGCTTGAGCGTCGCCCACAATCGTGTCCCGTAGGGCTCTCTCCGCAGCAGCCACAGCTTCAAGGGTGACGGACCAGTCGTCTGCGCTTAACGCCCGGAGCAGGTCTCGACCTTCGGCAAGATCGTCAATGGCCATAGCGCGTTTTTCGCTTCAGAAACGCCTCGCGACCGCCCTCCAGAATCCTTTCGATCTGGTCCCTACATTCATCCACCGTCCCTACTTGTTTGAGAGTTGAATGCTGACCATCGGATGCGAAGACAAAAACACGTTCGGCATCGCCAAGGACCGGTATATTCGGGTTGTGGGTAACGAAGATCACCTGACGGATGCCTTTGATCGCCTGTAAGGCTCGAACGATTGTTTCGTAAATGAATGCGTTGTCGAGATTGTCTTCGGGCTGATCAATTAGGAGCGGACGTTCACTTTGCGTCAGCAATATCGGCAAAATTGTCGTGCATCGTTGCCCGGTGGAAAGATTTGTCGACTCTTTAAAAGTGTCTCCGTCAAGCAGCTCGATGCAGGGACGATCATGAAGGGCAGCCGTCTCGATCGTGTAAAAGGTGCCGCCGGCGCGAAGCGCGCTCAGGATCTTCTTCGAACGATCTTCATCGAATCCAGCCCGCTGCGTGAGGGTGGTGATGTCGTTCTTGGCTGCGACCTCGGCCAGTTCTGAGGGCAGGAAAACTTGTGACAGACGTTCGGCCGCGGGTCCTTGTTTGACTCCAGAACCTTTGAGGGCATCCGTAACACGCTCTTGATATTCGTGTACATCGGCCGCCTGCGCTACCGTGACCCGGATGCTTGGGAATTTGCCGGAGAGCTGTTCGGCAACCCGTTTCCTGAGAGCGAATCGTTGATCGCACAGTTCGGAAACTCGATTCAACAACACAGAGCGATCCTTCAGCATCGCCTCCCGTTGTTGTACTTTGGCTGAGCGTTCATTCGCGGCAGATTGTGCATTCGCAAGCGCGGTTTGCATCGCGACCCGTTCAGCCGCACGTTCACTCTGCTCGGTGGAAGCCGAGACGATGGTCCGGTATTCGGCTTCTTGAATAGCATGTCGTTCGGCAAGGGCAGTCGCGTGTTTGGTTATGTTGCCCTCAAGGCCTCGCGCCTTGTCTTCAACCGATTGGACAGAGGCGGCCACATGCTGGAGGAAGCGGGCAATATCCTCCTGAAGCGCTTTGAACAATTCCTGATTGGCCCCCCCGCGAATGGGGCTATCGATTTGCGCATCGACACTGGCCGTAAATGTCGAATGAGCTGACCCTATGTCTCGCACGAGCTTCTGCAACCCCGCGATGAGGAGTCCCGGAACCTTCTCTTCGCGGGCACGCAAGCTCTTCGCGGCATGTGCCGTATTGATTCGACTGGCGTCCGGGCCGGCTACTTCGGCCAGACCCTTCAGCTTTTCCTCCAAAACTGGCAATTCAGAGGCTCGTCCGAGAGCGTCTTCTATTGCCTGGTCGATTTGGCGAAGGTCAATACTGGACTGATCGAGCTGGCGTTGAAGGGTCTCCAATTCGCGGTCAATCGACATCGTTTCGTTTTCTTCAAACCGATCAAGGAGCTGCAGTTGGGCATCTGGGCTGGATGCGATCTCCTCAATCTCGTTTTGGCTGAAAACGTCCGCGCTGAATATCTGATCGCGATCAAGGGAAATGGGCACGGCCGTTCCCATTTCATTAAGTACTTGGACCGTGTCGTGGGCGCTCCGGCCGGCTGTATACTTCATGTCCGTCTTGGTCCGGAGTTCGATGTTGAGTCGTCCGCTTCCCAGATTCGCTTTCACCAAACTGTCGATCGCACGGTACCGCTGCGAGTTCGTTTTGGCGTCTGGCATCAGGCCGAGGCCGTAGCGAAGAAATTCAAGCGCAGTTGTCTTTCCTGCCCCTCGGCCGCCGATCAGGCAGTTCAACCCATCGGCGAACTCCAATTGCACACCGGCTAAAAAACCACCCGTCACGTCAAGACGTATCACGACGTGGTGGGCGGACCTATTCTGACTCTTAGGTGTCATATCCGCATAGCACCTGATTTTACTGCGCGGCAAAAATCGCGTAGGTTCATCGTTTGGAGGTCGTGTCTTCTACGGTGCGAACAGTGGCGTCTCCCTTTGAGCTCATCGGCCTTCGCCCTCGCGCGGAATCCGGTTGACTGCCGCATCGATCTCCGAAACAGAGACCATGATCTCGTCAAAAGTGGGGACTCTGCTAAAAATCATTGGTGCCGTATTCGCGTAATCACGTCTTAGTGGTTCGAGCATCCGATCATTTGGTTTTATCGCGAAAGAACCTGGTCTGGCTGCCTCGAGATCAAGATCGGGGCGGTCGAAGAACATTTGTGCATGACGAACGCAATCGGCACTCATGATTCGGTCTTGGATCGTGACCCGAACCGGCGAGTTCAGCAGGCAGTGTAGGTCGTAATAATGCCTCGATACGCGTTGGCCGTCATAGCGGAGTTCGCCCCGAATTTCGTGCCAGCGGCGGAGGCCATGGACGATCACGATTTTGTCCCAGAAAGTCCTGGCCGGTTCGATAGCGGTGACATCTGGCACGGACAGGTCCAGATTCACGATGTCGTCGCTTATGTAGGGTCGGATCGCGACATCCCGGTGCGGATCGAGCGCGGACTTTGCGCCGCACTCAATCCGAACGGCGGGTCTGACGTATCCAACGGCGCCGGCGATTGTGGGATACCAGACGAGCACTGTCTGGCCATCCGGATCGCTTGGATCAACTTCGATCCGTCCGCCGTGAGCCACGAATTGTGACATTTGGCGAGCAAGGGTTTCGCGGAGGGGACCTGCTACCCAGATGCGACAGGCGTCCCGGATTGCGTCGAGCTTCGCTCTGCGCTTTTTCCCGGATAATTTCTCCATCTCCTCGATCGAAGCTGCCTGCTGGAGATCCTCGCGAAAAACGGTGATATCGATGTCTTCTGAAAAACGGCGGATGAGGTTATGAGCTTTGGACAGGGACGTGCCGCCTTTAAAAAGTAAGCGGGGGCTTCCCGCTGGGAGTTCATGATAAAGAACATTCAAGGTCCAGCACACCCAGAAGTCTTTTTCGATGTTTTGGAGGGCGGCACCGAGACGTCGTGAAGCCGCAAGGAAGGCGTCCAAGCGATCCCGCTCAGGCGCGGTGATGAACGATTTGAATCCGCCGTTCATTTCAGCGCTTTCTCTTGAGAGATCCGATCCTGCATGAGATGGCGGACGAACTCCTGCATCCATATTGGGAGCGAAGAAATGCCGGCGCGTAGATCGTTGCGAATATCAGGTCCGCGAGTGGGGTCGGCGAGGATCGCGTGCAAGCGATCCATCACTCGGCGTCGTTCAGCCGGATTGGAGAGCATATCCTGTAGCCAATAGAGTGCCTGAATCACGGGCATCGCGGGGCGTCCTGCCCAATAAAGGCGGCTTGGGGCGGCGGTTTTGAAGCGGATCACCTGATTCCCCAGGTGAATCGGTCGCAGGCGCGCATCGATCATAACTTCGATTTGCGCCGGAACCGCCGTAGTCAATCCAAGGTCGTTTGCCGCCGTCATGCCATCGATCAGGATGCGTGTGTTGTCCCGGCGCGACACGGCATCAATCACAGCACGGTAGTCGGGCACAGTCGGTTTACCGGTCAGAGTATTGAGACGCGGCTGGTCGTAGAGACCGCGATCGATCCTTCGCAGATCGCCGACAGTCACCAGTCGCTGGAGTGCTTTGTCGACCGCGTGGCGGCTGCCGATGTCCGCGAAATCAGCGGGCGTCCATACGGAATCTGGAGTCGATCGGATGCGTGCAAGAATGCGGGCCTTCAGATCCGTGGTGTTGCTGGCCTGGCCCTTCATCATGTCCGAAATATACGTCATTCTTCGGACCAATTGCAAGTCCGAAGAATGCGGCATATTTCGGACGCAGTTTGCGGGTATGTACGAACCCGGCGACAATAAAAGTGCGTTCTCATGCCGCGAGCCGAAACCGTCTTTGAGCAATATCTTGCCGGACACGGCATTGATTGGGAGTACGAAACGCTCCCCGGCCGCAAGAAACCTGACTATCTCATCCCTCACGCAGGCGGAAAGTGCATTGTCGAAGTCAAGGAGATCGAGGATCCAGATCCGCGGCCTACGGCCGGTTTCCATCCGGATCGCCCGGTTCGCGCGAAGATTCATCGTGCCCGTAAGCAATTCCGCGAATACAAGAATCATCCTTGCAGCTTGGCCGTATATAGTGAATCGATGTTCGGCCCGTACGAGCCCAGCGTGATGCTGGCAGCGGCCTTTGGCCCCGGCTATCAGCAGGCTGGACGGGACTTCAGCAGGATTGATCCAAATCCTTCGTTCTACCGCTTCCTGAAAAGGTCGGAGTTGCCCGCCGACAAGCATTTCCTTGCGGCGCCACTGCTCTCGCCGGCGGCGAACACCACTTTCAGTGCGATGATCATGCTCACACACTGGCAACTGAACGAACTCCACCTTGAGGTCTGGAAACGACTGTATGCCCAGCAGGAGGCGGGCCAGCCGATAGCGAATCAATTCGATCTCCTGAACGACCTCGGTCCAACGCTTCGCGATTCCCAGCGCTTTTCGGGCACCATCCGCGTGATAGTCATGGAAAACCGCCATCGCCGTCTCCCATTTCCCGAGGATCTCTTCCGCGGCCCATTTGACCAACGCTGGGGCTGGCAAGACGGCTGGTGCGGGCCCGTTTGGGTTGGGGAGAAACTCAGGGAACTCTACGAGCGTGAAGGTGTACCGTTCTCGATGCTTTGAGGCGATCCGCTGCCGCCCATTTTGATGGCATTGAGCGATAGCTCAAATCAGCCGCCTGAGCAAGTTCTCTTTCGATTTGATATAGTCAGCAGCCGACATGGCCGATCCGGGACAGAACCCTGCGCAAAAGCCCGCTCTCTACTACCCGTACATCCACATTCGCAGCGAGCACTGGCTCAAGGCGACACTGTTATGCGCGCCGGTGGTCAAGCGGATCGTCCCCGCTGATTATGTTCCCGAGGACCAGCCAAGTATCCGCAAATACATCAACATCAAAGGCCCCGACGGAGAGTTGCTTCAGCCCGTGCCCGCCTATTCCCCGGCCGCCGACCTGGCACAGCAAAATCTTCTGGACAAGATCGAGAAGAACCTGAAGACAATAAAGCGGAAATTCGGCCAGTCCCACGCGCCAATTCCCGACGAGTACTGGATCCACGATGCCAAGTTCAACGGCAATCTGCTCGCGTACTTGGTCAAGCACCAGCTCGCGTGGTCGAGCCAGGATCCACACGGGCAAGGCCACCGGAAATGGTTCGCCCTGCACCCGGTACTCGGCAGCGCCGTTATGACCACTCTCGGGCTGGGCATCGCCGGCGATGAGCACTATGACATCGTGACGAACAGCGAGGCCTTTCACGAGACGCTGCTGGCGACCAAAGAAGACCAGATATTCGAAACGCTTCTGCGCTCCGGCGCGGACCCTCAACCAATCATCAGCAAAACCCAGGCGCGCCGCGACCTCGGACAGCTCGTGATCACGCTTACCGGTGTCAACTATGAGGCCCTGCGCCCGGAGGATATTCCTGAACTCCAAGCTTCGGATCATTTTCAGGAATTTCGAAAGCTCGTCCGCGCGCGGGCAAGCAACATTGATCTCGGGGACGATTCCGCCGAGTACAGGGAAAGGCTCGAATCCGAAGCCCAGGATATTGTTGACGCTTGGCACGCGACAAAAGGCAGCCTCTCGAAAGGTCTCAGGGACGCGCTCTTCGCCGAAGGGTGCGTTCTGACCGTCGACGCGCTCAAGCAACATCTGAAGCATGTCTCGCCGACCGCGACGGATTTGGCGGTGGCGGGAGGTGTCGCTGTCGGCCGCATTCTGCTTAAGGGGTGGCAAGTGAGAAAGGCGCAGCGACAAGGACCGTACGCTTACTTGACCAAAATCGTCGAGGTGCAGAATAGATTCATGCAGATGTCGTTTCCGCTCGGCCTTGAGCGCTGATGGCGCGCGGCAATCTCTCGCCCGCGCACGATGGTTCCACTTCCGCCTCCTTGTGATAGTGGTTGGATGGTATCAGCCATTGGTAGCCTTCCCCCAGAATTCGACGCCGTGCTCGTCACCATCGAGTTTCAGCGCGTGCCGGAGACGAAACTGCCCGGATTGCAGGGCTGCCATTCACATAGGCTGCGATGGCCTTGCTAAAACGACCCACCCAAGTACCCACCCACGAGTGTACTTTTGGTACTCAAAAGGAAGTTTTTTACAAAAATATTTGCTTTGTGCTCAATGAGATAACGGAGGTCGTAAGCTTCACACTTAGGTGGCGGATGGACTCGGGATTAGATAAGATCGGACGGTATTGGGTGGGTAGCTGGTGGCTCAGAAGTCGCTCGGTCTCGTTGTAATAGCATTCCTACGTCAAGGCCGCTTAGCTCAGTTGGTTAGAGCGCCGCTTTCACACAGCGGAGGTCGCAGATTCGAATTCTGCAGCGGCCACCATCTTTTGCTGGCTTGTGGATGAGGACGGTTGCCGGGGACGGAATTTGAACCGCCTCCCTGGTTTTTAGGGCCGGATTCGTTCATTCCTGTCACATTCACTATTTGCTCTGGCCTTAACCTTCGGCCGTTACACTACCACTCCTTTCGTCCGACGGCGCGTTCGATGCCCGGCCGTCGCCTCGGCTGACACCGGACCGGTGGCCCATCACCACGGAATTGTTGCATTCTCCCAGCGCGTGAACGTACCTGTCGGACCGTCGGGGCCGAGCAACGCAACACGCACCACCTCGCGGGAGCCCTCTTCGAGAGACTGCGTCCCCTCATATCCGTTGAGAGCTGTCTTGGTGAAGCCTGGGGGAACAAGGTTGACCTTGATCCCTGTTGACTCCAGTTCGACCATCATCGCCAGCGTGATTGCGTTGAGAGCTGTCTTGGACGCCGGATAGACCGGACCGAACATCGGGTGATAGGGGTAGGCCGGGTCCGCGTTTGCTGTCAGCGAGCCGACCGCGCTCGACACATTGACGATGCGGGCGTCTGACGATTCACGGAGCAGCGGCAGCATCGCCTGGTAAACGGCGAGGACGCCGAAGACGTTGGTCTCCCACACCGTGCGCATTTCATCGAGTGATACGTTGCTCGGGCGGGTTATCTTGGCATACTCCTGAAGGGACAAGTTGCCCTTTCTGGTATTCGAGATAGCAGCGTTCTGAATCAAGAGATCGAGGCGACCAAATTCCTTGCGGATGCGCTCCGCCGCGTCGGCAATCGAAACCCGATCCGTCACGTCGAGCTGGAGCGCGATGGCGCCAGCCCCAATCTCCCTGGCTGCGGACTCGCCGCGGTCAAAATTGCGCGAACCGACCAGGACAGTGAGGCCGTTCGCAACGAGTTCCTTCGCGACCTGAAGTCCGACTCCCTGATTCGCCCCGGTGACCAGGGCGATGCGTTTGTCTTGCATTGCAATCTCCTCTTTCACATCCTCAATGCGCAGGTCTCACGATAGAGATTAAGCGCATGGGTCCCGCATCTACTGGGCCGCGGCCCCTGCCATTTTGCGGAGCCGATCATTCGCGAAATACTGCGCCTGTCCTTCCTCGATAGCTTTCAGAACAAGGCTCGCCACGAACTCGGGCTTGTCGCCCTCCGCGTAATTGGATGCCGGTCCGCCCCCGGCAGGATTCCCCAACCGGTTCTTGCCGAAGTTCGTCGCCGTGATAAATGGGTAGATCTCACTGACGACGATGCGGTCCTTTTCTAGTTCGGCACGCGCCGTGAGGCTGAAGCCAAGAAGCGCGCGCTTCGAAGATGAGTACACACTGTATTGCGGAACGGTCATGAACGCAGTCCCCGAATTG
>Ga0335069_10010092_pt1 | contig 13410 bp, 8 predicted proteins | sample Lox_Sample_11_FD_206714 | JGI IMG/M metagenome (GOLD analysis project Ga0335069, IMG submission 206714) | Soil microbial communities from Loxahatchee National Wildlife Refuge, Florida, United States - Lox_Sample_1.1 | ecosystem: Environmental > Terrestrial > Soil > Wetlands | place: USA: Florida... | reverse complement strand
TTCGCAATCTATGCGGCTCTGGGAATCGTCGGCGGACTGGGATCGGTGGCGTTCGTCAAGCTGCTTCTATGGTTGCGCGGCTGGTTCATGACCTGGCCGAAGGCGACCGTCTGGTGGCAGCCGGCGATCGGAGGACTGCTCGTCGGCGTGATGGGTTACTTCGTTCCCGAAGTAATGGGCGTCGGCTACAACAATGTCGACAAAGTTCTGAACGGCGACGTGGTGCTGAAACTGGTCGCGCTGTTTGCGGTGCTGAAGATCATCGCGACCGCGGTCTGCTACGCATCGGGGAACGCGGGAGGCATTTTCGGACCCGCGCTATTTATCGGCGCGATGATGGGCGCCTCAGTCGGGAGTGTCGCGCACACATGGTTTCCGGCGTATACGGCCGGACCGGGAGCCTACGCGCTAGTCGGGATGGGCACGGCCTTCGCCGGAATCGTTCGAACGCCGCTTACCTCCGTCATCATGGTGTTCGAGATCACGCGCGACTACAACATCATCGTGCCGCTGATGATCTCGAACCTGATCTCCTTTTTCATCTCTTACAAGCTGCAGCGCGAGCCGATTTACGAAGCGCTGGCTCACCAGGATGGCGTTCATCTGCCGACGGCGCAGTCGCGCGCCGTCTCCGAGCGCATCCAGGTCCGGCAGGCCATGCGCGCCCCTTCAGCCGTGCTCTCGCCGGACGACGAGATCACCGCGGCGCTCGCGAAGATCAAAGATGGGCCCTTCGACGCATGGCCGGTCGCCGGCAAGGAGGGTCTGTGGGGCATGGTGCGCAATACGGACTTGGAAGAAGCCGCGTCCCTCGGCCCTCCCGGACGTAAGCTTGCCGAACTCCTGGGAAATTCAGCTCATGGTCACGGGCATGCCCCGGACGCGGAACAGCTTCCGCACGTTCATCCCGATCACAGCTTGAGCCTTGCTCTGGAGCGAATGGGAGCCAGCCGGCTCCATGCATTGCCGGTCGTCAGCAGGGCTAACGTTCGCGAATTGATGGGAGTGGTTCTGCTCGATGACATCCTCGGCGCGTACGGCGTGGCGGAATCGCCCTCCGATGAAGGAGCGGAGAAGTGACTCCTTCAAGCTCCGGGCGCCAATTCTTTCGCACGATCTGGCTGGTTGCTCTGTCGATCGCGATCATGTTCGGCGTGGACACGTTTCTGGCGCACACGGAGGAAGCCGAAACGCACGTCGAGGCCGCGAGGCTGTTCGCCGAAGGCCAAAAATTCCTGAGCCAAGGAAAGAATCCGGAGGCCGTAAGCCGCCTGAAAGACGCGCTGGCGATCGAGCGCGGCAATCACGATTACGAATTGGCGCTCGCGCAGGCGCAGTTCGCGGCGGGTCAGTACGTGGACGCCGAGCAGACTCTCAACACGTTACTAACAGCCGATTCCACGCTTGGCCCCGCGAATTTGGCCATGGCTCGTGTGCTGCTGAAGGAGGGTCGCGTCCGAGAAGCGATCTCGTACTACCATCGCGCGGTTTACGGCGAATGGAAAGAGGACCCGGTGGGGAATGAGCTGAAGGTCCGCTTCGAGCTGATCGACGTGCTGGCTCGGCAGAATTCGAAGGAGGAGTTGCTCGCGGAATTACTCGCCGTAGAGGATCAGGCTCCGGGGGATGTCCAAAGCCGCGAGCGCATCGGGCAGTTGTTCTTGGAAGCTGGATCGCCAACCCACGCCGCGGAAATTTTTCACGAAGTGATCAAACAGGATCCTGACAACGCGGACGCTTACGCCGGGCTAGGAGAAGCGGAGTTTTCACGTGGCGATTACCGGGCCGCGATCGCCGATTTTTCGCAGGCGGTGAAGCGGAACCCGGAAGATAAGGCGGCGTCGGCAAGGATCAACTTGTGCAATCAGATCCTGGCGCTGGATCCTACGGGCCGCGGATTGGATGCCGAGGAACGCTTCCGCCGCAGCCGCGCCCTGCTGAAGATGACCCTCGACGCAGCTGCTCCGTGCCTGGGATCGAGTTCGGCGGATCTTGCCGAAAGCGCGCGCAAATCGCTCGACGCCAAAGTCGCTGCTTACCGGAGAGAAGGTAGCGCCGAAGCCGATCTCGATCTCGCCGAGAAACTTTGGCAGGCGCGGAGTTCCTCATGCCCCGCTCCGTCTAAAGACGATGCGTTAGCGCTTGTGATGGCACGTGCAGCGGCGCAGTAACCGGGTTCAATCCAGCACGCAAACGAACTCGGCGATCACACGAAGATTTTCGGCCTCCTTCGCGTCGAGATCCCAAGCCTCGAACTCCGGGTTCAGAGGCTCCATGCGAATCCGCGTGTGGCTCCAATTGCCCTCCGCGTCCTGGATCTTCTCGCTTCGGTAGCGCTTAACGGTATAGCGATCGTTCGAGCCGCGCCCCAACATTTCCACTAAGACAAGCTTCTTGTCTCGCGAGCCGGCGACGCCGGCGCGAAATAGGCAGAGGCTCTGATCCGGAATCAGCGGCTCCATTGACCGCCCGACGATCCGCGAGGCGAACAGTTCTTTCGCGGGCTTCACCCCAGGAGGGATCTCCTCCCAGCCTTCCTCGGTGACCTCATCGTTATCCAGAAATTTCCCAGCCGCGACAGCCAAGGAGTAGCGAGGCACATGGGTGACAAATTCTCGCACCGACGTGTGCACATTTTGCCGGTACAGGCGATTGAGCGCGCGCGGAAAATCCTCGACAGTCGTTTCGCTTCGATCTCCGATCGTCAGAAGATTCGAAAGCGTCCCTTCCAGGTAATTGAGCAAGCTCTCGGCCCCCATCTCCTTAGCCTTGGCGCTCAAGTCCGAGTCCAGCAGAGATAGAACCTCGGCTTCTTCTGGGGCAACTTGATCCCAATCGCTGCGAAGGCGGATGTAAAGCTGATCCCGCCGGGGATCTTGTAGTAGAACGCCCGCCGCGACCTTCTCGCGTCCGGGAACGTTCAGCTCTAGGATGGAAAACTTCGCCGCGTGTGTGGTCAGAACAGCCATGGCTCGTGAAGCTTATCGGCTTCACGAATCATGACACAGAAATAACCCTAACGTGAGCTGGTTGTAGTTCTGTCAGTCGAGAAGGGGTAATAGTACCGGCGAGCACGCACACTGAGGTTCGGCAGGTTTACTTCCACGCGGATATCTCGCCGCACCTTGGAATCAGCCGGTATATCGGGGACGTAGCGAAGAATGTATTGGGTTGTCACTTCACCGGTGATATGGGCGATCGCACGAGCGATGCTGTTAAACTTCGCCGTGGCATATCCTCCGGTGCCGAGATCGTAAGCGTAGTTTCCGCCATCGGTCGGCACTTGCAGATAACCGGCGATGTCGCGGTAGACGTTTTGCAGCGGATACTCGACCTTCCCGCCCGTCGCGAGCGCCATCTTCACCAGAACGTCGTCGTCGGCATCGTTGCCGAAACCATAGGAACTGGTGCTAACCCCATAAATAGTCACGAGCTTACGCTGCGCGAGCTCCAAAACCTCATCGAGCGTGTGCTGGCTCGCGTTGTCGTGACCGTCGCCGATGATGACGATCACGCTGCGAGGCTCAATTGGCTCGCCATTGACCAATGCACGATTGGTGCAAGCTTGGTAGAGCGCGTCGTAAAGCGCTGCGCCGCCGCCGGGCTTCACAGAACGAATTTTCGAAACGATCTTCTCCGAATCGCTGGTGGTGTTGACCATCAAGTCGGCCTGCGTTGTGTAGCCGATCAGGTAACCGGCGAATTTTTTGTCGCCCGGCAATAGAGTGTCGACCAAATCTACCGCGGCGGATTGGTAATCCTTCCATTGCGTCTTGCTGGCATTGCTCAGATCCAGCAGGAAACCGACTACGACCGGCTGGTTCCTCTCGCGGGAGAAGTACTCGATCGTCTGTTCCTTGCCGTTATCGAAAATGCGAAAGTCTTCTTTATCCAGGTCCTCTAAGAACCGGCCTTTTTGGTCGGTCACGGTAACCGGAACGATAACTTCGCTGGTGGTCGTCTTGAAAGTCGCGTCCTTACTGGCTTCTTGAGCTGGCGCCAGCAGCGCGATCAGCGCGATCCCCATACCAATGCTTCTCGGGGCGAGCCACGTGTTCGGAGCTTTCAGGCTCATTAACTGGATTATACAGGTTGACCAAGTTTGACTGAAAGAGGCAAAAGCGGGCGCGCGAAGCGCCCGCTCATGACGAGGGAAGGCTCAAGGAATCCTGGTTGTTCAGCGGAAATTTGTGGACTACTGAGGGTTTTGGCTTAGGGGGTAATACTTGTGAGGGTTATTGTTGGATGGGACAATCTGGATTCCTTGAGCCCTCGACATCTTCGTCATCACGGGCTTCCTTCTTGCATTCCGCGCGCCAAACCCCAGAGCAACCTCTAAGTCGATCAAAACGTGGGATGTTCCCATTTCAGGCGACCGCAGGGCGGATTTTGCAGGGACTGCAGGCTTGGAAAAGCTTACCGCTAACGCTGCGGTTTGCCGCTAGCGCGCCGGCGCGGCTGCGGAAATCGGGCTGGGCGGGCGGGACACCTGGCCAGTCCGGGCTTCTTGGATCGCAACGTTATTATTATCAAGGGTTAGGCCGGTCGACTGATCGAGTTGCACCTTGGCTAGGCCATATGCCGTCAGGGCCTGTACTTCGCTAAGTTGCGCATTCGCCAGATCCCTCTGAACGAGAATGACCTGGAAAGGTGTCGACGTGCCGACACTTAGCTTCTTGTTCTCGGCATCCAAGAGTTCCTCTTCCAGGGCGACCTGCTCGACGGCGGCTTCGTGCTTACTGCGCGCCTGCTCCACCGCGATTAGGGCATTCTGCACATCCACGCGGATGAGATTCTCCATCCGCTGCACAGCCTGCTCGGTGGTGCGCAAATTTACTTGCGCCGTCGCCATGTTGGCCTCAGCCGCGCGATTACGCAGCGGGATCGTCATGGTGAGGCCGGCCGAATAGTTCGGATAGTCGCGAAAGAAGATCTGCCCCAATGCGTTCCCATATCCGCCCACCAGGAATTGCGGAGGAGCGACGGTACCGAAGGTGTTGGCCGAGCCCGTCAGCGCGCTGTTGTGGATGTCGGCAATGGCGTCGAGCTGCGGTTGCATGTTGGCTCGCGTGCCCTCGATGTTGATACGTGCGCTTTCGATCTCGAGATTCGCCTCTTTCAGCTCCGGCCGTTGCGAGAGCGCCTGGCTCATCGTCGCCTCCAGCGTCCGAGCGGGTTCCGAGGCTGGAATCGTGATCCGATCAGTGGGTATGACGTGGGCCGCAGTCAGCTCCGGTGTCGAAACGCCGGTGCGGCTGAGAGCGTTCTTCAAGATCGTTTCCTGCTGCAAAACCACCGTCTGAGCGGTAATCAGATTTCCGCGGTCATTGGCGAGCTCCGCGCGGGCGCGCGTCACTTCGACCGGAGCCAGCGTTCCGACATCCACCTGCTTCTGGTTGTCTTCAAGCAGCTTCTGCGAGTAAGCAACCGATTGCTGCGCGACCCGGACGCTTTCGATTGCGTTCACCAGGTTCCAGTACAACTGAATGACGTTCGAAACCGTATTCATGACCTGCTGTTGGAACACGAGATCGTTCACCTTCTGGTTGATTCGAGCGATCCGGATTGGACGGTTATTCACCGCCCATCCCCTGCCCTGCAACAGATGCTGCGTAACCGTCAGATCGAGTCCTGACGTGGTGAAGGGATTGATCAAATTGCGCAACGAGTTCTGATTCTGGCTGAGATTCGTGTACGAGAGCGAAGCCGTGGTTCCGGTCATGAACGCTTGCGAAACACTGAAATTCGCGGTCTGGTTGTTGGAGACCAGAGAAGTGGTTCCGGTGGTGATGGTGTTCTGTTCCGGAGTGGTCTGGTGGCCCCATTGAACGATGCCCTGAAATATCGGATCGTAGCCGATCTCCCCGCCATTCACGATGTTCACGCCAATCGGCGTAAAAATCGGAGCGGCGGCTGCGGTGGGCAGCGCGCCTTCGCTTGTCAGAAAATTGGTTGCGCCGACGGCGCTGGTGAGCGATGACGGAACGGTCGCAATGCCTTGAATGTTCCCCGTGGCTCTCGCGCGAAACAGATCCGTGTCCGCGAGTTCGTAGCCGTAGCGCTGGATCTCGATATCGATGTTGTTTTCGAGCGCGAGGGCAATCGCGTCCTGAAGCGAAAGATACAGATTTCCGGCGCGCAGCAGTTGCTCGATGCGTCCGGAATTAGCGAGCCGGATCGGGGGCACTTTGCGCCAGCGATAATCGTGCGCGAGCCAGTTATACCAATGAGATGGCGGCGGGGATTCGAGACCCGCGGGAGAGTCGCCTGCCCCTAGGGTGATGTCCGCGGCCCGCGCCGGGACCGGCGCCAGGGACATCATGCACGTCAGTGCACACACGAGGGCAATCTGCGACTGAAACTGTTTCATGGCTGTTGGTGAACCTCTGTCAAACTGGAGTTTCTGAGGAATGAAACTCCATGCTAACACTGGCCCTTATCCAGGACCTTTGCAAAAGGGCTAGGTAATGGGCGAAAGATCGGGCACCCGCCGGATTCGCGTCACGGTCGCCTATGACGGGACGAATTATCATGGCTGGCAGGTGCAGCCGGAGCTCGCGACCGTTCAGGGCACGCTCGAATCGGTGCTGCAAGGCATTGAAGGATCGGCGGTGCATGTCGAAGCCTCGGGACGCACAGATGCCGGCGTTCACGCCCTGGCGCAGGTGGCGGCATTCAATCTGGCCAACCCGATTCCGGCCGCGAACCTTCGTAAAGCCATGAATCGCCTGCTCCCGCGCGACATTCGCGTGCTAACGGTCGAGGAAGCCGCAGCCGATTTTGAGCCGCGCTACGGCGCGACCGCCAAGACCTACGAGTATCGAATTTTGCGCACTGAAGTGTGCCCACCGTTCGACCGGTTCTACGTGCATCATCATCCTTATCCATTAAATGAGCGCCTGATGATCGAGCTTGCGCCGCTCCTCGAAGGCGAGCACGATTTCACCGCGTTCACCGCATCCGACGACACAGACGAACTGGGCCGGTCGAAGGTGCGCCGGATTTTCCGTTCTTGCTTGACGCACGAAGGCGAGCGGCTGATCTATCGCGTTCGAGGCAGCGGATTCCTGAAGCACATGGTTAGGAACATCGTGGGCGTGCTGCTGGAGATCGGCAAAGGCAATCTGACGCGCGAGGATTTGGAGGTTCGGCTGACTCCCGGCTGTGTGATCCCGGCTGGCCCAACCGCGCCAGCTCGAGGATTGTTTCTCGTCAGCGTCGAGTATGAATGAAACCGAGGGCTTCGCCGAGGGGAACGTCGGATTTATGTTTCGTTCGCCGCTCGAACACTTCGACTATTCCTTGGTCGAGCTTTTTTCCGATGGTGATGCGCCAGGGAATGCCGATTAGGTCGGCGTCCTTGAATTTCACTCCGGGCCGCTCTTCGCGGTCGTCGAGCAGGACTTCGAGACCTACGCCCGCCGCGGCGTCTGAAATCGTTTGAGCTGCGCCGCGCTGGGCCTCGGAATTGAAATCGACAGGTGTGATGACGAGATCGAAGGGTGCGATTGAGGCTGGAAGAATCAGGCCATCCGCATCCTGATGCTGCTCCGCCGCGGCCCACAGAATCTTCGTCAGAGATAGGCTGTACAATCCAACAAACAGCGCCGCTTCCTTTCCGGATTCGTCGGTGACATGAAGTTCATCGTCCAGGCGTTCCTTGGCCAACAACGCAAGACTGCGGACACTTTCGATCTGAAGAGTCTCGCCGTTCGCGGCGCAGATTTCCCCTTCCGCGGCTTGGCGCAGATCGAAGAAGTCCGCCTCGAAGGACTTGCCGGGCGTGACGTGCCGCAGGTGATAATCGTCGCGATTCGCTCCCGCGATCATGTTGCGCCGTCCGCGTAACGCCTCATCGGCGAGAATCTGAATCCCGGTCACACCCACGGGTCCCAGCGACCCCGCCCCGGCTCCGAATTGTTTGCGCATCTCCTCCGGTGTTGCCGGCCGAAGTTCGCGAGCCTTAACCACGTGTGCAAGCTTCGCTTCGCTCAACTGATGATCTCCCCGAATCACGGCCATGACGAGTTCTCCGTCGGCGCTCATCACCAGGCTCTTGATGTGCGAAGTCTCGGGGAGACCGGTGAAGTCGGCTAGCTCCGCGATGGTTTTTCGACTAGGCGTGTGGAACGGCTCGGGTGCGGAATCGCCTTCAGGATCTGCCGCAGCAGGCACGGTGGCCGTGGAAACCGCGCTCGCGAGATCGGCTGCGTAGCTGCCGGCGCGGGCAATCGAATCTTCACCTGTTTCGCAAGGCACGACGAGCCTAACTCCCGTTACCATTTCCGCGGTCACGCACTCCACGCCGCAGCGGGAAAGAACCGACTGGAATGCCCCGCCGACGGCGCGATAACGTTCTTCCCTGCCCTCAGCCGATCGATCGAACGAGACCACCTCCAAGATGTCTTGGAACTGATACCAGATCTGCGGGAGTTGCTTATAACTGCGCAGCTCGCGCGCAAGCTGCGTCATCGGCTGAGTCGGCGACAGGATCTCCTGCGCGCCCAGCGCATCGAGTTCGGCCCGAACCATGTTCATGATCCGGTGCAAACTACGGCGTCCAAGAAACAGCCAGGCATCCTCGCGCTGGTAACCCGCGCGGGTCAGCAGACGATCGCCCGCGGTCGCGATTCCCGCCGGAGCTTCGCGCAGAGTCGGGATAAAGAGCTTGCTCCAGCGCATCGGACTAACGCGCCGCAGTGTGCGCAGCCGGACGAAAATCCTTCAGAATCGCCTGCCACGGCGCGTACCCGCGAGACGCGGAATAAGAATCCTCTTCGAGTTGGAAGGCCACATCAATGCGCATCCCCGCTTCCAGCCCGGCGGCGCGCTCCGCGAAATCCCACGCCTTTACCCGCAGAGTTCGTCCACTCTCGCGCAGCCGCAGGAAAACGTGCCGCTCATTGCGAATCTCCGGCGGAGCGGCGAGTTCGAGATTGCGCGCGGCAAACACCGGTGCGGGATTGCCGAAGCCAAACGGAGCTAGCGCCAAGACATCGCTCACGGCGGCATCGGTAATCTCGGCAAGCTCGATCTCGCTATCGACCGCAAGTTGCGGCTCGAAGTCTTCAATCGTCAACCGCTCGCTCGCGTGGGAACGAAACCGTTCTCGGAACGCGTCGACCAGCTCCGCGGCAAGAGTGACTCCCGCGGCCTGCCTGTGCCCGCCGAACTTCGTGAACAACTCAGGCATGGCCTCGAGCGCTTCCAATAGATGAAACGCGGGAATGCTCCGGCCCGAGCCTTGCGCGATGCCGTTCTCGATGCCCAGCACGAACGCTGGGCGGTGAAAGCGCTCGACCACCCGGCTCGCCACGATTCCCACCACGCCGCGATGCCAACCCTCGGCCGCAAAGACCAGCGCGGCGTCGGCTTCGGTCACGGGTTGCGAAGCGCACTGCTCGAAGATGGCGCGGGCGATTTCCGCTTCAGTCTGCTGGCGATCTTGATTCAGCTCGTGCAGCTTCGCCGCCAAATCGCGTGCGCGAGCCAAATCGGATGTCAGGAACATCTCGACCACATCGGCGGCGCTGGCCATGCGCCCCGCAGCGTTGATCCGGGGAGCGACCCGAAAAGCAACTTGACCGGCGCTGGGGGCATCGCCCTCATTAAATCCCGAAACATCCAGCAGCGCCCGCAGCCCCGGATTTCGCACATGGCGCAATCCATCAAGGCCGCGCTTGACGATCACGCGATTTTCTCCGGTCAGCGGGACCACGTCCGCGACGGTCGCGATGGCAACCAGCTTCAACAACGAATCGAGCACGCGCTCGCGCTTCGATTGTTCCCAGCCAAGCCCGGCCGTCAAGGCATCGACCAGCTTGAACGCGACGCCCGCGCCGCAGAGATTCTTTTCGGGGTATTCGCAATCCGGCCGGTTCGGATTCAGCACGGCGAGCGCCGGCGGAATCTCGGCTTCGGGCAAATGGTGATCCGTGACGATCACGTCGATGCCGAGCGTAGAGGCATGGCGCACCACGGCATTGGCACGAATTCCCGTGTCGACGCTGACGATCAGCTTCACGCCTGACGCAGCGGCTTCCTCCACCACTTCGCTGCGCATTCCGTAGCCATCGCGTAAGCGATGCGGGACATGGAACGATGCCTTGCCGCCGGCGAGTTCGATGCCTTTCATCAGGATCACGATCGCGCTGGTACCGTCCGCGTCGTAATCGCCGTAGAGGAGAATGCGTTCCTGTTGATCGATCGCGCGGCGAAGGCGTTCGACCGCCGCGGACATGCCGGTTAGCCGAACGGGATCGTATAGATCACTCAGCGACGGGTTGAGAAACCGCCGGGCACAGTCCAGTTCGGAATAACCCCTCGCACAGAGCACGCGAGCAGCAGGCAGGGTAAGATTAAGCTCCCTCGCGAGCAGAGCGGCTTCCGCCGGATCGTTGGGGATCAGCTTCCAGCGCATTCGATTCCCGCGAGCCGGGTGCCTCAATCCCCCTGTGATAACATCATCTGAATATCGGCTAGTCCAGCGCTTATGTCTGCCGTTTCTATACGGTAGCACGGGCGCCAAGGGGGATCGCTTGAGGTGTAAACCTTTTTTTTCTTTGTACGTACGGCGACCCTCCCGGTCGCTTTTCGTGGCATACCTGTAACCTGTGCCATTTGGCTGAACATCATTACACCGAAGCGGTTAAACCGCGACTCCACAGAAAGGGATTAGACACAATGAAGCAGCGTCTTTTATTGATTGGCTCAGTGTTGGCAGCGGCCGCGGTCTTCGCGTTCGCCGCCGGTGGCATCGATGGCAAATGGACAGCCGAAGTCCAAGGGAAAAACGGAACCACTACGCAAACCTTGACGTTGAAATCGAGCGGCATGAACCTCACGGGCTCTCTCGACAACGGCCGAGGCATGCCGACGGAAATTAGCGAGGGCATGATCCACGACACGGACGTCACGTTCAAAATCGTTCGTGAGTTCAACGGAAACAAGATCACTACGTCATACAAAGGCACCTTGTCCGGCGATGAGCTGAAGCTCACCGGTACGAACGAGGGTGGCGGCGGTGGTGGCGGCAAGGGCGGCGGCCGCGGACCTCAGGAACTTACTTTTAAGCGCGCTCAGTAAGTGCAGTGATTTAACGGCGGACACGCTCAATCAGGAGTGATTTGAATCAAATGCTAAAGTTTTTGGTGGTATTGGGCGTGTCCTTGCCCGTGGCCCTGGCGCAATCGGGCACCGTGACCTCCGCAGGTCAGCCGATCCCCGGAGTGGCGATCCGCGCCACGCAGGGGGAGCGGGCGATTTCTACTGTCAGCGATGCCAACGGCGCATTCGAGTTTCAAAACATGATGCCGGGGACGTGGACTGTTGAAGCCGATATGTTCGGCTTCGATCACTTCAAGAAAGATTTCGAGATCGGTTCGTCGCCGGTCAAGATCGATGTTAATCTCCAGCTCGGAACGCTTCAGATCACGCAAGCGCAGCCCGGACGTGGCCCTGGAGGCCGCGGCGGTTTTGAAGGACGAGGCGGACGCGGCGGAACAAACCCTGCGGCTGACGCGCTCGCGGCGCCGGACCTGCTCGCCGAAGCGCCCCCGGAAGTGAATCCGCAGATCGACTCGAATACAGCGAACGATTCGTTTCAGATTCAGGGCACCATCAGCACCGGCCTGGAGACGAATAATCGCGACTTCAACGGATTTCAGGGCGGCGGATTCCCCGGCGGAGATTTCGGTGGTCCAGGCGGCCCCGGTGGTCCAGGCGGCCCCGGTGGTCCGGGTGGTCCGGGTGGCGACTTCAATCAAGGCGGAGGCGGCCGCGGTAACCGAGGCGGCGGAGGCGGCAACTTTCAAGGCGGCGGCGGGAATTTCCAAGGCGGTGGCTTTGGTCCCGGAGGCGGCGGACGCGGAGGTGGAGGAGGCGGCGGTGGTCGGGGCGGCGGACGCGGTGGGCGAGGCGGCCAGCAGGCGCGAGGCCTGATCGGCAATCGCAGCCGGCAAGGCGCGAATCAGATCCGCATTCAGGCCTTCGATACGATATCGGATTCTGCCTTCGACGCTAAGAATTACTCAGTCAACGGCCAGCAGGCGGTCAAGCCGTCGACAATGTCCAATCGTTACGGACTCAACATCGGCGGTCCGCTAATCATTCCTCACGTCCTCGATTGGAGCAAGGCGATCAACTTCACGATCAACTACAACGGAACCATTTCACAGAACGCTACAAATCAATACTCCACGCTTCCGAATTCAGACGAGCAGGCGGGCAACTTCTCGGGCATAAACAGCATCATCTACGATCCGATGTCCGGAAACACGTCGGCGTTTCCTGGTAATCAAATTCCGAAGACCCGGCTCGACCCGATCGCCCTGGGCCTGGAAAAATACATTCCGTCGCCAAATGAACCCGGCACCGCGGGTTCTTTAGGCATCATCGACAACTATCAATTCATCCGGGCAACGCCGCAAAACAATCAACAGGTCAGCGTGCGGCTGCAGGTCACGGTCAGCCCCAAGGATCGCCTCGCGATTCAGTCTCAGACCCAGTCCCGCGATCAAAAATCCGCGCAAGCGCTCGGATTTCTCGACCATACCTCCGGCTTTGGACAGAATCAGAGCGTGCAGTACACGCACAATTTCACCGCGCGTTTGTTTGACACTGCCCAAGTAGGCTTGAACCGTAACACCACCACCGGAACTCCCTATTTCGAAACGCTCGGGCAGAACATCGAGCAGCAACTAGGCATCACCGGATTCTGGAACGACCCGCTCAACTACGGAATTCCCAGCATCAACTTCCAGAATTACCAGACGCTCAGCGATGGGTACCCCTCCAAGAGCGCGGTGCAGACGCTGCAATTGCAAAACTCGCTGTCGTGGCGCAAGGGTAAGCACAACCTTCAATTCGGCGGACAGTTCCAGCGGTACGATACCAATCTTCTGGTGGATAGCAGCGGCCGCGGTTCCTTCAGCTTCACCAACGCGGCTACGGCTTTAGACGGCGACGCCACCAGGGGCGGCGGGAATGACTTCGCTTCTTTCCTTCTAGGTCTTCCGCAGAACACATCCACGACTTGGGGTGCGACGCGGTATCTGCGTCAGAACGCGTACAGCCTCTGGGCCAACGACGATTTCCGCTTCCTGAGCAACCTCTCGCTGCAGCTCGGGGTGCGCTACGAGTACAATTCACCAATTTCGGAGAAGTACGGGAATATCGCGAATCTTGAGTTTGCGCAAGGCTTCAGCGGCATCACCCAAGTTGCCACCGGCAGCCCGGCCACGTCTTGCCCGAGCCAGGCGAGCGGCGTTCCCTGCGTCGCGGTCGGCGGTCCGCTGCTCAATCCGCAGCGTTCTGCGATCGAGCCTCGAATTGGCCTGGCATGGCAGGCGATGAAGCGCGGCAACCTGCGAATCAACGTCGGTTACGGCACGTATTACAACGGCGGAATTT
>Ga0335069_10010091_pt1 | contig 13410 bp, 9 predicted proteins | sample Lox_Sample_11_FD_206714 | JGI IMG/M metagenome (GOLD analysis project Ga0335069, IMG submission 206714) | Soil microbial communities from Loxahatchee National Wildlife Refuge, Florida, United States - Lox_Sample_1.1 | ecosystem: Environmental > Terrestrial > Soil > Wetlands | place: USA: Florida... | reverse complement strand
GGTCACGACGTGGACCAGGATCGGGCCGAGTTCGGATGTGCGAACGTTTTCGAGAACAGGCAGCAGATGGTCCAGATTGTGCCCATCAATCGGACCCACGTAATAGAATCCCAGTTGTTCGAAGAGCGTCCCGCCCGTAAGAAAACCGCGCGTGAATTCTTCTGCGCGGCGAGCATGTTCGAAGATCACCCTGGGCATCCTGCGAGCGATTTGCTTGCCGCTCTCTCTAAGGCTTCGATAGGTCTTTCCGGACAAAAGGCGCGAGAGATACGAGGACAACGCGCCGACGGGCGGCGCTATAGACATGTCGTTGTCGTTGAGGATGACAATGAGCCGCGAATCCATGGCCCCAGCGTTGTTCATAGCCTCGTAGGCCATGCCTGCCGACATCGCGCCGTCGCCAATCACGGCGACAATATTCCGTCGTTCGCCGGATAGATCCCGAGCGACCGCCATGCCCAAAGCGGCGGATATCGACGTCGACGAGTGCGCCGCCCCAAAAGGATCGTGTCTGCTCTCGCTGCGCTTCGTAAATCCTGACAGGCCGCCACTTTGGCGAAGCGTGCGGATGCGGTCGCGCCGACCGGTTAGTATCTTATGCGGATAGGCTTGGTGGCCAACATCCCAAATCAATCGGTCGCGGGGCGTCTCGAAGACGTAGTGAAGGGCGACCGTCAATTCAACGACGCCCAGTCCCGCACCCAAATGTCCCCCGGTGATCGAGACCGCACTGATCGTCTCCCGACGCAGGTCATCGGCCAGAGCCTGCAAGCTGGCCTTTGGCAGTCGACGCAAATCCTCGGGAGACGAAATCGAGTCCAGCAGCGGAGTAGAGCTCTCATCCACGGAGCGACTCCAGTGTGACCGTTCCCGATGACGACGCCGATTTGCCTGGTCCGGGGCTACTCGGCGAAGCGGCCCTCCATCGGATTGCCAGGTCGCTGGCATGGGCCGCCAGCGCCAACGCCAAAAAGGCTCCTATGACCGGCGCGGACGCGGATGTCAGGGCCTCACGCAAGGCAAGCAACAGGCAAGCGCCCGCCGCGAGATTCGTGATCGTGCCTTCGATCGAGGGCCCGCGGCCGGTTCGTAGGCGCAACACGAGGAGGATCAAACCCTCGAGGGCGACGAGGGCGACGATTGCGTCGATCGCTCGATGGTCAAGAAGAAACGCGGTCATGGCCCCCGACCCTTCCGGAGGCGTGCGTCTGTACGGCGGCCGCCCCAAAGGGCTTGTTCAACTGAACGACCCGCCAATTGAGCCACCCCGCAAAGGTGACCCAAGCGAGATAGGGAGAGATGAGCCACGCGGCAACGCTGGAAATTCTCCCAAGCTCGATGATTAGGGCGACGATGGAGAGCCAGAACAGCGCCAATTCATAGAGCGCCCAATCCGGCCTCCGAAGCTTGAAAAATAGCGGGCTCCAGAGAAGATTCAGGACTCCATTGATCGCAAACAAAACCACCAAACGCGCGCGAGCGTCCGAACCTTCGGCCGCTTCCCAGGCGATGACGCCGGCGGCCGCGATCAACGTAAAGATAACCGTCCATGCAGGAGCGAAGAGCCAGTTCGGCGGTCGGAGCTTCGGAAATTTCAGACTCTCATACCAAGGGCCAACATCGGTCATCAGCCCGCCGACGACGGCCACGACTATGACCGCCGCCGCCGTGACGGCGATCTCTGCACCCCGCCCGGAGAGGAAGCCGATCATGGCGGAACGAGCCTCAAAAGATGGGCCAGATCCTTGAAGAAAATTCGCACGTGCGCCATGGGGTCGCGGCGCGGGAGCGCTTTGTTCATATAGGCTTCCCAGGTGAGCCGCTGCACATCACTGTCCCGGCACATACCGACGAAGCGCTCGCGCATTCGGTCGTTGCGGTACCAGAAGTATTGCATGACTCCGAGAACCCAGAACACCCGCCCGTGTTCCCTCATGAACGCCTTCCGCGCCTGGCGAAGCGCTCGGGGGTCGCCGGTTGCGAGCGCGGTCTCTGCGGCTTCGGCCGCCAGCCGTCCCCCCAACATAGCATAGTAGATTCCCTCGCCGGACGCCGGCGCGACGACGCCCGCGGCATCTCCCGCCAACACCACGTCGCGTCCGTTGTCCCATCGCGGCAAAGGCTTGGCGGGAATGGGCGCGCCCTCGCGGCGGATCGTCGCCGCTTGCGTCAAATTCGTGAGCTCCCGCAAGGCCCTAACCGAACTTTTGAGCGAGAAGCCCTTCCGGGCGCTGCCTGAGCCGACGCTCATCGTCTCGCCATGTGGAAAGATCCAGGCATAAAAATCGGGCGACAGCGTTCCCCGGTAGTGAATTTCGCACCGGGAGTCGGTCGCTTGCGTCGCGATGTCGACGGGCGCCGCAATGATCTCATGGTAAGCAAAGACGAAGCGACCGCGATCAGCGCCAGGCACTTCCTGGCGTCCGACCGCCGAGTTGGCGCCGTCCGCTCCGATCACGAGGCGCGCCTTGAGAGATCGAGCGGGGTCGTTGACCGCCTTGGGACGGAAATGGACGCGCGGATGACCGTCTGGGTCACGTGTCATCTTCTCGTAACGAGCGGTGAAACAAGCCGCTCCCGACTGTGCCGCGCGGGCGCGCAGCCACTCGTCGAACTCGTCGCGGTCGACCATACCGACGAAACCGCCGTTGATTGGCATATCGACAGACGCACCCTTTGGCGAAACCATAGTCGCGAGTTTCACACGGGCTTTTAAAAGTTCGGTTGGGATGCCGAAGTCGCGAATCAGTCGCGGCGGAATTGCGCCGCCACAGGGCTTCACGCGTCCGTTCCTGTCCAATAGCGCGACCTTGTGACCATGACTCGCAAGATCGTTCGCCGCGGTCGCCCCAGCGGGGCCGCCTCCAACAACGACGAAATCGAAGATTTCCTCAGGGACCATGGCACCGACCTCAAGAGCCTATCGAGAGCAGGTCCTGCGGCGCTGGCTCTCGGCGGTTCCGGTTGTCTGACGGCGCCCCGCTCACAGCTGACGCGAGAACCGCTGCTGCGATGAACAAGGCGCCCTCGAGAATGAAAACAAGGGCATAGGCGGCAAGCGGCGGCGCCGAGAGGAGGCGCGCGAAATCGACGCAAGCGGTAGCAACGACGCCACCAAGCCCGAATGCGATGGCCTGAGCCGCGCCCCAAAGCCCCATGCGCGTGCCTTCGCGCGAGCCTGCCCCGGAACCAGCCAGACTCATCATCGAACTGATCGCCGCAACGGCAAAAGCGCCATTGGAAACCCCGAGCAAGAAGACGGCGACGCGGAAAGCGTCCGGAGGAAGCGAGAAAACACCGCAGGCCGATATCCAGAAGAGCATCCCCGCGGAGGCGGCGCATCCGCTGATCGTCCAGAGGCGCAGGGAGCCGAGAATCGGACCTCCAATCGCCGAGGCGGCGATTGCGACTCCGATCATGCCGGTCAACACTCCCCCGTGTTGCAACCCGGCAAGTTCGGTCGTCGATCCGGGCGTCATACCGAACACAAGTCCAGCGAAAGGTTCGATCAGGAGTTCCTGCGCGCCGTAGGCAAGCATCGAGGCAAAGATGAAGATCGTGAACTGACGCGCGGCTGGCTCTCGCCATATTTCCGCAAGAGCTCTCAGGAAATTCGACTTCGGAGCCGCATGAATCGCGCGGTTCGGCGTCGCTCCGGGTCCGACCTCAACCCCCCAAACGGCACATGTGGCCAGGAGGAACGCGCCCAGACTTACCGTCGCGGTCACGGCGATCAGGCGCGCATTTGAGAACGGGTCGAGGAAATGTCCGGCGAGCGGGGCCGAAATAGCGAAGCCAACGATCATCATCATCCAGACGGCAGAGGCCGCGGCCGCACGCCGCCGCGGTTCGACTCGGGTCGCGAGCATCGCGAGCACGGAGGTTCCCGCCGAACCGGCGCCAACGCCGACGAGCAGGAACGAAAGCGCCGCCAACGCTACGCCGAGGGGCGTCGATGTCGCGGCGACCGCCGTTCCGAGCGCCGCCCCGATCGCGCCGAGCGTCAGCGCCGCCATGCCCCCAATGATCCACGGGGTTCGCCGCCCGCCGACGTCGGACCCGTAGCCCCAGGCTGGCCGCAAGATCTGAACGGCATAGTGCGACGCCATCAAGAGGCCCGGAACCAGAGCGGGTAGGGCAAGCTCGACGACCATCACGCGATTGATGGTCGAGGTCATCAGCACGATGATCGCGCCGAGCATAGTCTGGACGAGTCCGAGCCGCGCGACATTGATCCATCCAAATGATGAAGGCGTCATGCGGCCCCCAATCCGATGGATCGCAGCGCGAAGGCGGCCGCCAGCATCCCAAGCACGTAGAGCGTCGTCCCTGTGGCGTTGTACGAGGCGGCCCCCTGTTTCGGATTTCTAAGCAGCCGAGGCATGAGTGCAAACTGACCCAACAGAAGGGCGCCGACTACACCCGCGACCATGGGCCGCCCCCAAGACAACAGGAGACCTATGACGACGATCTGTGGGCCCGCCATCACCACGCAGGCCAGCCGAACCGCACGGTCCTCGCCGAGTTGCACGGGCAACGAGCGGACGCCGAGACGCCGGTCGCCCTCGACCGACTTAAAATCGTTCAGGGTCATGATCCCGTGGGCGCCGATGCTGTAAAGGGCTGCCAGGCAGATGATCTTCGGGTCCGGCAGCGTCGCGGCCATTACGGCGGCGCCCGTGAACCACGGCAAGCCTTCGTAAGCTACGGCGACAGCAGAATTGCCCCACCAGCCGTTCTGCTTCAGGCGAATGGGCGGTGCGCTGTAGGCCCAGGCGAGAACGAGTCCTATCGCCGCGGCGCAGAAGACCCACCGCCCCAGGGACCAGGCCCAGAATAGCGACGCGAAGGTCCAAACGCAGGCGATCCAAAACCCCCACGTTCCCGGTATTCTGCCGGACGGAATCGGACGGTTTGGTTCATTGATGGCGTCGACATCCCGATCGTACCAATCGTTCACTGCCTGACTGGTCGCGCAAACGAGCGGCCCAGCAAGCGCGACGCCGGCGAGGACCACAGTCCAGCGGGTCGAAGCCGAAAGTCCACCGGAAATCACGCCGCACCCGAACGCCCACATGGGCGCAAACCATGTTATCGGCTTCAGAAGCTCAAGTATGGCCGCCGGTTCAGGACTCCGCATAGATGGATCGTATCCTTGTCACCCCTTAGTGTCAAGATAAAGTGACACAGCAGGAATGCCGTAAACTTGCAGGACGTCGTAAAAGGTGAGGCCTTCCCAACGAAGCGGCCTGCGCTCAGTTCGCGTCTTCCGTGCCGTCACTGTCGCTGTCGCTGAGGCCGTATCGGCGCAATTTGACGTAAAATGCCTGGCGGCTCAGGCCAAGCATCTCGGCTGCGGAGGCGCGGTTCTCCCGGGTGAGTTGCAGCGCGGCCTGAATGCATAGGCGCTCGATCAGATCGGTTGTTTCGCGCACCAGATTTTTCATCGGAACGCGGCCGACAAGGTCCGCGAATTGTTCCACAGTTCGTGGCAATTCGCGTCCGCCGAGGGTGTCGCGACCGCCCCTCCAGCCTTCCCCCCGTATCGCGAATCCAAAGCATGTCGCCTCCCCTCCGACTGCGGACGCGGCGACGATCTCGATATCTTCAGTCGTATTGAATTCGCCGCGGGCAATGGTCGAGAAGTGACGTACGTTTCCGTGGGCGCGAAGGTTGGAAAACAAGACGTCGATCTCAGCGCCGGGTCGTCCGATCCATCTGTCCAGCGGCTCGCCCCTTATTTGGAGCAAGGTCGTCGCTTGAACGAGATCGAGAAACGCCGCGTTCGCCGTCAAGATCCTGCGTTCCGCATCCGTAACCACAAATGCTTCCGGGAGCGCCTCGACGAGACGGAGAATATGGGTGTCTTCGTTCGACATCGCTCTGGCAGCATCGCCAATTCGTGACAGGAGAGCGACCAGATGTGGGGCTCCGTCCTTCCGGTATGAGGAGCCCGTCAACAGGACGCCGCTCTGGTCCGACCCGAGTCGGACATGAACATTGTCCACGCGCGGCGCAACGCGCGTGGCCGCCAGAAAAGACCTGGCGGCCAACCGGCTTGCATCGTCGAAGAGATCCTCGAACGCCATCCCGACGAGCTTTTTCGGCTCCAGGCCGAGCAAAGCGACCGCTGCGGGATTGGCTTCCATCACCCGCGCGGTGTTGGAATCCAGGATCAGCACGGCTTCGGAGGCGAGCTGGAACAGCAGCCGGTAGCGCTTTTCCGCATTTCGGATCCGCGTATATTCACGCTCCATCTCCTGCTGCGACTCAGCCAGCCGTTGCTGAAGTGCTGCGAGGGGCCGAAGGTCACGGCCGACGGCAAGAACGCGCCCATCAGGGCCAAACCGAATCGTGCGATAGCGGATCGGGAGGTCAGGGCCTTGGCCGGTTGGGTGATTGACTTGCCGCCAACGGGTCAAAGACCGCGGTGTCGCGTCCCGAAGCAGGTCTTCGATCTTCTGTCGACTTTCGACGGTCACAGTGTCGGCCCATCGACGGCCGATCCAATCTCGATTCGTCGCCTTAGCCAGCTCCGCTTCAGCAAATGCTGCGTCGAGGACGACGCCCCTTCCGTCCAAGACAAGCGCCACGTCAGCCGACGCAGTAATCAAGGCGCCAACCCCTTCGGCATCGAGCCCGCGTAAGACATCGTCCGGAGACGAAAACCGGTGCGAAGACGCCGGAGCCGCCGCCCCGATCACGGGTTCGTCTCGCGAATCACGGGCTGATCTCGCAATTTATGACCATCGTCACTGACATCGATTCTAGTCCAGCATATTTACGGCCCGTGCATTACCCTGGCAAATCGCAGGGCCGAATCGAAGCCTCTCGCAATCGGCGACGCACTTGGCGGCTCTGCTCCGCTTCCAAAAAGATCCGCGCTCCCTTTGTGAGCACTGCTCTGAGAACCGCGCCGCTCATGCTCTGGAACGCAGGAAATGGTTCAAACTCGTTCCGAACGACTGTAGCACTCTCAACGCGCCCGGCATGTTCCGCTAAATCTGGTTTCATTGTCGTGTTACTTCTGAATAACAGAACTAACTTGGTCGGGCATCCCTAATGTCTTACCCGTCAACGTAGCGCAAGGTGAAAGGCGGCGACGCAATCGAACCGACCTGACCTCTGGAAGTGCGTCTTCCCCTGACGGCGGAGCAACAACCCCGCCAGCAAGCTAGTGTAAATATAAAAAGACGTCAAGATAGATTGACATATTGTGCGAGCTCGCCCTACAGTCGAGGCGCGGGAGCCTGGAGAGGCCCAGAGACTCGAAGCAGGCTCCCGGACTCGAGACCAAGGACAAAGGCCGATGAACAGAGGACGCTTAAAAATCGAGCAAGCGAAGCCTCTGTATTCGCCAGAGCAGCGCGCGAGGCGAGATCAATCGCCCTGGACGGTCGTGCAAGGCGTGCTCGCTCCTCTTCAGTTCGCGATTTTCCTCGTCAGCCTCGCCCTCGTCCTGCGCTTTTTATTGACGGGCGATGGCGAAGCGGTGGCGACCACCTCAGTGGTGATCAAGACCATCGCGCTTTACACGATCATGATAACAGGTTCAATCTGGGAAAAAGACGTTTTTGGAAGGTACCTGTTCGCCGGGCCCTTCTTCTGGGAGGACGCATTTTCGATCCTCGTTCTCGGTCTGCACACAACCTATCTGGCCGCGCTGGCGTTCGCGCTCCTCGACCCTCGCGCTCTTATGCTGCTCGCGCTGGCCGCATACGCGGCTTACGTCGTCAACGTCGCGCAATTCCTGATGAAGCTAAGGGCGGCTCGGTTGGAGGGCGGCGGCATCGGATCGCTCCGTCGTAGCCTTCAGGCGGAGCCTGCGCCATGAATGTCCGGGTCGTCTCGCGACCAGAATCTTCGGCGCCGGCGCAAGGGTGCGAAGCCGCACCGGTGCTGCGCGAGCGCGGCCAGCGCGAGGTTTTTTGCGGGCTCACCGGCATCGTTTGGTTGCATCGCAAGATCCAGGACGCCTTCTTCCTGGTCGTCGGCTCGCGGACCTGTGCGCACCTGATCCAATCCGCCGCCGGCGTCATGATTTTCGCCGAGCCGCGCTTCGCGACCGCGATTCTTGGCGAGCGCGATCTCGCCGGGATCGTTGACATTGACGACGAACTCGATCGCGCAATCGAACGCCTTCTGGAGCGGAGGCCGGACATCAAGCTGCTCTTCCTCGTCGGCTCATGTCCGTCCGAGGTCATCAAGATTGATCTCAAGCGAACAGCGGCTCGCCAGTCGGAAAGGCGATCTCCGCGTGTGCGTGTGGTCGCCTATTCCGGGAGCGGGATCGAGACGACTTTCACTCAGGGGGAGGACGCCTGTCTCGCCGCGCTTGTCCCGCTTCTGCCGGACGAGAGCCCCAGTGAGCCGCCGAGTTTGATGGTCGTCGGCTCGCTTGCTGAGGTTATCGAGGACCAGTTCGCGCGGCTGTTCGAGGCGATAAATATCGGGCCGACGCGCTTCTTTCCGATGCGTTGCGCGGAGGCGCTGCCGCCAGTGGGTCCGAACACTTTCTTCCTCCTCGCGCAGCCATTCCTCGGCAACACAGCGCGGGCACTGGAAGAGCGAGGGGCCAAACGCCTTTCGGCGCCTTTCCCTTTGGGTTCCGAGGGAACGACAGCGTGGTTGCGCGCCGCGGCGTTGGCCTTTGCGGTTCCCGCGGCGCGCTTCGATGCTTCGACATGCGAGGCCCGTGCGCGCGCTGACGCAGCCCTCGCCCGCCATCTCGATGCGCTCGCAGGCAAGCGCATTTTTTTCTTCCCCGATTCTCAGCTCGAAATCCCGCTTGCGCGCTTCGTATCGCGCGAACTCGCGATGGTGCCGGTCGAGGTTGGGACGCCCTATCTGAACCGCCAGCTGATGGCGCCTGAACTCGCGCTTCTGCCTGAAGGGCCGACCTTGAGCGAAGGTCAGGACGTCGAGCGACAACTCGCGCGCTGCCGAACGGCGCGTCCGGATCTCACGGTGTGCGGCCTTGGCCTCGCCAATCCTCTGGAGGCGGAGGGTCTGGCGACGAAATGGTCGATCGAGCTCATGTTCACGCCAATTCAGGGTTACGAGCAATGCGGTGACCTTGCCAGTCTCTTCGCTCGCCCGCTGATGCGCCGAGAAAGGCTGGAGGTCTAGGGCATGGACCTGACCCTCTGGACTTATGAAGGACCACCCCATGTGGGAGCCATGCGGGTCGCGACCGCGATGGAGGGCCTTCACTACGTGCTGCATGCCCCTCAGGGCGATACTTATGCGGACCTGCTCTTTACGATGATTGAGCGTCGGAAGTCGCGACCACCCGTCACTTATACGACGTTCGAGGCGCGCGATCTCGGCGCCGACACGGCGCAGCTCTTCAAGACCGCGGCGCGAGACGCCTACGAGCAATTTTCGCCGCAAGCGATGCTCGTCGGCGCCTCGTGCACAGCCGAACTCTTGCAGGACGATCCTGCGGGACTCGCCCGGGCACTCGATCTGCCGATTCCGGTTATTCCCTTGGAGTTGCCGGCATATCGCAAGAAAGAGAATTGGGGCGCCGCCGAGACCTTCTACCGGCTCGTGAGGGCTCTAGCGAGCGGCGCGCGCGCACGCGATTCAGGAGCGCGGCCCCGCTGCAACCTTTTGGGGCCGACGGCGCTTGGCTTCCGCCATCGCGACGACGTGCGTGAGGTTTCCGGCCTCATTGAACGGCTCGGCGTCGACGTCTGCATCACGGCCCCGCTCGGGGCAACTCCACACGACATTGCGCGGCTCGGGGAGGCCGACTTCAACGTCGTCCTCTACCCCGAGATCGCCTTGCCCGCTGCGCAATGGCTCGACAAGTTCCACGGACAGCCTTTTACGCGAAATGTTCCGATCGGCGTGGGCGCCACGCGGGACTTCGTTCAGGAAATCGCGACGTTGGCCGGAGTGGACGCCTCCGCGGTATTGCAAAGCGAACGCTCCCGTCTGCCTTGGTATTCGCGTTCAGTCGATTCGACGTATCTTACGGATAAGCGGGTCTTCATCTTCGGTGACGCGACTCACGCGATCGCAGCCGCGCGGATCGCGCGGACGGAACTCGGTTTCAGGGTAGTCTGCGTTGGAACCTATTCGAGGGAATTCGCCCGCGAGGTGCGGGAAGCGGCGGAAGCCTGTGGCGCCCAAGCCCTCATCTGCGACGACTATCTCGAAGTCGAGGTCAAAGTCGGCGAGCTGAAGCCCGAGTTGGTTCTCGGCACGCAGATGGAGCGCCATATCGCCAAACGGCTCGGTATCCCGTGCGCCGTGATTTCCGCGCCGACGCATGTTCAGGATTTTCCCGCGCGCTATTCGCCGCAGATGGGCTTCGAAGGGGCGAACGTCCTGTTCGATTCCTGGGTCCATCCGCTGATGATGGGCCTGGAAGAACATCTGCTGACCATGTTCCGCGAGGACCGGGAGTTCCATGACGGCGCCGCGCCGTCGCATCTCGGAGTTGAGGCCGGCGAACCGACCCCGTTGGGGGCGCGGGGCGGCCTCGAACTTTCCGCCTCGGGGCTGACTGCAGACATGACGGCGCCGGCCGAGGCGTCATGGAGCGAAGACGCCGAAAAGGAGCTGAAGAAAATCCCGTTCTTTGTGCGCGGCCGCGCACGTGGAAACACGGAGTCCTTCGCGCGTGAGCGCGGACTGACTGCGATAACCGTAAGCACGCTCTATGAAGCCAAAGCCCACTTCGGCCGGTGAACGCGCTGGTCTGCGCTTCGTAATCGTCACGCTCGACAACCATCTCGCGGGCGCTGTCGATCGGGCGCGACGTACGCTTGAGCGCGATGTCCCTGGCCTTGAGCTCGCCTTTCACGCCGCAGCCGAATGGAACGATCCGGCTGCTCTGTGTCGCTGCCTCGACTCAATCGGCAAGGCGGACATCATCGTGGCAACAATGCTGTTCATGGAAGAGCATGCGCAGTCGGTTGTAGGCGCTATCCGCGCCCGACGAGACCACTGCGACGCGCTTCTTGGCTGCATGTCCGCCCCGGAGATCGTCAAGCTCACTCGGATCGGTCGCTTCAACATGGACGGATCGAAGCGCGGGGCGCTCGATTTTCTCAAGCGACTGAGAGGCGGATCCAAATCGTCAGAGACCGGAGGCGCCCTACAGCTCGCGATGCTGAAGCGCCTCCCGCGGATCCTGCGATTCATCCCTGGGACAGCGCAGGACATGCGGGCATATTTTCTTACGCTGCAATATTGGCTCGCTGGTTCAGACGAGAACGTCGTCAATCTCGTGCGCTTTCTCGTGAACCGCTATGCGAGCGGCGCCAACGCGGAGCTTCGCGGCCGGATCAAAGCACCCTTGCCGGTCGAATATCCCGAAGTAGGCCTCTACCATCCACGCATGGTTGGGCGTTTCACCGACTCCGTCGAGAGGTTGCCGCGTCCCGCCGGCGGATCGCGCGGAACCGTGGGCCTTCTACTGATGCGGTCCTACATCCTCGCCAACAACACCGCGCACTATGATGCCGTCATCGCGGCGCTTGAAGCGCGGGGGTTGCGAACGATTCCCGCCTTCGCAAGTGGCCTCGACGCGCGCCCGGCTGCCGAGGCCTTCTTCAAGTGCGATGGCGCTCCACTGATCGACGCCTTGGTGTCGTTGACGGGCTTCTCGCTCGTCGGCGGTCCCGCATACAACGACTCGAAGGGCGCAGCGAGCATGTTGGGTGAGCTCGATGTCCCCTATGTCGCCGCGCACGCGTTGGAATTTCAGACGATCGAGCAATGGGAGAATTCGGACCGCGGACTTTCGCCAGTCGAGGCGACGATGATGATCGCGATTCCGGAACTTGACGGCGCCACCGTCCCGAGCGTCCTCGGGGGCCGTTCGTCCAATGCCCCGGCGGGCGCCGCTCGCGACATCCACCCATATCCGGAACGGATCGAGCGGATTGCAGATAGAGTGGAGCGACTTGTCCGCTTGCGGAAGATCGAGCGCGCGAAACGAAAGGTCGCGATCGTCCTCTTCAACTTTCCGCCCAATGCCGGCGCCACGGGAACGGCGGCATTTCTCGGCGTGTACGAGTCGTTGCATCGCACAATGAAGGCGATGCAAAAAGAAGGGTACGCGGTCGAAGCCCCAGATACCGTCGATGAGCTGCGGCGCCGGATTCTGGAGGGGAATGCCGGGCGCTTCGGCGCCAACGCCAATGTCGTCGCGCAGGTGTCCGCCGATGATCACGTCCGCCGTGAAACCTTTCTTCGAGAGATCGAGGCCCAGTGGGGTCCGGCTCCGGGCAGGCACCAGACCGACGGCGGATCGCTCTTCGTGCTCGGCGAACGGTTTGGCAATGTTTTGGTCGGCGTTCAACCGGCGATGGGCTACGAAGGCGATCCCATGCGTCTCTTGTTCGAGCATGGGTTCGCTCCAACGCACGCGTTCTCTGCCTTTTACCGATACCTGCGCGAGGACTTCGGAGCCGACGTCATTCTTCATTTCGGCATGCACGGCGCGCTGGAATTCATGCCCGGCAAGCAAGTCGGTCTATCGGCCGCGTGTTGGCCGGACCGAATGATCGGCGCTGTGCCCAACGTGTATCTGTATGCCGCCAACAATCCATCGGAAGGCGCGCTCGCCAAGCGCAGATCGGCCGCGACACTGGTCAGCTACCTCACGCCGAGCCTGACACACGCGGGACTTTATCGTGGCCTTGTCGACCTAAAGGCTTCGGTTGACCGCTATCGCGGTTGCGACCCGGAAGCCCAGGACGAGCGAGGCCTGCTCTCCGAGCTTATCCAATCGCAGGCTGCAGCCCTCGATCTTGCCGAGACCTCGCCGGCCTGGGGTCCACGCGCACCGGATGAAGTCGGCAAACTCGGCTCAACCATTCTCGAACTGGAATACGCGCTCATCCCCTACGGACTTCACGTTGTCGGCGAGACTCCGGGGCCGGAGGAGCGCGCCGGGACGCTTTCCGCGGTCGCCGAGAGCGCATTTGGTCTCGTCGACGCCGATGCGGCGGTGCATGCCTTGGTCGTGTCCGATTCGATGGATGCGGCGATGCAGGCCTTCCCCAGCCCCGTGACGCCTGAAGCGCGAGACGCCTTCCAAAGCCTGGCGCGCCTGAACCGATTGCTCGCGGAGGACCATGAGCTCCCGGCCCTGCTGCGGGCGCTGGATGGCCGCTTCATTGCGCCGGTTATTGGGGGCGACCTCATTCGGACGCCTGCAATCCTTCCAACCGGGCGGAACCCGCACGGCTTCGATCCCTACCGGATCCCAAGCGCTTACGCGATGGCGGACGGCGCGCGGCAGGCCCGGCGGGTGCTTGCACGTTACTCCGCGGACGGACACAGCTTCCCCGAGTCGGTCGCCATCGTCTTGTGGGGAACGGACAACCTCAAGAATGAAGGCGGCCCCATCGGCCAGGCGCTGGCGCTCATAGGCGCCCGGCCGCGCTT
>Ga0335069_10010090_pt1 | contig 13410 bp, 12 predicted proteins | sample Lox_Sample_11_FD_206714 | JGI IMG/M metagenome (GOLD analysis project Ga0335069, IMG submission 206714) | Soil microbial communities from Loxahatchee National Wildlife Refuge, Florida, United States - Lox_Sample_1.1 | ecosystem: Environmental > Terrestrial > Soil > Wetlands | place: USA... | reverse complement strand
TCCACCGGCACGGATACCGGGCCGGTCGCGGGAAGATAGTCCCCGTTGGATGCCGGCCCCACGCCGCCGGGCGAATCCAGGCGGTAGAGTACGCGGCCCGCCCCGGAGGCCGGCCACTGCAGGTAGGCCACCGCGGGGTTGGCGTCGGAGAACAGGAGGGCCGGAGGCGGTGGAGGGGCGGGGACGGAGCGATCGACGGTCACCCGGAAGATCCGCGCCGCCGGGCTGGCCGTTCCCAGGTCGTTGAAGGCGCGCGCGATCAGCCGGTAGGTCACCGCGGAACCTTCCTTGCCCACGAGCTGGAACGGCCCCGAGTACACCCGCGAAGCGGCGGATGGCAGCCGCGGCATCGAGCCGTCATCCGTCAGCTCGTAGACCGTGAGGGTGGCGTCGCTCTCCAGCCTCAGCGTGATCGTGGCGGCCGAAACGGAGCCGTCCTCTGCGCCACGGACCAGGGGATCCTCCGGCAGCTCACGGTCTACCGTGATGTGGTAGCGCCGGTCGGACAGGGACTTGTTGCCCGCGGCGTCCACCGCGGCCACGCGGAGCGTGTAGTCCTTCCGGGCGCCGTCCGGCGCGTCCAGCGTGAGCGAGGCCGGAAACGGTGCGCCCGAGAGCAATGGATCCGCGGGCTCGTCGCCGTCATCCGAGATGGTGAATACCACCCGCGCATCCGTCGGCGCCTGCCCCGCGGTCACCGTCACCGGGCGCGCCACGCGACCGTCGGTGGGAAAACCCTCCAGCGCCGGCACGGCCGGAGGCCTCAGGCTCATGTAGAAGGTGAGGCTCTTTCGCTCCCCTTCGCGCGTCCCGTTGTGGGAGACGGCGAGCAGCTTCACGCGCCATTGGGTTACCGTCCCGACCTCGCCCCGGAAGACCGTGGCGTCGGTCAGCTCGGGGGACCGTGCGTCCGGTTCCGGCGGCTCGCTGCCGTCGCTGCTGGCCGTGTAGCGGATACTCTCCGTGTGCCTGCCCTCGATCACGGGGGACAGCTCGCGTGCCGCATAGTGTCCCTCGTCCGCGATGCCGGCGATCGGCGGAATGGTCGGCGGGCTCAGGTCCACCGTGTATGCAATGGGGCCGTACACCTCCGACGCGTTGCCGGATCCGTCTACCGCCATCACCTTGAGACGATAGGTCACCGATCTCCCGTCCACGCCGGGCAGGGCCACGAATGTGTTGGCGGGAGAAGAAGGCCCGGGGTCCGCCGGCATGCTGCCGTCCGACGTCAGGGAGAAGTAGACCTTGGCGCTGGATGCAAGGGAGACCACGGCAGGCGCGTCCAGGATGCCCGGCTCCGGGCTGAGCCGGGGCGGCGGCGGCGGCGCGCGGTCCACCAGTACCGAAGCAAGGGCGGAGAAAGACGCCACCGCTCCCTCGGGGTCGAGGACCGCAACCCTGGCCTTGAACGTCCGGCTGGCCCCGTACGGGACCGAGAGCACCACCGGTGCCGACAGCGCCGGCGAATCCTGGTCCGGCACGGCCGGGTCCGAACCGTCCGAGGTCAACGCGTAGACCATCCTCCCCCGAGACGACGCGGCCGGAGCGAGCACCGCCGTGCCGCGAACCGTGCCCGCCGCGAGCGTGAAACCGGGGATTGCGGCACTGTCGGGGACGGGCGGAACTCGCAACTCGGTGACAGGGCTCAGGCTGCCCGCCCCGTCCATGGCGACGGCGCGCACCACGGTCGTGTTCGCAGCGGCGCCCGCGGCAGCCGAGCCTGGCGAAGCCGATCCTGGCGTCGTGAGCAGGTCGATCCAGGATGACAGGGCCGGCTTCTTCGGATCCGGCTCCGTTCCATCCGCCGTCGCGGAGAACAGCGCATCCTCCGGCGCCACCACCTGCGCGCGGCCAGCGCCCGGCATCGGGACAGGCCCCTGCGTCCCGGCAACGGACGAGTCGAGCCGGACGACCGGTGCCGAGGGAGCCCCCCGGCCCACGAAATAGAAGTAGCGGTATTCCGCGCTCCACGTTCCGGAATCCGACAGCGCCCGAAGCCGCAAGGCCACGGGCGCAGGCCCCGCGGACGGGGAGCTGACGGGAATGGGAGATGTTGCCAGCAGATCGGACTCCCGTGGTGTCCTCTCCCACAGCGTGTAGTACAGGGTGCCCCCGAGTGACGACACGACCGATGGAGCGATCCCGTCCGCATACGCCCCGTTTTCGGTGTCAACGCGCAGCTGCGGCCCTGCCGCCGGCGCGAACGTGTACGTCACCTCCGAGCGGATCACACCGCGGCGCTGCCCCCGCGGCATCCCCGCGACCTTCACCGTGACGGTCCCCGGCCGGTCTATGGTGACCGGCCCGGTGTACGGGGCGCCGCCCGCGGCCGGGTCGGACCCGTCCAGCGTGTAGCGGACCCATTGCAGGTTGCGGAAGGTCAGCGCCAGCGCCTGGGGGTTCGCGAAGGTTCCTTCCACCGGGCTCAGGACCTGCAGCATGGGCGAGCGCGCATCTACCACGTAGCGAGCGGTCACGATCCTGCTCTGCCCGCCCGCGGCGGTCACGGTGTACGCCTGCACCAGGAGGTCGCTCCGCGCGTTCGCGGCGCCGACGACCACGTCTTTCCCGTCCCACGCCACCGGGGAGCGCACCACGTCTCCCTGTACCGAGTAGTACACCGTGTCCCCCGCCGCCGCTTCGAAACGGACGCCCACCGGGTCCCAGTACGCCCCCGACCACGGGCTGATGCGCGGCGCCGCCGGAAGCCGGCGGTCGATCCGGTACGAGAGCTCCTGCTCCTTCCCGGTGGGGACGCCCGCGGAGTCGCCGCGGATCGAGAGCAGGTAGTCACGGGCCTCACCGGGAGCCGCGCCGAGATCGATCGGGCCGCGAAGGGCGATCCACGGGCCCCCGGCGCCGGAGGGGTCGCGGAAGGAGTACTGCAGGCGGGTGGACGGCGCCGCCGGCCGTACCGTGATCACCTGGTCGTTCGCGTAGATCCCCGGAGCCGGGGTCACGATCAGCCCGGATGGTTCCCGCGCCGTCCCGGCGGCCGCGCCGGCCGCGTCCTGCGCAACGGACGTGCCGGCGGTCAACGGCAGGGGTCGACCGACCGCGGCATCCTGCGCCGTGAGGCATCCGGATGAAGCTACGAGGAGGGCGAGAGCAACCGGGAAGGCTCGGGCGGAGAGGCGCTTAGAAGATTCCGGAAAGCTCGGGATCTTCCGCGTAATAGTGCTCCTTCTTCTCCCCTTCCGTGAGACCAACCAGCTCGTGGCTGGTGTAGTGGATCCAGAAGTCATCCTCGGGAGTCGTGAGCTCGTGTTTCCTGCACCAGTAGTCGGGCTGCACGGGCATCTGCTTCCCGAGGTATTTGCGGATCTTGTAGTCGTGGACGGCCACGCGCACGTCCTCCCGCGGGATGCCCTGGTCCATGATGATCTCCACGAGGTGATTGACCGTGCGCCCCGTGTCGAAGATGTCGTCCACCAGCAGGACCTTGTCCCCGCTCCTCAGGTATTCCGGGGAGTATGTCCAGCCGTCCACCCGCACGCGGTCCTGCAGACCGATGTCGCGGTAGGAACGCGCCACCACCGCGGCGTAATACACCGGCCGTCGATCGCGGCGCTTGAGCTTGAAGTACTCGCTCAGCACGTTGCCCATGTACGCGCCGCCGCGAAGCGAGACGTAGATCACGTCCGGGAAGAACCCCTCGCCGTGAATGCGGTTGGCGAGCTTGATGGCGCCGTTGCGCACGGACTGGTACGAGAGGAATTCCTTTCTCATGTACCCGGTAGTCTAATGGAAAAGCGTGAGGATTTCCACGCGGTCACGCAGCACGGCCACCGTGTGCTCGAAGTGGGCGGCGTCCTTGCCATCCGCGGTCACCACGGTCCAGCCGTCGTCCAGCAGCTCGATGTCGCCCGTGCCGGCGTTCACCATGGGCTCGATCGCGAGCACCATCCCCTCTTTCAACCGGGGGTTGGGGCCGGCCCCCACGTAGTTGGGGATCTGGGGATCCTCGTGCATGGCGAACCCGGTCCCGTGCCCGCAGTATTCCCGCACCACGCCGCAGCCGTTGGAGGTTGCGTGGTCGTAGACCGCCCGCGAGATGTCGCTGATGCGGTTGCCCGGGAGCGCACGGGAAATGGCCCTCTCCAAGCACTCCCGGGTCACTCTCATGAGCCGCTCGCGGGCGGGGGTGGTGGCTCCCACGGCCACGCTCACCGCGGAGTCCGAGAAATACCCGTTGAGATCCACCCCCAGGTCGATGCTCACCAGGTCCCCCGAGCGCAGCTTGCGGGGTCCCGGGATGCCGTGGATCACCTCGTTGTTGAGGGAGATGCAGGTGGAGGCCGGGTAGTTCATGTACCCGAGGAACGCGGGCTTTCCGCCCTTTCCCTCGATGCGGGACCGCACGAACGCGTCGATCTCACGCGTGGTGATGCCCTCCTGCACGAGCTTCAGCGCCGCCTGCAGGGTCTGGGACAGGAGCTCACCCGACGCCCGTATGCCGGCGATCTCCTTTTCGTTCTTGAGCCGGATCATGGGGCCCTATTTTCCGGGGTCTTCCCGCGAGGGGGAGTCCTTGTCCCGGGCCTTCTCGCGCTTCTTTTCCTTGATGATCGAAGAGAACGCATCCTCGGTCTCGGTGCCAAAGGACTCCTCGATGACCTTGCGGGCATCTTCCGTCTGCCCCGAGGTGATGGTCACCTTGCCCTCGGTGATGACGCCCGGCTCCACGGTGAGCTTGGGAGTCACGATGTTGCCCAGGACTTTCCCCGTGTGCAACAGCGTGACTTCCTCGGAGGCGGAAATGTTTCCGATCAGCGTGCCGGCAATCGTGACCCTTCGCGCCTGGATGTCGGTCTTGACCTTTCCCGTCGGCCCCACGATCAGCTGGTCGTCGGTGCGGATATCTCCCTGGAACTTCCCCTCGATCATGATCGAACCGTTGACGTAGAAGCGTCCGTCGAAGATCGACCCCTCACCGATGATGCAGTTGGTGGTGTCATTTTTGCTCGGCATCAATTCTCCTTTTTTCGGGGGCCGTCCCGGGCCTGAAAGATAGCATTATTGATTCCCGGCTGCAAGTTTGCGCGCCATCAGCGCGGCCTTGAGATTGGAGGGATCCAGCGAGCGCGCCCTTGCGAGCGCGGAGGAGGCGCCCTCCACGTTTCCATCCAGCATGAACGAGGCCGCGCGAAGCGTCTCGATGCGGGAAAGCAGTGCACCGGCCGCGGCGGCAGGGGCTCTCTCCCGGACCTCGTCAGCCGCCGCGTCCAGCTCGGAGCGCGCCGCGCGAGTGCTCCCCTTTTGAATCATCACGAGGGCGAGGTCCGCGCGGGCCCTGCCGTCACGGTCGGCCTGGTCCGCCCGACGAAACTCGGCGATCGCCTCCTCGGGCTTGCCCGTCATTGCGGCGGCAAAGCCCATCAGGGTAAGGGCCCGGGAGTCCGGTTCGCCCCCGGCCAGCGCATGCTGGCGGGCAGCGATCTCAAGGCCGTCCCAGTCCCGCGCGGCCGCCAGTGCCGCGCAGAGGCTGTCGAATGCGAGGCGGTTCTCCGGCGCCTGGCCGAAGATCTTCCACAGCCGCCCGCGGCCGGCCTCCGGGGAAAGCCGGGGGCCCTGCACGGAAAGCAGCAGCAGCGCGGACTCCACGTCGGACCCCCGGTCGGCGACCAACCCTTTCAGGAGATCTTCCGCGCCGCCTGCCTGCCCGGCACGCACCAGCAGGCGCGCCTTCATCAGCAGCAGGTCACGCGACCGCGGGAAAAACGCCAGCCCGTCGTCCAGCCGCCGCAGGGCCGAGGGCAGGTCGCCCCGGCCGGCCGACCACTGGGCGAGGTCCGCGTACGCCGTCCACGAAAGCGACGGTGCCGCCGCGAGTGCCCGTGAGAGGAGTGCCTCTGCCGCCACGGCATCCCCGGCGGCCTCGGCGACATCGGCAAGCACGAACGCCAGGCCCGGGGTGGCCGGCGCCGAGCGCACTCGCTGCTCGAGCCGGGCGAGGGATTGGTCGAATATCCCCGCGTCGTACAGGATGATCCCCGCCGGCTCGTCGTATGCGGCCTCCCCCAGTTGCGAAGTCACGATCCCCGCTGCCGCCTTCACGGCCCCCTGCCCCGCGGCTGCCAGCGCGCCGTCCAGGGCCAGGCGGGAGTCATCCGCCCGCAGGGCCGACCGGGCAAAGGCCGAGGAATCGGAAGAGCCCTCCAGCGCCAGCACGGTGGCCACCAGCTCTCCTGCTTCCGGCCAGCGGGCGCCGCTTCGAAGCAACGCCTCTCCGCGCAGCCCCGCGGTGGCATCCCGGGCGCGCCGCGCCCCGGACACAACGCGCAGGCCCTCCGCCACGCGCCCCGCGCGCAGGTCCGCGTACGCTGCCACGGCCCGGAGCCGCGGCCCCGCTCCCCGCGCACCCATGCGGTCCGCGAGGTCCGCAAGCGGGGTGTAGTTGCCGAGACCGGCGCTCACCTGCCACGCGCGCTTGAGCAGCCGCAACTGATCGGTCTCGCCCATCGGAAGCCGGCGCACCGCGGAGATGCTGCCCGCCGCGGTGGAGAGGTTTCCACCGCTGATGGAGGAATCCAGGGAAGCCAGGAGGGAGGCAAGCTCGGGTTCCGTCGCGGTCGGCGCACGGAAAACCGTGAGGAGCAGCACCACCACCGCCGCCGCGAGCATGGCCACGGGAACGAGTACAACGATGATCCTTCGCGACCTGCTCATCCGGTGCCCCGGGGCTACCCGCGGTTTCAGCCCCGCGGCAGCAGGAGCTTCTTTCGCACCCCGTCCAGCACGCCGTTGACGAAGCGGTAGGAATCCGCCGTCCCGTAGCTCTTGGAGATGTCCACGGCTTCGTCAATGGTCACCGTCGGGGGAATATCCGCCTGGAACAGAAGACAGTAGACGCTCATCCTGAGGATGGCGAGGTCCACCTTGTTGAGGCGGGAGAAATCCCAGTTCTCCAGCTGCCCGCGAATGGTCGTGTCCACCTGCGGAAGGTGCTCGAGTGCGCCGGTGATGAGCAGCCGCGCAAAGGCCAGCGTGTCCTCCCCGGCAGTGGACGGTTTCTCACCTTCCATCCACGAGAAGTCCAGGAGCTCCGGCAATCCCGCCCCCGAGAGGTCGTGGCGGTACAGGGACTGGAAGGCAATGATCCTGGCCTTTCGGCGAGCGCCCATGCCTCACCCCGGTCCTCGGACCGGTCTCCTACTGAGCGGCGATGTTGTCGTCGAAGATCCTGATCTCGGCCTGCTTCTTCAGGTCTGCCACGATGTCGCTCAGCCCGCTCTTGTAGGCATCCGCCTGCCGCTGCGCCATGAGCTGCTGGTTGATGGCGTCCCGGACCGTGGTAGTGTTCTGCGGCGGGATCTTGTCCGTGAGGCCCAGGAGGTGCGCGTCCACGCGGTCCACCACCTGGACGATGTGGAACCCGATATTGCTCTGCAGCACCGCGCTGGTCTCGCCCTTCTTCATGCGGAACACGGAGTCGAAGAACGCGGTTCCCAGCGCCTGCCGCATCTGCGAGTCGTTGCGGAACAGGCTGAACTGGCCGCCGTTGTACTTCGACTTGATGTCCTCCGAGTACTTGACCACGAGGCTGTCGAACGTGGCGCCGGCGGTCAGTTCCTTCAGGATGTCGTCCGCGTGGCGAGCGGCCTTGTCACGGTCGTCCTTGGACGTGAGCTGCTGGGTGTTCACGAAGATGTGCTTCACCGTGATCATGTCGTTGACAAAAAAGTTCTGCTTGTTCTGGTCGTAGAAGTCCTGGATCTCGGAGTCGGTGACCTTCAGCGTATCAAACAGGGTAGGCTTCTTCCTGCGCAGGTAGTCCAGCACCGTCTGCTGGTCCCGCAGCTGCTTCTGGAATGCATCCGACGTCATCCCGTTTCGGCTCAGCAGCTGCTGCAGCTCCTGGTCGTTCAACGGCCTCCCCAGACCCGCCACCGCGCCCATCTGCTTCTGGTAGTCGCTGGTGGCCTGGCGGAGCTCCGCCTCCGTGGTCACCACGTTGTCCCTGGAGGCCGCCTGGAGGATCAGTGCCTTGCTGATGAGCTCGTCCAGCACCTGTCGGCGTTCATCCGCCGTGAGCGGCCGCCGGGCCTGGGCCTCGTACAAGGCAACCGCCTTCTGCAGCATACTCACCGTGACGGACTCGGTGCGCACCAGGCGGACCGTGGCAGCGGGCTTGTCCAGCACCTGCGCCGTGACCAGGGGAACAATGGCGCACGCCAGAACCGCGCCGAGAATCAGTCTTTTCATGGTGAAGTACGCTCCTCTGTGTGCGCCGCCAGGTGACCCGGACTGTCCCGGCAGGTGCCGGTGGCACGCGACGCCAGTAAATCGATGGGATCAGGAATTGTCAAGGCACACGGGACTGCCAATCCGCTCCATCAGCTTCTTGACCCCGGAGAGCTTGCGGTCCAATTGCAGCCCTTTCTGCAGGTAACCCATGGCCGTCTTGTGCTCGCCCAGCGCCGCGTAGACCTCCGCGAGCTTCTTGCAGAAGAAAGCGTTGTCCTTGCGGGAGAACCCGAGGTCGAGGATCTCCTTGAGGCGGTCGATGGCCTCCACCGGGGCGAGGCCCGGGAGCATCTTGAAGCACAGGAGGGTGCGAAGCCGGTCGACCACTTCCTCGATGAAATGGTGGAAATAAGGCTTGTCGCACTCGTAGTAGTACAGCTTGCGGTAGAGATCGTAGGCCTCCGGGTAGCGGTGGCGCGCCTCCAGGACCTCCGCGAGCAGGAACGCGCAGTCCATGTAGTCTTCCCGCGAGAGGTAGCGCTCCAGCTCGAAACCCTGGGCCGAGGTGAGCCGCTCGTAGAGGTCCACGGCTTCTTCCTGGTGGTCGGCCAGCAGGTCGTGGAAGATGAGCTTGGACTGGCTGCCTGGATCATCGGTTCGGCGTCGCAGGAACTCGCGGTAGTCGAATCCCCGCGTCCCGGGCCGAAGCGCGCGGTCGTACTCGCTCCGCTTTTCGAGGTTGCTCAGGACCTCGTACGCCGCCAGCAGCAGGCGCATCTGCTCCTCGGTGCGGGCGCCGTCTGCCGGCCGCACGTCGGGATGCAGCTCCTTGGCCCGCCTGCGGAAGGATTTCTTGATCTCCTGCGCGGTGGAGTCCTGCGAAATACCGAGCACTTCGTAATAGTTGATCATTGCCGGGTACTCCCACTATGATAGTAAGCTCGCGCGCCGGGTGTCAACCTCCGCCAGCTGCCCGCGGGGTCCCAAGGCGTAGCCAAGCCCGGCCAAAGGAGCTAAAGTCGGGCCATGTTCGGCTTCCTGATCAAGAAAGCGTTCTTCGACATGTGGGACAACATGTTCCGCATATTGTTGATGAACCTCGGCTACATCCTCGTGCTCGCCATATTCTTCCTGCTGGCGCCCCTGTTCCTCTCCGCGCCCCCCTTGTTCTTCATCACCATCGCCTTCGGCATCGCGGTGGCAGCGGTCTACACGGGCATCGTGAGCCGCATGTGCGCGGAGATCGCCGACTACAAGCAGCCGGGCTTCTCCGACATCCCCCGGTTCTTCCGCGAGAGCTATGGCTCGAGCCTCATCCTGGCCGTTGTCCTCAGCGCGTACTTTTTCGTCATCACGGTGGCGTTCCAGTTCTACGGCGGGCTGAAGTCCCTGGCCGGCCCCCTGGCCGTCGCCCTGTTGTTCTGGGTCACGGTGGGATGGCTGTTCGCCAGCCAGTTCTTCTTCCCGATCCAGTCGAGGCTCGACCGCAAGTTTCGAAAGATCTTCCGCAAGACTTTCCTCGTGTTCTTCGACAATCCTCTCTTCAGCGTCGGCCTGTTCATTTGCGCCGTCATCGTGCTGGTGATCTCCGTCTTCACGGCGCTGCTGCTGCCGGGCATCTCGACGATCTTCCTGTTGTGGAACGCGGCGTTCAAGCTTCGGCTGTACAAGTATGACTGGATCGAGCAGAACCCGTCCGCCAACCGCAAGGCAGTGCCCTGGGACGCCCTGCTGGTGGACGACCGGGAGCGGGTGGGGAAGAGGACGCTGAAGGGAATGATCTTTCCCTGGAAAGAGTGAAAGTCCCGGCCGCCAGCCTCCCCCCCACGGGATGGCGGAGAGCGGAGCGGGCTGCAAGATCCCCAGGGAGGGCCTGACGGACGGCCCGCGTGCGGGCGCGGCCCGCGCTAGATGTGCAGCCGGCGGCCGATCTCCTCCGCCTCCGCGGGGGACCGCAGGATGTCCGACGTCTTGATGAGCATCCCCTCCCCTTCCATGCACTTCATGAGCGCCGAGAGGGACTTGGCCGCGCCGAACCTGGACCTGGAGACAAACGCGTAGCTCTTCTTGCCGGAGACCGCCCCCGCCCCCGCGAGGAACGTCTTCACCGAGTCAGGGATCTTGCCGCCCAGGGTTCCCTCGGGCTCGGCTCCCACCACGATGTACTGGTAGATCGTGAGCTTGGCATTGGGGTCCCGGGCCCCCTCGAAGGTGTCCACCTGGTTGCCCTGCTTCTCGATACCGCGGGCCACGGCCTGCGCCAGCCGAAGAATGCCGTCACGATTCCTGCCAGAGAAGAAGACTACCGCCACTCGCATCCGATTTTTTCCCCTCCGTGTTGGGCTTGAACAACGTGCGCAGCACCAGCCGGGTGCGGCTCACGCAGAAATACGCGGTCAGCTCTCCCGGCGCCGGGCGCCGACCCTCCACGAGATCCGCCACTTCTGCCCGCTCGAGCGTCACGCGGGTCGTCCGCACCCGTCCGCGCCTGCTCTTGGTCACCGTCATCTCCAGGTGCTGCTCGTCCCGCGCGTGGAACACGGGGATCTTCTCGTGCACCACCATGTTGCGGATCCAGCGGATCTCGTGCGCGAGAAGAAGCGTCCGCCCTTCCTTGATGATTCCCTCGTCCCGGGCGAGGTCCAGCATGTCCACCAGCTCGAGCTCCAGCAGGTCGTGCCGCGTCTGCAGCCAGCGCTTCTCTCCCCCGCGCGTGGACCGCAGCGGACCCCGCTCGTCCAGCGCCGCGCCCAGGCGGTAGATGAGCCCCTGCTCCAGGAGCGTTCCCGCCAGGATGCACGCGGCCTCCGCGAATCCGAAGTAGTACGTCTGGTGCATCTGGGCCAGGAGCGACTTCACTCGACCGCTTCCCGGGCTGTCCCCGATGGACAGCCGGTGATAGTTCAGGTGCTCGCGGCGGGCCGCCGCCTCGCACAGGCGCTTCTCACCGTAACGCCGACGGAGCGTGGCGAGATGGTTCTCTGTACACTCTCCGCGCATTTCCCGTAGTATGGAGCCGCGTAAACCCATGGTCAAGACAAGAACCCTTCTCGACGTGCTCCTGCCGCTGGCCTTCGCCGCGGCGCTGTGCGGCTGCTCCGCGCGGGGCCGCCTCGTGGGCGTGCACCCGGAGTCCCTGCAGCTTTCCCCCGGTGCCACCGGAGCCGCACTGTCCCTCTCTGCCGACTCCAACGCCCTGTACGCCGTCTTTGCGGATCGCGCAACGGCCGGCCTGGACATGATCACGCTGCCGGTGGGTCCGCACCTGCCGGGCACCGCGCCGCCGCCCGAGCTGATCGACAAGGTGGACACCGCCGCGCCTCTTTCGCCCTCCTTCGGAGAGCACGTGATGGCGAGCGGCGGAGGAAGGGTTGCCGTCCTGTACCTGGACCGCAAGGCGGACCCGCACGGGGTGCTCAAGCTCGCATCCCGAGCTCCTTCCGCAACGCAGTGGGACCTGGACGTGCTGGAGCCCGCCGGCGACCCCCTGGCGCTGCTGCCGGACGGCAGCGGAGGTTTCGGGGCCGCGTGGGCCTCCGGGCTTCTCTATTATCGCTCGCAGAGCGGGCGCATGCCCGCCCCGGATCCGCCCATCTCGCTGCAGCTGGAAGGCCGGCCCGGCCCGGATGGCCAGGCCGGGTTCACGGCGTACGACCGCCTCGCGTCCGTGCTCCTCTGGCTTGGATGGAACGGTACCGGGTTCACCGCCACCCCGGTCCCGGACGGAGGCACGGTGAGCGCATCCCTGCGCGTTCCGAGCGGGCGCCTGGCGGTGGTTTCCTACAGCCCCCGCGAGCGGCGCCTCCTGCTCCACCAGGAGTCCCCCGGCGCCACGGCCTTTTCGAGCCAGACGGTGACCGTCTGTGACGGGACCACCGGCGTCGCGCTGCTGCCCGGGCCGTCCGACTCATCGTTCGTGTTTGTCTACGACGAGGCGCGCACGGTCTCTGCAGGAAGGACCACCTACCAGCTTTCCGTCATCGCCCCTGGATCCGTGCTCGGGGCGCTGGGCTCACGCTACCGCAAGGCGGTCCTCTCGGAAGGGGATCTTCGGATAGACGGTTTCGCCGCCGCCCGCACCGCGGACGCACTGTACGTGCTTCTTTCCCAGGGGAACCTCAGGATTCTCCGGATCCCGCTGGGGTAGGACGGGGAAATGGCCGCGGCCGGCGGCGCGAGGGGCGGAGATGGCCGCCTGCGCGGCTACAGTTTCTTGTAGATGCTCTCGATCTCGGGCTCCTTGACGACGAGCACCGAGCAGCGGGCATTGCGCATGATCTCTCGCTGCTGGCGGCTGAGGGCATCCCGCAGGACGCCGCCCTCCTCCTGCCCGCCGAGCAGGATCAGGTTCGCGTGCGCATCCTCGGCAGCCTCCACCAGCTCGGTGGAAACCGAGCCGCGACGGAGCACCTTTTCCACCTCGACGCCCTTTTTCGAGGCGAGCTCTTCCACGTAGTTGAGGTAGCGCTGTCCGTTCTGCTCCAGGCTCTTCTCGTAGTCCGCGCTCTCTTCTTCCACGAAGATCTTGGAGAGGAGCAGCTCCCGGAGCGTGGCGGTGTCCACCACGTACACGGCGAGCATGCGAAGGCGGTAGGACTTGGCCAGGGCAATGGCATACTTGGCGGCATGCATCGAAGCTTCGGAGCCGCTCACCGCGACGACGATCGTGCGCAAGAGCTCTTTCATACCCTGTCTCCCAGCAGCTTCGCCTTGAGGATCTTCTGCACGAAGAACACCTCGCGTTCCCGTTCTTCCAGGACTCCCTCTATGAAGCGCTTGGTCTGCTCCACTTCCGGGATCACGATCCGCTCCAGCGCGTTGACGCGCCGCTGCGTCTTTCGAACTTCCTTGGCCAGCCGCCACACCATGGTGCGGATTTCCGCCATCCGGGCGAGGAGCTTCAACAGCTCGAAGAACTCCACCGTGGTGGCATCACAGGCACCGCTGGTGCTCATGAACGAGTATTTCAGCTCGAGCCGCGGGATGGTCACCTCTATGGTCGGCAGCGGGATCCCCATCAGCTTGCCCATCTTCTCGCGGGCGGCGTAGTCGAAGGTGATGCCCTCGCTCGCGTCCCGGGATGCCTCCCGGCCGACGCGCACCAGCATCTGCTTCAGCGCGCCGTACGCCGAGCCCACGCGACGGTCCAGGTCCCGCTCCAGGAGCTTGACCTCCTCCACCAGCCGCATGAGCTCCATGATGAGGATTTCGCGCTTCTGCTCC
>Ga0335069_10010089_pt1 | contig 13410 bp, 11 predicted proteins | sample Lox_Sample_11_FD_206714 | JGI IMG/M metagenome (GOLD analysis project Ga0335069, IMG submission 206714) | Soil microbial communities from Loxahatchee National Wildlife Refuge, Florida, United States - Lox_Sample_1.1 | ecosystem: Environmental > Terrestrial > Soil > Wetlands | place: USA... | reverse complement strand
CAGGCCCGTACGAAGCTGCTCCCCGTGCTGGGCACGATGCTCGGCACCCAGGAGATCTTCCAGCTCGTCCGCGAGACGAGCGACTCGCGCTTCCTCGACTACTTCGCGAGCGACGGCGTCGCCGAAGAGCAAGTCTTCGCCTTCGAGGAGTTCCTCTTCGGCCTTTCGTTCGAGGACATCCACAAGCTCCGCGACCATCTCTCGGCGGAGGGTAAGGCCTGCGTGACGATCGAGGAGGCGCGCGCGCTCCTCAGCAACCAGCGCGGCTCGTGGAGACCGGAGGTGAGCGGCGCCCAGTCGCTCTACACGAGCTACAAGAAGCGCCGCGTGAAGGCGCTCTATCGCGCCCTCACCAGCGCGCGCGGGCCGAAGAAGACGGCGGAGGAGTACGCCATGATCGCGTTTCTCCAGGGCGGCACGACGCCGTCGAGCTCCGCCATCGAGGCGCTCACGACTGCACACGGCGCTCCGACCCGGTGATACAAGGGATCCCGTGGGGATCGATGGTCCGGCGCTCGTGTTGGGCGCGGCGCTCGCGGTAGGTTGCTCCGCGGGTGGCGCGCAGGGAGCTCCTGACGCGAGCACCGATGTCTCCTCCAAAGACGGAGCCGGCGACGCCGGGACTCCGTTCACGCTCGACGCCATGCGCGCGGCGTCGATCGCCTACAACACGAAGTTCTGCAACGCGATGGCGAAGTGCGACCCCGAAATCCTCACCCTGAATTACGGCGACGTCGCGACCTGTATCGATGCCGACGCCGGCCCGGCAGATCTCGCAGTCTGGTTCCCCTACGGCTCGACGCTCACCCCGGACAAGCTGACCGCGTGCGCCGCCGCGCTCGACCTGTCCACCTGCGAGAAGTACGCGCTCTTCGCCTACGAGAACCAGATACCCACCGCGTGCACGGCGATCTCGTACGGCACGCTGCCGACCGGCGCCGCGTGCGCCAACAATGGCATCGGCACGGCGCCGCTCTGGAACCAGTGCGACAGCGGCCGCTGCTTCTCGACGGGCGGCCCGTGCGGCACGTGCGCCGACGCGCTGCCCGCCGGCGCGACGTGCAACGGCTTCATCTACTGCGCCTCAGGCCTGGGGTGTCCGCAGGGCAAGTGCGTCCCGTACGGTGACGTGGGGGATCCGTGCAGTGGCCTCGGCGAGTGCCACACGTATCTCGCGTGCATCGGCGGCAAGTGCGTCACGCCTCCCGCCGACGACAGCTGCGACCCGCAGTACGGCTGCGCGGTCGTGCCGCAATTCCGCAACTGCGATCCGACCACACGGAAGTGTGTTTCGAGCATCGTCGGGCCCGGGCAGCCGTGTGGCTATCCGAACGGGAACAACGAGTTCGCGACACTCTGCGCATACCCCTACGTCTGCACCGAGGTGACCGCAGCCGGCGCCGAGGGCGGTGGAGCGGACGCCGGCAGTTTCGTCTGCGCGCCGCCGCCGGGGCTCGGAGAGCCGTGCTTCTCGTTTGGTCTCGATACGGGCTGCCCGCGCGGCGGCCTGCGCCAAGCCTCGTGCATCGACAATACGTGCACATTCGTGAGCGCGGCCGAGTGCTCGAGCCCCGCGGTGCCTCCGTGAAGCAGCACGTGACGCGCCTTCGGAGCGCAGTCCGCGTCGGAGCCTTCTCGGTCCTCATCGCGGGCTGCCGCCAGATCGTCGGGATCGGCGATCAGCCCCCTTCCAGCGGGACGAGCACCGACGCCGGCAGCTCGTGCGGCACGGCGACCTTCGGCGGCGCCCATTGTCAGAGCTGCATGCACGCCTCCTGCTGCACCGAGGCCGCGGCCTGCGCCGCGGTGGACGATTGCGGCAAGCTCGCCGACTGCCTCGGCGCGTGCAATCCGCAAGACGCCACGTGCACCAGCGGGTGCCGGAGCAGCTTCGCCTCGGGCGACGGCCCCGAGGCCGCGTCCGTGCAGAGCTGCGAGGCGGCTCGGTGCGCGTCGGCGTGCGGCCTCGCCTGCGGGGGTTACATCTTCGCGGACGCCGCTTGCGCCGCGTGCGGCCGCGGGCAGTGCTGCACCCAGGCGGGGGCGTGCATGCAGGATGCGGAGTGCGCGCGTCTGGCAGCGTGCGAGCTCGCGTGCGCTCCCCTCGACGACGACTGCCTCGGCCTGTGCGAGCTCGCGCACCCCTCGGGCGTGGCCCTCGAGCGCGCCCTCGGCGACTGCACGGCCACGAAGTGCGCGGCGTCGTGCATCGCGCCGCAATGGACTTGCCTCGAGAACCCCGTCGGCCCCGGGTCACCTCCGCCGATCACCGTGACTTTCTCCTTGTCCGACTACATGAGCGGCAAGGGCATCGGGGGCCTCTCCATCGTGGGATGCTCCTTCAAAGACCACGCGTGCACGCAGCCCACGGCGGTCCCCGCCGTCACGACGGACGCCAATGGTTTTGCGCGCGTGTCCCTTCCGAACGGCTTCGGCGGATACCTCCAGGTGAGCGGCAACCTCTACGGGGACATCCTCGTCTTCCTGCCCCCGTCGTCCCGGGACCTGGCGATCGCCTGGCCCCTGCCGACGCTGACGGTTGCCGCTGCTGCCATTGGACAGGTCGCCACGCCAGACGCAGAGGACGGCACGCTCCTCGCCATCGCCCACGATTGCGCGGGCTCGCCGGCCGGAGGCGTCCACTTCACCCTGTCCCCGTCGGCCAACGCGACGCCGTTCTACTTCCAGGGCCAGGTCGTCTCCCCTACGCCGACCGAGACCAGCAACCCGGGCGGCTTCGCCGCCGGCGGGTTCGTGAACGTGCAGGCGGACGCGGAGCTCTCGCTCGGCGCGGAGGTCGTGGAGAACAGCCTGCCGTACGTGCCGCAGACCGTGTTCGTCCGGCAGGGCGGGCTGTCCTACGTGTGGATGGGCGCGACGCCTCCGTGAGGCTTCGCGGAGTACGTGTTAGATGCCGCCTCTCCATGACCGCAGCCGATCTCACACACCTCGTCGGTCCGGCGCTGGCGTCCGCGCTCGCGACGAAGGGCTACGACACGCTGACACCGGTGCAGGAGGCCGTGCTCGACGAGGCGCTCGAAGGGCGTGACCTGCGCATCACGTCGCAGACCGGCTCGGGAAAGACCCTGGCGGTCGGCTTCGCAGTGCGCGACCTGCTCGACGACCTGACGGCGCAGTACGGCGGCCCAGCCCGGCCACGCGTGCTCGTGCTGGCGCCGACGCGGGAGCTCGCCAAACAGTTCGCCGACGAGCTGTCGTGGCTCTACGCGCCGCTGCGGGTGCGTGTCGCCGCGGTGACCGGAGGCGCCGGGTACCTCGATCAGAAGCGGGCGCTCTCCGCAAACCCGGCGGTGGTCGTCGCGACGCCTGGGCGGCTGCGCGACGCGCTCGAGCGCGGGCGGATCGATCCCTCGGCGCTCGCCGCCGTGGTGCTCGACGAGGCCGACTCGATGCTCGACCTCGGCTTTCGCGAGGACCTCGAGGCCATCCTCGCGAAGCTCCCTGCCGAGCGGCGGTCACACCTCGTGTCGGCGACGTTCCCGCGCGAGGTCATCGCGCTTGCCGACCGCTTCCAGAAGGACCCGGTGCACGTGCACGGCACGCCCCTCGGCGAAGCGCACGCAGACATCGAGCACGTCGTACACCTGGTCGAGCCGAGCCAGCGCGTCGATGCGCTCGTGAACCTGCTGCTCTGGGACGAGGAGGCGAAGTCGCTGGTCTTCGCGCGGACGCGGGCCGATGTCGCGCGCATCGCCGGCGAGCTGACGGAGGCCGGGTTCGTCGTGCGCACGCTGTCGGGCGAGATGGAGCAGCCGGAACGCGACCGCGCGCTCCTCTCGTTCCGGCAGGGCGGCGTGCAAGCGCTGGTGGCGACAGACGTCGCCGCGCGCGGGATCGACGTGCGCGACATCGCACGGGTCATCCAGATCGAGCCGCCGAACGACGTCGAGACGTACACGCACCGGAGCGGGCGCACGGGGCGAGCGGGCAAGCAGGGGACGAGCGTGCTCTTCGTGAGCCCGTCGCACTATCCGGTGATCGCGCGGGGCCTGGCGCGGGCGAAGATCACGCACCGCGTGGAGCCGATCCCGCGGCCGGAGGCGATCCAGCGGGCGCGCGAGGAGAAGCTGGTGGCGTGGCTGGGGCGTGAGGGGGACGGCGAGACGGTCGATCCGCACGCGGTGTCGATCGCGAAGCAGCTGCTGACGAGCGCGGCGCCCGAGCTGGCCGTGGCGCGGCTGGTGCTGAAGGCAGGGCTACACGGACCGACGCGGGCGAGGGCGGTGCGAGCGATACCGCCGCCGAGGGAGGAGCGGAGGGAGCCGCGGGAGCAGAGGGAGCAGAGGGAGCCGCGGCGGGAGCATCCGCGCCGGGGCGCTGCCGACTGGGTCGTCTTTCGGGTCACGTGGGGCGGGCGGCACGGCGCAGACGCGCGACGCTTGCTTGCGCTCGCGTGTCGGCGCGGGAACATCCGTGGCACGGACGTCGGCGCGATCCAGATCGACGCGACGTACTCCAGCATCGAGATCGCGCGCGGCGTCGCCGACGCCTTCGAGCGCGAAGCAGCGAAGCCTGATCCGCGCGACCCCCGCGTGCGCATCACGCGCGCCGACCGGCCGCCGGAGGCGGAGCGTCCCGGACGACCGTCCCATGCGCACGCACCGCGGGGCCCGGCTCACGGCGGCGGAGCGCCGCTCCGTCACCGCAAGCACAAGCCCTGAGCGCGATCACTCTTCGACGGCGACGAGTCGTGAGTCAGCGTCGCTGTCGCGGGGTATTTGCACGTGCAACACGCCGCTCTCGACGCGAGCTCTCATGTCGGCCGTGCGAAACCCCGGCGGTAGCGGGATCACGCGCCGGAACGGACCGAAGTTGTTTTCCGTGTGACGGATTGTCGAGTTGCCGAGAACTGACGGATTGCGTTGCCCCGAGACGACGAGCAAACCCCGCTCGGTCTTCACTTCGAGGGCATCGCGTGTGCTGCCTGGCACGTCGATGGTGACGAGCAGCTCGACAGGCGTTTCGTAAATCGAGAAGGCCGGTGCCCAAGGCGTGGTGGGAGCGCGCCCAACGGGCGACGAGAGCGCGTCGCGCAGCCGTTCCAGTTGCTGCTGGACGTGCTGCACGGGATCCATGCCCGCAGGAATCGGCGCGTATGGAGTATTGGACACGGGCACGTCTCGTCCCGTGATCGCGCGATACAGGTGACTCACTTGACCAATCGTGTCGTCGAGTTCCATGGTCGCTCCTGTCGAAGTGGGCGGCTGACGTGTCCCGAGAGACTCAGCTCTGTACGAGTTGGCCAACGCCGAGGTCAACGCCTTTGTGTGTGAGTCACGACCAACGAGCGAAAGTGCGCGCTGGAAGCGGAAGAGGACGCTCACCTGATGGCGCTCTCGGCAGCCGAGTCCGCGCGCGCGCCAGCTTTGCTCCCCATGCGATCCCCGCGGCAGGGCATGTCGCCGTGTCCGTAGCCTGACCGTGGCGTGATCAGTCGCTGGCGCCGAACAGGGTCCCGTCGCACTGGAGCGCGACGAGCTTCCCGTCGCTCGTGAGGGCGACGAACGCGACGCAGCCAGCGGGAGAGGGGGGAGCGAGCTCCCACTTCGTCGTCCCGGTGGTCTCGTCGAGTCCCTCGATCGTGTCGCCGGACGCGATGATGGTGCCGTCGCTCGCAATGGTCCGGACCGTGGCCCCGGTGTGCGTCCACAGGAAGGATCCGTCGTCGGCGATGGCATAGGTGCCGTAGCCCTGGTCGGCCTCCGTGAGTACGACGCCGCTCTGGGTGACGCCGTAGATCCACCAGGGCTGAGGGTACACGGGGGACTCGCGCGACGAGCCGGTGGCGGCATCGAGGACCACCAGGTTGACCGGGCCTTGACCCTGAACGAGGGCGACGATGCTCCCGTCCGATCGGACCACGGGGCCGCCCTCGGTCTCGCCTTGGAGCGGCGTCACCCACTTCGACTTGCCCGTCGCCGCATCGAACGCGAGCGCGATGGTTTGGTAGTTCTGACCACCACCCTCGGGTGTGAGGTTCCAGAACACGACGACCATGTCATCCTTGGCCAGGGCGACGGTCGACGGGAAGAACGTGAGCACACCGCTCAGGTACGTGAGCGGCGGGCCGAAGGTGGACAGATCGGGCGTGGTCCAGCGCACGCTGCCGTCTGGTCCGATGCGTGAGATGTAAGTCTTCGTGTCGATCACGCCGACCTGGTGCGTGACGTAGAGGCTCCCGTCGGAGCCGACGGCGATGTCCGCCGTCTCCGGCGGCGAGGCCGAATCGAGGTCGAAGCCGAAGTTGGTCGATGTGGCGCTGCCGGTCGCGGGATCGAAGGTGAACAGGGCGTTGACGTTTTGCGCGTCTCCCGGCGTGTACGCGCAGAGGTCGATGCCGCCGCTCGACAGGACAATCGGCGTCGTCGTCTCCCCGTCGGGCTGGATCGGTACCATCCACGCGACCGTTCCGTCGGCGCCGCTCACGCGGAGCAGCGATCCATTCGACCCGCTGACCTGCCCGTTCGCGGCGACGTAGGCGTTCCCCGCAGCGTCGGTCGCGATGGAGCTCCATCCGAGCTGGCCGGAGCTGTCGGTCGGCAGCTTGGTCGTCCACGTCACGTGCGGCGCCGCCGGTGCGCGGACGCGCGAGCGGCCGTCGCGCGTCGAGCAGTTGCCGAGCATGGGCTGTGGCCCGGATACCGCAGATGGGCACGTGTCCTTCTGCGGACCGACCGAGCCGCTGGAGGAGCCGGAGGCCCCGGAGCTCCCGCCACTGCTTCCGCTGCTCCCACTGCTCCCACCGCTCGACGAGTCCGAGGAGGCGTCGACGAGGAGCTGGCTCTCGAGGTCAGACCGGCTGCACGAGGAGCTCGCAGCGATCGCTCCCGCAACCGCGAGTCCCGAGAGCGCGCGGATGGTCCGCGCCATTGCTGGCCGATTGCGTCTTCGCGGCATGAGAGCGCCTACTGGGCTGTGAAGGTGTAATCCGCGCTTCCAAATCCCCCCGAGCCGACGTCGATCGAGCATGGCCCCGAGTCGGCGGCCAAGAAGCCGAAGGCGAGGCTCGTCGCGCCGGCCGGGATGGTCAGCGTCGCGTTCGGCGCAGGGGTCGCATCCGTAGTCACGGGCGTCTTGCACGCGGCATCCGCGTAGACGGTACCCCCGTTCACAGATACCGGGACTGCCATGTCATGGGGCGCCTCGGCGGCAGTGCCGTTGATCGCGAAGTCGAGCTGGAGCGCAACGCAAACGCCTCGTTGGACGGTGGCGGCGTAGGTCTCCGCGTAGATCGAGTACGTCGCACACGTCCCCTTTGCGCAAACGAGCGGGTCGGAGGCTGGGCACGAGATGGCCTGCTCCGGGCAGTTGTACTGCTTGCACAGGCTGGTCGCGGCGTTCTGCACGGCGGCGGCGCCGGCCTTGCTCACGAACGTGCCGCACGGTGCCACGCAGGAACCGCTGATCGTGGTGCAGTCGTCGTCCACGGAGCACGAGAGGTTTTCCCGGAGGACGTTTTCGAACTGCGAATCCGCCGTGTCGCAGGACTGGTTGCACCCGGCGAGGCTGCCCAGGGATGCGAGGAGGAGCAAGAGAAGCGCGGAAGCGTAAGTCATCGCAAGCGATGGTTGCACACCACGTGCCGGTGTGCGGCACGACCTCTGCTTTGTGGACGGCGCATGCGGCCTTCCTTGGTCTTCGTTCTCGCCACGCTGGGAGTCCTTGCAGCGTGCAGCTCGTCGTCGTCCTCGACCACGATCAACGCCTCCGACTACGACCAGAGCTGCACGACGAGCGCCGACTGCGTCCCTGTCCCGGTGGGCTACATCTGCGGGTGTGCGTCCCAGATGGCGGCGATCAACGTGAAGGACGAAGCGCGCTACGAAGCGGACGTGAAAAGCGCGGTAAGCCACTGCCCGCCGTCGGGCGGGACCTACTCCTGCAACGCGGTCGGACAGATTCGCCTGACGTGCGTCGCCGGCCGCTGTGGGATGGTCGAGTGCAGCTTCACGTGCACCGACGGTGGGCTCGACGACGCGGGCGCCGACGCAAGCGCCGACTAGGCGTGAGGCACCTCGACTGAGCTCACGGGTGGGCCTTCACGGCTTTCTCCACGCGGGACACGTTGCCGTCGCCGGTGTTGGTCCAGTAGACGTACTTGTCGTCGACGGCGAGCCCCCGCGGGCCGTGCTGGTCCTGCGCGAGCACGTACATGTCGCTGCCAGCCTTCTTGCGCGCCGGAGCTCGATTCGCCGTGGCGGGCAGGGAGCAGCAGCGCCGCGAGAGCGAGGGATCCGGCGATGCGGCGCGAGGCGATGTCGGTCATGGCCAGGGCGTACTCGATTACGATGGGTAGCCAACCGGAGAGCAGCCGATGACCAGTCCGCAGTCGCCCGAGCCTCAAGCCCAAGTGGTGCGTGTCGTCGAGTCCATCCCCGTGGCGGCCCCCGCTCGCCTCGCGCCGGAGAAGATCGCGGCCGAGAAGATCCCGTCGCCGCCGCACCTCGTCCTCGGGCGCGAGCTCGCGCGCGGCGGAATGGGGCACGTGCACCCCGCGATCGATCGCAATCTCCTGCGCAACGTCGCGCTGAAGCGCCTCGACAAGGACCTGGCGAGCGAGAGCTTCTACCGGGATGCCTTCATCGCAGAGGCGCAGATCACCGGCCAGCTCGAGCACCCGAACATCGTCCCCACCCACGAGCTGGCCGTCGATCCCAACGGCACTCCCTACTTCACGATGAAGCTCGTTCAGGGCGACTCGTTCGACAGGTGGCTCCGGAAACACCCGCGGGGGAGCCTCGAGCGGATCGCCGGCGGCATCGAGATCCTGCTGAAGGTCTGCGACGCGCTCGCCTACGCGCATCACCGCGGGGTCGTCCATCGCGACCTCAAGCCCTCCAACATCATGGTGGGCGACTTCGGCCAGATCTACCTGATGGACTGGGGCCTCGCGAAGCTCGTGCGATCGCAGCCCGCATCCGGTGAGAGCGCGCTCATGAACGCGCCGGGTCCCGTCGGCACGCCCGACTACATGGCGCCCGAGCAGGCCCGCGGCAATCCGGCCGACGTCGACGAGCGCTCCGACGTCTTCGGCCTCGGCGCGCTGCTCTTCGAGGTGCTGGCCGGCCACGGACCCTACGGTCCTCCGAACGCTCCCGCGCAGCTGCTCGTCGATCGCGCGTCCAAGGGAATGGTGCTCTCCATCGACGCGGCATGCGACGGCATCGGTGTCGCAAAGCGCATCCGGGCGGTCGCCGAGCGCGCCACGCGGGCGAACCCCGCGGAGCGCTACCAGACCGTCACCGAGATGCAGGCGGACATGCGCGCGTTCCTGCACGGTGGGCTCCACCTTCCGCAGAAGACCTTCGCACCCGGCGAGATCATCGTCCGCGAGGGGGACGAGGGCAACGAGGCGTACATGATCGTGGCGGGTCGCTGTCGCGCGTACCGGAAAGTGGACGGCGCGGAGGAGACGCTCGCGACGATGGAGCCCGGCGACGTGTTCGGCGAGATGGCGCTGATCCTGCTCGAGCCTCGCGCTGCCAGCGTGGCGGCGATCGACCAGGTCACCGTGACCGTCCTCGATCGCGCGACGATGAACGAAGGGCTCGGCCTGTCGGGGTGGACCGGTGCGCTCGTGCGCGCGCTCGCGCAACGCTTCGCCGATCTGGAGCAGATGGTGCGCAGCGCTGGCTTGCGGCGGGGTTGAGGCGTCGGCGAAGAGTCGAGCCCATCAGCGCTGGACCGGTCGCGCCTGCACCGCGATCGAGATTTTGTTTGACGCGATCTTGGGCGCGCTGTCGCGCTGTCGCGCGGACGTCCACGCGGGTAGGCGCCCTTGCGCCGACGTTGCGACGCCTTCGCCTCTTCGCGAGCGCCAGACGGCCGGAAGTCTTTCACTCCCGATCGCGCGTCCATGCGGCGTCCAGGGGCGGGAAAATTCGAGGTGTAGAACGCTCGCATGAAGCTCGCCGATCTCTCCGACGCGCAGCTCCTCGAGAGTCTGAAGTCGCTCTGCGGCCACAGTCGCGCGGTGCTCGCGCGCCTGCTCGCCCACCTCGTCGAGGTGGAGGAGCGCCGCCTGCATCTCGAAGCTGCCTGTTCGTCGATGTTCCAGTTCTGCGTGCGCAGGCTCGGCATGTCCGAGGACGAGGCGTGCCGGCGCATCCACGCAGCCCGGCTGGCGCGCCGCTTCCCAGACCTGCTCGTGCGGATCGAGCGGGGCGATCTCACGCTCTCCACGATTGCGCTGCTGCGCGGCGCGCTCACCGAGGTGACGTACCTGGAGCTGGTCGAAGCGGCCGCGGGCAAGACGAAGGCCGAGGTGCAGGCGCTCCTCGCCAAGCGTTCGCCCATGCCCGATGTGACCGCGGCGATCACGGCCATTCCGACGCAGTCGCCCATTCCCACGCTCGGAGGAGAGGCCGTGCCAGCTCGCGCGGTGGCGGGCAGATGGCAGCTCGCGCCGCTCTCGGAGACACGCCACAAGGTGCAGTTCACGGCGAGCGACGAGCTGCGCAAGAAACTCGAGCGCGCTCAGGACCTCATGCGCCACGCGAACGCCGAAGGCGACCTCGCTGTCGTCGTCGAGCGTGCCGTGGATCTCCTCCTCGAGAGGCTGGAGAAGCAGCGGCTCGGCAAAAGCTCGCGCCCGAGACCATCGCGACAGAAGAGCGACACCGTGCGCGTATCGCGCTCGACGCGCCGCGCGGTCTTCGAGCGGGATGGCGAGCGCTGCGCCTTCGCAGATGCCGAAGGGCGTCGCTGCCCCGCGACGACCTGGCTCGAGCTCGATCACGTCATCCCACGAGCATGCGGCGGCACCAACGAGCTCGCGAACCTGCGCGTGCGCTGCCGCGCGCACAACGCCCTCCATGCGGAGCAGACATTCGGCAAGGAGCACATCGAGCGCAAGATCGGCGAGCGTCGAGATCCGCGCCAGCGCGGATACGCATCCGAGAGCTGCGGCCTCGCGGCGAGCGGCCTTGTCAACATGGGCTTCCGTCGAGCGGAAGCCCAGCGCGCCCTCGACGCCGTGAGCGCGCGCCATCGGGCCGATGACCTGAGCACGATCCCCGTCCAGACCATCCTTCGCGAAGCGCTGGCGGTCCTGCGCTAGCCTGACCGGCCTGCCATGACCGTGTCCCTCGCGCCTCGCGCGCCGACTCTCTCGTTGGCCTCCTTGGCCTCCTTGGCCTCCCTGGCTTCGTTGGCCGTCGTCGCGTCGCTCGCCGTCACGCTCACGTGCCGAACGGCGCGCGCCGACCCGCCCGACGAGAGCGCGATGCGTCTCCCGGTGCCCGAGTCCGAGCGCCCCATCACGCTCCCCCGCCACGTCGCGAGCGCCGCCGTCGGGTTCACCTTCGAGCGCTATCCCGGTGACCTCGGCTACGCCGACCTCGACGTCTCGGGTCGCTTCGGAATCATCGACGACCTGTCCGTCCACGCGCTCGTCGCGCCCCTTCAGCTCTCGTCGCCGCCGGGGAGAGGCAACTTCGAGTACGGACAAAGCGTCGGCAACCAGGGCCCCGGTGTCGGTGCGACTTACCGCTTCGTCGACGGGCCGGTGGAGGTCGGAGCCGACCTGACGGCCTACGTGTTCACGATCCCCGGCCTCACGGGCGGCTCGTTGACGCCCTCGCTTCCGATCCGTTTCCACCCGACGTGGGCTCTGCGCCTCGACGTCGACCCAGACGTGGTCTTCGTAGCCGCGGCGTCGAACGCCGTCCGTCTCCACGTGCCCATCACGCTGCGCGCCAACCTCACCAGGTCATTCGACGTCGGCATGACCACGGGAGTGTCCAGCTACGACCTGAGCAACGCCCGCATCGACACCGGCATCCCACTCGGCTTCCTGCTCGGGTACGCCATCCCGGGCAGCTCGGGGCCGGTCGCGGACATCGATCCCTTCTTCACGTTCCCGTACCTCGTACTCCCCGGTCGCGCGTCTCCCATGAATTCCGGTCAATGGCAGGTGGGCCTCACCGTGACGGGGTTCCTCTACCTCTGACTTCTCGGGCAAGTCACTCCGCCTCGACGAAGACGGGCGTCCCACTGAATGCCGCGGTGCCCGAGAGCGCGTCGACGCGCATGTCGTCGGTGACGTCGTTGATGCTCGCGCCCGGGCGTTCGCGAGCGACGCGGAGCTCGACGCCGTCGCGTGCGTGCCCCCATCCGTGGGGCATGCTCACCACGCCCGGCGCGATGTCGTCGCTCACCTCGAGAGGGACGCGTACTTCACCGACGCGCGAACGCAGCTTGACGCGCATGCCGTTCGCCAAACCGCGCGCGGCCGCATCGCGCGGGTGCATCAGCAGCGTGCACACCTCGGGCCCCTTTACGAGACGCCGGCTGTTGTGCATCCACGAGTTGTTGCTCCGGAGCGATCGGCGTCCGACGAGCAGGAGCTCGCCCTCCGCCGGGGCCGCCGCCGCCTCCAGCCTCGCTCGCAGTCGCGGCAGATCCCCGAGGAAGCGCGCGGGCGCGATGTGAATGCGGCGATCTGCCGTGTGCAGTGCTTCGGGCAGCCGCGGCGCGAGCGGGCCGAGATCGATCCCGTGCGTGCTCCGAACGAGCTTGTCCACCGAGAGACGATGCGGCCCCGTTCGCAGTCCGATGTCGATGATGCGACGCGGGCCGACCGCCCTGGCGGTCCGCCCGACGAGCGAGGCGGGAGTGCCGCGCGCGACCGCGCACGCCAGATCGGCCAGGACCGACCAGTCGTCGCGCACGCCGGGCGGCGGGGAGAAGACGGGCGACGACCACCGCGCGAAGTTGCGGACCGCGACGACCGAGAACAAGAGCTCGAAGTGGTCGCGCTCGAGTCCGAAGCTCGTCGGCAGCAACACGCGCGCGTGCCGCGTCGTCTCGTTCTTGTAGATGTCGACCGACACCATCGTGTCGAGCCGCTCGAGCGCCGATGCGAGCCGCCCGCCGTTCGGCGCCGAGGCGACCGGGTTGCCCGCCACCGTCACGAGCGCGCGGATGTGTCCGGCCTCGATCTCCTCGGCGAGACACGCGACGGGAAGCTCGCCGCCGAACTCGGGTAGGCCGCGCACTTTGCTGTGCCAGCGCGCGAATCCCCCGCGTTGCCCCAGGAGGGTCGCCGTGCGCACCACGTCGACGGCGGGAGTCGCGAACATCTGCCCTCCGGCGCGATCGAGGTTGCCGGTCAGCACGTTGAGCGCGACGACGAGCCAGGACGAGAGCGCCCCGAACTCCTGCTGGCACACGCCGATGCGTCCGTAGACCACGCCTGCGGGCGCATCGGACAGCTCGCGTGCGAGGCGCCTCGTTTCGTCCGCAGCAATCCCGGTGAGCGGTTCGACGCGCTCCGGGGTGAACGGCGCCGCGGCGCGCTCCAGCTCGCCGAGCCCTCGCGTCATCGCCGCGAGGCGTGCCAAGCGCACGCGGCCCTCGGCGAAGAGCGTGTGCACCATGGCCATGAGG
>Ga0335069_10010088_pt1 | contig 13411 bp, 14 predicted proteins | sample Lox_Sample_11_FD_206714 | JGI IMG/M metagenome (GOLD analysis project Ga0335069, IMG submission 206714) | Soil microbial communities from Loxahatchee National Wildlife Refuge, Florida, United States - Lox_Sample_1.1 | ecosystem: Environmental > Terrestrial > Soil > Wetlands | place: USA... | reverse complement strand
ATGGACAATAGCCCACATTATTGGAACAATGCCATTCCATGCGCGCACTCATCGCAGTCCTGGATTCCTTCGGCATCGGCGCGACGCCCGATGCGGACCGCTTCGGTGACGCCGGTGCGAACACCTTCGGCCACATCCTCGAGGCCCGCGGATCGCTCAAAATCCCCAATCTGCTTTCCCTCGGTCTGGGCGCGGCGGCGCACGAGGCCGATCCGCGCGTGCCTGCGTTGCGCAACGGCGAGATCACCGGGCGTTACGGCAGCGCGCGCGAGCTTTCCAGGGGCAAGGATACGCCGAGCGGTCACTGGGAGATGATGGGCCTGCCGGTCGAGATCGACTGGGGCTATTTCCCGAGGACCGTGCCCGCCTTTCCGGCCGCGCTGACGAACGCGTTAATCGCCAGGGCGAATCTGCCCGGCATCCTGGGCGACTGCCACGCCTCCGGCACCGAGATCGTCGAGCGGCTGGGCGCCGAGCACATCCGCAGCGGCAAACCCATCTGCTATACCTCGGCGGATTCGGTCTTCCAGATCGCGGCGCACGAAACCCATTTCGGCCTGGAGCGGCTTTACGAGGTCTGCCACGTCGCGCGGCGGCTGGTGGACAAATACCGCATCGGACGCGTCATCGCGCGGCCTTTCGTGGGCGAGCGTCCCGGCGAGTTCAGGCGCACCGGCAATCGCCACGACTACGCCACGCCGCCCCACCGCCCCACTCTGCTCGACGTCAACAAGGCGCGCGGCGGCGAAGTGACCGGCATCGGCAAGATCCCCGACATCTTCGCCCATTCCGGCATTACCCGCGAAGTTGCGGCCGGCGGCAACGCGCAGGTCTTCGATGCCCTGATCGACGGCGCGAAGACGGCGCCGCAGGGCGCCATCGTGTTCGCCAACTTCGTCGATTTCGACACGCTCTACGGCCATCGCCGGGACGTTGCGGGCTACGCCGCCGCACTCGAAGCCTTCGATGCGCGCATCCCCGAACTCGCCGAGGTCTTGCAGCCGGACGATCTCGTCGTATTCTCCGCCGACCATGGCTGCGACCCGACCTGGGAAGGCACCGATCACACCCGCGAGCACATCCCGATCCTCGCGTTCGGCCCGAAGATCGCGCCCGGACCGGTCGGCGTGCGCGCTACCTTCGCCGATATCGGCCAATCCATCGCCAAACATCTCGGGCTTCAGATGCCCGTGGGGACAAGCTTCCTGTGACGCTCCAATCCGTTGATGTCGCAACCGACCTCGTCCGCTGCGATACGCCCCAAACCGCCTTCGACCGCCTCGTCGCCCTCTACGACGAATCCGTCGGGCTGATCGAACGCGCCTTCGCCGATTTCGCCCGCGACGAACCCCGGCACGGCCCCGACCCCGTCTATCCCTATCTGATGGTCGAAGTGGAGTTCTCCGGCCGGCCGGGGTCCACGAGCCTCGCCTTCGGCAAGGTCACGAGCCCCGGCTGCTACGGCGCGACCATCACGGCGCCGGGTCTGTTCCGCGATTACCTCGTCGAGCAGCTTTCCCTGCTGCAACAGAACTACAACACGGCGATCTATGTCGGGCGCAGCAAGACGCCCATTCCGCTGACCTTCGCGGTGGAACGCGCCTCGCAGATGGAGGCCGCAAAGAAGCAGAAGCTAATCGAGTACTTCGCCCTGCCGCGGCTCGACGCGGCGCACGACCAGATCGCCGACGGCGGCGAATGGCCGGGGCCGGGCCCCGCTCCGCTGTCGTTGTTCTCGGCCGAGCGAGTGGATTTCTCGCTGCACCGCCTGCGCCACTACAGCGGCACCGACCCCGCGCACTTCCAAAGCTTCGTGCTGTTCACCAACTATCAGCGCTACATCGACGAGTTCATCGTCTATTGCCAGAACGAGATCTTGGAGCGACGCGCGCTGCGTTTCGTCGAGCCGGGCAATCGCATCTCGGAACCGGGAAACCCTCCCGATGCGCCGCCGCTCGCCAAGCTGCCGCAGATGCCGGCCTATCACCTCGTGCAGCCGGGCGGCCAGGGAATCACGCTGGTCAACATCGGCGTCGGACCTTCGAACGCCAAGACCGTGACCGATCATCTCGCCGTTCTGCGCCCGCACGTGTGGCTGATGGTGGGCCATTGCGGCGGCCTGCGCGCCAATCAGCGGCTGGGCGACTATGTGCTGGCCCACGCCTACCTGCGCGACGACCAGGTACTCGACGCCATGCTGCCGCGCGAAATTCCCGTGCCGCCGATTGCCGAAGTGCAGGTGGCGCTGACCCGCGCGGTGAGTGAGATCACCGGCGCCAAGGGCCAGGTGCTGAAGGAACGCCTTCGCACAGGTACGGTGGTGACGACCGACGACCGCAACTGGGAGCTCCGCTTTGCCGAACAGGCGCGGCGCTTCAACCAGTCCCGCGCCATCGCCATCGACATGGAAAGCGCCACCATCGCGGCCAACGGCTACCGTTTTCGCGTGCCGTACGGGACGCTGCTGTGCGTCTCCGACCGGCCGCTGCACGGCGAGATTAAGCTGCCCGGCATGGCCGACACGTTCTACGAGGAGCGGGTTTCGCAGCATCTTCAAATCGGCATCCGCGCGCTGGAGCTGTTGCGCAAGGAAGCACAGGCGGGCACGCTGCACTCCCGCAAACTGCGCAGCTTCACGGAGCCGGCGTTCAGGTAGGAAGTGTTTTCAGGCTGCGATGATGCTCGCCCTTGCCGACAGGCACGCGCGGAGCGCAGAATCATCTGATTGAAGGGGGACCTCCATGAAACTGCTGATCCGTGCGCTCGTTCTCTCAGTCTGCTGCAATGCCGCGCTGGGGCAGCACGACGTCACCGCGAAATACGGGCCGTGGGCTTTTTCCGGGGTGCTGATGCCCTCGTCCGAGTTCCTGGGTTTCATCGGTCCCAATTATCAGCGCTTGAGAATCCAATTCGGTTCAATCAAGCAGGACGACAAGAACCCGCTGCTCTACCACGTGACCGGCACCTCCCAGGTCAAGCAGAACAAGTGCGATTTCGAGGGCACCATCACGCTTGTGCAGATCACCGACATCGACAAAGGCAGCGAGGATTTCGAGCCCTACAAGGACTCGCACCCGCGGGACGTGGGCACTGCCCGGGGACGTTACGAATTCCGCGAAAACCCCAAGCAGAAGAACTCGGGCGTTTTCTCGGGCGAAATGAGAGTCGATTGGTTCCTGAGCGAGGACGGCACCCTCGTCACCGACGACGTCATGGCGGGGGCGGACGGCTACCGCAACAACCAGTATAAGGGGACTTGGACCTCGTACGCACCGGGCGCCAAGAGCAAGACCGCAAGCTGGGGCGAGTACCGCATTCCCGAGTCCGGCGATCTCGACTGGGGCGCAGCCGAGTTCATGCCGAACCCTGCCTTCAAGCACAACGGCTGGGACGACTACAAAACCAACTGACACTTAAGTCGGTGCCGGCGGGAACAACTCAGACGAGAGGCTTGCTGAACAAGTACGCCCGTTTCTCGAAGCCGAGGGCTTCGTAGAACCTGTGCGCCTCGGTACGCACGAAGGCCGAATCCAGTTCCACGCGCGCGCAGCCGCGCTCGCGGGCGATGGCCGTGACATGGTCCAGCAATGCCCGCCCGATCCCCTGGCCGCGCCGGCTTTCCTCGACTACGAGTTCGTCGACGTTGGCAAGCAGGCCTTCCTGCCACAGGCTGTTCTTCACGGTCAGCGAGCAGAAGCCGGCGATTGTGCCCTCTTCTTCGGCGACGACGTAACGTTGGTGCGGCGCAGCGAGCGAAAGTCGATAGACCGCGCGAAGGCGCGCGGCGTCCTGCGGCTTTCCCGGCCAGAGCTGCCTCAGCAAGGCCGCGACCTGTTTAAAGTCGTCAGCGGTGCAATCCCTGATCCGCCACATGCCGCTCACGGCTGCTTCGTGAGATACCAGGTGCAGTCGGTCTGGATCCTGACCGTGCCTTCGACGCGGCCGGGCGAAACCAGACGCCCGACATAGGAGGCGTCCTTCCACACGGTACTGTAGACGAGCGTGATTTGGTCGCCTTTGAATGCGATCTCGCGGTACACGCCGCCGCTGTCCTTCGACGCCTTCGCCGAATAGGACGAACCGGAAGGCTCGATGCTGATCACGAAGCTCCAGCTGCCGAGCTTCGGGCAGTCCGTGTTGCCCTTCCACGTACCGACGAATTTCGACGCGTCGGCCTTAGTTCCCGTCATCTTGATGGAAAGCAGGGCCGGCCCCGACGCATCCGCACCCGTCGTCTGGGCCGCAGCGGGCGCCGCTGCGGCGAGCAGAATGACCGTGGCCAAAATCGCGCGCATGAATTCCTCCGCGAATCATGACCCGTATACAGAATAGCAGCACGGCGAGACTAGTGCGTAGGAATCACACTCACTCGCACGCTTTCGCCGCGTTGCATTCCATTAACGGCGACGTAAGTGTTTTTCCGTCCTTACAGGGAGGAAAGGCATGCGCACCTTGCAGCGCTGGACGACGGCTTTCGCATTCCTCGGCGCGCTGGCGGCCGGCGCAGCGGCGGCCCCGCCGCAGATGCACGCGCAGGCACCGGGCTACTACCGCACCGAGGTCGGAAAATTCGAAATTACCGCGCTTTTCGACGGCTTTTTCATCGGCGACACCTCCGGGCTGAAGGGCATCGAGCCTGCCGCAATTGCGCCGCTTTTCGCACGCGCCTTCGCCGGCGACGGCAAGAAGTCCGTGCTGTCCGTCAACGCCTTCCTGGTGCACACGGGCGACCATCTGGTGCTGGTCGACACCGGCGCGGCGCAGTGCTTCGGGCCCGGGCTGGGTCAACTTCCCGTGAACCTGCGCGCCGCGGGCTATGCGCCCGAGGACATCGACACGATCCTCCTCACCCACGCCCACGGCGACCACTATTGTGGGCTGGAGACCGCCGACGGCAAGCGCGCCTATCCCAGGGCGACGGTGTGGCTGGCCGAGGAAGAGGCCGCGTACTGGCTCGACGAGAAATTGGCGGCAGCGCAGCCGAAGGACCGGCAGGATGCCTTCGCGAACGCGCGCAAGGTGTTCGCGCTCTACGAGGCCGGCGGCGCGCTTCGCACCTTCAAGTCCGGCGAGGCGATCCTGCCGGGCGTAACGGCGATCGGCGCGCACGGCCACACGCCGGGGCACACCACGTTCCTCTTCCAATCGCAAGGGCAGAGCTTCCTCGCGGTGGGCGATATCCTGCACGTCCACGAGATACAGTTCGCGCGGCCCGAAGTCGTCGAGCCCTACGACGCCGATCCGAAAGCGGCGGTCGCAGTGCGCAAGGCGCTGTTCGCGCAGCTTGCGACCAACCGCTGGGAGATCGGCGCCGCGCATCTGCCCTTCCCGGGCATCGGCCACATCCGCAAGAGCGGAGCGGCATACGAATTCGTGCCGCTGGCTTATGCGCCGCTGCAGGAGAACTAACCCGCGGCAATCTCCTGCGTGATGTCGTGCGCTTGCGGCTCCAGCGCCGCCACGGCTTCGCGCAGGCGGTTGGCGACGGATTGTGGTGACTCGGGATCGTCCATGTAGTCTTCCGGCGCGAGCGGCCTGCCGAACGTGACCTGCACGGGCGAAAGACGAGGCAGCTTGCGCGTGCGTGGCATCGCCTCGAACGCGCCTTCGATGTGAACCGGAACCGCCGGGACGCCCGCCTCGATCAGAAGCCGTCCGATGCCCGGCAGGAAGCGCTGCAGCTTGCCGTCCGGCGAACGCCAGGATTCGGGAAACCACACGAGCTGCCCGCCCCGGCGCAACACTTCGGCGCCGACGGCGAGCGTCTCGCCGGCGCGCCGGTCGTCGGCCGGAAACATGCGCGCCGCGCGATAAAGCGGATGGGCCCATTTCACCGAAAACAGGCGCGTGGCGTCCGCCGCCCAGTAGACGTTCTTCTGGCGCCGCGTTCCCAGCGCCGCGCCCAGGAGCATGGGATCGATGTCGCTCTCGTGGTTGGGTACGATCACGTAGGGCCCGACCGGCGGCAGGTTCTCCAGCCCCTTCACCTTCAGACTGAACAGCGCCGGCGCGGCCACGGCATTGAAGCCGATCAGGCCGTTCACCACCAGCCTCGCCCAACGCGGTGCAGGTTGCAGCCACTTGGCGATCGCGGCGGAATAATCCGCCCGGACCACGGACGCGCTGCCGCTCAGCCTGGCGAGCAGGTCGCGGATGGTCGTCGCCTCGCCCGCCACGCTTTCGTCGAGATGCACTCCCGCCTGCTGCTCGATCACCAGCGCAAGGCCGACCCATTCGAGGGAATCGATGCCGAGATCGAGCAGCGGACTGGCGTCGAGATGCACGGGCTTTCCTGGATAGCGCGTCTTCAGGATATTGAAGATCGTGCCCGCGGGTTCGCTGGCCAGCAGCGCCTTGTCCTCGGCCGTCAGTTCGGCGGGTGCGGCGCGCGCGACGCCCGTTTCCGCCGCCGCATAGATCGCAGGCAGCTTGAAGCGCTGGAATTTCATCAGGCGGGTTTTCGGCAGCGGCTCGCGCACGATGCGGAAGCCGGCGAGCCGCTCGTAGGACGGCAGGTTGAACGCAGCCTCCTGCAGCGCCACGCGCACGGCTTCGTCGATGCGCGGGCTCACCGATGCCCGGATCGCCTCCTCGTCAGGCAGCACCAGCGCCACCAGCGCACCTTGGTGCTCCAGGATCGCCAGCTCCTTGAAATACGGGCTGGCATAGTCCTTCTCGAGATCGTCCGGATGCACCTTCTTGCCGCCGCCGAGAACCAGAATCTCCTTGATCCGTCCCGTGACGAACAGGAAGCCGTCCTTGTCGAGATACCCGACGTCGCCGGTGCGGAACCATCCGTCCTCGGTGAAGGAGTCCTTGTTGGCCTGATCGTTGTTGGTGTAGCGCGCGAAAACGGAGGGGCCCCTGATCTGGATTTCGCCCTCGCGGGCGCCTTCGGTCGCCGCGATGCGGATTTCGCTCTCGGGACAGAACGTGCGGCCCTCGCTTTCGTAGCGCAGATTGCCCGGCAGGTTGCCGGTGAAGATGGAGGCCGTTTCGGCGAGCCCCCAGCCCGTGCGCACGGTGAGGCCGAGACCCACCAGCGTCCACAGCACGTCGGGCGCGAGCAGTGCGCCGCCGGAAACCGCCATGCGCAGATTGGGCCCCAGCCGCTTGCGCACCGAGGCCATCAGCACCCGGCCGGCGTTGATGCCGAGCTGCTTCCGGGACCAAATGCTGAGGCTCAGGAGCGACTTCACCACCGCCGCGCCGACGGCGCCGCTCGCGTCGATCTTCGAGCGCATGCCGCTGACCAGCGCGGTGTAAAGCCGCGGCACGCCGATCACCGCCGTGACGTTCGCCAGCGCCAGCGCCTTCAGGATCTGCGGTCCGGCCACTTCTTCCGGAAACACCACGACGCCCCGGAACGACAGCACGGTGAGAATGCCGATGGTGAACGGATAGACGTGATGCAGCGGCAGCGGCAGCAGGATGCGTTCGCCGGGATTGATCGCGCCGGTCTTCATCAGCGAGCCGACATTGGCCCAGAGATGATCGCTGGTAAGCTCGAACAGCTTCGGACGGCCGGTGGTGCCGGACGTGTTGACCAGCAAGGCCGGAGCGGAAGCGTCGAACGGCGGCAGCGCATCCGTGCGGTGCGCATAGAGGCTGAGCCACGACACCGCGCCTTCCGGCGCCTCGTCGGCCAGAACGATCAGGTCGAGAGTCGGATCGATCTCGTGCAGAGCCGCGACATGACTGGGGCTGGTCACGACGCGATGGAGCTTCACTTCCTCCAGCGCGATCTTGAGCTCGGCATTGTTGAAGAGATCGTCGAAGGCATAAACCACCGCGCCGGTCAGCCCGAGACCGAGGCGCGCGACGACCCAATCGGGTCCGTTCGGCGCCATGATGCCGACCGTCTCCCCGACGCGAACGCCTCGATCGTGCAGACCCCAGGCAAACGCGGTGGCGTCCGCCGCCACTTTGACGCAGGACAGCGTGCGCGCCGTGTCGCCATTCACGGCGATCAGACAGGGCTTCTCGCCCCGGCTCGCCAGTTCTCTTACGAACGTCTGGAGCGTCCAGGTTCCGCGCATGGCGTTTCCCCCAAAATCCCGCAGACGCTACTCCGCCGCGCGTGCGGCTCCAATGCAACGCGGGCGCCTGTTGCCGGTTTCCTGTGCATTTTCTGCGGCCCCATTACGAGATTTTGCGTCGCGGAGGCCCGGCAATCTGCCAACACTACCCCGCCGGTCGCGCCGGGTTCGGCCGTCAATCCCAACCCCAACCCGCTGTGCGCCGATCCCGTGTAGGTTTGCCAGACCTCGGACACGCCGTTGACGGTTGTGGACAACGGCGTCAAGCACGCATGGTCCTACGGCCTCTACATTCAGGACGAATGGAAGCTCCTGCCCTCGCTGGTTTTGAATTACGGCGTCCGCTACGACCAGTTTCGCGCGTTCGACGCCGGCATCGAACAGAAGTTCGACGAGAAGATCGGCCTGGGCATTGACAGCTTCTTCAAGGCGTCGCCCAACCTGATCGACGAAGGCCAGTTCGGCGCGCCGATCATCCTCACGCCCTTCGACTATCGCACCGGACGGCAATACGGCGTGGAACTCACCGCGACGTACGACGCGGGCAGCTTCTCGAGCTATCTGAACGCGGCTTACGAGCGAGCGGCCGGCAGGGACATCGTCTCGAGCCAGTTCCAGTTCTCGCCGGACGAACTTTCCTACATCGCGGGGCATTTCATCCCGCTCGATCACCAGCAGATCGTGACCATTTCCGCCGGCGCGTCGTACAAGTGGCAAGGTCTCACGTTCAGCGGCGATCTCCTGTTCGGCAGCGGCCCGCGCCGCGACGGGGCGACGCCCAACGGCGATCACATTCCCGCCTACACGCAGGTCAATCTGGGCGTCAGCCGCGGCTTCCGGCTCGGCGGCGCGGACGGATTCACCGCCCGCTTCGACGTCATCAACCTGTTCGACGAGAAATACGAGATCCGCGACGGCACGGGCGTGGGCGTGGGTGCGCCCCAGTTCGGCCCGCGGCGGGGCTTCTTCGTGGGGCTGTCCAAGGCGTTGTAGCCCTACACGCGCCTTACCTTCCCGGGGACTCCGAAATCGCACTCCAGCGCGGCGCGGTCCCATGCGGCGCTGTCGGCCGCGGCCGCATAGGTGGTCGACAGGAAGTCGAGCAGCAGCGCATCGGGATCGGCGGATGAACGCACGGTTTCGTAGGGAAGGATGAACTCGCCGAGTGCCGGTTCGAAGTGCGCGCCGACGGTCACCGGCCGCTCGCGAAAACCCGCCGGTTCGGGCCAGGCATAGGAATAGAACACGGCCATCGGAAAGGCGTCGTTGCCCGGCCAGAATCCCGCGCTGGAGACCTCATGCGAATAGGCCTCGCGCGCCACAGCGTCGGGCAAACCCGGGACACCGCCGGGATGACGAGGCGCGCGGCGCCCGGAAAAGCGCGTCACTGCAAGATCGAAACTGCCCCAGAAGAAGTGCACGGGACTGACCTTGCCCAAAAAGCTGCTGCGGAAGAACTTGAAAACATGGTCCGCCCGCACCAGCGCCCGCCAAAAGCGGTGCGCCGCTTCGGCGTCGTAGCTCTCGTGAACGCGGTCGACGGAGAACGGGATTGCGTCGGCGATCTCGCTCGGCATGTCGCGGAACGGGAACTTGATTCCCAGGCTCTCGATCCTGTCGAGAAATCGTGCGTAGAAATCGGCTATCGGCTGAGGCGCCAGCGCCACTTTCCGCTGCCGCCCGTCGCCGGTGCGGATGGTGAGGCCGTGTTCCAGGAAGTCGAAGTCGATTTCGAAGATCTCCGCGCGCCAGGGGATGGGTGATGTGCCCAGTCCTCGTGCCGTTACGTAAAGGGGAACCTGCCAGCTGTGGTTCACCCAGGGCGTCAGTGCGAGGCGCACCTTGCCCACGATCTGCGTCATGAGATGCAGTGTCTGGGCCGTATCACGCCACGAGCCGTAATCGAGATCGGGCCAGCTCACCGCTCCACCAGCTTGCGGTAGAGATGCCAGGTCGAGTGGCCCAGTACGGGAACGACGATCGCCAGTCCCAGGAAGAACGGCAGCGAGCCGATCAGCAGAAGACCCGCGACGATCAGACCCCACGCCGCCATCGTGCGGGGATTGTCCCTCACCGCACGGAACGAGGTGGCGAGCGCGGTGTCCAGGCCCACATCGCGGTCGAGCATCAGGGGGAACGACGCCACGCTGATCGTCATGGCGACGAGCGCGAACGCGAAGCCCACTATCATGCCGGCCGCGATCAGCACGTGGCCCGCGTGGGTGGCGAACACGTCATGCACGAACGCCGCTGCCGAGGCCGGCAGGGCGGGTCCGAGCGTCGCCGCGTAGATCCACCACGCGCTGGCGATCCAAAGCGCGAATATCGCGATCAGGATCAGACCGAGCATGGCCACGCCGCCGAAGCCCGGTTCGCGGATCATCTCGATGCCGTTGCTCCAGTTCACCTCGAGGCCCTGCTCGCGCCGCCGGCTCATCTCGTAGAGCCCCACGGCCGCGAACGGCCCGACGATCGCGAATCCGGACGCCAGCGGGAACAGCAGCGGCAGCAACCTCGCGCCGAACGCGGCACGGTCGAGGATGATGCCGACCACGGCGTAGATGATGCCGACGAAGACGACGTCGCTGCGATAGGCCTTGAAATCGTCGAAGCCCCTGACGAGCGCGTCGCGCAGGTCCGCAATCGCGATCCGTCGGACCGCGGGTGCGGGCGAGTGTGCGGTGTCGCTGATGTGGTGAAGCGAGCGTCCCATGCTTCCCAGCGCCTGCGCCGCCTGCACCAGCCGCGCTCCGCTCCACTCGATAGGGTTCTTGATAGTCATGACCCGTGCTCCCGAAGCGCGCCGAAACCGGCCCGCCCCGGCGCCGTCCGGCTTCTCCGCGGATCACCATAGACGACCGCGCGCCGCAAATCATTCCTGACGCATGCATCATTGCCCGGAAGCGCATGGCGCTATGCGGCGAGGCCGTGCGCCGTACCCGCGACCGGGGAAACCCGCATCGTTGCAACTGCGCCTCATCTCGTTGCGCGGATTTCCTCGAGACGCCAGGCGTGCTGACGCAGATGTGATCGCCGGCCGCAAGAACCCAGCCGGACTGCGGCGCGCACGTCACGCGCGACCGCGCGCCCGCTTCCGCCGTCTGCCCACGCCGCATACATTGGCGGAATGGAAAAGATCCGCTTCGTTCAAAACGGCACGTGCGGCGGCCTCATCTGGCTCATCGGCTGGTTGTTCACCATCGGTTATCTGAAGCTCGCCTTCTGGACCGGCGCGCTGGCCCTGCTGATCTGGCCGTATTACATCGGCGTCGCAGTGGCGGCTCTGCACCACTGATTTTCGCGCCCCGGTTTTCCGTAGCGGCACCGGGGATCGCCGGTGCGCCGGTTCCGATTCTTGTCACAGCCGTGCCGTTGCCCGCATACGGATGGCGATGCACAGTTTCGCCATGAAACATGAGGCGCCCCTCGCCGTCGTGTTGGGCCTGATGCTCTGCGCACCGCCGATGCTCGCGCAGGCGACCGACCTGCCGCTCAATTCGCCGACGAAGGTGGACGGTGTCGAGGCCGTGTGCACCGGCATCGGCGAAAACGAAGAGAACAACCCGAAATGGGCCGTCTATCCGCTCAAGATCGAAACGGTCGGCAAGGGCGCCCAGTGGCTCGCGGATACCGATGTCAGCGTCCTGCAGGGCGAAACCCGAGTATTCGCCGCCCATTGCGGCGCACCCTGGCTGCTGCTCAAGCTGGCTCCCGGCAAGTATCAGGTGAGCGCAACCTCTGCCGGAGAAAGCGCCACGACCAAGGCGTATTCGCCCAGGCACGGACAAGGAACCGTCATCCTGCGCTTTCCCAATGAGGGCGGCACGGTAAGTCCGTTCGACCTGCCCTGATTAGACAGAAGCTGCGAGTTCCCGCGCTGGCGTTGCGGCCAGCGCGCCGACCGGCACTTCGTCTTCCGGCGACTTTCCGGCGTCAGGCGCGACGGAGGGCTGCGCCTCGGTATCAGCGGGCCCGGCAGCCTCCGCATCGGCCTTGTCATCGGCTTCGACAGACGGCTCGGCCGCGCTCACGGCCGCGTCCTTTGCTTCTTCCGGCGCTGCTGCCACATCCGCTTCCGCTTCGATCGAACTCTCGGCTTGCGGTTCGTTCGCGATCGTCTCGACCCCGGGCAGCTCTTCCGCCGGCGGCAGTTCGGAGATGAATTGCGCGACTTCGGATTGCTCGACCGGCATTTCGTCCGCCGCGGGCTGCTCCATGAAGGTTTCCGCGGCAGGCTCGGCGGCGACGGCGGCCGCGTAGCGCTCCGCAATCGCCGTCCGCAGGGACGCATAGACTTGTGCCGCGTGGTTCACGCCTTCCCTGTTGCTGCCCATCAGCTCGAACAGCACCTGCGAGAACATCGCCGACCAGAGTCCGAACATGAACTTGACATACTGGCGCGTCGCATCGCGCAGGAAGAGGTCGAGCTGCAACACGAAGGATCCGGCATCCAGCGGATAGGCGCGGATGAAGCGGAAACGCTGATTGCAGAGGTTGAAGAAGTCCTCAGGCAAGTCGATGCGGAGCTCGGTGGCGGGCACGACGGTTCCGATCGCGATGTTCGAATAGCCCGCCTCGGCCGGCGCCTTGAACATCACGACCGAGAAGGGCAAGCCGCCCGGCAGCTCCGCACCGGTCTGCGCGTTGATCACCTTCAACAGCGCGTGGATGACGGGCTTGCCGTCGGCCAAACCTGTGTCCTGCACGCTGATCAGGCCGGTTTCGCGCATCAGGCCCAACATCTCGGACTGCGAGAGGTAGCGTATCACCGCGGCATCCTGGCTCATCGCGTTCCCCTATTCCTCGCAGTTGAGCGCGGCCTCGGCGGCATCGCGCAGCAGCTTGACCGCATCGGCCGAACTCGGGACCGTGCGCCGGAAGGCGTTTAGCGCATCCGCGTTCCACAAATACGACGGATCGGCAAAATAGGTGCGCTGCAGGAGATGGCGCTGCCTGGCGAGCGCCTGGCGCTTGCGGCTGGCGACGGTGATCGTCGTGGCGCGCAGGCCGGGAAACAGCCGCACGAACCATGGCCCTTTTCCGGATTCCGCCTTGATCTCGCGGTCCCAGCACTCGGCAATCGATTTTTCGATCCGGGCAGACTGCTTGAGATATTCCGAAAAGCGCATCTTCCACCCCCTTGGTCTTCGTCGTTTGATCTTCTTTACCACCATTTCAGGCGGTCAAAACGCGATTTCGCGGACTTGGTTGCCGCAGTTCAAGACGACGCAATTGCACAGTTTTGTGAATGGCTCTCACCGCTGAAACAACCGGAAGGGAAAATTGTCTGGACGTTGTGCGCGCTCCGCCTTCTTTCCTCCGCCCGGAGGAAATGATGGAAAACTGTTACGAAGACGTGACGCGCGCGGCCG
>Ga0335069_10010087_pt1 | contig 13411 bp, 9 predicted proteins | sample Lox_Sample_11_FD_206714 | JGI IMG/M metagenome (GOLD analysis project Ga0335069, IMG submission 206714) | Soil microbial communities from Loxahatchee National Wildlife Refuge, Florida, United States - Lox_Sample_1.1 | ecosystem: Environmental > Terrestrial > Soil > Wetlands | place: USA: Florida... | reverse complement strand
TGAATCGAACTGAAGAATTGAAAAAGCGCATAGTGCGCTCCGCGCGCGTGCAGGAGGGCGACCAGCCGGCCGAAGACGTGAACGAACTGCTCGATGAGTCGGAACGACTATTTGCGCGGTTGCTGGAGCTTATCAGCGCAATTAATCGCACCAACGCAAGCACGCCGTTCGACGGCAGACGCACGATCTCGGACGCTATCGCCGAACGCGATGTCGTCGGCAAGCGCCGCGACTTCCTCGCGGGAGTCGCGGAGGCAGCGAGCACGCGCCAGGACCGCTACTCGAAGTCCGAGGTTCGTTTTGTCGCGACGGTTTCGGTCGCGACGCTGCAGGCCGACGCGGACCGGCTCGCGAAGAGGTATCGCGAGCTCGACACGCGCCTGCAGGAATTGAACTGGAGCACCGAATTGATCTGAGGCAGTTGGTAACTCTCGTTGCAGCGAGCACAAGCCCCGCCGGGGGCCAAACCGGCATCTGGGTGACCCTGAAGAGCCAGGGTCGAGGGGTTCGACTCCCACGCAGAACAGAGCATGCTCCGTACGGTCACAACCGCACAGCACATTGATCACCGTTACTACCGCGTGCTGGGCAACAAGGGTGAGGGTGGGACAGGGGACACTCAGATCAAGTGCGACTCGGGTTCTTCAGACTCGCGGCAAGGAGTCTTACGCGAAATGCGTAAATATGTACGCGTTTTGCGTAAGAAGCCCGAGCCTGTGGAATCGGTGGAGTTCTCAACCGCAGTCATGTATGGGGCGTTGCCGCACCCAAGACCATGAAAACAGGGGAGGCGATCTGCTCGTTCTCGCGCGGTGAAGGAAAGACAACTGCGGATCCCTCCACTCCGGTCGGGATGACAATGTTTGGGGGTGCGGTCAGGATGACAATGTTTGGGGGTGCGGTCGGGATGACAGCATGCGGAGGCCAGAGGCTAATTTTCAGGGCAGATCCTTCGACTGCGCTGGTCGCAAAGCGCGCGACCGGCTTCGCTCAGGATGACAGCGCTCGGAAAGGAAGAAGCAATGACAGCGTTTGCGAAAGCAGGCAATGGCAGCGCCTGGCAAAGCAGGCGGCAGAGGCGAAGAGGATGTCAGTGCCCGCCCGCGTTCATATCCACCTTGCCCTTGAAGCGGCTGTAGACGAACACGGCATAGCCGACGGCCAGAGCCATTCCGAACATCCACCACACCAGTCCCACGGCCAGCGCGTGGTGTCCGGTGAGTGCGCGGTCGAGGGTGATGTCCAGGCCCGCGCTCGTGGATGAGGGCAGCAGCGTGGGATACAGTCCCCAGCAGGCGCCCGCCAGCATGAAGAACAGGTACGCGCTCGAGGCCAGGAATGCCTTGGTGGCATGGCCGTTGCGGTTCCACGCCAGGATGGCGGCCAGCGAGGCCAGCACGCCTGCCGGCACCACGAACGTAAACGGATAGTGGTAGTAATTGTCGAGCGTCTGGGGGCGCACGGCGATGGTGGCCACGAGGCTGACGAGGGTGAGCACGGCCAGCGTGATCCACAGGGGACGGACGATGCGGCGGGCGCGTTGTTCCAGCTCGCCGGAGACCTTGATGCTCAGCCAGAGCGCACCGTGCATGGTGAGCGCGACCAGCGCCACCAGGCCGCCGATGACGGTGTACCAGTCGAGGATGCCGGGGTTGGCGCCGGGCTTCCAGTTGGTCCAGAGAGGCAGGAAGAAGAAGCCGTCGGCCTGCAGGGGCACGCCGCGAATCACGTTGGCAAGGGCGGCTCCGAAGAAGATGGCGAGCAGTGCGCTGGCGATGCCGAAGAGGCGGTCGAGCAGCGTCTGCCACACGCCCATGTCGAGGTGATTGCGCAGCTCCAGGCTCACGCCGCGCAGGACCAGCAGCCAGAGCACGATCATCAGGGGCAGGTAGAATCCGCTGAACGCCGAAGCATAAAGCAGCGGAAAGGCGAAGTAGAGCGTGCCGCCGCCTGCCAGCAGCCAGACCTCGTTGCCGTCCCACACCGGGCCGATGGAGCGCAGCGACGCCTGGCGCTCGGCCTCGGTGCCCGTCAGGAAGAGATGCAGCACGCCCACGCCGAGGTCGAAGCCATCGAGGACGACGTAACCAACGATCATGATCGCCACCAGCCAGAACCAGATGAATCCCATTGCGAAACTCCTCATTCAGTGCTTCAACTGCCGGTTGGCGGAATTCTGATCCGCCAGGAGAGTGCCTTACTCGATCTCTTTCGATATGCCGCTCAGGTCGGTTTACGCAGAAGTGTCAGGGCACGACTTCAGTCGTGCCGTAAGCACCTTCATTTTCGCGGGCTTTAGCCCCTGCTTGTTTCCGCGCCTTTAGATGCGCCGAACCAAACGGATATTCCTCGGGCGTGCTCGCCAGGCCACCCTTTACCGGATTGAGATCGATATAGGTCTGGTGTTCCCGAAAGCTCCGTTCGTCCGTGATCCGGACATCAGAGAAACCGCGTTGCCAGATCTCGCCCCGATACCCAAGTTCCTTTCCTGCACGAAACGAAAAACCGCCTTTGATCATCTGCACCGCCTTTTCGATGCTCAGCGCCCCGGGAACAGTCAGCAGGATGTGAACGTGATTCGGCATCACCACGAAATCGTGCACATTGAATCTTCCCGCGCGCATGTTGGATCGAAGAACTTCAATGAGCAACATTGCCATTCGCTCGGTCTGAAACAAGCGTCGGCCGCCCGAAGCGTTTGTGGTAATGAAGAACGTCCGCGGCTCCCCGGTGGCCTTGTTCGGATCCGATGGTCTGGCTGGCTTCGACATGGGCAGGGGCTAAAGCCCACCTTTCTCCTGATGCGTTTGTCGGCACGACTGAAGTCGTGCCCTGACACTTCCTGTCTCTCCCGAAACGTTCTTCTCTCCCGAGGGCGTCGTTCAGAACAAGAACATCCGAATCTGCCTCATGTGAAACATCGTCCGACCTACAAGCCCGCGGTGTGGACAGGTTCGACTGCGGCCGCCTCAAGCCCGTGGCTGATCTCGCGATAGATCAGCACCGTGAACAGCAGCGCCAGCAGCGCATACAGGCCCATGAAACCGAGCAGCGTGAACAGCCCATTGCCGGCCGACACGGTGTTGGAATACCCCTCGCTGGTGCGAAGCAATCCATAGATCAGCCATGGCTGGCGGCCCAGTTCGGCGGTGATCCAGCCCGCGGTGTTTGCAATATAGGGCAGCGGAAAGCTGAGCAGCAGCGCCCACAGCGCCCAGCGCGCGCGGTAGAGGTGTCCGCGCCAGAGCAGAAACGCGCAGACGACCATCACCAGCGCGAACCATGTCCCCAGGCCGGCCATGATGTGGTAGGCGTAGTAGAGCAGCGGCAGCGCCGTGGGCCACTGATCGTGCGGAATGCGATCGAGGCCGGTGACCGTGGCGCTGGTGGTGCCGTAGATCAGGAAACTCAGCGCGTCGCCAATCACAATCGGGTTATCGATCTGGCCGGTGTCCGGGTTGGGCTGCCCGATGAGGACGATGCCCGCACCGGTTTCGGTTTTGTACAACCCCTCCATGCCGGCCATGGCGGCAGGCTGGTTGCGCGCCACATACTTGCCGTGCAGGTCGCCGGTGGGAAAGATGATGGCGATGCAAGCGATGACCCCCACGAGGACGCCCACCTTGACGAAGATGCGGCCGAAGTCCTGGTTCCGCCCCTCCAGCAGGTAGTACGCGCCCACCGCGGCCATCACGAAGCATCCCGTAATCACCGCGCCGGTCATGTTGTGCATGTACTGCAGCAGTCCCCAGGGGTTCAGCAGCAACTGCCAGAAGCTGATCATTTCGTAGTGGCCGTTGACCACGGAGTACGCCACCGGGTGCTGCATCCATGCGTCGGTAACGATGATGAAGAATCCGGAGAGCCACGATCCCAGGAAGACCATCACCGCCGAAAACCAGTGCATGCGCCTGGAGAGCCGGCTGCCGCCATAAAGGAAGAGGCCGAGGAAGGCCGACTCGAGAAAGAAGCTGAAGACGCCTTCCATGGCCAGGGGCTGGCCGATCACGCCCCCCGACACCCGCGAGAACTGCGCCCAGTTGGTGCCGAACTCGAACTCCATGGGGATGCCGGTGACCACGCCGAAGACGAAGTTGATGCCGAAGATGCGGCCCCAGAAGTGCGCGGCGCGATCCCACGCCGGATTGTCGTTGCGCAGCGCCACGGTCTTCAGCACCACGATCAGCAGCGCCAGCCCCATGGTGAGCTGGGGAAACAGGTAGTGAAAGGTGACTGTGAACGCAAAGTGCAGCCGGTGAATCAATTCAGCGGTCATCTTGATTCCTGCGTATGGGGTCTTGCCCTATCAGGGAAATGAGAAAAGCGCGCGATTCGCCGCCGGGGAGATGGCTGCGGACGCCGGATGGGCTTCGCCCAGTTTATAGATGCTTCCATATCCGAAAGGATGTGACTCAAGTCACTGGGGTTCAGGTCGAAGAGGCGCAAGACCGCGAAGAACATCGGCCGGTTCCAGTCTGCCGGTTGCGGGACGATCGAGAGCTTGCCGCCGAAGCAGCATCTCAGAACAGTTCGCATACAGGAGACCCATTCGAGACGTGCCCGGGACGGCGGCTATTGCTCGATGACGGCCTTGGACAGATTGCGCGGCCGGTCGACATCGATGCCGTGCTCCAGCGCCATGAAGTAGCTGAAGAACTGCAGGGGAATGACTTCGGCGATGGGCAGCAGGTACTCGCCGGCGGGTTCGATTTCGATCATGTGAGTTGCCTGCGCGGCCACCTGGGCGTCGCCGGCGTTGGCCAGGGCGATGACGCGCGCGCCCTGCTTCTTCATGTCCTCGAGAAGCTGCAGCGTCTTCTCGTAGCGCAGCATGGAGTCTTCCAGGCCGCGATCGGCAGTGGCCAGCACCACCAGCGGCACGTCCTCGCCCACCAGCGCGTTGGGCCCGTGCTTGAGCTCGCCGGCGGGGTAGCCCTCGGCGTGCACATACGAGGACTCCTTCATCTTCAGCGCGCCTTCGCGGGCGATGGCGTAGTGGATGCCCCGGCCGAGATAGAGAAACGTACTGGCGTCGGCGTAGGCTTTGGCGAGCGCGGCGGTGGCGTTGCGCCAGCCTTCGAGCTGGCTCTCAATCTGCGCGGGCATGGCCTGCAGCTCGCGCAGGTTGCGATCGGCTTCGGCCGAATCCATTGCGCCGGTCTGGCGGCCAAGGTAGATCGCCAGCAGATACAGCGCGGTGAGCTGGCAGGTAAAGCTCTTGGTGGCGGGGATGGCCAGCTCGCGGCCAGCGGCAAGCACCATGGCGGCGCCGGCTTCACGCAGCATGGCGCTGCCGGGCACATTGGCGATGGCCAGCGTACGCTCGCCGCGGTCGCGGGCCTGGCGCAAGGCGGCCAGCGTGTCCGAGGTTTCGCCGGACTGCGAGATCACCAGCACCGAGGGATGGCGCGGATTGGCCGTGCCGCGGCAGCCCCACTCGCTAGCGTACTCCACGTCTACCGAAAGCCCGCAGAGGTCTTCGAGCAGGATTTCGGCGGCGAGGCCGGCGTGACGGCTCGAACCGCTGGCTGCGATCAGCACTTCGCCGCGCGGGTTGAGCCATTGATCGAGCGGCGCAAACGCCTCCGCGTTCAGCGATTGCCCGCCGGCATACAGCGCCAGCGTGCGGCGCATCGCTTCCGGCTGCTCGAAGATTTCGCGCAGCATTGCGTGGGGGAATTCGGACATCGGCTCAGGCTCCCGGAAAGTGGCGTTCCGCTGCAAAGCGAAGCATGAATTGAAGAAACGCGTACCGATCATTCTAAACGGGCGCATGCGCTGCCTTCGCCGAGACGGGTAGTTCACGGCCAAACCGCGACGAACCCGGTGAATCCCGAGGGTTGTCGAGACTGAAGCGATGCAGATGGGATATTCAGAGGCTCTCAGGGCATGTGTCGCGAGGCGACGTATGCACGGATATTTCGAGTTGATTCCGGGTTGCCGGTCACTCGGGAGTTTGAACTTTCTGGCAGGTCAGAAAATCCCGAAATGCATTCACAAGGTCAGCTTCGATACGGCTCCATTGAGAACGTGGCGCGCTCCGAGCCTCACTTGAGAGATTCACTACAGGCTTCAAAGCATCCGGTGGATCAGAAAGACTACACAAATGAATGCGAACGTAGGTCGCCTCTTCGAACACATTTGAGTCACCACTCAAAGCCCTTCGCGTAGACTTGATGGCGAGAGCCAGCCGTGCATTGTCTTCTGTGATCGGAGCATCAACGCCCATCTCGCGAAATGCGGCATCAATCTCACTCGCTGGTATATCACTGACCGCTGGATTGGTTAGCTCTGCAAGTCTTCTCAATGCAGGTCCGTCATGATCGTCTTCCAGCGCATCGGCGGCGACTTGAGGGAGCTTCCAATACTGGAGATCGCCGAAATTGTACTCAAGCGCAAGGTCTCGTGGATGGATCAGCATCTACTTGTCCCAATCGTGTCGTGTTCTTGCGGAGTCGAGCGATTGCGCAAGGTGAGCTGACAACCCAAATGAAGACGCCTTCTCGGAGAGAATCCGCAAGAACACGTCGTCGGGGTATCTCTCCCGTTTCGCGCCGATCCCAGCGAGATGGAAGCTGATTTGGTGCTGAATTTCGTTGAGGCCCTTGAAAGCCATGACTTGCTGCTCTCCCGATAAGTCCAGACCGAATGCGCGACCATGGATCGTGAGTTGGCCCGATACGAGTGCAAGAAAGACCATTTTGTTGGAGTCTGGCAAGCCTACATACCAGTCCTTGAACTCGGCTAAGCTTGGTGAGGTCATTCCGTTTTCCAATATATTCTGTGTGGTCATGTCTGCGTCGTCGGCAATCCGGAAGTTACGATTCTTTGGGAGTCGTTCGACAGGCAATCAGCGGCGAAAGACAGCCGCAGATCCTTCGCTGCGCTCAGGATGACATCCTGGGATGACACCGTGTGAAGACATCCTGTGGTGACACCCTGTGGGGTGGGGTGGCGCCTGAGGCGTTGGATTGTTTCCGGCGGGCCGGCCAGGGGATGTGCGTTTCGACAGTCTTCGCGGCCCCTGCGTCAATCTGCCGCGACTGAAACCTGCTGTTCATCCGCCGCATTGACATCGCACATTATGCTGAACCCATGTCCTGCCTGAAGCTTCCCCTCTCGCTCCTGTTGACCGTCTCCGTTGCGCCAGCTCTCGTCGCCACAGTAGCCGCGGCTCAGCCGGCGGACTCCATCTGGACCTTCGCCGTCTCCGGCGACAGCCGCAACTGCGGCGACTTCGTGATGCCCGCCATCGCCGCCAGGGTGAAGGCGGAGAACGACGCGTTCTACTGGCACCTGGGCGACTTCCGGGTGATGGGGCGCCAGCCGGATCAGGACATGGCGGCCATGCTGCCCGCCGGCAAGGAGCTCTCGACGGATGAGTACGACCGCACCGCCTGGGATGACTTCCTCGCCCACCAGATGGCGTCCTTCGCGCCGCTCCCGGTGTTCCTCGGCCGCGGCAATCATGAGACCCATCCGCCCATGACCCGCGAGGGCTACATTGCCAAATTCTCGCCGTTCCTCGATCGCCCCGAGATCGCCGCGCAGCGCAAGGCTGACGGCACGGATGCGGCCCCGGTCGGGCCGTGGTACCACTGGACGCAGAACGGCGTGGATTTCATCACCCTCGACAACTCCACCAAGGACGAGTTCAGCGATGAGCAGTTGCACTGGCTGCGCGCGGTGCTGGACCATGATCTCGCCCCCGGATCGGGCATCAAGACGATTGTGGCCGGCGGACACGAGGCGCTGCCCCACTCCACCGGCTCAGAGCACGCCATGGACGACTGGGACCTGGGCGAGCGCACCGGCGACCTGGTTTACACCTGGTTTTACGATGCGCAGGCCGCGGGCAAGCACGTGTACCTCATCGCCAGCCATTCGCACTACTACTCGCCCGACGTATTCGATACCCCGTACTGGAAGCAGCACTCCAACACGGTGGTTTCCGGGCTCATCATCGGTTCGGCCGGAGCGCACCGGTATGCGCTGCCCAAGACAGCCCGCAAGGGCGCCAAGACCATGATCTACGGCTTCGTGCAGGGGACGGTGCACTCCGACGGCAGCATCGACTTCGCGCCCAAGGAGCTGAGCGAGCAGGATCTGGTGCAGGCCAGGTGGCCCAACGCGCCGGTCGACGCGATCCATGAGTGCTATGTGCACAACGGGGACGCGAAGTAGCCCGGCCTGCCTAGGTTCCGAGCCTGGACCTAAACCCTCGACCTGGAGCATTTCTCCTTTTACTGTAGAGCGATCCCACCCTAGCCGCAAAAACAAAGACGCGGCGAGGGTGGGGCACCCATACTTCATACCTTGGGGCACCACTTCATACCTTTAGGAGCAATGCTCTAAAAGATCCGGTAGCGCAACCCCAGCGTGGCGCCGTACGAGTTCATTGCGCCGAAGGTGAACTGCGGCCAGTGCTGGTATTCGAATTCGGCGCGTGCCTTCCAGCGGCGGCCGAGGGCGTAATCCAGCCCGCCACCGGCCGCGATCACGAAGTAGTTCCCCGTACCGAGGTTGTAGGGAAAATTGAAATGCCCGCTTCCGGCCAGCACCTTTGCGTACGGCTGGTAGCGCCTGTAGTTGAAGTGGTAGCGCACGCCCGCGAGATACGTTTCCGCATGCACATCGGCGGTCTGGTGAAAATCGAGCCAGCGTATCTCGCCTTCAAAGCCGAAGCGGCGCATGGTATCGGCATCCACAAACGCCGTGGCGCCCAGCATTCTGCGGTCCCCGTAGTCCAGCGTGGCGGCGGAGACGGCCCCGCCCGCCCACAGCAGCCCGTGGCCGGCATCGGCCGATTCAGCCGCCTGTCCCGCAACCGGGCGCGCGGTGGAAACACACAAAAGCGCGGCAACGATCGCGCCCCACGCGGCCATCCGCGGGGTTGGTACGCTGCAGTTTAACCTGTCTGGCCGAAAGCTCTTCATCTTGCTCCTGCCGCCTGCCTGCGGACCCGTGCAGCGGAACCGGCTGGCCTTCAACAAGGCTGTCCTGTTCTTTCCCGGGGCCGCGTGCCCTTACTTCGTGACCGTCAGAGTCACATTCTGGTAGTGGGAAGTGTTGCTGCCGGTCCCGATCCCGCCCACCTGGATGGTATACGTGCCTGGAGCCGCACTCACCTGCGTGAATCCGGCGCCGCAACCGGTCAGCGCCAGCGCCCCTGCGGCGAACAGCGCCAGCGCGGCCACCAGTGCGCCCGCATGACGCCGCCGCAACCGCCAGAGCAGGCCTCCGAAGAACAGGCTGCAGGGCAGGAACAGGCCAGCCAGCGCCAATCCCCGGCCGCCGGGCCGGGCCGCGCTCGCCGACTGGCCTCCGCTCAGCGGATTGTTGGTGTCGATGGTCAGCTGCACCGTCTGCCGCTGACCGGAACCCAGCTTCACCGTGTTCGACGAGAAGTGGCAGTTCACTGCGGCGGGCAGCGACAGACAGCCCATCCCGATGCTGTCAGAGAACCCGCTCTCGGAAGCGAGCGTCACCGTAATCGTGCCGTTCTGGCCGGAAACCAGCGTCATACTGGGCGGATCGACCGCGACGCTGAACCCCATGGCAGTCCCCGTAACGGTGACCGCAACCGACGCGGACGGGCCATGCACCGCGTCGCCATCGTAACTCGCAACAATCTTGTAGGTGCCGGGCGCCAGATCAGGGATCAGAGTAGCCACGCCGCTGGCGTCGAGCGCTGCCGACCCCACGACCGCAGTCCCGTTCTTGAACACGATCGTTCCCGTGGGCACTGGCCCGGTGGTGCCGAACGTGGTCGCCACCAGAATGGTCTGCGGCGCGGCGCCTCCAGTAGACGTTACCCCCAGATCGGTTGTGGTCGGAATCGCCGTGATCACCTGGGTGAGCGTCGAGGAGGCGCTGGCCGCATCGTCCGTGTCGCCGGCGTAATTGGCAACCACGGTGTGGGACCCCACCGCCAGCGCGGAATCGCTGAACTTCGCTGTCCCGGTGGAGTCCAGGGTGGAGGACCCCGCCCCTGCGCCGTCGATGACAAACGAGACCGTTCCCCCCGGCGTGCCGCCGTTGCCGCTCACCGCCGCCTTGAACGTGACCGCGGAAATTACCTGGGCGGGCGTGCCGCTGGTCGTGAGGGCCACCGTGGTCGTGGCCTGATTCACGGTCAGCGAAAGGGCCGCCGAGGCGCTGGCGTGGTCATTGCTGTCGCCGCCATAGCCGGCTACGATGGTGTGCACGCCCGGCGCGAAGACCTGGTTCAGCGTCGCCACCCCGTTGCCGCCTACCTTTGCAGTTCCAAGCGTCGCGGTTCCATCGGTAAACGTCACGGTGCCGGTAACCGCGGCCGAACCCGTCTTCACCGCCACCGTTGCGGTGAGGGCAATCGCCTTGCCTGCGATTCCCGGCGATGGAGTTGCAGAGACGGTGGTCGTGGTGTCGGCCGGGTTCACCACTTGCGTGACCGGCGCCGAGGTGCCGGGACCGTCATTGGTGTTTCCCACGTAGGCCGCTGTGATGGAGTGGGAGCCCACCGCCAGGGAACTGGTGCTGAACGCCGCCACGCCCGAGGTTCCCGCCAGGGTCGCGGAGCCGATCGTGTTCGCGCCATCCAGGAAGTTCACCGTGCCCGTCGGCGCGATCGTCCCGTTGACCGTCACCGTCGCTGTGAACGTGACCGCGATGCCGTAGCTCGATGGGTTCGGCGCGGAACTGACCGTCACCATGGAGCCGGCCAGCACATCCTGCCGCACCACATTGCTGGTGCTGCCCTGAACGTATGTGGCGGCATCGCCGCTGTACTCGGCGGTGATGCTGTGCAAGCCATCCGCCAGCGTCGCGGCGGAGTACGTGGCAGTGCCCGCAGCGCTGAGCGTCACGGTTCCCAGCGCAACGGTTCCGTCCATGAAGGTGACCGTGCCGTCTGGCGTCACACCGCCGTTGTGGGCCGTCACCGTCGCGGTAAAGGTCACCGTCTGGTTGAGCGCGGAGGGGTTGGCGCTCGATGCGAGCGTGGTCGCAGTCGTCTCATCCACCACCTGGTTGAGCGCTGCCGACTTGCCGGCGAAGTGCCCGCTGTCGCCGCTGTAGGCCGCCGTGATCGAATGCGTCCCCACGGTCAGCGCCATGGTAGTAAACGTAGCGGTGCCGTTCGTGTTCAGGGCGATGCCGGTCGTGTTCAGCTTCGTGGCCCCGTCATAGAAGGTCACCGTCCCGGTAAGCGCACCTGTGTTGGGGCCGGTGGTCACCGTGGCCATAAAGTTGACGCTCTGACCGAAGGTGGACGGGTTCGGCGAAGAGGTAAGTGCGACGTCGGTGGAGTTCACCGGCGTGGCCACCCCGGTCACCTGGATCACCAGCGGCGAGTTCGACCCCGCGATTCCTGACACCGTGTTGTCATTCACGTCGATATCGCCCGTCTCGGCCTGTTCGCCGCTCAGCGCCGGTGTTGCCGGTGGAGCAAATATCGCCCCTACGACGCACTGCTGGTTCACGGCGAGTGAATCGTCCTTCGTGCAGGTGGTAACGGCCGGATCGATCTCCGTGTTGGTTCCGGCCACCAGCGTGGTCAGCGTAAGGGTGCTGCTTCCGTCGTTCTCCACCGTCACCGGCGTGGTCGGCGATGTGTCCCCCTGGCGCACGGGGTCCGCTTCGGTCACCAGTGCCAGGTTGCTCTGGATCATGCGGACGCGATTGTCGAGCAGCTCGGCGATGTACAGGTTGCCGTTGCCGTCCAGCGCCAGGCCATAAGGTCCGTACAGGCCCGCTTCCGTCGCCGGCCCGCCGTCGCCGCCGTATTCGGCGGAACCGTTTCCGCCCACGGTCAGAATCGTTCCGTTGGCCGCGCTGACCTTGCGAATGCGCAGGTTCTGCGTGTCGGCAATGTAGAGATTGCCGGCCGGATCGAACACCAGGCCCGAAGGCGCGTTCAAGGAAGCGCTGTTGGCGGGGCCGCCGTCGCCGGCAAACTGCTTTGCGCCGTCGCCGGCAACCGTGGAAATGGCGCCGGCGGCGCTGCACGCTGTTCCCAGAACCGCCGACCCCGAAGAGGCGCACACTGCCCGCACTTTGCTGTTGCCCGAATCTGCAATGAACATGTTCCCCGCGGCATCGAACGCGAGCGTGAACGGCGCGTCAAGCTGTGCAGCTATAGCCTGGCCTCCGTCGCCCGCCGGCCCAGAGACGCCCGTTCCCGCCACCGTAACGATGTCTCCCCGCGCCGCACAGGACGCCCCGAAGAGGCTGCCCGCGCCGCCGCAGATCGCCCGCACCCTGTTGTTCTGCGTATCGGCGATGTAGAGGTTGCCGTTGTTGTCGAAGGCCACGCCGTCGGGCTGGTTCAGCTTCGCGGAGACTGCCGGGCCACCGTCGCCGCCGGAACCCTGTGTGCCTGTTCCCGCGATCGTGGTGATGATTCCGGTCACAGCCGAGATCTCGCGGATCGCGTTATTCCCCGTGTCGGCGATGTAGAGATTGCCCGCGCCGTCGATGGCCAGGCCGGAGGGCGTATTCATGGCGACCGACGCGCTGGTGGCCGGACCGCCGTCGCCCGAATAACCCGCCGTTCCGTCCACGCCCGCCACCGTGGAGATGATGCCCGCGGCCGTGCAGGTGGTCCCTGGAATGGTGGCCGTCGTCCCCGCGCACACCATGCGGATGCGATTGTGATTGCTGTCGGCGATGTACAGGTTCCCCACGCCGTCGAGCGCCACCGCGGAAGGCAGAAACAGCTCCGCGGAGGTGGCAGGATTTCCGTCCCCGACGCCCTTCCAGTTGCCGTCGCCAGCGTTGGTCTGGATCACTCCCGGAATGAACAGTCCGAGCCCGCCCGACCCCGAGCCGCTCAGATAAGTCGTTCCCAGCACGTTCCGGCTTCCGTCCAGCAGCACCACCGCGCCGATCCGCGCCCCGGGATACGCGGGCGAAAAGGTCACCGGCTGCGTGCATTGCTGACTCACAAGCAGATTGGCATTGGCGCAGGCGCCGCCCGAGGCAGCGGCAAAGTCAAGGCCGGAGTTACCCGCTGTGAGCACTTCCACGGTTTTGACGGTGCCCGCAGCTTGCGCCGTCACGGGAACCGTCACGGTGGACGACGCGCCGATCGCGACCGGCCCGAAGCTGGCCTGCGCATGAGCGCCGGCGGCCGCGCTCAGAAGCCCGGCAGCAATCGCAGAGCACTGCAACAGACGTTTGCCCCGGCGCGAGCCCCGCACGGAGGATGAAATGTGGGATCGCCTACAGGCAGTAGAAAGCCGGGCAGAAGACACAAGACGGCAAAGACGAGCCAACTCCGGGGGGAGAGAGACGCTCATTGGGTATCTCCAGAATGGTCAAGCTCAAACTGCAGCCAACCTGCGCCGGAATCCCTCGGCACGCCGTGCCTCTCCGCATGACGCGGATGGTTACGGCGCAGGATGTCAAGGATCAGGGTGACGCTGTTTTG
>Ga0335069_10010086_pt1 | contig 13411 bp, 12 predicted proteins | sample Lox_Sample_11_FD_206714 | JGI IMG/M metagenome (GOLD analysis project Ga0335069, IMG submission 206714) | Soil microbial communities from Loxahatchee National Wildlife Refuge, Florida, United States - Lox_Sample_1.1 | ecosystem: Environmental > Terrestrial > Soil > Wetlands | place: USA... | reverse complement strand
TCGGTGCGGGGCGTGCCGGATCGAGATCGGCCGCGGCGAGCTGTCCCGCATTTCGGCCGCTCCCGAGGACGAGCTGGTGCGTTGCCCGGAATGCGGCGCAATCCTGTTGCGGGTCAAGGGATTCGAGAAGTGAAGGTCGTCATCGAAGCCGATGGCGGATCGCGCGGCAACCCCGGGCCGGCCGGGTACGGCGCGGTGGTGCGCAGCGCGGACGGCTCCACGGTGCTGGCCGAGGCCAAGCAGGCCATCGGCATCGCGACCAACAACGTCGCCGAATACCGGGGGCTGATAGCGGGTTTGGACGACGCCCTGCGGGCGGGCGCCACCGAGGCAGAGGTCTTCCTGGATTCCAAGCTGCTGGTCGAGCAGATGTCCGGGCGGTGGAAGGTCAAGCATCCCGACCTCGTCAAACTCCACGCCCAAGCCCGCGACCTGGCATCGCGTTTCGACCGGATCGGCTACCGGTGGATTCCGCGAGACCGAAACTCGCACGCCGATCGGTTGGCCAACGAGGCGATGGACGCCGCGGCCCGCGCTGATGTCGAGAACTCCGATCCGCCGGTCGCCGAGCCAGCGAAAACCGCAGCGGCCGAGGCCAAGACGTCGCCCGGATGGACCGGCGCGCGCGGCTCCCCGACCCGGCTGCTGTTGCTGCGGCACGGGCAGACCGAGTTGTCGGCGCAGCGCCGCTACTCCGGGCGCGGCAATCCGGCGCTGACCGACGCCGGGCGGCAGCAGGCCGGGGCCGCGGCGCGCTACATGGCGCAGCGGGGCGGGATCGCCGCGGTGATCTCGTCACCCCTGCAGCGCGCCTACGACACCGCGGCGACCGCCGCCAAGGCGCTGGGGCTGGACGTGACCGTCGACGAGGACTTGATCGAGACCGATTTCGGGGCTTGGGAGGGATTGACGTTCGCCGAAGCGGCGGAGCGCGATCCGGAACTTCATCGCCGCTGGCTGCGTGACACCGGCACCACGCCGCCGGGCGGTGAAAGCTTCGACGCGGTGCTCGATCGGGTGCTCAGGGCGCGCGAACGGGTCATCGCCGCGCACCAAGGCGCGACTGTGCTGGTGGTATCGCACGTGACCCCGATCAAGATGCTGCTGCGGCTGGCGCTGGACGCCGGACCGGGGATTCTGTACCGGCTGCACCTTGACCTGGCATCGTTGAGCATCGCAGAGTTTTACTTGGATGGGGCCTCGTCGGTGCGGCTGGTGAACCAGACGGCCTATCTGTAGGCGGGCACAAGGGGGCGATCGATGCAGCCGTCTCGGCGACCCGACGAAGCCGTTCCCGCGGACATCCGGGAGCGGGTGATGCCGGCAGTGATCGACGAATTGGCCCGCTGGGGGGTCGAGCGGTTCAGCGTCGAGGCCATGGCGGAGCGCCACCGCCTCGATGCGGCGATGATCTACCGGTACTGGGGCGATCGACAGCGACTCATCGTTGATGCGGCCATCGCCGACGTCGAGACGGTGAGTTCGGTGGCGGACACGGGCTCACTGCGCGGAGACCTCTTTGCGTTGTCCCGGGCCTTGACCGATCGGCTCAATACCGACGTTGGCCGCACCATGGTGCGGGCGGTGATGATGGACCGCCCTGGACACCACGACGAAGAAACCCGGGCGATATTCTGGGCGGCGCGCTTCAACGTGGTGCGAGCGGTCGTGGATCGGGCCAGGGAGCGCGGCGAGTTGCGCGACGGCGTGAACACACTGGCGGCGGTGCTGGTCGTGCTGGCGCCGCTGAACATTCGTGCCATCTTCTCCGATGAGCCCATTGACGACGGGTACTGCGCGGCCATTGCCGACATGGCATGGCATGCGCTCGTCCGCAAATAGCGCCGCGCTCAAGCCGCGGTGAACTCGACCGGCAGCGCCGCCGGCGAGCGGAACGCCACGCCGACCACGTGCGGTGCCGGTGCGGTCGGGTCGAGCCGCAGGTCCGCCAGCCGGTCGAGAAGCGCGTTGATCGCCACCGTTCCCTCCATCCGCGCCAGGTGCATGCCCAGGCACAGGTGCGGGCCGCCGCCGAAGGTCAGGTGGGCGATGTTCTTGCGGGTGGGGTCGAAGCGGTCCGGGTCCGGGTAGCGCGCCGGGTCGCGATTGGCGGCCGCGACGCTGACGCTGACGTTGGTGCCCGCCGGGATCGCGACCCCGCCGAGCTTGCCGTCGCGCACCGCCCGTCGCACCACCGTGGTGATCGGCGGCTCCCAGCGCAACGCCTCCTCGAAGGCGCCGCGCAGCAGGCCGCGGTCGGACCGCAGCGCGTCGAGCAGCGCCGGCTCGGTGAGCAGGGCGACCAGCAGGTTGCCCGACGCGCGATAAGTCGTCTCGACGCCGGCGGGCAGGATCAGCAGCAAGAACGCGAAGATCTCGTCGTCGGTCAGGCGCGCGCCGTCGATCTGCGACTCCGCCAGCGTGCTGATCAGATCGTCCTGCGGACGACGCCGCCGTTGCGCCAGTATCTCCGCGAGGTAGGCCTTCAGCTCCGCGGATGCCGCGATGCCGCGGTCCCAGTCGTAGACCACGTTGAGCAACTCGATCGACAGCCGCTGGAAGCGCGGGTAATCCTGCCGCGGCAGGCCCATGATCCGCGCGATGACCTGGACCGGAAACGCGAAGGTGAACTCGCGGGCCAGCTCGGCTCGTCCGCGCGGCGCGAACCGGTCGATGAGCTCGTGGACGACCACCTCGACCAGTTCGGCGCGCCAGCGCTCGAGCAGCGCCGTGCGGAACGACGGCGACACCAGCGCACGGCTGGCGCGATGCTCGGCACCCTCGAGTTCGAGCAGGGTGCGGCCCATGACCGGGCCCATGATCTGGTCGTAGATCGACGACGAAAAGGCGTCGGGGTGGGTGAGCACGGTCTGGCACTCGTCGTACCCGAGCACCGTCACCCCGAGGTCGCCGACCTGCCCGGCGCTGACCTCGGTGAAGGGATTTCCCACCATCACCCGCTGGCGGGCCCGCGCCTCGCGCAGCCGCTCGTGCACGTTCTCGACCTGCATGAGCAGCCCGCCCTGCAGCTCGGACGGGTCGAACTCCCCGGTCGCGGGGTTCACGAAACCGAGACCGTCTCGGTGTCCCGGCCCGACCGCAGCACGGAGCCGGGCAGGGCGCCGGTGGCGGCACCGTCACGGCACACCTCGACACCGCCGACCAGCACCGAAGTGATCCCTACGGCGTCGGCGACCAACCGGGGCGCGCCCGACGGCAGGTCGTAGCGCGTGCGCTCCGGGCCGTGGTCGACGGTGGCCGGGTCGAACAGGACGAGGTCGGCGTGCCAGCCGGGCCGGATCCGGCCGCGTTCGGTCAGCCCGTAGAACCGCGCCGGCACGTCGGTGATCAGCCGGACGGCTTCCTCGAGCGTCACGACCTGGTGCTCGCGGACGCCCCTGCTCAGCAGCGCTGTCGTGTAGACCGCGCCGCACATCATGTCGAGGTGCGCGCCCGCGTCCGATCCGCCGATCACCGCGCCCGGGTGCCGCCACACCTCCGCGCGCATTTTCCAGTCGGCGGCGTCGTCGCCGTTCAGCGGCGGGGACGCGCCGGTGCGCAGCTCGTCGGCGATCACGACGTCCAGCAGCGTGTCGAAGGGCTCGCCACCCCGCGCGGCGGCGACCTCGCCGACGCTGCGGCCCGTCGCGTCGGCGTTCTCGGGGGCGAACGTCTCGACGATGACCAGCCGGTCCCATTGCGCCAGACCGCGCAGCATGCCCGCCTCCTTCGAGGCGGCGCCCTCGGCGAGGCGTCGGCGCACGTCCGGATCGGCGAGGGCCTTCAGTCGCTCGGGCACGGGCAGGTGCATCGTGTCGCGCCAGCCCGGCAGCCCGTCGAGCACGAAGCCGGACAAAAACGACAACCGGATCTTCATGGCCTGCGGCAGCGTGAGCGCCACCACCCGGCCCCCGCGCTGCGCGGAGGCTTCGTAGGCGCGCAGCTGCCGCTCATGCCCGGCGGGGTTGGCCGCCGAGACGCCCAAGAGGTTCCAGTTCAGCGGCCGGCCGGCGGCCACGGACATGTCGGTGAGCAGGGCGATGTCCTCGTCGGTGAAGCCCGACAGGCAACCGGCGATGATCGCCTCGAGCGTGGTGCCGGGATGGTCGCGGAGAGCGCCCGCCAACGTCACCAGTTCTTCCTTCGATGCGCTGCGGGACGGCACCGGCTGGCCGGATCCGTCGTTGTGGGTCGGCGACTGGCTCGTTGACAGCCCGAGCGCACCGGCGCCCAGCGCATCGTGCAGCACCGCGAGCATCTTTTCGAGGTGTTCCGGGGTGGCCTCGCCGCCGACGGCGTCGCCGCCCATCGCGGCCAGCCGCAACGCCGAATGACCCACCAGGAAGCCGGCATTGACGGCGATGCGGTTTTCAAGGCGGTTCAGCCAGTCAGCGAACGACGCCCAGCCCCAGTCGAGGCCGGCGCGCAGCGCGTCGAGCGGCATCCCCTCCACCCGCGCCAGCATCCGGGTGAGGTAGTCGTGCTGCTCGGAGGCCGCGGGCGCCAGCGTGAAGCCACAGTTGCCGCCGAAGACCGTGGTGACGCCGTGTTGCACCGACGGGCTCGCGGTCGGGTCCCAGAACAGCTGCGCGTCGTAATGGGTGTGCAGGTCGACGAAGCCCGGTGCCAGCGTTTGACCCTGGGCCTCAATCGTTTTCGAGGCGGGGTCGTCGACGCGGCCGACCGCGACGATCCGTCCGTCGCTGACGCCGACGTCGCCGTGACGGGCGGGCGCGCCGGTGCCGTCGACGATCTCGGCGTCGCGGATGAGCAGGTCGAGCATGAGGCCTCCTACGCCCTTTACTATCCAGTGGCCGAAGTGGCCAGCCACCCCTTGTCCGGCAGCGGGTGGCGGAACAGCTGAGCCGCGTTGCGGTGGGTGATCCGGGCCGCATCCTCCGCCGGCAGGCCGGCGACGTTGCGCGCCACCACCTTTTGGGTGTCGGGCCAGGTCGAGTCGGCGTGCGGGTAGTCGCTTTCGACGAGGATGCGGTCGGCCCCGATCGCATCGAGCGCGTCGAACGCGTGCGGGTCGTCGATCGAGCAGAACCAGAAGTTGCGCCGCAGCACCTCGCTGGGCAGCAGGTCGCTCTTCCACGCGCCGCCCTCGTGGCCCGAAGCGGAGTGCGCCAGAACGTAATCGGCGCGGTCGCCGAGCATGGCCGCCCAGCCCAGCCCGCCCTCGGCCAGCGTGATGTTCAGCTTCGGATACCGCACCGGGACGCCCGACCACAGCATGTCGGCGCAGGCCACCAGGCCGTTCGCCGGGAACAGGGTGGTGATGGTCTCAAATGGCGTGTCCGGGGCGGGGATTGGCGCCCACTGCGCCGAACCGGTGTGCAGGCATACCACCGTGGCGGTCTCCTCGCAGGCGGCGAAGAACGGCTCCCACGCGCCGCTGTGCAGGCTCGGGAGTCCGCATTGGGCGGGCAGCTCGGGAAAGCTCACCGCCTTGAAGCCGCGCGCGGCGTTGCGGCGTATCTCGTCGGGGGCCAGCTGCGGGTCGGCGAGCCAGGGTAGCTGCAGCGGGATGATCCGGTCCGGGTAGCTGCCGGCCCACACCTCGAGGTGCCAGTCGTTCCAGGCGCGCAGCGTGGCCAGCCCCAGTTCCAGGTCGTCGCTCTTCCAGAAAACGGTCCCGGCAAACCCGGCGATCAGGGACGGGAAGTTGACCGATGCCCAGATGCCGGCGAGGTCCATGTCGTCGATCCGCGCATCGATATCCCAACAGCCGGGCCGCATTTCGTCGAACCGGGCGGCCTCCATGCTCCATTCCTCGCGGGGCCGGCCGATCACCGCGTTGAGGCCGATGTTGGGGTACTCGCGGCCCTCGTAGCGCCACACCTGCCGGCCGTCCTCGGTCTCGACGACCTTTGGGGCCCGTTCGGCCAGCGCGGCGGGAAGCCGCCCCACGAACATGTCGGGCGGCTCGATGACGTGGTCGTCGACCGAGATCACGACGTGCTGTCGCTGCCGGGGGTCAGGGTCTGGCAGCAGCGCCATACCTGACGACTATCGTCGGTTTTGCGGCCGTGTCAATCCCTTTTAGCGCTATCTATGCAATCAATGCAAAGATCGCCGTAGGCCGCCCCATCTTCGTCTCGGGTCGCATCTGCAACATTGGTCCCAGCCCGGGAGGCACCCCACCTTTTGCCCACCTTCGAGCGACAACTTGTCGGAGGTGGGCGGCGTAGGCACCACGGATCGCCGCCGCCCTCCCAAAAGCATTGCCCGCCAAGCGTATCGACCTTGTCGCTGTCAGGCGGACAAAGACTTTGCCTACGGCAGCCTCCGAGATCGCTACCGCGAGATCGCTACCAGGCTAGGATTTCTGGGCCACGTGAAGTGCGCTGAGGCGATGCCATGACGCGGGCTACTCCTGCCAGGTCGGGGTCAAATTCGATCGGCAGCGTGACCGGTCCGCTGATGCCGGTGAGCGGCTTCCACGGGGCGGGGCCGGTGCGGCGCGCGTTGGGCATGCGCCGCGTCATGACCACCAGGGCTTCGGCGAGCTCGAGTCGAGCCAGGTTCGCGCCGAGGCAGTAGTGCAAGCCCGCCCCGAACGTCTGCATCGCCGGCGCTCCTCTGCGCGTGATGTCCAGGCGGTGGGGGTCGTCGAAGACGGCGGGGTCGCGGTTCGCCGCGGCGGTGTTGGCGATTACCAGGGTGCCGGCGGGGATCATGACCCCGTCGATTTGGACGTCCTCGCGGGCGGTGCGGAGCGTGCCGGCTGCGATCGGTGAGTGCCGCATCGTCTCTTCGACCGCGTTGGCGGCGAGCCACGGCTGCTCGGCCAGCAAGGCCCATTGGTCGGGGTGGTCGGCCAGCACGTGCACCGAGGCAGCCAGCTGGTTGCGGGTGGTGTCGGTGCCGGCCATCAGCAACCCCGCCGCGAGCATCCGCAGGTCGTCGGCGCTGAGGCGATCGCCGTCGTCCTCGGCGCGGATCAGCTCGGAGATCAGGTCGTCGGTCAGCCCGTGCCGCCGCTGGGCGACCATATCGTCGATGTAGGCGTCGAGTTCCTCCCACGCAGCCAAGATGGCCCGTTCATGGGCGGCGACGTCCCAGCTGAAGGCCTTGAAGATGTCGTCGGTCCAGTCCGAGAACAGCTTCCAATCCTCGGCCGGGGCGCCCAAGAGTGCGCAGATGATCGGGATCGGGAATTGGCGGGCGATGTCGGTGACCACCTCGCAGCCCCCCGTCGCGCTGTGGCGATCCACCAGTTCGGTGATCACCTGGATGATCGTCGAGCGCAGCCGCGCGGTGGCTCGCGGTGTGAAGGCTTTGGACACCAGTCGGCGCAGCCGGTGGTGCTCGGGACCGTCGAGACTGATCAGGTTCGTCGCGACCCGCTCCCACAGTGGGCCACTGGTGATGCCCTGGGAGGCGAGGAACATGCCTTGCGGCAGGCGGAATCGTGGGTCACGCAGCACGGTTCGCACCAATTCATAGGTCAGCAGCTCCGGCCCGTGCGGCCCGATCGCAATGGGCGCCCGGCATCGCGCCCCGTCGATGATGTCGTGGGCCTCGTCGGGGCTCTGGCAATGCTCATAGTCAACGGTCGGTAACCCGGCAGCAAAGACGCTCGGGCAGTTCGGCGCGTCGATCGCGATGGTCATGGTGGTCTCCCGAGGCCGTCCGTGAAGCACTTCCTCACCAAGTCTTGGTGGCCCGGCCCCGCATCACATGCGTAGACGACTACCTCACTTCCGGTACCCGTGCTTGGCCTCGACCTGCCTGCTCCCGGCACGACGATCGGAGAAAACGCGACCATAACAGCCTCAATATTCGTGAAGAGAACCCGGCGATATACGGATATTGCTGGTCAGCGGTGACACGATGCTGAGGTGGACAACGACGGCGATGGTAGCGGTGCACCGACCGCCCCGGGCCTCTCCTGTAGGTCGTGCGGAACGGTACGAGAGATCATGGCCGATCCCGTTGACCGCGCAGTCATGGTGGTGCAGCGCTACGGCGGCACGGTGGACAAGTTCACCGGCGACGGCATCATGGCCGTGTTCGGTGCGCCGGTGGCGTTGGAGGACCACGCCATTCGTCCCTGGATGGCGGCCATGGGCCTTCAGCGAGCGGCGCAGCGGCTTGCTGTCGACATCCGAAATCTTGACCACGTAAGCCTGCGATTGAGGGTGGGCCTCAATTCGGGCCAGGTGATAGCCGGTGAGCTCGGTTCGGGGCCAAAGGGATACACGGCAATCGGTGGCCAAGTTGGCATGGCTCAACGGATGGAGGCGGTGGCACCACCGGATGGGGTGATGCTGAGCGATTCGACGGCCAAGTTGGTGGGAAACGTCGCCGTCCTCGTCGAACCCGAACGAGTTCAGATCAAAGGTGGGAAGAAGCTGATCGGTGCCGGGCGCTCATGGGGACTCGCGACCGTCAGCGGGATCCTCGACGAGGCGATGCGATGAAGGCAACCAAGCACCAGCAGAAAGGAATCCCAGCGATGATCAGGACGCGTGCCGAAGCTGCGCAGTACGTCAAGGATGCCGGAGGCCTCAAGCTGGTCGTTTTCAGAGCCGATGGGCACGAGGTCGCGGCGATGTTCGTGCAGGGATCGGTGACATACGACCAGGAGGAAGCGACCTTCATCGCCGTTGCTGAGGACGGCCACACGGTCGGCGAACTGTTCGTGGACGAAACCGTCGGTTACGACGAGAGCACGGACTCCTTTGTCATACGTACCGCGCGATAGGCGCCGGGCAAGGCGCGACGTCCTAGCATCGCTCTATGAGAAGGACATTCGTCGTTACGCTCGCGTTCGGGTTGATCGTCGCGCTGTTCGGTCTGATCTGGGCACTCCAGGGATTCGGAGTGCTTGGTGGTAGCCCGATGAGCAACACCACGACCTGGTCCATCGTCGGTCCGATCACGGTGCTGATCGGCATCGCGATCGCGGTATTCAGCTGGCGAAAGCTCTCGTCGAAGTAATGCTTCATGCCTCCACCACGGTGAAGTCGACCGTGTGGCAGCCGGTGGCGCCGTCTGGCACGGGACCGGCCCGGTCCGCCGTTTGGGTGGCTCCGGTGTTGTCGGTGGCGCGCACGGTGATGGTGTGTTTCCCAGGGCTTTTCGCCTGCCAGGGAAAGCTCCACAACCGCCACGTCTCATTGGAATAGCTCGCGCCCTGCTGGGCGGGCTGCCACCCGCCATCGTCGATGAGGACTTCCACCGCGCGCACGCCGCGATTCTGTGCCCATGCGACACCGCCGAACACCACGGGCCCCGTCGGCACCCTCTGGCCGCCTTTCGGTACGTCGATTCGCGACTGCGTCTTGATGGGCGCCCGCGGTGCCCAGCCCTGCCGCGTCCAGTACGCCTGTGCTCGGTCGAAGCGGGTCAGCTCCAGATCGACGACCCACTTGGTGGCCGACACGTACCCGTACAGCCCGGGTACCACGAGCCGGGCCGGGTAGCCGTGCTCGATCGGCAGCGGCTGACCGTTGAGGCCGAGGGCCAGAATCGCGTCGCGGCCGTCGGTGAGCGCATGCACCGGCGTGCCGGCGGTGAACCCGTCGGTCGACGTCGAGAGCATCATGTCGGCATCCGGGTGCACCGCGGCCACCGCCAGCAGATCGGCCAGCCGGTATCCCGTCCAGATACCTGTCGAAATCAGCTCGCCCCCAACGGGATTCGACACGCAGGTCAACGTCGTCACCGTTTCGACGACGTCGAAGCGGGCGAGGTCGTCGAAGCCGTAGGTGGCTTCGTGGTCCACCATGCCGTGAATGCGCAGCCGCCAGTCGCGGTGGCCGAGTTGGGGAACAACCAGTGCGGTGTCTACCCGGTAAAAGTCTGCGCTGGGGGTGATAAAACTTGGCAGCGCAAGGCCTTTCGGTTGCACATCAGCGGGTATTGGCGGCGACGATGCTCGCGGCCGGGGAAGCGTGACGTTGTTGCGGTCGGCGGCCACCGAATGCACCAACCGCGTGACGACCGCGCCTGCCACGCCGGTCACCACTCCGAATCCCAGCAATCCCAACGTGACCAACCTGCGCCTGCCGGCGTCAGGCTCGTCGTGGTCGGCCCCGCCTTCCGGGTCTTCCGGGCCCGGCAGGAACCGGCGGGTGAGCAAGCGAAGGGTCGCCACGCCGCAGGCGGCACCCGCGATGGTGGGGATCGTGTCGAGTGCCGTCGCACCCTGCCGCGACAGGACCGCAACGCACCCGAGCACGCCCGCCGCGCCGATCGCGGAGCTGCCAAGCGGGCGGCGCCGAGTCTCGAGGGTTCCGGCGATGGCGGCGATCGTAGCGATCGCCACGAGCACCACGACGGCCACGAAGAGTTTGTCCAGAGAGCCGAGGGTCTGAATCCCCCACTCTTTGACCGGTGCCGGTGTCAGGTCGACGGCCACCGAGCCGATGGCGGCAAGGGCATCGGCCTGTGCACCGAACGGGATGCCCACGAGCTGGGCTACCCCGAGCGAGACGGACGCGGCCGCGACCCCGGCGAGCATCCGCTCATTGGACGGGGCGACGACCATCGAACCACTGTACCCGCGTTCGCCGGCCAAGCCTTGGGGCCGTTGTCATTTCACGCAGGGAATGCCGTCGGCGGCCATGCGGGTGAGGTCGGTGGGTGCCGGTTCTTGCGTGCCGGTACCGGTGGCCGGCACCGTGGTGACGGGGGCCGCGGACGTCGTGGTCGGCGACGCCGACGTCTGACTGAGGCTGTCGAACCTGGAGTAGTCGGTCCCGACGGTCAATCGCACCGTGTTGCGGGCCACGGTGTCGGATGCGACGGCGGTGATGCCGAACTCATCGCCGAGCTCGTCGGCGGCCGCTTTCGCGCCGGGCCCGTAGGCGATGGTGCTCGTTCGGCTCGTGGAGTCGGCGGTGCTGACGTTGCCCTTACTGAAGCGCCCTGTCGCCAAGGACGTTTCGAGCTGCGCGGCCTCGCCTTCCCGGCCCGAGGCGTTGACCACGTCGAGCGCGACGCCGCCCGCCCCCAGCTCGCCACCTTCGGCCGTTTCCGCGGACGTGCCGACGGTGCCGGTAGGGGGCGAATCGGTGCCCACCAGGTTGTGCACGATGGAGCGGATGGTGGACACGTCGATGAAGTTGACATCTTCTCCGTCGGAGATTTTGCCGAAATCCGTGACCGGCAGCGTGTAGAGCGCGACCGGCCTGTCGGGGAATGCCGACGCGTTGCGCACCAAGTCGTCCAAGTCGAAACCCGCGTCCACGGCGACGTTTTGCCTTGCGACGTCGAGTAGGGCGCGCAGCCGGCCGGGGGATGACAACGCCCCACCCCGGCGGAGCGCACTGACCACCGAGACGAGAAAGGCCTGCTGGCGGCGGCTGCGATCGAGGTCGGTGAACATCGCATCGTTGGCGTCGCGGCGCTGCCGCACGAACGCCATCGCCTGGACCGCACTGATCTGCTGGATGCCCTGATGAAAGTCCGCGCCCGAGTAGTAGCGATCCGCTGTGTCCTCGTTCAGGCACACCGTGATGGGTTCCACCACCCGGGCGATCTGAAAGAACCCACCCAGGGTGACCTCGATGAAATGGTCGATCGGGATTTGCAGCAGCCGCCTGACCGTGCCGATCTCGGCTTTGCGCCCCGCCTCCCGGGCCGACTGTTCTTTCGCCGCGGGGTCTTGGCCGTCGGTCGCGGAGGCATCGGATTCCATCACGCGCTGATAGGCGAAGCTGTAGGCCTGCTTGATCTTGCCGCGGCAATCCGAGCCCTGGCACCCGGCCAGCTCGACATAGTCGTCGCGGGGGATCGAGATCGCCGTCGCCGGGGCACCCCCGGCGGGCAGGTGCACCACCATCAGCGCGTCGGCATCGCCGTCGCCGGCATCCTCACCGCCCGCGTGCAGCGCGTCGTAGATGTCGGGCGGCAACGGCCGGCCGTGTTGGTCGCGCCGGCTGTCCAGCCCCATGATCAAAATGTTCTGATCGCTTCCGGTCGAGGCGGGTTCACCGGACAGCGCCTCGGACGTGGTGATGCCGGCCGATGCGGCGCGATAGGTGATCCATCCGATGCCGGTGACGGCAAGCACCACCACCGATATCAGCGCGGCGGGCACCTTGGCACCGAGCACAACCAGCCGGTGGCCGGTGAGGCGACGTCGGCGCTCGCCGCCCGCTCCATCTGTCATGACCAGCCGAGAATAGCCAGGTCACCATGGTTCAAGCCAGTGTTGGCCGAGGCCGGAACGTCGCCCGCCGCGGGCTCGGCCATCGGATCCCGCGTGCCAGTCGGCCGTGATCACCGTGCACGCCGACCCCCCCGGATCGCGAGCTGCACGGGTCGGCCTGGCAAACGAATGAGCGATTCTCGACCTTTGATGGTCGAAAGCGGGTAGCGTTTGTTTGCTGAAAAGGCAAAGCGAGCGCGTCGCACGAGGCAGCATGACGAGTAAAGTCAAGATCGTCGCCGGTTTCTCGATCTGTACTGTCCTCGTAACGGCTCTTGGCGCAGTTGCTGGTTTTGCTGCGCGCGCAGACAATTCAGGGACCGCGATATACGGCGGCATCAACCGGCTGCGCCAGACATGCGGGGTGATCGGCGACGACCCGCGTTTGAAAGTGGCGGCGCAGCGGCATGCCGACGACATGCTGAAGACCGGTGTGAACGGCCACGTCGGTTCGGACGGCTCGTCACCACAGGCGCGTATCACGGATGCGGGCTACACCAGGACCAGCAACACCGGTGAGATCGTGTACTGGGGCACCGGGTCCGCCGCAACTCCGGGCGCTGCGCTCGACGCGTGGATGGGGAGTCCCCCGCACCGAGGGATCATCCTCAACTGCGCATTCACCGCAGCCGGCTTCGCCACCGCCTGGGACGGCATCAAGATGACCGCCGTCGGGGACTTCGCGGGTCCGTGAAACTCACGCGGCCCAAAGCTGTGGATACGGCCACCTTCGCAATGCTTACGCCCCGCACGGCCGGCTATCCCGCTGATATTGGTCGATCGTCAACCAGTGTGCGTTCTGGGATTTCAGCGTAAGTCTGGGGTGCAGATTTCACGAATTTTCCGCCCGCATCGCACACCGAAAGCCGTCAGCGCACACCCAAAACCCTACTGCGGCACCGGGTGCCGGACGAACGTCCGCGGCTGGGTGAACGCGCGGATGCCGTCGACGCCGAGCTCGCGGCCGAGGCCGGACTGGCCGCAGCCGCCGAACGGCAGGCGCGGATCCTGGGCGGCCAGGCCGTGGCAGTTGACGCTGACCGTGCCGGCGACGAGCTCGCTGGTGATCCGGTCAGCCAGGGCGTCATCACCGGTCCAGACCGACGCGGTGAGGCCGAATTCCGTTGCGTTGGCGGCGGTTACGGCGTCCTCGATGCCGTCGTAGCCGAAGATCGGCAGCACCGGGCCGAACTGCTCCTCGGTGGCCAGGCGCGAGTCGGCGGCCAGGTCGGTGACGACGGTCGG
>Ga0335069_10010085_pt1 | contig 13411 bp, 8 predicted proteins | sample Lox_Sample_11_FD_206714 | JGI IMG/M metagenome (GOLD analysis project Ga0335069, IMG submission 206714) | Soil microbial communities from Loxahatchee National Wildlife Refuge, Florida, United States - Lox_Sample_1.1 | ecosystem: Environmental > Terrestrial > Soil > Wetlands | place: USA: Florida... | reverse complement strand
TGAGCCTGAGTCTCCGCGAGTTGTGGGCCCGGTGGAGGTCTCAGAGCGCTGGGAACTGGATCCGTCTGCTTGTTGTGACGTTCATCGTTCCGCCGACACTGGCGCTGCTGCTCTCGCATGCTTTTCGGCTTACCGGGCAGGAGACCGCCGGACTCTTCATGATCGGATGCGCACCCGGCGCCCCTTTGCTCACGCGCAATGTATCGAACAAGGGGTTCGATATGCACATGGCGGCCAGCTATCAGCTTTGGGCCGCGCTCATGATCGTGGTCATGGTTCCTCTGCTGACTGCGACAGCCGGCGCCATCTACGACCGCGATGTGTGGATTCCGCCCAGGGCGCTTTTGCCACAGGTGATTACCCGCCAATTACTTCCCATTGCGATTGGCTGGGTCCTGGCGACGCTTCTTCCGGGATTGAGCAGGCGGCTGCTGCCTCTGGTCATCAAGACCGGCAATCTCATGCTGATTCTGTCGATTGTGATCCTGCTTTACTTTCTCGGAAAAGAGATCCGGCAGACGACTCCCATGGTCCCGGTGGCGGTCCTGCTGCTGGCGGTTGGTTGCATGGCCGCCGTGCATGCGATTCACCTGGGAGACAGAGGCATCCGACGGCTCTTTGCGCTCTGCAACGCCAATCGTCACGTCGGCCTGGCCCTGATTATCACTTCGAGTTTCCTGCATCTGCAGAAGTCGGTTCCGGCGATTGCCTGCTATGCAGCGATCGCACCGCTGGTGATGGTTGTTTATGCAAAGTTGTTTCCCGCGGCAAAGTCCTTGCGGGATGCCGCCGATGGAATTCAGCGGCTAGAATCCTGATGATTGCTGCCGCGCGTGGTGCGGCGGAGAGTGGTTGATTGCGATCGCGGCGATTGCCTGAAGGAGAGATGAGAGATGACCAATCAAGATGTCACAAGACAAAGGTCTCCAATTAGCCAGGCGCTCGAGGCCTCCATCAGAATCGGCCTGGCCGCCCTGCTGGTGATCGGCTGCCTGTGGATTCTGCGCCCTTTCATTCCACTCGTTATGTGGGGCATCATCATTGCGATTGCATCTTACCCGACGTTTCTCAAGCTGCAGCGCGCGTTGAAAGGCCGCGGGACGCTGGCGGCTACGATCTGGACCCTGTTGCTGCTCGCGGTCATGATCGTTCCAATGGTGCTGATCGGCAAGAGCCTTGTTGAAGCGCTTCAACCGCTGCTGATGCGTGTCCGTGAGGGAACGCAGGTGTTGCCGCCTCCTCCTCAGAACATTGAAAGCTGGCCCATCATCGGCTCTCCGTTGTATCACTTCTGGATTGCGGCTTTCACGGATCTGTCGCGCACGCTGGAGCAGTTCGCACCGCAGATCAAGTCGGCGATTCCGAGCATACTCTCGGCTTCGGCAGGCCTCGGCTCCACAATCGTGCAATTTCTGCTCGCGATCGTGGTTGCCGGAGTGCTTCTTGCCAATGCTCCGGCTGCTTCAGCCGTCACGCGTCTTCTGATGATTCGGCTCTTTGGCGAGCAGGAAGGTCCGGAATACCAGAACCTGATCGGCGCCACGGTTCGCAGCGTCACCTTCGGCATCATGGGAGTGGCGCTCATCCAGACTGCGTTCGCGGCGCTGGGCTTCATGGTGGTGGGATTGCCCGGCGCAAGCATCTGGTCGGTGCTTTTTCTCTTCGCTGCCATTCTGCAAATCGGAATGATCGTACTGCTTCCCGCGGTGATCTATGTCTTTGCTATTGCCACAAAGACCAAAGCCATCATCTTCCTTGTGTGGTGCGCGTTTGTCGGGGTGATGGACAACGTGCTTAAACCGATACTTCTTGGAAGAAGCTCCGCAGCGCCGGTGATCGTGGTCTTTCTGGGGGTGATTGGCGGATTTGTGGCGATGGGGATCGTTGGTCTGTTCGTAGGCGCGATTGTGCTGGCCGTCGGATACAAGCTGTTTCTGGCGTGGATTGAAGGAGGCGCCGAACACGTTTCGGGGTGACGCGGGCAGGCTGGGGAGTTCGGCCTGGTTCAATCGCTCATGAGGAAGATGAATGGTCTGACATCCTCCCAGGGGGTCAGCTCCCAGTAGCGGATCAGGATCGTATAGACCATGAGGCCTGTTTCTCCTTCTCCGAAGAGCAGGTAGCGCAGCGCCTGCCCCATGAGATCGCGCCGTGTGAGCCCGATGAAGATCGAGATGGGGCTGATGCACTCGCTGATGAAGGCGATGGAGTTGGCGATCGCGATCGCGCCGTAGACCTCCCCGATGTAGTCGTTGCCTTCCTTTCTCAGCGTAACTTCAAGAGGCGCGGAGAACTCGCTTCGGTTGTCGAGCAAGTTGACATGCATGAAGAGAAACGGTCCCTTCACGTTGTAGTGCCGGGCGATCATCTCTCTTTTCCTGTGCCTGGTGTCGGCGGAAGAGTTGGGGACGGGAACGAGGTGGACTTTCTTTCCGCGCAGTTCCGGTCCGATGCGCCAGCTTTCGACATCGGCGAAAAAGCCCTGGGTGATGCGAAGTTCGACGGCGCGCAGGGAGCGGCTGAGCGCGCTCGCCAGCATCAGGAGCAACGTGAAGATGGTGCCGATGATTAATCCGTCCGGGCGCTCAAGGCAGTTGTCGGCGAGGGTGTAGCCAAAGACCAGGCAGAGAATGGCGGAGTAGAAGGCGAGCAGCCAGCGGCGCTCGTTCCAGAGCGCAAGGGTGCTCGCAAACGCAGCGGAGAGAATCAGGACGAGGACGCCTGTCGCGTATGCTCCGCTCTGGGCCTCGACATCGGCGCGAAAGATGAGGGTGATCAGAACGTTGACCGCGAAAAGTACAAGAACAAGCGGTCGCGACAGGGCGGCCCATCGCGGAGCCATACCGAAGCGGGGCAGATAGCGGGGAATGAGATGAAGAAGGCCTGCCATCGCCGATGCACCGGCAAGTCCGAGGATGAGAATGGTCGAGAGGTCGTAGATGGTGCCAAAGCCGTCGCCAAGGTATTTGTGCGCCAGAAAGGCGATAGCTCGTCCGCTGGCTTTGCCACCAATCCTGTAGTCTTCCCGTTCGATGAGAACGGTGGTGACGAAACTCGAGAACACAAGCATGATGCTCATGATCGAGGCTGCGGAGAAGAGGAGCTTCCGGGTATTGGCAATCCGGCCCTTCGGAACGCCGCCGGAACGAGGGTTGAAATCGCGGTCCGCTTCTCCGCCGCTGATCAGCGGCATGACGGAAACGCCAGTTTCAAAGCCGCTCAGTCCAAGAGCGAGTTTCGGAAACACCAGCAGTGCGCTGATGATCAGCATCGACATGTCGCCCCTGCCAGCGAGTCTGAAGTGCCAGTGAGCGAGAAGGTCCGGGTGTGTGGCCACGACCCAAGCTCCGCGACCGAGCACGACAAGGTTGAGAGCGAGGTAGGGAAGCGTGGCAAACATGGCGAGTCCGATCGCTTCATTGAAGCCTTTCAGGAAAAGCAACGCGAGCATGGTGAGAATGGCCAGCGTTACGAGGATCTGGTGTTCGCCGAGGACATTGTGCAAGTAGGGATTCTCAATCGCGTGCTTGGCAGCGTCTGCGGCAGAGAGTGTCATTGTGATGACAAAGTCTGTGGCCGCGAAGCCGAGAAGCGTAAGGACGAGGACCTTGCCCTTCCAACCGGCAAGCAGGTTTTCGAGCATTGCGATTGAGCCCTGGCCCGCGAAACTTCTTCCAGCCACCTGTGCGTAGACAGGGAGGGCACCAAACATCGTCACCAGAACAAGAATCAAGGTTGCGAACGGAGCATCGGCTCCGGCGGCGAGCAGTGCGATGCCGGGCTGGTAGCCAAGGGTCGAAAAGTAATCGACGCCGGTCAGCCAGATGACCTTCCACCATGGGTGGGTGGCAACCGTCTCGCGCGCATGTTCCTCCACGGATTCGCCACGGGAGAGCCATTTTCCGATCCGCGACCGGTATTGGCGATCCAGGTCCGGGAACTGCTGACGGAAAGGGATGCGCCCATACATTCGTTTCCCGGGCTCCGGCTGGGGATCGGCCTTCCATTGCGTGTCTGGTCTCTCGGTAGCCATTGAGAACCCATCTCTTCAGGTGTTCATGTTTCGATGTGAATGCGATTCGATCTGCCGCCGGGGAATGCGAACTCATTCAAAAGATCGAAAGATCCTCTGATGATGCGGTGTGATTGAGTAGAACCTCTCACACGGCTTTGCGCAAGAGGAAGGCCGCATACAGAAGGCATCAATCGAGCATTGAATGTTTCACTGGAACAATGGATAGTAAGGTTCTGTCGGGCCATGCTGACTGTTCGTTGATCTGGGTTCCTTGTTAAACTGGCTCCCAAATGCGGGTCTTCGGAATTGACTGTGGGACAGAGGTTACGGGATTCGGAGTGGTGGACTCGGATGAATCCAGTTCGACCCGGCAACTCATCTGCCGAGCGATTGGTTCGATCCGGCTCGCCAAATCCAAATCCCTGCCGGAGCGTCTGGCGCAGGTTCACAGCACGCTTTGTACTGAGATGGAGCGGTGGCAACCCGAGGTTGTCGCGGTCGAGGAGGTGTTCTATTCCGTCAACGCCAAATCGGCTTTGAAACTGGGGCAGGTACGCGGGGTGGCATTGCTCGCGGCTGCGAACTGCGGGATTCCGGTAGCGGAGTATGCTCCGCTGACCATCAAATCAAGCGTGGTGGGCTTTGGGCTGGCGAAGAAGGAGCAGGTGCAATTCATGGTGGCAAGACTCCTGGATCTGGCCGAATTGCCGGAGCCATTTGACGCGGCGGACGCCCTCGCGATTGCCATCTGCCATGCTCACACTTCGCAGACACTTGTGCGCCAGCAGGGGGCGCTGCGATGAAGATGCTGCTCCTGGGAACGCTGGCGGTAGCGATTGCGCAGGCGGCATACGGCGATCCGGGCTCTGTAGTGCAGGTCGAGTATTCAAACCCCTCGCTTTACCCCTCGCAGTGGACGCTCACGATTCATCCGGATGGAAGCGGCCATTTTCATGCAGAGGGAGGGACCAGACCGCAATACGATGCCGACGTGCTGGTCCCGACCAAGGTGGATCGGGATGTGAACCTGAGCAGCGGCTTCACCAATCGGGTATTTGAGGAAGTCCGCGATCCCCGGATTCTGGGGGGGAAGTGCGAGAGCCATCTCAAGGTCGCTTTTCAGGGAACGAAGAAGATCAGCTACAGCGGTCCGGACGGGCACGGTGGGTGCGAATTCAATTACTCGAAGACTAAGGAGATCCAGGATCTGGGAGAGTCGCTCGTGGCGGTGGGAGCCACCCTTATCGAGGGCGCGCGCCTGGAATTGCTGCTTCAGCATGACCCGCTGGGCCTGGACAGCGCGATGCAGTACATCGTGGAGGCCTCGAGCGATGGCCGGCTTCAGCAGATTTGCGCGATTCGAGGCATTCTGGAGCGGCTGGAAGAGGATCCTCACGTCCTCGACCGAGTCAGGAAGCGGGCGCGCGTTCTGCTGGCCAGTACGGACAAATAAAGCCTTTGAATTCTGCCGTCACCAAAGTCCCTTCAGATGTAAAATTTAGGCGCGACTTTTGACCGCGTCAGGCGGTCTCTAGTAGTAGCAGAAGTGGGCTCCTTGCGACGCGGTTTTGACCGCGAGACAGGACGGAACGGAAAGGATGGGGGCTCCATGAGAAATCTCAGGAACACCGCGTTCTGCAGCAGTTGGGTCTGGCCAGCCACAATCGGGCTGGCTTTAGTTTTTATGGCGGCTTCTGCGCTGAGTGCGCAGGAGGCGGACCCGTCAGCGCGTGCTGTGCGGCTAAGCAGCGTGGACGGGCAGGTTCAGGTGTCGCAGAACAACCAGGTTCTCGCCGATCCGGCGCTGGCCAATATGCCGCTCTTCGAGGGGACGCAGATCACGACCCGAGATGACGGGCGTGCAGAGCTTCAGTTCGACGACGGGAATATCGTGCGCATATCGCCGAACAGCTCGCTGCAGATCACAGAGCTGAAACAGCAGAATGGTGTGTCGAAGGCCGAAGTCGTCCTAATGAGCGGCCTCGCTTACCTCGAGTTGCAGGGGGAGACGTCTTCGAGCAGCCTGAAGGCAAGATTTGGCGACAACGTGGTCACAGCGACAGGATTCAGCGTGCTGCGCATCAACCTCGATAACGCTCCGGGAGAGCTGGCAGTCTTTTCGGGGAATGCTCACGTTGAGCGCGGCAATGCACTGTCTCTCGATCTGCACGGCGGTGAGAGCGTCAAGTTCAACGCCACGGACCCGAATATCTATAACCTCGCCGAGACGATCGAACCAGACTCCTGGGATGCGTGGAATGCCGATCGGGACCAGGAACTGACCGAGCAGGAAGCCGCCAAGACGAACGCCACGAACACCTTCTCGAACAACAGCAATCCGGCGTGGGGCGATCTTGATGCCAACGGCAACTGGTACAACGTGCCGGGGCAGGGATATGTATGGTCTCCGTATGTGGCAGCCGGAGCCGGCTGGGATCCGTATGGCTGCGGTCACTGGGTGTGGACGCCGGGATATGGCTACGTGTGGGTTTCGTGCGAGTCGTGGGGCTACCTGCCGTATTCGTTTGGATTCTGGAATTGGTACGACGGGTTTGGGTGGGGCTGGGCGCCTGGCTATTGGAATCCCTGGTGGTGCAGGGGAGGCTGGGGTTCCAATGTAGGAGCGATGCCGGTTCACTATCATCCGCCGAACCGGCCTCATGGCGGACCGCCGAGAGCACCGGGCGGCGGCTCACCCGTTCATGTTGCAGGCAACAACCAACCGTATCCGGTGGTGAGTTCTCTCAGGCTGCCCAACCGGCCCACTGCGACTCCTGTGCGGCCGACGACGGGCCCTGTGACCATCGCCGGAAACAGGCTGGTGCCTTTGAAGCCTGTTATGACCCGGCCGGTCTATAACCCTCAACCCGGGTCGACATCTGTGTCGACGGGCAGGCCGGTGGCTCCCTATCAGGGATTTGCCGCTCCTCGGGCGGGCTACGTTCACTCGGCAAATGAAGGAGGAGCCAGCCTGAGTCCGGGCCGCAGTACCTGGGTCGGTCCGGGGACGACGGGTGGCAGCGTCTACCACCCGAGTCCCGGATCGGTCGTTTATCCGGGGTCGGTCGTGTATGGCGGCCCGGCAATGAACCGTCCATCGAGCGGCGCCGTGGGGAATAGCGGCGTGAGAGTCGGGGGAAGCACGCCAAGCATGGGTGGTCACATCGGTGGAGCTCCGAGTATGGGCGGCAACACTGGTGGAAGCCACGTGGGTGGCGGTGGAAATATCGGTGGTGGTGGCGGTGGCCACGTCGGCGGTGGCGGGAGTGTCGGCGGCGGAGGTGGCGGCCATGTGGGTGGTGGGGGCGGAAGCGCACCTGCCCCGAGCGGCGGTCATCACTAGAACTCTGAAGTCGAATGCGGAGAAGCCACCTCGCCCGGCGGGGTGGCTTCTTTCGTTTTCAGTTCTCTCCAGATGGAAGCCAGAGCCTCGATGCTCAATGACTCGGCTCGCGCCATCGGTTCCACACCGGCGACGGCAAGGGCCCCGGCCACTGATTCGGGGTGGAACTTCGCCGCGCGGAGGTTGTTCGCCAGAGTCTTTCGTTTCTGAGCGAATGCCTGGCGCAGAAAACGGATAAACTCAGCCGGCCGTACGCTGAGCTCCGCGAAGCGAGGCGCGAATCGCCAGCGAAAGACCGTTGAGTGCACCTCGGGTGGCGGAGAAAAGGCTCCCGGCGGCAGCGTGAATAACGATTCGACGAGGCCGTGCAACTGCACGGTCACGGAAAGCAGACCGTAATCGCGCGAGCCCGGATGCGCCGTTACGCGATCGGCCACTTCGCGCTGCACCATGAGCACGGCTCGATCGAGAGAGGCGTGGTTCTCTGCCAACTTGAGGAGAATGGGCGAAGTGATCAGGTAGGGCAGGTTGCCAATCACGAGCAGACGTTCGCGTGCCTCCGCCGATGCCGCAGCAAAGTCGAAGTCGAGCACATCCTTGTTGACGACGGCGACGTGCACGGCCGGGAATTCGTCGTGGAGACGATCCGCCAGTTCCGTGTCCAACTCAACGGCGATCAGGTGGCCGGCGCGCGCGGCCAGCAAACCGGTGATTGCACCCCGGCCGGGACCGATCTCGACGACTGTGCGCCCGGCGCAGTCGCCGATTGCAGCAACAATCCGCTGGATTGCCATCTGGTCTCGCAGAAAGTTCTGGCCGAGCTTTGGCTTCGAGGGCATGGACTCTTCTGATGGTAGACGAAGGCTTGCGGCGCGCGGGGCTGCCGCTGCGGCTTACGGCAATGAATGATCACATTGCTTTGTGGAGGAGTGAATTGGCGAAAATGCGCCGTTGAGAACGGATTCCCACCCTGCATCAGGGGTTCATGCAAATTTCAAGGGAACTTTCCAGTGGCACCTATCGTATTCCGATAAGAGGACGCCGTGACCGACAAACGAACCGATCTTCTACGTGGCACATTGGACCTGCTGGTCCTGAAGGCTCTCAACCTGGAACCTCTGCACGGGGTTGGCATCTCCCGGCGCATCACGCAGATTACCAAGGGTGCGTTTGAGGTGAGCTTCGGCTCGCTCTTTCCTTCGCTGCACCGCATGGAGGAGAAGGGCTGGGTGGACGCCGAATGGCGCGCCTCAGAGAACAATCGCCGGGCCAAGTACTACCGCCTCACGGCTTCGGGCCGCGCGCAACTCAAGATCGAGGAGCGGGAATGGAACCAGGTGGTCAAGATCATGACGGCGGCGGTGGAATCCGCGTGAGCCTGAAAGGAGGGCATCATGCCGAGCCGAATCGTTAGCTTGTTCCGGAATCTCCTGCACAGGAAGGCAGTCGACGAAGCACTCGACGATGAACTGCTGTCTTCAGTAGAGCTGTTGACCGAGGAGAAGATGAATGAGGGGTTTTCGCACACGGAAGCGCGGCGGCGAGCGCTTATCGAACTCGGCGGCGTGGAGCAAGTGAGAACGAAGGTTCGCGAGATACGGGTGGGGCGCCTGCTGGAGGACTTTGCCGCGGACCTACGCTTCGCAAGGCGCACATTGGTCAAATCGCCGGGGTTTACCCTGACGGCAATTGCGACGCTGGCGCTGGGGATTGGTGCGAATGCCGTCGTGTTCAGTGTTCTGAATGCACTGCTCCTTCGGCCGGTGAACGTGCCGAATGCGCGAAACTTTTACCTGGTGCAGCGACTCCGGGTTCCGACGCAGGCGTATCAGGATTATCTGGATCTGCGCGACCGGAACCGCACGTTCGAGAGCTTGATGGCGGTCAAATTCGCGGGCGAAGTCGGTATCGACCCCGGCGGAAATCCCTCTACCGTGTGGCCGATCCTGACCAGCGGCAACTACTTCGATGCGCTGGGCATTCGGCCCTATCTGGGACGATTCTTTCACGCCTCGGATGAGAAGGGCATCAACAGCGCACCGTACGTTGTGCTGAGTCACGCTTACTGGCGCGGCCATTTTGACGGTGACCGCGGAGTGGTGGGGCGAACGGTCGAGATCAACAGGCACCCGTTCACCATCATCGGCGTGGCGCCCAAGGAGTTTCGGGGTACGGACCTGGTCTTTTCGCCGCCTCTCTGGATTCCGATCGTGGAAGAGCCTACGGTTTTAGGGTCCAATTCCTTGCCAAATCGCGGTGAACACAATCTCTGGGTGGTGGGACGGCTGAGGTCTGGCGTGACGCCGGTCGAGGCGGCCGCGGATCTAGATGCATTGGGCTCGTGGTTGTCCAGGACCTATCCGGCCGACGATGAGGGGATCAAATTCAGCCTGGCGAGTCCGGGGCTTTTGGGCGAAGCATTGGCCAGGCCAGCGCGCGCCTTCATGACAGGGCTCATGCTGCTCTCCGGCCTGATCCTGCTGGCAGCCTGCGCCAACCTGGGAAGCCTGTTTGCGGCTCGGGCGGCGGATCGAGCCAAGGAGGTGGCGCTGCGCCTGGCGCTGGGCTCGCGGCGCTCGCGCATTCTGCGCCAACTGCTCACAGAGGCGTTGCTGGTTTCTCTCGCCGGAGGCGCGATCGGACTCACCGGCAGCGTGATGATTCTTCATGGGCTAAGCGCGTGGCAGCCGCTATCCGATATTCCTGTCAGCGTGCCGGTGAATCCCGACGCGCGCACCTACGCAATGGCGTTCGTGATGGCGGTGGCCAGCGGATTGCTGTTCGGAATCGTTCCCGTCCGCCAAGTTCTGCGCGCCGACCCCTGGCAGGTGATTCGTACGGGAGAGAGCGGCGGGGGAGCACTGAAGCGGTTTGCACTTCGCGACCTCTTGCTGGTAACACAAATTGCGATTTGCGCGGTCCTGGTGACCTCGTCGCTGGTTGCCGTACGTGGCCTGGTGCGGTCGCTGCACGGCAGCTACGGTTTTCAACCCAGGAACGCTATGATTGTCCAAACCAATTTGCGAATGGCCGGTTACACCGATGACCGATTGCCCGACGTGCATCGGCGCATGTTGGACGCAGTGGCCGCAATTCCGGGCGTAACCGCTGCAGGTTATGCGAATGACCTTCCGTTGAGCCTTGGCGGAAGCGACGGCTTTGTCTACAGCGACAGCACAACGGATTTCCGGCCGACCAACCAGGCCGCGGATGCAATGAGCTACAGCATTTCGCCGGGCTACATGCGAGCGGCGGGAACGGGGCTGCTGGCTGGCAGGGATGTGACGTTCGGCGACGACATAAAAGCTCCAGCCGTCGCCCTCGTTAACCGACAGTTCGCGGTCAAGCTCTTTGGTTCGGTCGACAAAGCCGTCAACGGCCATTTCAAGCTATTCGGCGGCAAGCGCATCGAAGTGGTGGGCGTGGTTGAAGACGGAAAGTACCGCACGCTGACTGAGGACCAGCAGCCGGCGATGTTCTCTCCGTTCCTGCAGAACGATTCAAGCAACACGTTCCTGGTGGTGCGTTCGAAGCGCGATCCGGCGGAGATTGCAGGGGCGCTGGAGCGAACCTTGCACGGCCTGGATTCCGGCCTGCCTCTAACAATCAAGACCTGGACAGAGGAGATGGATTCAGCGTTGTTCGCTGCGCGCGTTGCTTCTGTGGCTTTGGGTGTGATGGGATTGCTCGGGGCGATGCTGGCAGTGACGGGCGTCTTCGGCATGGCGTCCTATGTGGTCAGCAGGCGGTTGCGGGAGCTGGGAATACGCGTAGCGTTGGGCGCGGGGAAGCGCGAAGTCCTGGGCTCCTCGCTGGGACGCGCCATTCGCCTCCTCGTAATTGGTTCAGTTGCAGGCCTGTCGCTGGGAGTGGCAGGCACGCGTGTGCTGTCGCATATCGTCTACCAGGCAACACCGAAGGATCCAATGGTACTGGGCGGGGTGGTCGCGGCCATGCTGTTGATCGGTCTAATGGCCGCTTGGATTCCAGCGCGCCGAGCACTGGCCGTCGATCCACTCGTTCTGCTGCGTGAGGAATAGCATTGCGAAGCGAATGAAATGCAGCGGCCAGGTTGCCTGAGTCCTATGCTGGCAGGAAGGGATCCCGCGCGTTGACAGAGAACCGCGCGATCCGGCAGGAAGCATCAATGGGAACAAGCTCATTGACGGAATCCAGAGCAAAACCAGAGTTGATATAGCCCGAGACAAGACTCCTGGAAGGTTGCCGCTCCCTGATGGTCTCGTCAACGAGGTTGTGCAGCCCTGGATGCAGTCACTCTGGTTTTGCTTCAGGCCCAGGTGCGAATGCCGACAATTCCCCACCAGGTGAGGTACGCCGCGGTGATCATCAGAGCGGCCGCCACAATCGCCGAATAAGTGTGAACCCATCTACGCGCGCCTACCGGACGATTCCGCCATGCAGCGAAGGCGCTCATCAGAGAAGCGGCTGCGAAGACCAGCGTAGTGAGGCAGAGAGAACCCGACCAGAAGGTCAGATTGCCCATGCGTGTGATGATTTCGCCTGAGCTGGCACTGAAAATGCCGACGAATGCAAAGAGACTGAGCACAGCAATCAACGGCCAGATTCGCATGGCACGCTCAGCGGGCCGGCGACGCCGCCTGAAGAGTCCGCCGACGAGCCAGAAGGGCGCATAAAGCAGGATGGAGATGAGCGACAGGACGAAGAATGCGACACACGCAATCTCAATCAGCGCCATCCACGCCGGAATGAACTTGAATGTCGTACTCATGCCTGCCTGGATGAAGCGGCCCTCGCTGTTTGGCGCGAGAAGAGCGACGGAGGCGGCCGGCTCCGGCGGCCCGTCCTTTGCGACATAGCGAAAGAGCCTGTCGCTCACCGGGATGAAGGTTTGCGTTCCGTTGAGCGTCGACATCAGCAACTTGCCGTCTGCAAAGTGAACGCGGGTCAGTCCGACCAGACGTTCGAGGAACCGCATGAGATTCTGCCGAGAAGAATCCGGTTCATACCAGCCGGTGTAATCCGTTGCGCCAGGCGCGAGAGGGGCGATCGCAGGCACTACCGGTTTCTGTAGCTTCAAGGTGATATACGCACGAATTGCCTTGCTGACTTTTCCGAAGGCGTCTCCGCTGCCGGTGTTGATGCTGAAGAAATAACCGACGCCGGAGTCAGGCAGGTAAGCCAGCTCAGTGAGTCCGCCTTCCACGCCCCCGTTGTGACCGTGATAGACAAAGCCGTCCTGGAAGTTCCAATAGTTGCCGAGGCCGTAACCGGCCTTCAGGCCTTCCCGAGCGGCCCAGGTCGAGGTTGGACTCTCCATGCGATCAATCTCGGCAACGGGCACAAGCTGGGCGCCGTTCACCGCACCGCGATTGAGATAGAACTGGAGGTAGGGCGCCATGTCCTGCGCCGATGCGTTGATGGCGCCAGCAGGCCTGTAGATGATGTTCCAGTAGGGCAACGGCGTCTTGCCGTCGTCGTGATAGAGCACTGTGGCGCTCGTGCGATCAGGCTGGAAGTAGGTGGCCGTTTTCATGCCGATAGGCAGGAAGAAGTTCTGGGTCACGTAGTCTTCGAACCGCTGTCCCGTGACGCGCTCGACGATATAGGCGGCGACCGCCGGGCCGGTGTTGCAGTAGGCCATGCGCGTTCCCGGCGGCCAACGCGAGACGCGTGAGGAGCGCCCGAACTCAAGAGCGTCGTGGAGGGTCATGCCGACTGCGTCCTTCGCATATTCGCGCAGATGCATGTCATCCCAGCCAGTCGTGTGCTCGAGCAGGTTGACGACGCGTACGGGATCGGTAGCTTCCCACGGATTGTCAAACGCCATGTCGGGAACGAGCTTGTGCACGGGATCGTCGAGCGAGATTCTACCTTCGCGAACCAGCTTGAGAATCGACAGCGCGGCAAAGGCCTTGGACGTCGACCCGATGCGGAAGAGCGTCTGAGGAGTGACATCCCGACCTGCGGCTACATCGGCTTTGCCGAGGCCAGCGACCCATTCGGGCCCATCGCGGTGGACGATGGCGACCGACAGGCCAGGGGTGTGTGCGTCCTTGAGGATCTTCTCGAGT
>Ga0335069_10010084_pt1 | contig 13413 bp, 12 predicted proteins | sample Lox_Sample_11_FD_206714 | JGI IMG/M metagenome (GOLD analysis project Ga0335069, IMG submission 206714) | Soil microbial communities from Loxahatchee National Wildlife Refuge, Florida, United States - Lox_Sample_1.1 | ecosystem: Environmental > Terrestrial > Soil > Wetlands | place: USA... | reverse complement strand
GAACCTGCCTTGTTCCATGGCGCCGGTGATGTGGTCGGCCCGGCGCGGCAGCCGGCGCAGCACCGGAACCAGCGCCATCAGCTCGTCGGCGGCCGTCTTCTGCACGGCTCGCGGCGAAAGCTGCCCCGCCGCATGGGTGGCGGCGTACTGGCGAGCCTCCACCACCAGGTCAAAGCCGGGCTCCACCAGGGTGAGCGTGCCTTCCATGGTGGCCATGGCGCGAAGCACCGTACCGACCTCGGCCGGGATGGTCAGCTCGAAGCGGGAACCCAGGCGGAACAGATCGGTGAACAACTCGGCCGACGGCGCGGCGCCGCCCCCGAGGTGGGTCGCCATGAACTGGCCGAGCGCCCGCTCCAGCCGCTGCTCGTCGAGCTCGTCGGGGTAGCTGACCAGGTCCAGCAGGGCATCGCGGAACGCGGCGGGGTCGCCGCGCCCGATGGCGAGCAGCAGGTTCTGCAGCCCGGACCGCAGCTGGGCGTCGAGGCGGCCGACCGAGCCGAAGTCGAGCAGGGCGAGACGGCTGTCGGCGAGCAGCATGATGTTGCCCGGATGCGGGTCGGCATGGAACACTCCGCCTTCGGTCAGCTGGTACACCATGCTGCCCATCAGCGCGCGGGTCAGCTCGGCGCGGTCGAGGCCGCGGTCGTCGATCAGCGGTCCCGCCTGGCGCAGGCTGACCCCGTCCAGCCATTCGATGACGAGCACGTGCTCACTGCTCACCTGGTCATACAGCGCCGGAAGCGCCACCTGGATGCTGCCCCCGACGGCACGCTGCTGGGCCGGCCAGCTCGCGGCCATGGCGGCCATGTTGCGGGCCTCGACCCGGAAGTCGAGCTCTTCTCGCATGGCGGCGGCGAATCCCTGGGCCAGGGCCACCAGGCCGTACGTGCGCGCCCAGCGGGTACGGCTCTCGAGCTTGGCCGCAATGCCCATCAGGATGTCCAGGTCCTGGTCGACGGTGGCCCGGATACCCGGGCGCTGCACCTTCACCGCGACCTCGGCGTCCGGGCCGTCGGCGCAGCGCAGCCGGGCCTTGTGTACCTGGGCGATCGACGCGGCCGCGGCCGGCACCTGATCCAGGTCGGCGAAAACCTGATCCGCGGGCGCCCCGAGTGACCGGGCTATCACTTCCTCTACCTGCTCCCACGGCGCTGGTTCGGCCCGGTCCTGGAGCTGGCCGAGCTCGGCGGTGAACTCCTCAGGGAGGAGGTCCCGGCGGGTGGACAGCAGCTGGCCGAGCTTGGTGAAGGTTACCCCGCCCTCTTCCAGGGCACGTCGCAGCGACGCGGCGAGCGCTGCCCGTCCGCCGGCGGCGTCCTCGCGGCGCAGCCGCCGCCCGCGCAGGTAAGGCCCCAGGCCATGGCGCACCGCGATGCGGCTGATCTGCGAGTAGCGCCGCGAGCGGGCGATCGCGCGCCGCGTACCCTGAACAACCTCCAGCGGCCCGGGCCCCGTGCCGGTCGGCACCAGGGCCTCCGCGGCCACGAGGAAGATCATCGCCACGATGAGCGGAACGCCCAGCGCCACGCTGAGGAACGCGACCTCATGCCCGGGCTGGGACGCCCGCAGCGCCTGGCCCAGGAGCACGGCCGCGGCGAAGCCGAGCAAGCCGGCGATGAGCGCCCGCGGCATGCTCACCGACAGCCCGAGCAGCCGCCGCGATGCCCAGGCCAGGGCGGCTACCAGCACAACGCTGGTAGCCAGCACGGCCACCGTGAAGACCAGCCCGCTCACCGGCGACGACCCCGCAGCCAGCACTGTTCCCTCCGGCCCGCGGCCATTCGGCCTGCGTCTCGGCCCGCGTCGCGCTCCCGGTCAGGATCCGGCTGCGCCGAGCGCCTCAGTGATCTGGTCGATAGCCGCGGCCTCCTCGGGGCTCACGCTCTGCCCGTGCTCCCGATGAGCGGCCGCGACCTTGTTGGCGAGGGCGATGACAAAGCGCCGGTAGTCATCAGTTTCCTCGGCCGTCGCCTTGCTCTCCAGCAGCGTCATGGCGTCCCGGATGCTCCCGAGCCCGTGATCCCTGAGCTCTTCGGGGGAGTGGTACCGCGTGTGATCGACCTTGGGTTTCGCTGAGACGATCTCGTCGAGAAGCTCGCTGTCGCCGTGCTCGCCACGCGCTTCGGCGTAGGCCTTCGACATGGCGAACGTCTCGCGGAACGTCCCCCCGTGCGCCGCGGTGATCACGATCAGGCCGGCGGCCGGCGGGCCCTCGAGCACCACCTTCCATTCCTCGGGGGAAAAGGCGGCCTTAGTCGTCATGGCATGCTCCTGCGCTGCTAGGGATGCGGGCCACGACAAGAATCTCGCGGCCCCTGCTCATTCGCGTCACCCCGCAGGGGTGAGGTATCGCGCCGGCCGTCTCCCCAGACGTGAAGGATCCCGGAGCCAGCATGAGAGCATGCTCCTATCACGCCAGCCCCGGGGGGAGCAAGGCTAGCGTTCTGTGCATAAGCCTGTGGATGGTTTACCAAAATATGCTGGTCAACCGCTACGCAGCTGTGTACATGCGAGGCTGTGGAAAAGTGGATAACCGCTGAAACGCCAGCCTTTACCCACGTCGCGGGCCTTCGGCTATCCACATGCGGAGTGAGTTATCCACAGTGCAACCTGTGAATTTTGTTATCCGGGGTGACGGGCGTGCCCTTCAGCCGTCTGCTCTTCCGGAGACTGGCCGAGTCCACCCGAATGCACCGCGGACCGGCTGACCGACGTGGCGGAGGATGCGAGATTCGAACTCGCGAGGGCTTGCACCCAACACGCTTTCCAACAATGCTGACCGGCGTTCACCAATGGCCGCCACCGTCCGTGACCTGCCCGGACATGACCGGGGCGGCCGCTGGTGAACGGCGCCGGACGGGAGCGAATGAGACAGAAACTGAGACAGGGGCTGGCCGGCCCCCTACGGGGCAGCGCGTCTGAGGAGCGACGTACCGTGCGCGTCGAGGCGATCTCCTGGGCGCTGAACCTGGCCCCGGTCCCGGCCGACCGGGGCGGGCAGCCGTCCACCGCGTGCAAGTTCGTGCTGCCCGGCCTGGCCAATCCATGCCGGGCCGGACGGCACGGGCGCGTTCCCGCCGGTGGCCACGCTCGTCCGGTACACCGCCCTGTCCGAGCGGACGGTGCGGACCTGCCTGGACCGGCTGGACGCGGCGGGGATCAGCCCGGCCGTGCGACCCGGAGATCGTCGCGGCGCGGATCAAGCGCGCCGGCCGGCGGCCGAAGGGCTGGGACCTGGACCTGAGCCTGATCCGCGACGACCTCACCGAGGCCGACCTCGCGGCGCTGGAGCACCAGTTCCCCGGCCTGGCCGCCAGAGTCGCGGTGGCCGCGTGCCCGGACGCTGGCGGCGCAGCTGACGGGCTGCAATCACCGGACCCCGCCGAAACTGTGGATAACTGGCCTGACGGGGTGCAGCCCTTGCACCCCGCATCCGGAACGGGGCGCAACGAGCGCACTGCCGGGGTGCAACCGGCGCAGCCACGGGGTGCAGCAGTTGCACCCGAACCGTCCATAGAACCATCCAGAGAACCGTCCGCCGCCCGCGCGCGTGGGCGCGAGGCGCTGCTCGCAGTGGAGGGCTCCGCCGTCGGCGGCGAGCGGGCCGGGGAGTTCTTCGAGGCCCTCGGCCCGGCCTGGTGGCTGACACACGCTCAGCGGGCCAGGTTGACCCCGGCCGTGCTGGCGGCTCTGGATGATGGCTGGACACCGCACGGGCTGGCCGGGTTCACCGGGGCGAATACCGACGGCGTCCGGGACCCGTACGCAGTGCTCGCCGCCCGGCTCTCGGCCGCCGAACTGCCCCCGTCGGCCGGCCTGCGGGCGGCCCGGCCGCCATGGTGTGGCAAGTGCGACCAGAACACCCGGATGCTCGGCTTCGACGGTGACGCCCCACGTCCATGCCCGCGCTGCAAGCCGGCCACCACAGCCAGCCGCGCGATACCGCAACGCAATCCGCCCTGGCCCAAGCCAACGGCACGCCGCCTGCCCAGTTGTCACCGAGCGTGAGCCTGGCTGACGCTGTCTGCAGCCCCGAATTGCTCCCTGCCGAATATTTCCGGCTGCCGTAAGGAGTGCCGCACCACGACACCCGCATGCAGACGCTCCGGTTCTGTGCGGTCTGCTCGCTGACCACGGCGCTCTCATCGCAGCAAACGAGCGCGTTCTCCGGCGCAGCGGCGATGCATATATTGCGCGAGCTGGCCTATTCGCTCATCGCGTGGAGTCGGGCTGGCAGGCCTGCCGAGGCAACTGGGCAGTAATGCCGTACTCAGGCCAGCCGCGCGCCCGGCCAGCGCCATGCGGCATGCGCCGATCAGCCAGCATGGCGGCTGAAAATGCATTCACAGATCCGCCGCTGGCCGATCACAGCGCTCAGCAGCGCTGATGAGCGCCTACTTCGCCTTCTTCCTGGCAGGCTTCGCCGGGGGCGCGGCCTGGTCCGGCGCTGCCTGCTCGTCCTTGGCAGCCGATGCTTTCTTCGGCGCTTCCTTAGCAGATGAGGCCTTCGGGGCCGTTGCCTTCTTAGGCGTCGCTTGCTTCCTCGCCGCCGCCTTCTTGGTAGCTGCCGGGACCGCCTGGGCCAGCGCGGTCAGGTCCACCACTGAGTCATCTGCGCCGAAGCCATTGGGCTGGTAGGCATCGGCGGACCAGTCGTTGTCCCACCGGTGGCCGTCCAGCAGGTACCGGAACCGGTAGGCCCGTCCCGCGTCCAGGCTGACCGTCACGCTGAACCCCCCGTCGGCGCCGCAGTGCATGACGTCGGCGTCGGCGGACCAGTCGTTCCATTCCCCGCATACCACCGCGGTCTGGGCACCCACCTGGGGATCAACGGTGAACGTGACGTCGGCCTTGCCCTTGGCTCGCCCGGATTTGATCACTTCGGCCTCCGCTGTGCCTGGCCCGGGCCGTGGCGGTAACCGGCTCGTTACCGGTACCGGCCGGGCATGGGAGGGCCAGACCTGGCGGCCCGGGCCCTCGATCGGTCTCGTAGCCATCGCATCCTACCCCGCCGCCGAGCCGCGCTCCTGGCGCGCGCCCCGGCACCTGGTCATGGCGCTCGCCGCTGCTATCTGACCACACGTTCGAGTCCCTGGCCGCCGCAGTTACCGGTCTGGCCAGCGCTGGTGCCCGCATCGTCGTGCTGGGGCACTCGCTGGGCGGCGTGGTCGGCCTGGTGCTGGCCGGCGCCGGTTCGCCGTGCCGGTGCAGGCGGTCGTCGTGCTGGGGATCAAGGTCTACTGGTACCAGGACGAGCTGGACCGTGCCCTGGCCGCGGCGCGTCGGCTGTCGGCGTGGTTCGCGTCGCGGCCGGGGCCGGCCGCCTGCCGTCCGCGCACCTCGGGCCTGGCAGCGGTCACGGCCACGAACGACCCGGCGGTAATAGCCGGCCTGCGGAGCAGCACGGGCGGTGGCGGCTGGCCGTGGACCCGGCCGCGTTCGCGGTTGCTCCCGCCCGGGGGGGCCCGATTACGCTGTCCTGGTGAGCGGAACGGAGCCGGCCAGTGGTTAAGGCCGCTGAGGGAGTCCTCGGATGCCCCTGTCCGCGCTGTGGGAATGGGAATGAGCCGCGGCCGGGGCAGGCGGGGGCCGCAGGGCAGGGGTACTGCGGGCTGCCGGAACTGGTGGACGGGGAGCCGTATCTGGCGCTGACCGGTTCCGGTGGTGTTAGGTGATGGCCCGGCAACGTGGGGGATCGGCCGGTCCGGGGGATCCGGGTCGGCCGGGGTTCGCGTTCTGGCGGCGCCGCCAGCGGGCCGAGGCTGATGCACAGGAGGCGCGGGAGGCGCAGGCCGCCGCCGAGCAACAGGCGCAGGCCGCGCGGGAGCAGGTGGCCGAGGCGCGGCAGGAGCGGGACGAGGCGGTGGCCGGCGCGCAGTCCCGGGCGGCTGTGGCCCAGTCGCGGGCCGACGAGGCCGGGCAGGACGCGGCGCGGGTGCGAGAGGCGGCCGAGTCGGCCCGGGCGGAGCTGGACCGGGTGCGCCGGGCCGCGGAGGAGCAGGTAACGCAGGCCCGCCAGGACGCCGAACAGGACCAGGCCAGGCTTCAGGCCCGCGCCGAGCGGGCCGAGGCTGAGGCGCGGGAGGGACATGTCGCGGCGGCGGAGGCTGAGGCGCGGCTGGCCGAGGCGCGGGAGGCGCAGGCCGCCGCCGAGCAGCAGGCGCGGGCCGCGCGGGAACAGGTGGCCGAGGCGCGGCAGGAGCGGGACGAGGCGCTGGCCGGCGTGCAGTCCCGGGCGGCCGAGTCGGCCCGGGTGGAGCTGGACCGGGTGCGCCGCGCCGCGCAGGAGCAGGTGGCGCAGGCCCGCCGTGATGCCGAGCGGGACCAGGCCGGGCTGCGGGCCGGGCTGGAGGCGCAGCTCGCGGCGGCCGAGGAGGCCCGGGCCGGGTTCCAGGCCCGCGCCGAGCAGGCCGATGCTGAGGCGCGGGAGGCCCGTGCTGCGGTGGCGGAGGCTGAGGCGCGGCTGGCCGAGGCGCGGGAGGCGAAGGCCGCCGCGGAGCAGCAGGCGCAGGCCGAGCAGGCGCGGGCTTCCCGGGTCGGCCAGGCCGGGCAGGCCGAGGCGCAGCTGGCTGAGGCGCGGGAGGCGGCCGAGTCGGCCCGGGTGGAGCTGGACCGGGTGCGCCGCGCCGCGGAGGAGCAGGTGGCGCAGGCCCGCCGCGATGCCGAGCGGGACCAGGCGGGGCTGCGGGCCGGGCTGGAGGCGCAGCTCGCGGCGGCCGAGGAGGCCCGGGCCGGGCTTCAGGCCCGGGCCGAGCAGGCCGAGGCTGATAGATGGCAGGCGCGCTTGGCCACGCGGCAGGCCGAGGCGCGGCTGACCGAGGCCCGGGAGGCGCAGGCCGCCGCCGAGCAGGAGGCGCGGGCCGCGCAGGAGCAGGCGGCCGCGACCCGGCAGGAACGGGACAAGGCGGGGACCGGCGCGCAGTCCCAGGCGGCCGGGACCGAGTCCCGGACCGAGCAGGACGCGGCCCGGGCGCAGGACGCGGCCGAGCCGTCCCGCGCGGATCACGCCGAGGGTGAGCAGCAGCGTCCGGGCGCCGACCGTGACAAGGCGGCCGGGCAGCCCGCCCGGCGACAGCCCAAGAGCACCACACGCCGCAGCCGGCAGCCCCGGAAAAGCTGAGCGGCGCCGCGGGCTGCACAGCGGTCCCCCGACCCCGGTTGATCCTGGCGGGGTAACCCTTAGGCGGGCAGGGCCGCAGGACAGCGGATCCGGGCAGCCGCGCGGGCTCCGCCCTGGCCGCGGTTCCGGGTCTTGGGGCTGGGCATCTCACACTTCGCCGCGGCGATGCAGCCGGGATAGCCCGACGTACGTGGCGGCGTTGCGCTCGATCGCTGCGCGCTCTGCTTCGGACACCTCACGGCGGACCTTGCCCGGCACACCCGCCACCAGCACCCCCTCCGGAACCTGCTGCCCCTCGGCGAGCACCGTGCCAGCGGCGATGATCGACTGACGCCCCACGCGCGCGCCGTTGAGCACGATCGCGCCCATGCCGATCAGGACCAGATCCTGCACGGTGCACCCGTGCAGCGTCGCGTTGTGGCCGATGGTGACGTCGCAGCCGACCGACAGCGGCACGCCGGGATCGGCGTGCAAGACGCACCCGTCCTGCACGTTGCTGCGCTCGCCGACCATGATGGCCTCACGGTCGGCGCGCAGCACCGCCCCGTACCAGATGCTCGCCTGCTCGCCGATCGTGACGCGTCCGATGAGCACGGCACTGGGGGCGACGAAGGCAGTCCCGGAGACATCGGGGCGGTCCTGGCCGAGCGCGAGCAATGGCGGCGGGCCGCTGCCCGGGCGGTGCGCGGGCTGGCCGCTGACGGGCTGGGCTGGCCGATCACGCGCCGCGCCCTCGCGGCCGCGCAGCATGCCTAGCCGGAATGGGCGCAGGTCGCCACGCATGTACCCGCCGCTGGTCACCGGCTCGCCGGCGACAATCCGCCGTGCCTCGTCTTCGCTGGCGGCCTCGAAAATCGCGATGCCGGTGTTGACCTGGCCCAGGCACGGGCCCGCCGCGATCAGCACGCCGTCGGCCAGCAGCCTGCCCAGCCAGGCGGCGTGAGCGTCGAAAGCAGCCCGCTCGGCGCCGCTCATGGTCGCGATGAAGTCATCCCGCGGAGGATGCATGAAAAACACCCACTCGCTCACCCCCCGATCCTGCCACGTCTGCGGCTCGCCCTGCTCGCCCGGTCCGACCGTGCCAAGGACGCCGAGATCCTGATCCTGCGCCATCAGATCGCCGTTCTCCAGCGGCAGGTCAGGCGCCGATACTGTCCTGAGCGGACCGGGCGGTCCTGGCCGCGCTGGCCCGGATGCTGCGCGGCAGTCAGCTCTGCCGGTTGCGCCTGATCATCTCCCCGGCGGACCCTGCTGCGCTGGCACGCCGATCTTGTCCGGTGGCAGTGGACCTACCACGTCGTGCTCCGCGGCGGCCCCGGACTGCGCCGTCCGTGCGGGCGCTGGTGCTGGAAATGGCGCGGGACAACCTGTGTCGGGGACGCGTCATGACCGCACCGAGCACGGCTGGGGGCACCGGGCGATGAGATCGCGCACCACCTGGCGCCACACATCGCAGCCAGCGTCCGGAACCGGCAGGCCGAAACTCTGCGCGTACACCTCCAGTCGCGGCACCGCGGTCGCCAGCACGTCATAACCCAGATCCTGCAGGGCCTGGCGGGCATCGGATACCGAGTGCGCCCGGGTGATGCACCGGTTCAGCAAGATGGCCGAGCGGGCGGGCCGGTCGCGGACCGGCTCCACATCGGCGATCTCGTCCCGGACCGGCGTGGTCCGGTTGATCTCGATCGGGTTGGGCGCGCACGGGATCACGATCTCGTCGGCGTACCGCAGGGCCGACCGGGCAATCGCCGCGTGGTCCTCGATCTGCGGCGTGTCGATGATCACCACGTCATCGTCGCGGGCGATGTCGGGCAGGCGGCGGTGCAGTTCCCGGGACGGCAGCGCCACGACCCGGAACGGGAACGTCTCCTGCGGCGCGATGCGCGGGTCCATGGCCGCCAGGTCGGACCATTCCAGCGCGCTGCCGGACGGGTCCGCGTCCACCAGGAGAACGCGGTTGCCGGCCCGGGCGAACACGTGCGCTAGCCAGACCGCGGAGGTGGTCTTGCCGGTGCCCGGCTTGAGGTTGGCCAGGGCCAGGCTAAGACCCGTCATCCAGGCATTATGCCAGTACCCGCGCATTACCGCAGACAGTTGGGCCATGCTGGCAGGCGGTGCCCGCATCGGACCTGCGGGCCACGGGAGCAGGGCGGGCCCTCCTGCTGGCCGTACAGTAACGCAGTATTGCAGTATCTACAGCATTACTGCGGACACCCCCGATGGCATGCCACTCGACCTGTGCGCATGCCCGTCCACGGAGCCGCGGGGCGTTGCTTCGGCCGTGGTGCGGTCGGTGCGCGTGCCGCGACTTGCCTGCGCGCCAGCCGGGCAACAGTGCGCCGGTGCATGCACGGCGGGTGGCCAGACATCTGCGTAGCGCCTGGGGAAGTTAATCACAGTCTGTGGACGGCCGTGTGGAGATAGATCACGGCGGTACAACGGTCTGGCCCCGATTGCCCAGCACTCGCCAACACTGGCCCGCGCCGGTCTCCCCGCCGATCTCGTGCACGGTGCGCGGCGTCACTTGTGGATAGCAGGGCATGGCGGTGAACTCCCAAGCAGATCGCTGGCCCGACCGCCCGCAGGTCTTCTCTGGACCGGTCTTGTCACATCGGCGACACAGATCTGGACGCGGTGGTGCTGGCGTGGGGCAATCCCTATTACACGAAGGTCTCACTGGCCACGTTCGGGAGCCGGCCGCCGGACGTCGCGATCTCGCACCTGACCAGGCGCCGATCCGGGCGTGCGCAGGCCTGCTGGAGCCGCTGAACGAAAACGAGCTCGTCCCGTACGGACTCACCGGCGGCAACTTCACACCCACTGCGCGGAACATAGCGCACACGAACGGGCTCTGTAGGCGATCCCGCTCGATACGCACGCGCTCGTGATGTACTACAACACCGACATCTGCAAGAAGGCCGGACTGCTCGGTAAGGACGGGAGCCTGAAGAACCTCGATGGCCCGGGCGCGCTGACCGAGGCCACCGGAATCGGGCACCTGCCGGCAGCCCGCCAACGCGCCTGAGCTCAACCCGCAGCCGCCTGATCGACATCCGACCGGCCAACGCAGACCTGACTATCCGAGCCTGGTGATCACATGGACACTACGAGTTCAACTTGGTTAGCCAACGACGAATTGGCGGACCATCAGCCGCAGGTCGACGACTACATCGCCCAAGAGCAGCTCAGAACCCGCGGCCTGAAACGTGATCCTCCTACTCGGAATCCCGGCCGAAGCTCTAGCTGTCGATGGTGTAACCACGCTCGGCGTAGGGGAATCCCTCAAGCTCCAGGCGGCTGGCGCCCGCTGCCAGAGGGGAGGCCAGATAGGCGCGGATCTCGGTGATCAGTCCCGTACCCGGATCGAACTCGTACCATTCGGTACCCCGCGCCAAGGCTCCTGTCCGGCGGACTGTCCACTCGATGACGGCGCGATTGCTGCCGGGATCACAGACCACCTGGTCGATACTCCAGCGGGACGCAGTGGCCTGAACGAGCCTGGCGATCACCTCACCGATAGCTCGCCCACCCCGGGGCGAGCCGCCGTAGCCTGGCGGGACGTAATGCACAGCGCCGGGGGTGAAAAACGCCGCCACCGCCTCGGCATCGCCGGTGTTGCAGGCTGCGTAATAGCGGCGAATGGCTTGCTCCATCCGATGCGCCACATCTGTTTCGTCGCTGGTGCTCAACAATCCGCCTCTCCAGCCGGCCGAAGTCACTGTGCCGGAGTACCCAGAATCGTCCGCCTGCGCAATCAGCGCAATCTTCACCTGCATGGCTCGTTCACCGCTGCGTTCCACCCTGAGGGCCGTGCGCCGTGGGCTCTAGGGCCCACAGTCCCACATGAAGCCGCGCACACTACGTTCGGGGACGCTCAGGCAACCAGGTCGGCGACGCGGACCGGACCCGCACAGAGTGCCCCGATCGGCACGATTCACGCGGCAAGCCGAATGACCTTGATTGCCGTCCAGATTGGGCGGATATCGCTTGTCAAGCGTGCCTAAGGCCGTGACAGAGCGTGCGGCATGCGGCCCGGGCGTTCTAGCATCCGGGTATGACGGCGCATGGTGATCTTGACCGGTCGAGGATCAGCAAGCTGCTTGCTCAGGAGCTGACCCGCTTCCGGGAGGCCCGGCCGCGGTCGATGGCGCTGATCGGCCGGGCGCGGGCGCACATGCCCAATGGCATGCCGATGGCGTGGATGGCATCGGATTACGACCAGCCGGTCTACATCGACTATGGGCAGGGGCCCGGGCTTCACGGACGTCGACGGGTTCAGCTTCGTCGACTTCAATGCCTCGGATATGGCAATGTTCTGCGGGCATGCTCATCCGGCGATCGTGGCCGCGGTGCAGGCGCAGGCGGCGCGGTCCACGCAGTTCCTGCTGCCCACGCAGGCCTCGGTGGAGGTGGCCGAGGAACTCGCCCGCCGCTATCGGGTTCCGCAGTGGCAGTTCACGCTCTCGGCCACCCAGGCCAACACCGAGGCCATCCGCCTGGCCCGGGCGGTCACCGGGCGCGAGGTGATCGTGCTGTTCCAGGGCCACTACCGCGGCCACTTCGAGGAGGGCCTGGTGGATCTGGCGGATGGTCGGGCCGTCCCGGTGCAGCGCGGCTTGTCCAAGGGCGTCACCGGCCGGGTGCGGATCGCCCAGTTCAACGACCCCGCAATGCTGCGGGCGGCGCTCGAACCCGGCGACGTCGCGCTGGTGCTGACCGAGCCCGCGATGACCAACAACCTGCACCTGCTGCTGCCCGAGCCAGGCTGGCATCAGGCGCTTCGCGGCCTGACCCGGCAGCACGGCACCCTGCTGGGCATCGACGAGACGCACACTCACGTGGTCGGGCCGGGCGGGGCGAGCGGGCTGTGGCAGCTGGAGCCAGACATCGTGACGATCGGCAAGGCGGTCGCGGGCGGGCTGCCGATGGGCGCCTACGGTGTTACCGCCGAGCTGGGGGAGCAACTGGATGCGGCATGCAACGTCGCGACCGGTGGCACGCTGTTCGGCAATCCGCTGTCCGCAGCGGCGGCGAAGGCGGCGCTCACCGAGGTCCTTGTCCCGGACGCCTACGCGCACACCTCGGCCCTGGGCAGCCAGCTCGCCGACGGGATCGAACAGGTAATCGGCTCGGCCGGGCTGCCATGGACAGTGATCCGGCTCGGACCCCGCACCGGGTAGTGGTACGGGCCGATGCCCCGCACCGGGGCACAGGCGCACGCGCTTACCGACAGCGTACTCACCCGGCTCATCCGGGCCTGGCTCGGCAATCGCGGCATCTGGGAAGCGCTGCCCGGCGCCGGCCCCACCACCGCCGTCCCCGCCACCAGCACGGACGTCGCCCGCTACGTCAACGCCTACGGCGAGCTGCTAGCCCAGCTGCGCTAACCCGATGAGCTGAAGACCCGCTCTTCCCTGACGGCCAAAACCCCAGCGACCTGCCCTTGCTGGTTCGGGCTTACCATCGTGCCATGACCACGCCTGAGGAAGTCCTGGCCGGCGTCCCGTTGTTCTCGATGCTGCCGGAAGAGGAAGTGGCCAAGCTCGCACGGCGGGCGCACGAGCTGAGGGTTCCCGCTGGCACCGTGGTCACCGATATGGACGAGGTCGGCGTGAGCTTCGGTGTCATCGTGGACGGGCAGGCGACGGTGAGCGTGCACGGGCACCCCGTTCGCGTCCTCAGCCCCGGTGACTACTTCGGCGAGATGGCGCTAATCGACGAATCCTACCGTTACCGTTCGGCGAAGATCACCGCTGAGACCGACCTGCACTGCCTGATGTTCGCCAAATGGGGCTTCCGCCACTTCGCCATGAGCCATCCCCAGACGGCCTGGGCCCTCCTCGAAATGATGGCGCAACGCGTCCGGGACGCCGAGAACCGCTAGGTAAGGAAATCACCCGCAGGCAGGTCGATCACGCCCGGCCGCGGGCGGCCCTCGGCGCCCGGCCATTCTGAGATGCTGACTCCATGATGGATGCGCCAGGCTTCAACGCATGGCACGCGGACGTCGCGAATTCCGCCGCCTGCGCTGGTATCTTCCAGCGGGCGCTCGGCCTGCCGCCACAGGTCGTCTCCAACAGCCTACTCACCGGGGGTGGCATAGCCGAGGTGGCAGCCGCGCTGGGGGTGGCGCCCGGGCAGATCCTCGTCGACCTGGCCTGCGGGCTCGGCGGTTACGGCCGTGAGGTTGCCCGCCGGACCGGCGCCCGCCTGGTCGGCCTGGATTTCTCCGCCGTGGCGGTCACGATCGCCGCATACGGAGGGCCGCGCGGCCGGGCCCGGTTCTGCGT
>Ga0335069_10010083_pt1 | contig 13413 bp, 19 predicted proteins | sample Lox_Sample_11_FD_206714 | JGI IMG/M metagenome (GOLD analysis project Ga0335069, IMG submission 206714) | Soil microbial communities from Loxahatchee National Wildlife Refuge, Florida, United States - Lox_Sample_1.1 | ecosystem: Environmental > Terrestrial > Soil > Wetlands | place: USA... | reverse complement strand
CGCCGATGTCGAGATTCCCGTATGCGGCGCCAGTGCCGAAGCCCGCAGAGCCGGCGCTCGTCTGACTGAAGAGCGCCTGCAGGCCGCCGCCGAACAGGCCGGACACTCCGCCGTTGCCCAGGCCGGAGAAGACCGACTGCAGGAGCGGGCGAACGATCAGCAGGCGCGTCATCTCGGTCAGGATGCCGTCGACCCATGCCTTCACGGCATCGCGTCCACGGTTGCCCCGCAGGACCGCGACGGTCGTGTCCTCGAGGCCGTGCAGTGAGTTCGCGACCGCCCCTTCCGTCGCGTCGCCGGCGCGCTTGATGTCGGAGAGGTATCCGGTCACCGCACGGTCGGCCCCGGCGAGCGGGTTGTTCCGATCGTTCTCGACCTTGGCGGCGAAGGCGTCGCGCGCCGCGGTGGCGCGGTCCAGAGCGTCGGCGGTGGCGAGGTAGATCGCGCGGAGCTTGTCGGCGCCCGCGAAGTCCTGGAGGTTGATCGCATCGGCGCGGATCGCCGCAGCCGTCTCACGATCGCGCGCGGAGGCGAGCTTCTGAAGCTGCTCGGCCGTCAGACCGTATTCCTGATTCCGGCGGTCCGCGAGTTGCGCCTCGTCCTTCTGCGTCGCGAGCCGCTGCGCTGCGGATGAGATGGCCGAGTCAGTGTCCCTCTTCTCCTGCGCGGCCTGCTTGAGAAGTCCGTCGCGCGCGACCATCTCGCGCAGCATCCCGTCGACGAGCGTCTTCCGGTTGCCGGCGAGGTTCAGGACACCCGCGGCGACATCGCCCTCGATCTTCGCCTGTAGCTTCTCGGCCTCGGTCAGCTGCCGCCCGGCTTCGAGCTCCTTTAGCTGCTCGGCCGTCTTCTCGTCGAGGAGCTTGATGAGTTCCTTGTAGGCATCCCGCTGCTTCGCCGTGTTCTCGTCGAGCCCGGTGATGCTGGGCTTCGTCGGGGGCCGAAGACCCGCGCGCGTGTCCGCGATGCCGGCGCCGGAATCGAGCGCCTCCCGCGTCTGGATCGACCGCAGGATGCCGAGGCGCCGCTGCATCTCGTCGATCTGCTTGTTCACAGCCGCAAGGTCGGCCTCGCGCGTGTCGCCGAAGATCGCCTGCAGCCACGGCGTGGCGTGGTCGGAGGTGAGCTCGTCGCGCTTCTTCTTCAGATCGTCGAGCTTGTTGCGCACGCTTTCCAGAGTGCTCGGCAGGCTGCCGGCTGCGTCGATCGCGCCGAGAGCGAAGCTCTGCAGGATGTTCGCGCCTGCGTTCTTCGCCTCGAGCGCTGCGGCCGTGAACTTGACAAGCGTCGGCAGGATCGAGTCGGCGAGGCTGTTCTTCCACGCATCGCCCGCGATCTTGAGCTTGGTGAGGTTGTCCTCGAACTCCTTCGCCTGGCGGGACGCCTCGGCGGTCTGCACGCTCGCGAGCTGAGTCGTCTCGCCGAGTTCCTTGAGGAACGGCAGGAGACTGGCCCCGTTCTTCCCGAACAGCAGCATCGCGGCGGCCGTCTTGCCGGTGCCATCCTGGAACTCGGCCATCGCGCGCGCGACGGTCTGCAGTTGCTCTTCAGGCCGGAGGCTCTTGAACTGCGCGAAGTTCAGGCCGAGCGCGGCGATCGCTTGAGCGGCGCCCTTCGAGTCCTCGTTCTGCGTCTCGACAGCCTTCGAGAGCTTCGCGCTCGCGGCGGTGATGTCTTCGAGCGAGGTCTTCGAGAGCTTGCCGACGTTCGCCAGCGCGCCGAGCGTCTCGACGCCGATGCCGGTCTGCGTGCTGAGGTCCGCGAGCCGCGCCTTGAACTCGATGACGTCCGAGATCATCGTCTTGAACTCGTTGAGCGTCGCCGCGACGCCCAGCGCTTCGAGCGCATGTCGCGCCGTGTCGACCGCATCCTTGATCGGCGCCATCGCCGACGTGACGGACGCCTTCGCGTCGTCCATGCTCTTCTGCAGCTGTGCCACGTCGGCCCGCAGGCCGATGACGAGTTCTCCGACGTTCATGCGATTGGCTCCGTTACTTGATCGAGAGAGGGCGTCTGCCTACTGGCACCCGCCGCCAGGGTGCGGCTTACACACTGCGACGCATGCGCCGAAGGCCGCGGCTGCCGCTGCGTTTTCGCAGTCGGGCGGCCGAGGCTCTTCGCTGCCTCCGCAGCCGACGAGGCTCAGGGTGGCGAGCAGCATGACGACGAACACGATCACGCGAGCGACGAACGACTTCATGGCAGCGGTCCTGGTGGTGGTGGCAGTGGCTGGATCGGCGGCGGTGCGACGACCGGCTGCGGCGGAATGACGACGGGCGCCGGTCCGAGCGGGGCGACGAGGGCGGGCGGCGTCGTGTCGGCGCCGTCCGGCGTCGTCGGCCAGGTGATCGAGCGCGGGAAACCCGGCTGCTGCGGCAGGTTGCGCAGCGCGGTCCGAAGTTGGCGCCAGGCGATGACCTGCTGCGCGGCGAGGGCCGTGTCCGCAACCTGCGTGCGATCGGTGACGTCGAGCAGACGGTCGCGAGCTGCTCGAGCAGCGGCGGCGAGGTCAGCGTCGCTCGGCGTGCTCGGCACGAATACGCCGGCCTGCAGCACGTAGCCCGTCGCCGGGCGGTCGATCTCGACGCACGTGAGCCCGGCGATGTCGGGCGGTGCGACGGCGCTCTCGTCGCCCACCGACACGGTCTGCTGGATGACGCCGTCGGCGCGGCAGTAGGCGAAGTGCCTCATCGCTTGAGCCCGATCGCGCACACCGTCGTGCCGGGAAACCCGGCCGAGGGCGCGCGCAGCTTGAACGTCGTGGTGCTCGTCCCGCTCGCCTGGCACGTCACGGCGACGGCCTGCGCGCCCGCGCCTGGCGTGTATTGCGTGTCGACCGTCAGCACCTGGTTGGCACTGAACCCGCCGAGCGCGATCCAGGTCGTCGACCAGGCGACAGAGCTGCCGACCTTGATCCGCAGCGTGAAGGTGATCGTCGAGGCCGGCGCCACCGACGCGCAGTCGAGCGTGGCGTTGATCTGGATCGGCTGGCCGACGCTGTCGATCGAGCCGACCGAGACGAGCGTGTTCTCGCTCGTGTTGTTCGGATTCGTCACATCGGCGCCGAGCGAGGCCGCGACGGGCGACGTCGCCGCATTCGGCGCGATGTGCATCGCAGGGCCGGAAAGAGTCGAAGCGTTCGACTGGTCTTCGGGCTGCGCAGGCAGGCCCAGGTCGCCCGCCTGCGTGAGCGTGATGCCGCTCTCGCTCAACTCCGCGACGATCAGCCGGCCACCGTACGGCGCCCGCGGGTCTTCGGCGCGGCAGCGCTCGAGCTGCCGGCGCGTGAACGCCTGCATGCGTGGAAGATCGTCCGGCATGCCGGCGGGGCCGACGTCGCCCATCGAGACGTACGGGTCGATCGCGTACTGCGACTGGCCTGCGCTGAGCTGCGCCACGCGGGCGGCGGGGATGACGCCTGCGAATCCGGTTTCGCTGCTCCACCTCGCGAGCAGCATGCCGCCGCGGTGCTTGCTGAATCCGAGCACGTAGAGCTCGTCGAGGCAGTAGGCGCCGCGGTGCGGTCCTGTCAGTTGCAGGGTGGCCGCAGCGCGCCTCAACAGGTCCGGCATCTCGCGGATCGCGTCGTCGATGCTCTCGACCTTGCGCATCTCGCGGCGCAGCTCGTTGTCGAGGTAGCGGCTCAGCGTGCTCACGCCGCGCAGCATCAGCACGAAATTCGCGCTCGCGAACACGTGCAGCTTCTCCACCTCGACGGGCGTGCCGTCCGGCCTGTACTGGACGCTTGCGTCCCACAGGTAGGCGAGCGTGTCCGTCGCGATCAGCGCGCGGTCGGGCTTCAACGCCAGGTTGATGAGGGTCACGAGACCGCCCCCTCGCGCAACCCTGCCGCGCGCGCCGCAGATCGCACGTCGCCGAAGCAACTCCGCAGGATCCTCGCGATCTCTGACGCCGCGGTCCCCGCGCGACCCTTCGCGGCCCACGGCTCGAGGTCCACAAGCTCCGCCGCGGGCTGGCCGGCAAGCTCTGCCTCAGCCTTGCTACAGAGCTCGGCGATCGCGCGCGGCGTCCACGTGGGATCCATGCGGATCGCCTCGAGCGCGTGCATCCACGCCCTGTACCGGTCGCATCGTCCGAGAGCATCTGGCGTCTTGAGGTAGGGAGGCAGCTGATTCCCGTACGGGTCTCGGCGCGCCTCGTAGCCGACGCCCGCGAGCGAACGGGTCAGCGCCGCGCCGAGCGAGGCGAGAACGCGATCGATCGCATAGCCGTCCAGTTCCGACAGCTGCCGGCGTGCGTGGTTGCGGACACGCTCCACCTGATCGCTGGCATTGTTCGCATGCACCTGCGCTTCGAAGAGCCGCATGCGCTCTTCCGCGAGACGGACGGCGAGTTGCTCGACCTTGACGCGCCGGTCGTCCGCCGCGCGGCCGAGGCGCTCCGCTTCGGCCAGGGCGGCTGACTCCTCGCGCTTCAAGGTGTCGAGCACTTCGGCGCGCTTGGCGACCTTTTGCGCCTCGAGCTCTTTTCGGGTCGCCTCCACGATGGGCGAATTCGAAAGAGCTCGCAGGAGCTCGGCGTTTGTTTCCAACGACGTCGGGCTCATCACCACACCGTGCTTCGTAGCGAGGCGCCCATCGCCCGCGGGCTCATTCCAGCGCGCGTCAGTGCCTCGACGGTCGAGGCGCCTGCGAGCTGAAGCGACATCAGGACTTGGGACTGCGCAGCGGCGCTGCCATCGAGCGCGCGGCGCATGACGGGCGCGAGCAGATCCCGACGAACGAAGGGACTGGCCGCCTTTGCGCTCGTCGTCGCGCCTGGCGCTATGCCCAGCGCGCGCAGGCGCCGCGCTTGGTCCCGGATCTTCACAAGGTTCGCATCCATCTCAGTTCTCCCGGTTTCGGCGTTGCGTGGTCTCGCGGTTCGCACATGCCGTGGGGTGCGAGGCGGTATCGAGCGGATCGATGAGCTTCTTCGTGGGTTGCACGTCGTTCAGCCGCGTTTTGCGTTCGTTGAAAGGGGGTCGTTTTCGAGTGCCTCGCGCAGCGCCGCAACGCGCTCGACTTCGCTGCGGAACGTCGCGGGCTGCAGCTTCCCGAGGGGCCGAAAGGCGTCGACCTCGCAGACATGCACCGACCATGGCCGGGTGCGATCTCGCGCGCGCAGCACCATCGCCGCGGGCGACAGATAGGCGTGTTGCCGGACCTTCATTCGTCGGCTCCCTGCGCCGCGTAACGGGCCTTCAACTGCTCGAACGTCGCCGGGCCGTTCGGGTGCTTCTTGTCGGGCGCCACGCGGGCGTTCAGGACGATCCGCAGTGATCGGGACATCGCGAGCGCCGCCCGGCTGTGCGCGACCTGCTGTGTGGAGACCCGCGCGAACTCCGGCGACGTCGGGTTGAGCTCCTCGAGCGTGCCCGCCAGCTTCTCGGCCATCGCCGTATGCCTGGCGAGCGCCTCGAGCCCGAATCGATCGGACGGGCCGAAGAACGCGGCCGGCATCGCCGCGACGACCGCGTCGAAGACCTCGCGCTCGGAGTCGCTGAGCGTCGGACTCGCCCGCAGCCGCGGATGCGCGATGGTCGGCGGGACGATGGCTAGGGATGCTGCGGACCTGCGTGGCATGGGTCACCTAGAAACGAATTGCCGGTAGCGTTGTTTTGGAGCCCTGCGGTACTGCGCAAAAAAGTGGCAGGGATTTACCCCGCCCTCCGGGGGGTGTCCCCTCTCACAGCACCGCGCCACTTGCTGATTCCTTCTGATTCTTTTGACCCGTGCCGACCAGCTCAGCGAGCCTCCGGGGTGGTGCGTCGCTTCCACGGCGTCCTGGCGCGGCGTCATAGGTCGGCCGCCATCGCGATGCTCAGCCCAGTCTCGCGAGCGATAGCGGCGAGCGCTTCGTTGCGCCCGCGGCGGTACTGCTCGAGCTCGTCGGCTGTCAGGCGCTCAGGCATCGAAGGGTCCCACTCGACCACGCACATCGCCGCCTTGCCTGGGCCGCCTTGCGGGATCGTGAGCGTCACGGTCCATGCTCCGCACTTCCACGACCGCGTCGCAATGGGTGCTGATGCGCTCATGACTGCGGGCCTTCATCGGTTCCTAGAATCGGGAACCACTTCGGTACCGCCGGAACCGGCCATCCCCGAACCACCCCGCCCTGACGTAGTGAAACGTCAGTCAGGGTGGGGGGTGGTTCCCCGGTTCCCGTCCTTAAGGGGGAACCGCCTTCCGGGAACCGCTTTTTCGGGCTCACGGACGTGGCTCCAGAAGGCGCGCGCCGGTGGCCGTAATGGCCAGTCCGCGGGAACCGCTGCCGGAACCGCCCGCGGTGATGTGACCCCTGGCGATGAGGTCGTCGATCCGGTCGAGCACGGTTGCCTTCTTGCCCTTGACGATGCGGAAGACGTCGTTCTTCGACGTCGCGCCGGAGCGGATCGCCCGCAGTACGGCGCGGTCCTTGTCGTCCTCCTGCTGGTCGCGCGTGAGGCTGGCGCCGGCGATGCGCTCGATGCGGTACTCATCGCGGTAGAGGAAGATCGGCGCGCACGGCTTCATGAGCAGGCTGCCGCGCGTCGAGATGAGCACGAACGGGTCGCCGTGCTCCTGGCCGGTGCGGCGGATCTTCGACTCGATGTCCGGCCAGGCCGCGGTCTGCAGCAGCAGCACGAACCGGCAGTTGTCCGCGATCGCGGCGCTCCCCGAGCCGCAGTACATGTCGCTGACGCCGTCGCGGTAGTTCTGCTTGCCCGTGTGGTGGGGCAGGATGACGTAAGCGCCGGTGCGCCTGGCTATCTCTGTCGCGCCCCCGATCGTGAGGTTGATGACCTCCTCGTCGTTGGTCGAGCCGCCACTGAACTGGCGCAGCGTGTCGATTGCGATGCCGACCAGGTCTGGCACGCCCTCGAGGCCGGCGACGATGAACTCCTGCAGCCCGGTGGACCCGACGGCGCCCATCACCTTGCAGGTGAACTTCTTCGTACCGCCTGAGCCCTGCAGGCTGTGCAACCGCACGCGCTCGCGGACCATGCGCACTTCGCTCGCCGTGAGCTCCATGGCTGTCATGACGCGCTCGAGCGCCTCCTCGAGGTCTTCCTGCGGGTCGTCGTTCGAGATCAGCACGCACGAGCCGACCATGACGTCGAGGCCGAGAAACGGCCGGCCGGTGGCGTGGCAGATGAACAGCGTGAGCAGCAGCGTCGTCTTGCCCGTGCCACCGCCTGCGACGAGCGCGCCGACCTTGCCCTTGCGGATGAGGTCCTGAACCGCGTGTTCGACTTCGATGCGCTGCCAGCCGAGCGCTTGGGTCGATGGCGCCCAGGCGCGCATGACGTTGACCCAGTCGGGCTGGCTGGACGACTCCTCTTGCGGAGGGTCGCGCCCATCGCCCACGTACTCCGCAGACGCCGCGATGGGCTCGTCTGGGAATCCGTAGACCGCAGCGGCGAGATGCGGCTTGCCCGCCGCGATATACGCCCTCGCGGCAGCGGCCTGCGCCTGGTTGAGATCGCCATCCCGCTCTGCGGGCGAGGCGCTGCGCATGACGTCCAGCGGTTCGCTCACGTTGCACCCGCCGAGCAATTCGAGGCGTGCCTCGATTTGAGGTAGGCAGCCTGGAAGGCCTTCATCGAGTCGACCTGCGCGGCCTCGATGGTCGCGGCGTGACGCCAGGCATCGAGGTCGAGCAGCTGCGCGATCTGCTCCTCGATGCGCTGACGCAGCGAAACGGGGGACAGGGCGTCGAGCTCCCAACACGTGCGCCCGAACCGCTTCGTGAACCACTGGAAGCGCGGATCAAGGGCCTTCGTCTCAGCATTGAACGACGGCAAGCCCGCCGCGATGTCTTCGTGCAGCAGCGCCACGCGGCGCAGGTCGACGAGGCCGCCGCAGCGCTCGAGGCGTGCCGGCAGATCGACCTCCGACATGTGCAGGCCGCTCGGGTCCCAGTCGCCCACGTAGAGCACGGTGAGCGGCTTCTCCGCGGCGCGCGTTTCCTCCGCGATCGAGTGCAGCGCCGTCGCGGACCCGTAGCCGTGCATGACGCGGAACGTGACGCCGAACTTGTCGAGCACCGGCGCGAGCGTGCCGCGCACCGTGCCCTTCTCGGACCAGACCTCGACCCACCGTGGCTGATCCTGCCAAGCGTCCCGGCGGTAGCCGCGGACGGCAGCGTCGATGATCTGGTCGGGCTCGCGCCATGTCGATACGCGCTCGGCCTCGCGCGTCTCGTCGACGATGGCGCCCCACGGAATGTCGCCTGCCTCGCGTGCGTCTCGCAGGACGCGGCTCACCTTGTTCGTGCAAGCCTTGGACATCGACTCGATGCGCCCCTCGACGAACAGGCGATAGCAGACCGCGCGGACGGTGGCGGGCCGAATCTCGTCGAGGATGCGCGCGGCGCTCTCGACCAGCACAAGCGTCGAATTGGCGCGGCCCCGGCGGCGCGGTGCAGGAGGGTTCATTCGCACGCGACTCGCTTGGCCATCTCAACGACGAACGCGCGCACCGCCGCACTCTTGCCACCGTGCGCCGCTGCAAGCTCTGCATGACGCAGCCAGGCGTAGTCGGGGGTGACCTCGCCGGCCCGCATCTGGTCGATCAAGCGCTGGGCCACGACGACGCCTAACGCCTCCTGGCTGGCCGGTGTCAGCGGGCGAAGGTGCGCGGCGCTCATACTTCAGCGCCTCGGTAACGCTCGATGATCGTCGGCGTGGCCTTGCGCAACCACGCCTCGAGTTCGTCGAGGCTCTCAAACGTCGCTTCGTCGTGGCCCCAACGGGCAACGTCAACGACTTCGATGCCGCCGCGTGTGCTGCGGTGGAGCTCGAGGCCTTTGCCCGCGGCAATCGCCTTCAGGACGTCCATGATGGCGGCGCTCATGCCGGAGTCCCGCGCTCGATCGCCTTCTGCAGCTCTCGCGCGAGCCCTCTCAGTCGATCTCCGTCGCATGCCAGGATCGCCTCGAGCAGTGCATCGGGCGCCGCGTGGCCGGTTCGGATGGCGTACACGACCGCCTGCGCGGCGCTGCCGCCGCGAACGGTCTCCATGACCGCGTCGGCAAGCGCTGCGTGGGGTCCTCGGGCGCTGATGTCTGCCGCGGCCACGCTACTTTCCCCCGTTGATGAAGGAGCGCAGGTCGCCGACTCGCACGCGAGTGCAGCGCGGCGAGATGGCGATCGGCTTGACGAACGTCGGGTCGCTCTTCAGACGCCTCCAGGTCGTGCTGTCGGCCTGGTCGATGACGGCGCCTACGGTGGGGATGTCGACGAGCGCACTGTCGGGGAGCGCTTCGAACATGCGCGCCAGCTCGACGCGGTCGCGGGCGCCGCGCTTCTCCAGCTTCGCGAGCTTGTCGGCACTCGGAATCTGCGCCTGCTCGTGTTGGACGACGGGAGTGGTCTCGCGCACTGCTTCCTCCTTGAAGGAGTCCCGCGTGCCGAAACTCCGGAAGGAGTCACAACCAGCGAGACAACGGAGGAACTATTGGCGTGCGACACCATGGTCGCCAACTCTGCGACCCTCGCATTCTTGAGAGAACGAGGCCTGGCGCGGGTTTGCGCAGCGAGGATGCGACCCCTGCGACCCCCTGCGACCCCTGCTGCGATGGTCGTCGCCCGCTGCTACGCCTTTACTTCGCGCGCGGCCGGACGATCTTCTTTCCTGAACGACCCAAGCTCTTGTCGATGGTCTGGCGATCGACGCCGTAAAGCTTGGCAAGGCTCGCGACGCTCTCGTGACGCGCGTAGCGCTCGGCGATCTCCCGATCTTGATCCGGCGTCAGCTTTGGCTGGTGGGCGCCCGCGCGTGTCGGCTGCTGTGTGCCAGCTTCCTCAGGGAACGTCGCAGCCACCTCGACATTCACGTGGTCGGCTATTCGCCCCGCTTCGCGAGCCAGCTCGCCTTTGGCCTCGTTGATGAAGTGTCGCGCCACATCGGAGAACGTCCACGGCATGCCGCGGTCTTTCACGAAGCAATCGAGGTCAGCGAGCGAGATGGCCCACTCGTGCAAGTCGCCAGGGACTGCGTCAAGAGGAAGCTGCGTCACGGGGTCACGCGGCGTGACCGTGCGCGCAGTAGCGGCCTCCAACAGCGCACGCTTCCAGTCATCAAGGACGCGTCGCTCGGCGAGCGCCACATCGCGACCCTGAGATGCGACTCGCATCTCACCCGCAATGCCGAAAACGGCTTGACTGATGAGGGCGATCGCCTCGAACGCCGCGGCGCTGCCTGTTCGTTCGATGTTCAGGCACCAGTCGACGAACTTCGCGCTCGATACCTCAAGCGGCCCCGCCTTTGTGCGCACGACTCGCGGAGCATGATCGCCCTCGAGGGCATCGCGCACTCGTGTTCGGAGGTCTTCCGCTTCGCCTTCATGCGATGCGAGGGCGCCTCCCGGCGTGCTCGCCACCGCCGCCTTCTTCGTGTCGAGCGCGGGAAGGGGGGCCGTAGCCCCGCCTTCTGCCTTCCGTGGTTTGCTGCCTCCCGGCATGTCAGCCCCGCGCCGCGCGCTCGAGCACGCGTCTCGTCCGTGCCTTGGCCGCCTTTGCTATCTCCATCCGGCGCGCGAAGTCATGGCGCCTCGTTTGCTTGCGCTCCGCATCGTCCCGCTGCCACTGCAAGCTGCGCTTGATCTGTTCCTCGATCACACCCACTCTGCAGGCAGGCGCTGCGATGGCCAGGAGCAACGGCTCGAGCGCCCGCAGGAAGCCGACGGCCGCGCCCTTGCGCCCGCGATCGCCGCGCGGCTCGTTCCACGCGACGCCGGCGGCTGCGATCACGTCCATCGCGTCGAAGGCAGGCGATCCACTTGCCAGTGCGCGCACCAGTTCAGCCGCGAGACGCTGACCAGTGAGGCAACCGTCGGTGTAGTCCTCGTTTGGCACATCGAAGTAGTCGTCGTCGATCCACTTGCCGTGCGCGGTGCGCCGGTGCGTGATACATGAGAGCGCGCCACGCGTGACGACGATGCGGGGCGGCCCGTGTCTTTCAGCCATGGGCGACCTCACGAGCGGGCCGAAGCTACGGCGCCCGACTTGACGTGCTGCTCGATGGCGTCGAGCAGCAGCGTGACTTCTTCGGCAAGCGGCTGAAGCGTGCTGGCGACCTCGCTCGCGATAGGCGAGCAGTCCTCAACGGTGGCCCACTGCCAGAGGGCCTTGTTCAGCCGGCTCGCGCGCGAGGTGGCCGCAGCCATCAGCGCCACGAGGGACGCATGCGGGTTGATGAGAAGCGCCGGTTTCGTCGCGTCGATGTCGAGGACGTAGCCCGCTTCGTGGAGCGTGCGGAAGCCCGCGGGGTCCTCGTTGGTATGCTCGTTGCCAGCCATGATGTGCGGTCCTTTCAGGTTTGCACGTGTGGTCAGAGGATCGTTCGGCCCTAACCCGACCGCACGATCCTCGCTTTGCCTCAGGGCCGCTGAGGCGCCGGTTTCAGTGAGCGGTGCGCAGCATGCCGATGAGCGCGTCGTTCGCGCCTTTGCAGAGTCGCAGGATCGCCTGCGCGCGCTCGATGCCGTGGTCCTCCTCGATGATCGACGCGAGCGCCTCGAGCGCGTTTGCCACCTCTTGCGCAAGCTGCAGCGGCGTGGCGTTGGGACCGAGCGCCTCGCGGGCGAGCGCTGCGAATCGGGCGTCGGATTCGTTCGTCATGTCACGCGACCTGGTTGATGGCGACGACCGCCCCGCCCGCGCGGAGTCGATCGAGGTAGTCGGCCCACTTCTGCATCATCGCCGTGCGCTCCTCGAGCCACTGGACGCGGTTGTAGGCCCTGCCGTTCGCGTCCTTCACGGCGTGCGCGAGTTGCATCTCGACGAGCTCCGCGGGCACCTTCAGCCGCTCCACAGCAAGCGTGCGTGCAGTTGCACGGAATCCGTGCCCTGACGCGACGTCGCTCGGGTAGCCCATGCTGCGAAGGGCCGCGAGGATCGCGCCATCGGACATCGGTCGTTCGCTGGTGCGAGGGCTCGGAAAGACGAAGCGCCGGCCGCCGCCCGTGAGCGGCTCGAGCTCACGCAGCAGCTTGATGCTCTGGCGCGAGAGCGGGACGATGTGACCCCCGCTGATCTGCTTCTCGGCCTTGGGTCGCTTCATGCGCGCGGCGGGCACTTCCCAGACGCCGGCGTCGAGGTCGAACTCCGACCACTCGGCTTTGCGCAGCTCGCCGGGTCGCAGGAACACGAGCGGCGCCAAGCGCAGCGCGCAGCGCACCACCGGCCCGCCCTTGTACGCATCGATCGCGCGCAGCAGTTGCCCGAAGGCCGCGGGGTCGGTGATCGCGGCGTGGCTGCGCGTAGTCGGCGTCTCGAGGGCTGCGCTGCTGAAGCTCTGCGTAGGGTCCTTCTCCGCGCGGCCGGTTTCCATCGCGCGCCGGAAGACCTGCGAGCAGTCCCAACGTGCGCGATGCGCGGTCTCGATGGCGCCGCGCGCCTGGATGCGCTGCAGGACCGCGAGCATCTCCTGCGGCGTGATGTCGGCGACCGGCCGCTTGCCGATCCAGGGGAAGATGTCGCGCTCGAAGCGGCGAACGATCCGGTCCGCGTGCGCGTCGACCCACTCGCGCCGCGCGAGCCCGAACCACTCGCGAGCCACGCCCTCGAAGGTCGTCTCGCCGGCGAACTGCCGCACGAGCTTTTCCTTCTTGCGCTCGACCATCGGGTCGATGCCATCTGCGAGCAGACGGCGCGCGGCCTGATGATCCTTGCGAGCCTGCGCCAGCGGCGTCTCGGGATAGGTGCCGAGCGCCATCGTCTTCTGCAGCCCGCCGAAGCGGTAGTTGAAGCGCCAGAAGCGCCCGCCGTCGGCCTTGACTAGCAGGAAGAGGCCACCGCCGTCGACGAGGCTGTACGCCTTGCCCTTGCCCTTCGCGGTGCGGCACTGCGTGTCCGAGAGCTTCTCGATCGGACGGCCCACGATGTTGGTATCTCCCGCGCCCGCCGACCCAACGCCAGCGGATACCAACGACTGTACCAACAAGTTGTTGGTATGTGGCGAGAGAATTTGGCAACTTCCCGGAGTCTAGACACCTCGAAGATCGAGGGTGACGCCGGGGAAGCGAGAGGAACTGAGAGGAACCGAGATTTGTAACTGGTGGAGCTGGGGGGAATCGAACCCCCGTCCGAAAGCCATCGCCGGGCAGGTCTACACGCTTAGCTGGCTGGTTTGGTTTTAGCCCCGTCGGTCGCGCAGCAGCACGCTACCGTCGGAGCGATCCACTTGGTTTGACCCCGTGCCGAATGGCGCGACGCGAGGCGAGCCGATGTGTATGACCTCGCAGCGTTCAGGTTGCCCTGATCACCCAGCCCATCGGCCTGCTGTTGCGAGGCTCACCGGTTTTAAGCGGCGAGTGCGTACGAAGAGTCGTTCGCAGTTACTTGCGTTCCAGTGGATTTACGAGCGAACTGGTGCTCGGCGTGCACTGTTCCGGTTCCGCACCCTCGTCGAAACCAGGTCAGCCCCA
>Ga0335069_10010082_pt1 | contig 13413 bp, 10 predicted proteins | sample Lox_Sample_11_FD_206714 | JGI IMG/M metagenome (GOLD analysis project Ga0335069, IMG submission 206714) | Soil microbial communities from Loxahatchee National Wildlife Refuge, Florida, United States - Lox_Sample_1.1 | ecosystem: Environmental > Terrestrial > Soil > Wetlands | place: USA... | reverse complement strand
GTCCGGTGCGCAGCGAGGCGAAGCCGAGCGGAGATCGCACGGGCTTGCCGAGCGAAGGCCGGCAGCCCGAGCGCGAGCGAATAGCGAGCGCGAAGGCCCGGCAGATCACGGCAGCGCGATACCGATCTCGAGCATCATCGTCTCGGCGCCGGGGTTGGTGTTGCCCGTGGCCGCGTTCGACATGGGTACCAGTTCTCGCCGACGCGCCAATCGTTGTTGTCGAAGCGCCACGCGGTCGGGCTCGGCGGGTTCAGATCCCACGCGCCGCCGCCGAGCATGACGAGCCAGCGCGCGTCGTCGCGCATCCAGAGGTCGTCGGCATTCGAGACCGCGGCGCCGAGCGGCGAGGCCGTCAATCGACACGCGCTCGCGCGACCTCGCATGCCACCCCCCGAAACGCGCGCATTCTAACGTCATCGTCGCGCGTTGCCGCGCTGGCGTACCATGCGCGCCGGTCCGGCGTCCCCGCGACGTCGACCGCACGGAGGAGACGCCGATGCGCCGGTCACGACTTCGCACACTCTCGCTGCTCGCGCTCGTCGCGCTGTGCGCGACGTCCGCACGCAGCGAGGACGCCGCTGCCACCGCGACCACCCCCACGAGCGGGACGAGCACCGACGACTCGTCGGTCTTCTCGAACTGGGAGTTCTCCGTCGCTCCCTATCTCTGGCTCTTCTTCGTCGACGGCGACGTGGGCGCGGGCCACAAGCAGACCGGCATCCACAAGAATCTCTTCGACCTCTTCCAGAACAACGACTCGGTCCTCGGGATCGAGGTCAACATGCAGGCGAAGAACGGGCCCTGGACCGTGCTCGTCGACCCGACCTGGCTGCGCGTGCAGGACTCGTTCGACCTCGGTGCAGGGCCGCTGAAGGTCAAGGGGGACATCACCGCGGGCCTCTACCTGATCGACGCGATGGTGCTGCGCGAGCTCTGGCACAAGGACTTCGGAGCGCCGGTGGTCGAGAAGGGGATGCCGCGGCAGGGCCTCACGCTCGATGCGCTCGGCGGCATGCGCGCGACGATCCTCAGCGGCGATCTCGACCTGAAGGTCAAGCCGCCGGGCGAGCTGGTGGACGACGTCAAGCACCAGTGGGACAGCACGCAGAACTGGGTCGATCCGGTGATCGGCGCGCGCGCGACGGTGGACTACGGCCGCTTTTCGTTCATCGCGCGCGGCGACGTCGGCGGCTTCACCGTCGCGTCCGATATCACCAGCGAGATGTGGGCGACGGCACTCTACAAGTTCAAGCTGTTCGGGCTCGACGCGTTCTCGGGCGTGGCCTTCCGCGCCATCTACGACGACTACGACGGCGACAACGGCTTCCTCTACAAGACCTGGGTCTACGGCCCCGTCATCGGGATGGGGGTCCGCTTCTGAGCGACGCGCTCGCCACCCGCTTCTCGCTGGCGGGCAAGGTCGCGCTCGTGACCGGCGGGAGTCGCGGACTCGGCTTCGCGATGGCGAAGGGCTTCGCGGCGGCGGGCGCGGATCTCGTGATCGCGAGCCGCGATCTCGACTCCTGCAAGGCGGCCGCCGCCGTGATCGAGGCGCAGGGGCGCCGCGCGCTGCCGGTCGCCTGCCACGTCGCGCACTGGGAGCAGTGCGAGCATCTCGTCGACGCGGCCTACGCGCACTTCGGTCGCGTCGACGTGCTGGTCAACAACGCCGGCATGTCGCCGATCGCGCCGTCGTCGGCCGAGACGAGCGAGGCGCTCTACGACAAGGTCCTCGGCGTGAACCTGAAGGGGCCCTTCCGACTGATGTCGCTCGTCGGACCGCGCATGGCCGCCGGCGCGGGCGGCTCGATCCTCAACATCAGCAGCACGGCCTCGATCCGGCCGACGCCGCAGACGGCGCCCTACGCAGCCGCGAAGGCCGGCCTCAACGCGCTGACGGTCGCCTTCGCGCACGAGTACGGGCCGAAGGTCCGCGTCAACTGCATCATGGCCGGACCCTTCCACACCGACGTGTCGAAAGGCTGGTCGCGCAGCGAGTGGTTCACGCACCACGCGCGCGATGCCTTCGCGCTCGGCCGCGCGGGCGAGCCGGACGAGATCGTCGGCGCGGCGCTCTATCTCGCGAGCGACGCGGCGAGCTTCACGAGCGGCGCCGTGCTGCGGGTGGACGGCGGGCTGCCGTGAGCGCCGACGGCGCGCAGGCCGCCGTGCCGCGAGAGGTGGTGGACCTCGCGCGCGTGGCGGCCTGGATGGACGCGCAGGGCCTCGGCGCGGGCGAGTTCGAGCGCGTGGAGCTGCTCGCGGGCGGCACGCAGAACGTGCTGCTCCTGCTGCGGCGCTCCGGACGCGACACCGTGCTGCGGCGCCCGCCGCCGCACCTGCGCCGCAACAGCAACGAGACGATGCGCCGCGAGGCGCGCGTGCTCGCCGCGCTCGCCGGCAGCGACGTGCCGCACCCGCGGCTCGTCGCTGCGTGTCCGTCGGAGGACGTGATCGGCGCGTCCTTCTACCTGATGGAGCCGATCCACGGCTTCAATCCGACGCGCGGACTGCCCGAGCCGCACGCGAGCGACGCATCGTGGCGTCACGCGATGGGGCTCTCGATGGTCGACGGCATCCTCGCACTCGCACGCGTCGACCACGTCGCGGCGGGTCTCGCGGACTTCGGCAAGGTGGAGGGCTACCTCGAGCGACAGGTGCCGCGCTGGCGCGCGCAGCTCGAGAGCTACTCCGAGTTCGCGGGCTACCCGGGACCCGAGATTCCCGGGCTCGAGCGCGTAGCGGCCTGGCTCGACGCGCATCGACCTCGGAGCTTCCGGCCCGGCATCCTGCACGGCGACTACCATCTCGCGAACGTGATGTTCCGCTACGACGTTCCCGCGCTCGCCGCGATCGTCGACTGGGAGCTCTGCACGATCGGCGATCCGCTGCTCGACCTCGGCGGGCTGCTCGCGACCTGGCCGCCGGATGAGGGCCCGATGCCCGGCTCGATCGCGGTGACACCGTGGCAGGGCTTTCCGACCGCCGACGAGCTGATCGCGCACTACGCGCGCGGCAGCGAGCGCGACCTCTCGTCGCTCGCGTGGTACCGCGTGCTGGCCTGCTACAAGCTCGGAATCATCCTCGAGGGCACGCACGCGCGCGCCTGCGCGGGCAAGGCGCCGAAGGCGACGGGCGACATCCTGCACGCGACGACCGTCGCGCTCTTCGAGCGCGCGCTGCGACTCGTCGAAGCGTCGTAGGACGCAAGCCGAGTGAAGCGAGGACTCGGTCTCGCACGGGCGCATGCCGTACGAAGGGCCCCGTCACGTGGTCGTGGTGCGGGCGCTCCGCAGGCACGCTGCTCGCGTGTCCTGTATAACCCGCATGGTGGCAGGGTTGGAACCGATCTCAATCAGCAGGTCGCCCTCTCTGAATCCGGCCGTCGGCTCCACGCTTCCGGTGAGTTCGCGCGCCGATTCCTCTGCGTGATCAGGTTCTGATGAACGATCGCCCCGGAGCGCCGACCGCCGAGGAGTTCTCTCTCGTCCTCGGCGGTCCGCTCTACCAGGGCGGACCTGCACCTCGAGATCGGGCTCGCCGCTGGTGCTTGACCGTGATTCCGCTGGAAGAGCTGGTCGAGCGCCTGCTCGGCATCCTTCTCTGAGGCCGTTCGGATGAAGTCACCGCGAAGCGCACTCGTTCGAGCGCTCGGAGCGCTGGCGCTGACTGGCCTGTGGGCCGGCTGCACGACTCCCATCGGCATCCGGATCGCCGATCCGCGCGAGGTCCAGCTCCACCTGACGCGGAGCGCGCTCACCGGTCAGCAGCCGAGCGACTTCTCGGAGAACGAGCTGCGCCGCTACGCCCTCCTCGAGGCGTACGACGACGATCCCGACGCCGCGCTCGCGAAGCTGCACGCGGCGGCGCTCGCGGAGGGATTGCCGCCCGATACGCTCTTCGCGCTGGCCGAGCTCTCGTTCGTGCGCGCCCAGCAGACGGAGCTGCAGGCGGGCTACGCGGCGGCGCTGATCTACAGCTACGCGCTGCTCTTCCCCGAGAAGGAGCGCGCGCCCCTCGACGAGCTCGACCCGCGCGAGCGGATTGCCGCGGACCTCTACAACCGCGCGCTGACGTGCGCCTTCAAGCGCACTCGGCAGGGCACCCTCGCGCTCGACGGCAGCGGCGAGATCGCACTGCCTTTCGGAACCCTCCACGTCACGCGCCCGCCGGACCTGCTCCAGATGAACGGGACGGAGCTCTACGACCTGCAGCCGGTCACCGAGATCGAGCTCAGGGGGCTGCGCAACCGCTACCGGCGGCCGGGCATCGGTGCTCCGCTCGCCGCGAAGACGCGACCGCTGCCGGGCGTGGTGCAGGTCGTGCCGGTTCCCCCGGTGATCCGGGTGCCGCTCACCGCCGTGGTGCGGATCGACTCGCCGCTCGAGGGTCTCCGCACGGGAGACCTCCACGCCCGTCTCGACCTCTACGCGAGCCTCGACACCGAGACGGTGGAGATCGACGGCCGCGCGATTCCCCTCGAAGCGGAGCCCACGGCGGCGCTGGCCGCCTCGCTCGCGGAGTCGCAGTTCTGGAAGAACGAGCTGCAGATCTTCCTCGGCAATGCGATCGGCGTGCGGAAGCAGAGCGCTCTGTTCGGGCTCCGGCCCTACAGGCCGGGGCGGATTCCGGTCGTGCTCGTCCACGGCACGGCCTCGAGCCCGGCGCGCTGGGCCGACATGATCAACGACCTGCTCGCCGACGCGCGCCTGCGCGATCGCTACGCGTTCTGGCTCTTCACCTACGATTCGGGCAATCCGATCGCGTACTCCGGCTATCAGCTCCGCGACGCGCTCACGAAAGCGGTCGATCGCGCCGACCCGAACGGCGGCGATCCCTGTGCGCGCGACATGGTCGTGATGGGTCACAGCCAGGGAGGGCTGCTCACGAAGCTGACCGCGATCGACTCGGGCGACCGCTTCTGGGCGGACCTCACCGACGAGCCGTTCGACGATCTGAAGCTCGACCCCGACGACAAGGAGCTGCTGCGCAACACGCTGTTCGTGAAGCCGCTGCCGTTCGTCCGCGAGGTGATCTTCCTGGCCACGCCGCAGCGGGGCAGCTACCTCGCGGGTCCCCAGCTCGTGAGGCGCCTCGCCGCGTACCTCGTGCGGCTGCCGAGCGACGTGGTTCGCGTCGGCGCGGGCCTGGCCACGCTCGCGCCGGCGGGCGCGGGCGCGCTCACTCTGACCCGGATGCCGACCAGCATCGACAACATGTCGCCGGGCAATCGGTTCATCAGGGTGCTCGCCACGATTCCCGTAAGCCCGACCGTGACCGCGCACTCGATCATCGCGGTCGACAGCGACGCGCCGCTCGACCAGGCGGGCGACGGCGTGGTGAAGTATGCGAGCGCCCACATCGACGGCGTTGCGTCGGAGCTGATCGTGCGCAGCCCGCACTCGGGCATGCAGGCCGCCCCGGAGACGATCGAGGAAGTGCGCCGCATCCTGCTCGAGCACTCGGCGCGATCCGCCTGCCCGACACCGTCGAGCTGAGCGAACGCAGGGCGCGATCCCGCCGTTCGACATCGAATGAGCGGGTCGGCCGGATCGCGCCGGGTCCAGTACGCTGCGAGATGCTCGTGACGGATCGAAGGCGCTCGCCTCGCAGCATCCCGCGTCAACCCACGGCAATTCGAAGCGCATCTCTCGTTCGAGGGCGATTCACCTCGATCGCGCGTCGATTCAGCTCTCTTCGGCTCCACGCGCGTTGTCACGAAAATGGCGCGAAGCGGCATTCCGCTACACGCGTTCGTCGTGATAGCGTGCGCGAGGAGGAGATTCGCGCGTCGGCGCTTCGCGTTGCCGCGCGTCCTATCTCGCGCGCGCCCTCGAACTCAGGAGGTCCCCCCCGTGACGAAGCACATCGCTGCTCGCGTCCGCAGTCTCGCTCTCGGCCTGGCCGTGTGTCTGGTGTGGATTGCCGGCAGCGCGTCCGCGGCCGACAAGCCGAACATCCTCGTCATCATGGGTGACGACGTCGGCTGGTTCAACGTCGGCGCCTATCACCGCGGCATGATGTCCGGCAAGACGCCGAACCTCGACAAGCTCGCGTCGCAGGGCGTGATGTTCACCGACTACTATGCGGAGGCGAGCTGCACGGCGGGCCGCGCGAACTTCATCACCGGCGAGATCCCGCTGCGTACGGGTCTCACGACCGTCGGGCAGGCCGGCGCGGACGTCGGCATCCCGGACAAGGCCGCAACGCTCGCCTCCGCGCTGAAGGCGCAGGGCTATGCGACCGGTCAGTTCGGCAAGAACCACCTCGGCGATCTCAACAAGTACCTGCCGACGGTCCACGGCTTCGACGAGTTCTTCGGGTACCTCTACCACCTCGACGCGATGTCGGATCCGTACTGGTACTCGTTCCCCGTCGACGAGGCCTACTACAACAAGTACGGCCCGCGCTACCTGGTCCACAGCTGGGCGACCGACACCGACGACGGCACCGACATGCCGCGCTGGGGGAAGGTCGGCAAGCAGAAGATCGTGGACGAGGGCCCGCTGCCGCCGTTCCCGAACATGTCGAACGTGCCGAACATGCACGACCTGCCCTTCCTGAAGGCGAAGTACGACATGACCACCTTCGACGAGGTGCTGGTCAAGGCGTCGAGCGACTTCATGGACAAGGCCAAGAAGGACGGGAAGCCCTTCTTCGTCTGGCACAACACCACGCGCATGCACGTCTGGACCTTCCTCGCGAAGAAGTACAGCGACATGCAGAACAGCCAGACGAACTACGGCCTCGAGGAAGCCGGCATGGCGCAGATGGACGACAGCATCGGCGCGCTGCTGAAGCACCTCGACGACATGGGTGTGGCCAACAACACCATCGTGATCTTCACGACGGACAACGGCGCCGAGGTCTTCACCTGGCCGGACGGCGGCATGACGCCCTTCAAGGCGACGAAGGGTACGGCCTACGAGGGCGGCTTCCGGGTGCCGTGCATCGCGCGCTGGCCGGGCCACATCAAGCCCGGCACGGTCGAGAACGGGATCTTCTCCGGGCTCGACTGGTTCCCGACGCTGGTCGCCGCGGCGGGCAATCCGAACATCACCGACCAGCTCTTGAAGGGCGTGAAGCTCGGCGACCGCACCTACAAGAACCACCTCGACGGCTACAACCAGATGGATCTCCTCACCGGCGCCGGGCCTTCCAAGCGCCACGAGCTCTTCTACTTCGCCGGCCCGCACCTCGGCGCGGTCCGCATCGACGACTTCAAGTTCCAGTTCTTCCAGCAGCCGTGGGGCTGGCCGGGGGAGAAGGTGACGACCGATATGCCCGTGATGGTGAACATCCGCCAGGATCCGTTCGAGCGGACGCCCGCCATTCGCGGCGAGTCGTTCAACAATGGGGCACCGGGTTACGTCAACGACTTCTTCGCCCGCGAGTTCTGGCGCTTCGTCCTGGTCCAGCAGTACGTCGCGAAGCTCGCGATGACGGCGGTCGACTATCCGCCGATGCAGGACCCCGCCTCCTTCAACCTCGACGAGGTGAAGAAGAAGATCGAAGCGATGATCAAGGCGCACGAGGGCCAGTAGTGTCGAGCGCTCGGCAGCGCGGCGTGCGCGTCGAATACAAAGGAGGAGGAGAGTGTCGAACCGGATCGGAACGCTGCTGAAGCGCCTCGCGTTGATTGCCACTCTCGGCATCGCCGGTGCCTCGAGTGCCGCCGACAAGCCCAACATCCTATTCATCATGGGCGACGACATCGGCTGGATGCAGCCGAGCATCTACCACCGCGGCCTGATGGTCGGCGAGACGCCCAACATCGATCGCATCGGCCATGAAGGCGCGATGTTCATGGACTACGTCGCGATGCAGAGCTGCACCTCCGGTCGCAACGCGTTCTTCACCGGCATGTATCCGCTGCGCACGGGCATGATCCCGCCGCAGCTACCCGGTAGCCCCTCGTATCTGCGACCCGGCACGCCGGCGATCGCGAAGTTCCTGCTGGACCTCGGCTACAACACCGGCGAGTTCGGCAAGAACCACCTGGGCGACCACACCGCGTCGCTGCCGACCGCGCACGGCTTCCAGGAGTACTGGGGCTACCTGTATCACCTCGACGCGATGCAGGGGGTGAGCTTCCCCGACATCAACAAGACCCCGACGCAGCAAACCGTCGTTCCGCCCTGCAAGAACACGCCCGTGCCAGGCCTCCCGGAGGTCCCTGGCGCCGTGGACCAGAAGACGACGCTCTGTCTGATGCCGCCGCGTCCCGTCATCGCGTGCAAGTCTTCCGACGGCACGGAGAAGAACCAGACGTGCAAGGACGAGGGCCCGCTGACGCTCGAGCGCTCCAAGACCGTGGACGAAGAGATCTCCGCCAAGGTCATCGACTTCATGGACCGCAACGACCCGAAGAAGACCGGCAAGCCCTTCTTCGTCTGGTACAACCCGGCGCGCATGCACGTCGTGACGGTGCTGTCGCCGAAGTACGAGGCGATGGTGGGCGAGCGGGGCGGCAAGGACTGGGGCGTCAACGAGGCCGGCATGAAGCAGATGGACGACAACATCGGCTACGTCCTCAAGAAGCTCGAGGACATGGGCCAGCTCGACAACACCATCGTGGTCTTCACCACCGACAACGGCGCCGAGGCGATCTCCTATCCCGACGGCGGCGTCACGCCGTTCAAGGGTCAGAAGGGCGAGGCCTGGGAGGGCGGCTACCGCGCTCCGATGGTGATCCGCTGGCCGGGCGTCATCAAGCCGGGAACGGTCAAGAACCAGCTCTTCGCCGCGCTCGACTGGCTGCCCACCCTGGTCGACATCGCGGGTGGACCGCAGGGCGACGGGCTGAAGAAGCAGATCGAGGCCGGCAAGTACTCCGGCATCGTCAAGACGACACTCGATGGTTTCGACCAGCGCGACTATCTGGAGGGCAAGACCGACAAGTCGGCGCGCGAATACTTCTTCTACTTCTCGGGCGCGACGCCGTCGGCAGTCCGCTACAAGAATTGGAAGATGTACTACACGATGTCGCAGCCCGGACCGGCCGGCTGGATCATGCCGCTGATCCCGTTCCACTTCACGTTGGTCGACAACGTCAAGCGCGATCCCTTCGAGCAGGCGGTCGGCATCGAGCAGAAGTCGGCGATGAGCCTGGGCGGAGCACTCGGCGGCCCGGTGACCGCGTTCCAGTACGACTGGAACCTGCTGCCGATCGGCCAGCAGCTCTGGTTGGAGCACCTGGAGTCGTACGTCAAATACCCGCCGTTGCAGGCTCCAGAGTCCTACAACCTGAGTCAGGTCATCGACCAGATGAAGAAGGCTCAGTCGGCGAGCCACGCCGGCGAGTAGCGTCATGACTCGACGGAGCAGACGCGTGCGCAGGGGCGCCCCGCTTCCCGTGCTCGCGTGGCTGCTCCTCGCGACGCTGATCGGCTGTGCCAGCTCGGCTCCGGGGGTTGATGCGGCGATCGATCCGCTCGCCTCGTGGAACGACGGCCCCGCCAAGCAGGCGATCGTCGAGTTCGTGCACGCCACGACCGACTCGTCGAGCCCGAGCTTCGTCCCGCCCGAGGAGCGCGTCGCGACCTTCGACCAGGACGGCACGCTCTGGGTCGAGCAGCCGATCTACACGCAGGTGCGGTACTGCCTCGACCGCGTGCCGGAGCTCGTGAAGGCGAAGCCGGCTCTCGCCAAGCAGCAGCCCTTCAAGACGGTGCTGTCGGGAAACCGCGAGGCGATCGCGAAGCTCTCGATGAAGGATCTCGAGACGATCCTCTTCGCGACGCTCACCGGCATGTCGACGGACGAGTTCCAGGCGCAGGTGAAGGACTGGCTCGAAGAGGCGAAGGATCCGCGCTGGCAGCGCCCGTACACGGAGCTGACCTACGCGCCGATGCAGGAGCTGATCGCGTATCTGGACGAGAACCACTTCCAGACCTACATCGTGACGGGCGGCGGCCAGGACTTCGTGCGCGTCTACTCGCAGGCGACGTACGGCATCCCGCCGGAGCGCGTCGTCGGAACCGCGGCCGGGACGAAGTACGGCTACGACAAGAGCGGCAAGCCGTTCCTCACCAAGGAGCCGAAGCTGCTCTTGAACGACAACGACGCGGGCAAGCCCGAGGGGATCCACTTGATGATCGGGCGGCGCCCGGTCGCGGCCTTCGGCAACTCGACCGGCGATCAGCAGATGCTCGAGTACACCAAGGCCGGGAGCGGCGCGCGCCTCGCGATGCTCGTCCTCCACGACGACGCCACCCGCGAGTACGCCTACGGACCCGCGGAGGGACTGCCGGCGACGAAGGTCGGGACCTTCACGCCGGACCTCTACTCCCAGGCGAAGAAGCAGGGCTGGATCGTGATCAGCATGAAGTACGACTGGAAGCGGATCTTCTCGTTCGACGAGTGAAGCGCTGAGGAGAGACGCGATGAGCAAGCTGCTCGAGAAGCTCGAGGAAGAGTTCTTCAAGGTCCTGCCGCCGACGATCTTCTTCTTCGTCGCGCTCCACATCATCGCCGTGGTGCGCGCGCTGCTGGCGCGGGCAGCGCACTACCAGCCCCTGTCCACGTTCTCGATCGCGGTCGCGGCGCTGATCCTCGGCAAGGCCGTGCTGATCGCCGACATGCTCCCCGCGATCAATCGCTATCCGAACAAGCCGCTCGTGTACAACGTGACGTGGAAGTCGACGATCTATCTGCTGGTCTCGATGGTGATCCACTATCTCGAGCGACTGCTCGAATTCAGCCGCCAGGCCGGCGGAATCGTCGCGGGCAACGAGAAGCTGCTCTCCGAGATCGTGTGGCCGCACTTCTGGGCCGTGCAGATCATCCTCTTCCTTCTCATCCTGGTGTACTGCAACGCGCGGGAGCTCGTGCGCGTGATCGGCAGGGAGAAGGTGATCCGGATGTTCTTCGGTCCGCCGCCGCTACCCACGTTCCAGGCCTAGCGCCGATCCAACGAGCAGAGGAGGGCATCGAGTGGATTCTCGACACCTGCGCCGAGTGCTGGCCGTCTGCGCGCTGGCGGGCGCTCTGCTCCCCGCATCGTCGCACGCGGAGCAGAAGCCCAACATCCTCGTGATCTGGGGCGACGACATCGGCGTCGACAACATCAGCGCCTACAGCCGCGGTCTGATGGGCTACCACACGCCGAACATCGACCGCATCGCGAAGGAGGGCGCGCTCTTCACCGACGCCTACGCGCAGCAGAGCTGCACGGCGGGGCGCTCCTCCTTCATCCTCGGCGAGCATCCGTTCCGCACGGGTCTGCTGACGATCGGCATGCCGGGCTCGCCGCAGGGCATTCCCGAGTGGGCGCCGACGATCGCCGATCTGCTGAAGCCGCAGGGCTACGTCACGGGACAGTTCGGCAAGAACCACCTCGGCGACCGCGACGAGCACCTGCCGACGGTGCACGGCTTCGACGAGTTCCTCGGCAACCTCTACCACCTGAACGCGGAAGAGGAGCCCGAGACCTACTACTACCCGAAGGATCCCGAGTTCCGGAAGCAGTTCGGGCCGCGCGGCGTGCTGCACACCTTCTCTGACGGAAAGGGCGGCCAGAAGATCGAGGACACCGGCGCGCTGACCCAGAAGCGCATGGAGACCGTCGACCAGGAGATCTACGCCGCGGCGCAGAAGTTCGTCGACAAGGCGGCGAAGGATGGCAAGCCCTTCTTCGTCTGGTTCAACACGACGCGCATGCACGTGTGGACGCACCTGAAGGAGTCCGCGCGCGGGCGCACCGGCATCGGCATCTACCCGGACGGCATGGTCGAGCACGACGACATGGTCGGCGCCCTGTTGAAGCAGCTCGACGACCTCGGCATCGCGAAGAACACGATCGTCGTCTACGGCACCGACAACGGCGCCGAGACGGGCACCTGGCCCGACGGCGGCACCACGCCGTTCCACGGCGAGAAGGGCACCACGTGGGAGGGCGGCTTCCGCGTTCCGATGCTGGTGCGCTGGCCCGGCGTGATCGCGCCCGGCACGATCGTGAACGAAATCTTCTCGCAGGAAGACTGGCTGCCGACCTTCCTGGCCGCGGCGGGCGAGCCGCAAATCGTCGAGAAGGTCGCGAAGGGATACAAGGCGAACGGCAAGACCTGGAAGGTCCATCTCGACGGCTACAACTTCCTGCCCTTCTTCAAGGGCGAGGCGAAGAAGGGCCCGCGCGAGGAGATCTTCTACTTCGGGCAGGGCGGCGAGCTGAACGCCGTGCGCTGGAACGACTGGAAGGTCCACTTCGCCGAGACGCACGGGAACATCGCGACGGCGGTGCGAGACGTCCCGGCCTGGCCGACGATCATCAACCTGCGCGCCGATCCGTACGAGAAGGCGCCGATCGAGTCGGGCCTGTACCTGCGCTGGTACGCGGACAACATCTGGCTGTTCGTTCCGATCCAGCAGAAGCTGAAGGCCTTCCTGTCGACCTTGCAGGAGTACCCGTTCCAGCAGGGCAGCAGCCTCAACGCCGCGAACATCAACTACACGACACTCCAGGCCATGCAGGCGATGAAGCGCCTGCACGAACTCGAGAGCCTGCCCGCGCCGAACAACTAGCGAGAGCGAGCGAGGTCAGACGTAGCGCCAGCTCTTCTTCGGCGCGGCGCCCTGCGCGTACTCCATCGACTGCACGTCGAACCAGATCGGCAGCAGGAACTTCACGTAGAAGGCGTGCACGGTGACGGGGCCGGCGACGAGGTCCTCGTACTCCTTGATCTGCACGCGAGGATCCTGCTGCTGACGCTTCTTGCACTTCTCGAGCAGCAGGTCGACCTCGCCTCGCGTCTCGTACAGGAAGCCGAGGTGGTCGTAGCCAGGCGAAAGCATCGACTTCTGCTGCTCGGTCACCAGGATGAACTGGCTGGTGTCGGGATCGGTGCGGAGCAGCAGGCCCGTCTGCCCGACGATCGGCACGTCGATCGAGTCGAAGCCGAAGACGTCGGAGAAGAACTCGCGGATCTCGGGGCGGAGCCTCGTCAGCTCGCCCGGCGGGAGCGTCAGTTCCATGTGATTGAAGCGCGGCATGGCGTGGTCTCCTCGCGCCCATTCTCTCATGGCGCGCTCTAGTAGACGATCTCCATCCGCAGCCCCGTCGCATCGACGGGCGGGACGGCCGGCAAGGTGCGCGCGCGGCCCTCGGCGATGCGCGTGGCGGTCCAGAGCGCCGCGATCGCGTCGAGGATGTCGTCGTCGGCGACGCCGGCGCTCCGCAACTTCCTCGCGCGCGCGAGCGCGTCGGGGCCGAGCCACTTCTCCACGAGCTGCCCGCGCTGCCGGAGGCCCGCCGGCGTCTTCTTCGACGCGCTCATCGGCGCCTCGCCGTTCCAGGCCCAGAAGCAGACCTCGGGATGCACCTCGCGGATGCGCGCGCGGGCCTCGCCGCTCGTCACGAGCAGGCCGTCGATCTCGTGCACCTTGCGGTAGAGCCCGAAGGCCTGCGCCGACACC
>Ga0335069_10010081_pt1 | contig 13414 bp, 13 predicted proteins | sample Lox_Sample_11_FD_206714 | JGI IMG/M metagenome (GOLD analysis project Ga0335069, IMG submission 206714) | Soil microbial communities from Loxahatchee National Wildlife Refuge, Florida, United States - Lox_Sample_1.1 | ecosystem: Environmental > Terrestrial > Soil > Wetlands | place: USA... | reverse complement strand
GCTTCACGACGCGCGGAACGGCGACCACCGGCGTCTCCCAGCGCAGCAGCTCCTCGACCGCACCCGGGATCAGGCTCGGCTGATCCACCAGGCGCCGGCGCTGGTCGGGGTTCGCGGCCAGGTAGGTCATGTTGCAGCCGAGCGTCGAGGTGACGGTGTCGAGGCCTGCGAGCAGCAGCAGGAAGCAGATGTCCAGGATGTCGTTGCGCGTCAGGCGCTCGCCATCGATCTCGGCCCGCGAGAGCGCGGTCAGCAGGTCGTCGCGCGGGCGCGCCTCGCGCTCGTCGAGCGCGCGGCGGAAGTAGTCGTAGTTGCGCGCGCCGGCGGCGCTGCGCACGGACTGGAACTCGTCCGGGTGCACGCCCGGTCGCCCCTTGTGGGGCCGGATGATGTCATCCTTCAGCTCGAGGAAGAAGGAGAGATCGGAGAGCGGCAGACCGAGCAGGTGCAGGAACGCGGTGCACGGCAGCGGGATCGCGAAGGCGCTGTCGAACTCGCACTCGCCCTTCGCGGCGAACCCGTCGATCAGCTCTCGCGCGTGGCGCGCGACGGCGGGCGCGAGCTCCTCCATCTTCCGCCGCGAGAAGTGCGGATCGAGCAGCTTGCGGTAGCGGGTCTGCGCCGGTGGATCGATCTGCTGCGGGATCATCGGGCGCTCGGTGCCGAGCTGCATCTGCAGCTCCATCTCGGAGGAGAAGATCTCCGGATGGCGCAGCGCCCAGAGCACGTCCTCGTAGCGCGAGATGATCGGCGCTCCGGAGAGCACCATGCGTCCGACAGGGCAGCGCCGTCGCAGCTCTGCGTAGGCTGGCTGCGGGCAGCGCGCGAACTCCTCGTGGAAGAGGTTGACGCGGCCCGACTCGTCGATCACCGACGCCATGTGCGTGCCTCGCGCGGGAAATTGAACGCGAGCGTAGCTCCGCCCGGCGCTCGCGACGCCTCTTCGTTAGCCGATCTAATCCGGGTGGCGCCTACTCGAAGCGCCGCTGAGCCGCCCAGAACTCGTCGCGCGGCACCCGCAGTCCGCGAGCGACGTAGACCGAGGCATGGGCCAGCCACGGCATGCACCAGCGGCACTCCACCTCGCCGACGCGCTCGACGCTCGTGTACCAGCGCGTGAGCTGCGCATCGGATTTCGCGATCGCGATTGCGATGTCGCCGCTGCGGTCGCCGAGGCCCCAGAGCCAGTAACTATTGTGGCCGCTGACCGCCGGGGGGAGCGCGAGGTCCGCCGCATAGTACTCGAGCGCGCCGGCCTCGCTGTAGTTCCGGGTGACCACGACCGCGGCGGCACGATCGCTCGGCGACAGCCTGTCGGCCGCCCGCGCGACCGCTTCGGCCAGCTCGCGCCAGCCGAAGCGCTGCGCGAAGTGAAGCGGCAGCGCCGCCGTGTCGTCCACTTGATCGCGCGGCGCCTCGACCCCGAGCGCCGCCGCATAGCCGGGGACGCGCTCGGGCGGCAGCAGCGGAACCGCGAGCGGAAGGGTCAGCGCGCCCTCGATCAGCAGCAGCACGGAGAGCACCACGGGCAGAGCGCGCAGGCGTGCGCGAGCCAGGCGCTCGATCGCGACGCCGCCGGCCGCGAGGAGCACGCAATAGGAAGGCGCGCTGTAGTTCGAGCGCGCGGTCCCGCTCGCAAGGAGCAGCGCGATCGTTCCGATCCAGATGAAGGCGAGCCAGCGCTGGCCGCGACCCGCGTCCGTGAAGTACCAGCGAAGCCCCGAGAGCCAGACCCCCGCGCACAGCGGTCCGAGCACGAGGAGCTGCTCCGCGGCGAAGGCGAGCGGCGCCTTGTGCACCATCTTCTGCTGCGAGGCGTTGTGGACGAACTCGAGCGTCGGCCAGCCGTGGAGCTGCTGCCAGACGAGGTGCGGCGCGAAGATCGCCAACGCGATCGCTCCCGCGAGCCATGGCCCTCGCGTCGCGAGCTGGTGTCGCGCCGGGGTGAGGACGAGCCCGAGCGCGAGGCCGAAGCCCAGCCACAGCACGCTGATCTTGTTCAGCAGCCCGAGTCCCAGCAGCGCGCCGAGCGCGACCCAGGTTCCCGTGCGCGCGCCGTTGCCGATCCGCGCGAGCAGCCACGCCGCAGCGGTCCAGATCGCGGGCTCGAAGGCGTTCATCGAGTAGAAGCCGGCCACCGCCTGGTAGACGGGCGCCGAGAATGCGGCGACCGCGGCGAGCGCCTGCGCCCTGCGGCCGCCGCCGAGCTCGCGCGCGAGCAGCGCGAGCAGCGCGAGATTTGCGCAGGCGGCGAGCGCGGGGAGCAGGTTCAGGGCGAACGCCGACTCTCCGAAGACCGGCCGCACGAGGGCAAGCAGCGCGATCGAGAGCGGCGGGTGATCGACGTAGCCCCAGGCCAGCCGCGACGCGCAGGCGAGGTAGTAGAACTCGTCGTTCATCGGCCCGTAGGCCAGGGGGCCGCTCGTCAGCGCGTAGATCGCGAGCTGCGCCAGACACAGCGACGCGACCGCGCGGGTGGCGAAGGAGCGACGCGTTTCCGTGTTGGAGCTCCGATCAGGGCAGCAGCACGAAGCCCGCGATCGCGGCGGCGACGCCGACCAGCAATGCGCTCGCTCCGAGTCGCGCGTGCAGCTCGCGCACGCTCGCGTCGCCGCGCTCGAGCCGGAAGCCCTGCCGCGCGGCGAAGGTGAAGAGCGCGAGCGCGAGCACGCCGAGCAGCCCGTGGAAGCTCCGCAGCGGCGTCATGCCGCGCAGCCACACGGCCGACGCGAGCCCGCCGGCGAAGCCGACGCACAAGAGGATCACCGCGGGCTTGGCGGCGCGCAGGTGTCGCCGGCGTGCGCCGCGCGGCGGCGGCCGCCGAGTCGCGCGAGCGCGGCGCAGCGCGAGTCCCGCGCGCAGCGCGGCCGCCGCGAGCAGCAGCCCCGTCGCCATCCAGGCCGGGTGCGCGTAGGCGACGGCGCGCGCGAGCGGATCCTGCGCCGCGGGGTCCAGCTACTCGACCTTGAAGACGGCCGAAGCCGGCAGTCGCTCGAGCAGCGCGTCGAGCGCGCGCTGTACGTAGCCGGCGTCGCGCGACTCGAGCGTGAGGAGCACCCGGAAGGTCTCCTCCTGGATGCGCGGATACGAGCCGAGCAGCAGCGCCGGGAACTCCTTCAGCACCGCGTGCAGATCCTCGGCGATCTCGCTCTCCATCGAGCGCACGTAGACGCGCTTCAGCACGAACGGCACGCCGCGGAAGCGCTCGCGCGCGGACTCGAACTTCTTGCGCAGCAGCTCCGGGATGCCCGGGAAGATGTAGACGTTGCCGACCACGACGAGCGGGAACCACAGATCGCCGGCGTCGAGCAAGGTCGCGCCGGCGGGGATCTGCGCCATCTTGCGCTGACTCGCGTTCGGCTCGCTGGCCATCGCGCGGCGCATGCGCTCGAGGATCGACTCGCTGTGCTGGAGCGGCGCGCCGAAGGCGGCCGCGACGCCCTCGATGGTGAGGTCGTCGTGGGTCGGGCCGATGCCGCCCGAGGTCAGCACGAAGTCGAAGCCCTGGCTCATCAGCCGCACGTGCTCGGCGATGACGGAGACGACGTCGGGAATCGTGACGATGCGCTCGACGTCGACGCCGAGGGCGCGCAGCTCCCGACACAGATACGGGGAGTTGGTGTCGACCACCTTGCCGGAGAGGATCTCGTTACCGATCACGAGAATTCCGGCGGTCGGCATGGCGGCCGAGAGTATCGGGTTTCACGAGGGCGGGCGAACGATGCGCGGTGCCGCGCGCGGCATGCGCGCCTATGCTCCCGCGCGATGCGAGTGACGGTCCGCTTCGAGCCTTCGGGTCGCGAGGTGCGCGTGCTGCGAGGCACGACCTTGCTTGAGGCGGCGCGCCGCGCCGGCCTTCCGCTGGCGAGCGCGTGCGGCGCCGACGGCCTGTGCGCGCGCTGCGGCGTCGAGATCCTCGATGGCGGAGCGGCGTTCGAAGCGGAGAGCGAGGACGAGCGGCACAGCAAGCGGCGCAACCGCGTCGACCCGCGACAGCGACTGGCCTGCCGCGTGATCCTCTCGGCCGACGCCCGGGTGCGCGCGTCCTACTGGTGAGCGCCGTGTCGCGCGCCATCGTGCTCGTCGACCACGGCAGTCGGCGGCCCGAGGCGAACGCGCAGCTCGAGGCGCTGGCGGAACGCGTGCGCGCGCGCGAGCCGGGCACGCTCGTCCTGACCGCGCACCTCGAGGTCGCGCCGCCCGACGTCGCCGAGGCGCTCGCGCGCTGCGCCGCGGTCGGCGCCGACGACGTGGTGCTGCTGCCCTGGTTCCTCGCGCCCGGTCGCCACACTGCCGAGGACATCCCGCGCGCGGTCGCGGCCGCGACGGCGCGCCATCCCTCGCTGCGCGTGCGGATCGGCGAGCCGATCGGGCTCGATCCGAGGCTCGTCGACCTCGCCATGGCGCGCATCGCCGGCGCGCGCGGCGGCTCGGCCTCTCGTTAGTCCTCCACGGCTGCGCCGCGCCGCGCGCTCGCGCGGATGTAGCGGCGCGAGACGGGAGAGATGTCGGTCGGCGGCACGCGGCACTCGATCAGGGCAAACTCGCGCACCTCGTTAGCGGCGCGCAGCGCCTCGCGCAGCTCCGCGCGCGACTCGACCTGGAAGCCGACACCGCCCCACGCCTGTGCGAGCTCCGCGTAGGGCCAGGGCGGGATCTCGAGCAGGTCACGGCGCTGTGTCACGGGCCGGAAGATCCCCCAGCCGCCGTTGTTCACGAGCAGCACGATCGGCGTGAGACCGTGCGCCGGCGCGTGCGAGATCTCCGGGCCCGTCATCTGGAATCCGCCGTCACCGCAGAGGACCAGCGGTCGCCTGCCCGTGCCGATCTGCGCGCCGAGCGCCGCCGGCACAGCGAAGCCCATCGACGCGTAGTAGCCCTGCGCGAAGTAGAGCGCGCCCGCGCGCAGCCGGATCTCGAGCCCGCCGAATAGCATGTCGCCCGACTCGGCGAAGACGTCGTAGCCCGGTTGCTCGGCGAGAAAGGCGTTGACCTCGACGAGCAGGTCGTTGATCGAGATGCCCGAGCCCGGCGGCGCCGCGTGGCCGTTGCGCTTCAGGTTGTCGCGGTAGTGGATGCGCTCGCGGAAGCGCGGCAGGTCCTGACGCGCCAGCTCACGCACGAAGTCTCGCAAGGTCACGTCGGTGTAGGTGTGGAAGGAGACGTTCACGCGGTTCGCGAGCGCCCAGACCGAGCGCTCGCGCAGGATCTGCGGCTTCGCCGCGCCGAGATTCATGTCGGTGAGCTGGTTGCCGAGCGAGAGCACGAGGTCCGCGCCGCGCACGCGCCGCTGGATCGGCTCGGCGCTGAAGGGCCCGATCTGGATCCCCATGTGTTGAGGGTGATCCATCGGGAAGACGCCCTTGGCGAGCGGCGTGGTGACGACGGGCGCTCCCATGCGCTCGGCGAGTTCGAGGAATTCGCGCTCGGCGCCCTCGCGGAAGAGCTCCACGCCGCCGATCAGGATCGGGCGCCGCGATGCGCGGATGCGCGCGCGCGTCTCCGCCACCGCCTCGCGTAGCTTGCGCGGATCCGAGCGCGGCGCGGGGAAGGTCCCGTCCCACTCGAGCACCTCGCGCGGGACCGGGATCCGCTGATCGACCTGGTCGCGGTGGATCTCGAGGTAGCCGGGCCGAAGCTCGGTCGCGATCGCTCGCACCACCTCGTGCACCTCTTGCGCCGCGATCAGAGGCTCGCGGAGCACGCGCGCCGCGCAGGTGACCTCCTGGAAGATCCGCCACTGCGAGAGCACGTCCTTTGCCTGATGGTGCACGCCGCCGAGCTTCTGCTCCGCCTCGCCCGGACCGCCCGAGACCACGAGCAGCGGCACCTGCTCCGCATAGGCGCCGGCCACCGGGTTGACGACGTTGTGACCGCCGGCGCCGTAGGTGACGCACAGCACGCCGAGCCTGCGCGTGCTGCGCGCGTAGCCGTCGGCGGCGAAGCCGACGGCGGGCTCGTGCGAGAAGGTGACGATCTCGAGGTCGCGGCTGCGGCCGAAGCGCTGGAAGAGACCGAGCACCAGATCGCCGGGCAACCCGAAGATGTGTCGGACGCCGGCCCGGCGCAGATAGGCGACCAGGAAGTCGCCGAGCCGCATGCGCGGGCGCATCGCGCCGTGTCCCCCCGCTCTCGCCGCGCGCGCCATCGCTCCTCCGGCCTCGGCCGCCTACCCGCGCGGCGTCGACGGCTGCACCTGGTCGATCACGAGATCGATGCCGCTCGCGCCGGGCTCGATCGGTCCGGCCGCCTCGCCGAGCAAATCACCAGGCGTGCGGGTCATCGCGTTGCCGTCGGCGTCGACGCGCGCGGAGAGCGTCAGCGGACCGGCGAAGGGCATCGCCTGGATCATCCGGTCGTCGGGGCCGAGCTCGAAGTCGAGCGGGAAGCGCGGCGACGGAATCCGCTTCACCGCGAGCGGCGGTCCGCCCTGACTGCCGCTCCGGCGCGCGATCAGGAAGAGGACCGATCCCGACGGAATGCGGCTCTCGAGCTCGGGCGCGATGCGGACCGTCCCGCGGATCGGCGCGCCCGACTCCGCGGCCACCGACGCGGCGCCGCGCCCGCCGTCGGGAGCCGCGGGCAGCCCGGGCTCGGGGCTCTCTGCGCGCTCGGAGCCGGCAGGGAAGATGCGCGAGAGATCCGGCTGACGCGGCTCTTCCTTGGGATCGAACGGCTCGATCCTGCGATTGCAGCCGAAGAGCGCGAGCGCGACGGCGAGCAGGGCGATCTGGCTTCGCGCGCGCATGACCGGACCGTAGCGAAGCGCGGTCGCCCGGCGGCGCGGTCGATGATTGTTCGCGCCGTCCGCTGGTGATAGGGTGGCAGTGAAGCGGAGCCTGGGGGTGGCCGCCCGCGCGGATTCGAAGTGAATCACGGAGTGAGCGCGGGGCCTGAGATCAAACCCTTCGAACCTGACCTCGTTCGCACGAGCGTAGGGAACGGCTCTCGTCGCAGGCCGCGGCCTCGGCGCTCCGCACCGCGCTCGAGGAGGTCGCAATGATCCGCTATTCGATTCCCGCCACAGGGGGCAACCCCTCGAGTCGTGCGCAGGGCACGACACCGGGCAGCTTCGCCAACGCGGCGCGCGTCGGAACGGCGTGGGCGTTCTCCTCTCCCGACGCGCCCGGCATGCCCGCTCCGTCGGAGCGGACCGCCTGGGACTTCATGCCGCCCGACTGGATGCGCCGCGCCGATGGGAGCTGGTCCGCGCCCGACGGCTTCCAGCCGATCACCCAGCTCGAGTTCGCGCGCACGGGCGTGGTCACGCCGGAGATGCGCCGGGTCGCGGAGCGCGAAGCACACCTCACGCCGGAGCAGGTGCGCGACGAGATCGCGGCGGGGCGTCTCGTGATCCCCGCCAACAAGGTCCACCTCGCGAAGAGCCTCGATCCGATGGGGATCGGACGCGCCTCTCGCACGAAGATCAACGCGAACATGGGGGCTTCTCCCGTCGCCAGCTCGTCTGATGAGGAGGTGGAGAAGCTGCGCTGGGCCGAGCGCTGGGGCGCCGACACCGTGATGGATCTCTCGACGGGCGGCGACCTCGACGCCACGCGCGAGGCGATCGTGAAGCACGCGAGCGTCCCGATCGGCACCGTGCCGATCTACTCGATGATCATCGGCCGCCGCATCGAGGACCTCGACGAGGCCAGCGTGCTCGAATCGCTCGAGCACCAGGCGCGTCAGGGGGTCGACTACTTCACGATTCACGCGGGCGTGCTGCGCGAGCACCTGCCCTTCGTCGCGAATCGGCTGATCGGCATCGTGAGCCGCGGTGGCTCGCTGCTGGCCAAGTGGATGCTGCACCACCGCCGACAGAATCTGATGTACGAGCTGTGGGACGAGATCTGCGAGCTGATGCGGCGCTTCGACGTGACCTTCTCGATCGGAGACGGGCTGCGTCCGGGCGGTCTGGCCGACGCCACGGACCGCGCGCAGCTCGCGGAGCTCGAGACGCTCGGAGAGCTGACCGAGCGCGCCTGGCGCCACGGCTGTCAGGTGATGGTGGAAGGGCCCGGTCACGTGCCGTTCGACCAGATCGAGTTCAACATGAAGCTGCAGCGCAGGCTGTGTCACGGCGCGCCCTTCTACGTGCTCGGCCCGCTCGTGACCGACATGTTCCCGGGCTACGACCACATCACGAGCTGCATCGGGGCGACGGCCGCGGCCTATCACGGCGCCGCGATGCTCTGCTACGTGACGCCGAAGGAGCACCTCGGCCTGCCCAAGCGCGACGACGTGAAGCAGGGAGTCGTCGCATACAAGATCGCGGCGCACGCGGCGGACGTCGCGCTCGGCATCCCGGGGTCGCGCGATCGCGACGACGAGCTGACGCGCGCGCGCGCTGCGCTCAACTGGGAGCGCCATTTCGAGCTCGCCTTCGATCCCGACCTCGCGCGCGCGTATCACGACGAGGATCTCGACGTCGACACCGACTTCTGCGCGATGTGCGGGCACGACTGGTGCTCGGTGCGGATCTCGAAGGAGATCGCCGAGTTCGTGTCTGGCAAGGATCCCGAGTACGCCTGGGAGTCGGCGCGCGTCAGCGAGGCGCTGACGCAAGAGCAGCGCGAGATCCTCGAGCGCCGCGGCGTGCTGTCGCCCGAGGAGATCCACCGCCTCGCCGGCAAGACGCGTCGCGCGGTCGGCGCGAGTCGCGGCACGCGCGCGGCTTGTCACAGCGACGTGGTCTCGGGCGATCAAGCGCATCGGATCCAGGCCGAGCGTCTCGACCCGCGGACGCTTGAGCCGCTCTCCGACTCCTGAAACGCATTCGCCCCGGGGCCGAAGCCCCGGGGCGATTCGTCCGAGTCCCTACCCCCCCTGGCTGAGACTCGAACGCCCGTGCTGATCGGCCGGAGCTGCACTGCCTTGAGCGAATTCTGCTGATGCGCTGCGCATCGGATGCACACCGGTGATCGGTGGGGTCGAAGTTGCCTCGGCGAAGGCTCGGCCCGGCGGGGCTAGGCCTGATCGTTCTTCCCCGGCTCGAGATCCGCGCCGCGGCGCGCCTCCTCGACTTCCTCTTCCCACCCGACCCGCTCGTAGTCGAGTACCTCGGGAGCGCCGACCTTCACGATCTCGAAGAACGGAGAGAGGTCGAAGTCGCGGGGCATCAGCAAGGTCGGATGACGGCCCGAGAGGCCGCCGTCGCGCGCCTCGCCGCGGCGGGACCAGACCGAGAGCAGCGGAAGACGACTCGCCCGCTCGAATCCTCCCGGCGCATCGGGGTACGAGACCTGCGGAAGGACCGGGAAGCCGACGTCCGCGAAGAGGTGGCCGAGCAGGCTCGAGCAGATCACGGAACGCTCGGCGCCGCTCCCGAAGCGCAGCGCGCGCTTGCGTCGCCGCGGCGGCAGCAACGCGGCGCGACCGAGGTAGAGCGCGAGATCGATCACGTTCCGGAGGTCGTAACGCCAGCCGATCGATTCGATGGCCCCATCGAGGATGCGTTCGAGGTGCTTCGGCAGCAGCCGCTGGGGCCGGCACAGGCGGACGTTGTGGTCCGCGTACTTCGAGAGCGGCGAAGCGACGACGCCTTCCATCAGCGCCTCCACCACGACGTGCTCGGCCTCGCCTCCAAAGTGCTCTTCGGCGAGCGCCCGAAGGGCGCCGCCTCGTCGGAGCAGCTCGTCGCCGACGTAGAGGGCTGCGTGCGACCACGGGCTGTGCGTCAGGTACTTGATCAGCACGGACATGCGCAGGTTGCCGTCCACCAGCAGCACGTCGCCCTTGCGCACCCGTCGCTTCAGTACGTCGAGGTCGTTCGGGTGGTGCTGCTCGTAGTGGCCGACGGGTGCGTCGAGAAAACGCGTCACCCGATCGGTGATCCAGTCGCGGAGCGAGCGTTTCGCCACCCTGCGCATCCTTTACAGTCCGGTCACCGTCTCGGAGACTCGCAACATGTCCCTCGGCGTCGGAGCCAGTGCCGCGCGTCCTTCCGTCGCGGAGAGCCCTCGCTTCGTTCCCGTCCTCCTGCGCGGACTGCTCTGGTTGCTGCTCGGCGGCTGGGTCGGCTCCTGGCTTCTCTTCGCTCTGATCGTCGCGCCCACGGCGTTCCGCGTGCTTCCGTCCGCCGGCGCCGCAGGCGCGCTGGTGGCTCCGGTGCTCGACGCGCTCCATCTGTACGGCGCTGCCGCCGGCCTGATCCTCGCGGCTCTGGCATTCGCGCTCCGGCGCGGCCCGCTTCGGGTCGCGCTGCCGATCGCGATGGCGGCGGCTTGCCTGTATTCCCAGTTCGGCGTGTCCGCGGATCTAGCTGAGATCCGCGATGTCGTCTTCGGCCCCGAGGGGAGCGAGCAGCTGGCGGCGCGTTTCAATCACCTGCACCGGCTCTCGGTCGCAATCTTCTCGTCGGTCCTGGTCGCCGCTCTGGTGCTCGTCGCACTGCACGCCGTGAGCGATACCCGCGTCGATCCGGTCGCGAAAGGCGAGTCTTCTCGCTGATGCAGGTCTTCCTTGCAAAGTTGACGCCAGCCGAAAATTTCCTTGGCTGAAGCTAGATCGCTGGTGTATCCTTTCGCGGCTTCGGTCGAATTCATCATTGATTCCGCATAGTTAGAGCCGATTCACCAGCGCCACCGCGACCGAGCCTACACAACGCTGAGACGATCTCGGCGCCGCCACTCGAGACGGGTTCGGGAAGCAAGACATCGCCCCCTTCGGGCGCTACGACCGAGCCGGAGGGAGCGAGAATCCTGCGATGAGCGTCAACATCAAGATCCTTGTGCAGTTCTCCGTCTCGAACACCGCACTCGAAGATGCGATGGCCGAGTACGACGAGCTGACGGTCGAGGGGCTGGTTCGCGAGATCATCGACAAGGCGGTCGCCTGTGACGAGATCACCGCGAAGCTCCAGGACGGCCCGAACACGCTCGAAGAGTACGACCAGATCACGCAGTAGCGACGTCGCGCCGCTAGAGCAGGGCGAGCTGGATCGGTGCGCTTCCTCCGATCGCGCGCGACGGCTGCTCCGTGATCCTCGGAGCGCGCGCTTCGGGCTCGGCCAGCACGCGCACACCGGGCCGATAGATCCCGCGCACTCGCGCGAAGTCGAGCAGCTCGAAGTAGAAGGCCTTGAAGCGCGGGCCGTGATTGAAGTGACGCAGGTGCGCGAGCTCGTGACACAGCGTGTTCACGAGGCTCGAGTACTTGAGCGGACGGCCCGTGACCGCGTGCCGCAATCGGATCCGGATGGATCCATCCGCGAAGCAGACGCCGTAGCGGCTCCTGACGTTGGCTCGCTCCGCGCCGATCGACTTGTATCGGAGGCCGAAGTAGCGCGCGATGCGCTCGGCATCCGAGACGAGACTGCGGAGCAGGATCTCGCGACTCGCGGCGTTCATTCGCGTCGCATTCTTCCAGGCACCCGTAGGGGCGTCAACGCGGTGGTAGAGTCGGCGCATGCCGGACGAGCCGACTCGCATCGCGCTGTTCCCGCTCGCGAACGTCGTGCTGTTCCCACGCGTCAAGACGCCGCTCCACATCTTCGAGCCTCGCTATCGCGCGCTGATGCGCGATGCGCTCGACTCGAATCGGCGAATTGGAATGGCGGTCGTGCGCCCCGAGCACCAGGCCGACATCGCCGGCGACCCGCCGCTCTTCCCGGTCGGCTGCTGCGGCGAGATCAGTGAATTCCAGCGGCGTCCCGACGGCCGCTACGACCTCGTGCTGCTCGGAATCTGGCGCTTCCGCATCATCGAAGAGGAGACGCGGACGCCGGATCGGCTCTACCGCGTCGCGCGGGTGCAGCCGCTCGACGAGGCGTTTCCCGAGGCGGAGCGAGACCGCGTGTCCAGGTTGCGCGCGAGCGTGGTCGAGAACGTCGCCTGGCTCGCTCGCCGCACCGAGTCGGAGAGCGCTCGCTTCGAGCCCTCGCTCTTTGCCGCGATCGACGACGCGACCTTCGTGAACGTGCTGGCGAATGCCATCGCGTTCCCGACGGAGGAGAAGCAGTCGTTGCTCGAGGCCGACAGCATTCCGGAGCGCTATGCGCGTCTCGCGAGCGCGCTCTCGTTCCGCCGCGCCGAGCTCGACATGCGCTCCGAGACGGGCCGACGACCGCTCCACTAGCCTCGCGACGCCGAGGCGTGCTCGCGCTGAGCGCGCGTGCATTTTCGCGTCCACGCGTGAAATAGATCGAATTTCGGAGATCGCGTGATCTCGAACGCCGGTGCGGTCGCGCGCCTGCGGCGATCGCGGAGCCGCGTCGTGGATGCCACTCGAACCCCGCGGAATCGAAGCGTGAAGCGAGTGACAGAACGCAGGTTTTCGACGCGTCGCCGCGGCTCCGGCGCTTCGAAACCAGACCGTGTAGAGATGCCCGCCGAGCGCGCGAACTCGTCGTTGAAAGGCGATTGCGGCCATGCTCTACTCCGCGCGCGCCGGACGGGATTCGATGGGGTTCCGGCGCAGATCCACGCATTCCTCCGTAGAAAAGCGAAAATTGAGCCAAGCCCCCCTGCAACTTTGGGACGGCGTTCTGCGCCGTCTCGGCGCCGAGATCAGCTCTCACGCCCTCGAGGCCTGGGTCCGACCTCTGGAGCCGCGCGCCGACGGCGAGCGGCTGCGGCTCGTGTGTCCGAGCGCGTTCCATCGCGAGCGCGTCCGGGTGCGCCTGCTGCCGCTGATCGAACGCCATCTCGAAGCCGAACGAGGTCGGCCGATCGAGCTGGAGCTGGTCGTGAGCCCCCCGCGTCCCGGGTCGGGGAATCGGGAGGAATCGCCCGAGACCGGCGCGCATCCGTCGGCGGCGTCGCTCGAAAGAGTGCGGGCCCCGCGCGCCGACGCGAACGAGCCGGCGGAGCGCGCGAACGTCGTCGCGCCCGAGCAGCTCGAGCTTCCGTATCGCTTCGAGAACTTCGTCGTCGGCCGTTGCAACGCGCTCGCGCGCGAAGCCGGCCTCGCGGTGGCGCGAGGTCAGCAGCAGCGCATCAACCCGCTCTACGTCTTCTCGCGCGCGGCGCTCGGAAAGACCCATCTCGCCCGTGCGATCGCGGTCGAGGCGCTCCAACACCCCGGCGGGCGAGTCGTGTACGCGCCGGCCGAGGCCTTCACGAACGAGTTCCTCGCGGCCATCCGCAATCGCGAGACCGCGCGCTTCAAGCGGCGCTATCGCGAAGGGGTGCGCCTGCTCGTGATCGACGACGTGCACTTCCTGCTCGCGAAGCGAGCGACGCAGCTCGAGCTGCTCCACACGGTTGCGCACCTCGTCGACGTCGGCGCGCGCGTCGTCGCGACGGGCGATCGCATGCCGCGCGAATTCCAGGACTTCGATCCGCGCCTTCGCTCGCAGCTCGCCGCCGGGCTGGTGGCGGAGCTCGAGCCGCCGGACGTCGGCGTGCGTCGCGAGATCGTCCGGCGCAAGGCGGCGGCCGGAGGCGTGCGCCTCCCCGACGAGTGCCTCGAGCTG
>Ga0335069_10010080_pt1 | contig 13414 bp, 9 predicted proteins | sample Lox_Sample_11_FD_206714 | JGI IMG/M metagenome (GOLD analysis project Ga0335069, IMG submission 206714) | Soil microbial communities from Loxahatchee National Wildlife Refuge, Florida, United States - Lox_Sample_1.1 | ecosystem: Environmental > Terrestrial > Soil > Wetlands | place: USA: Florida... | reverse complement strand
TCTCGATCTTGATCCAGCCGATGGCCTCCAGGTTTCCTGAAGCCACGCCCAGCAGCGCGCCCTTTTGCGCGAGATGGTGCAGTGTCTCGTTGACGCCCGGCATCACCACGGGATCCAACTCATGGCGGCGCTCAGCTACCGAATTCCTCATGGCCTCCAGGATGGCCTCGTAGCGCTCCTCCAGCACATTTTGAGGAAGACCCGCCTGCCGGTATGCCTCGCGCAGGATTGCGGTGTCGGTGCTGCCATGGAGCAGCACACCAGCGAGGGTAATCTCAAACCCGGTTACCCGGTGGACACTCCGGGCCACGGAATCGAAGTGAACCCGGTCGCGGCTGCGCAAGAGCGTGCCGTCGATATCGAAGAGATAAGCATCCTGCCCATCCCACTCGAAACCCGGCTCGACGACGATGCGGGCGTCGCGGTTTTGCTGCATAGTTGCCATGTTGCAGTGGGCGCGGTCTTAGCCCTGGCGATATCCCTGGCGCACCGCGCTAAAGACAGGACGTTCGCTGCGCGGCGGACGCTTGAGCCCTGCCCGCACTTCAGCCAGGTCCAACCCCAGCTCGGCCATGGCGCGGCTCAGCGAATTGCGATGCATGCCCAGTTCTTCGGCAGCCTTACACTGGTTTCCCCGGTGCGCTACCAGAACCTCGCGCAGGTACTGTCGCTTGAACTCCCGCACCGCATCTTCGTAGCGGATGCCGCTGGAGTGCATTTGCGTCACCAGGCTGTCCAGTTCTCGTCTCACTCGTCCCTCTGGCTTGTTTTTGATCAAACTAGTCTAAACGGCGGGGCCCTTGCCGTACAGCACATTTTTTTACGAAGTACCGTGACTTGGGTGCATCCAAGATGGTGACTCGCGTTTCATCTTCTTCAGGCTTTCACGCACCTGGTCGGAGAGCTCCTTCGGGCTCATGTCCATGCTAAGATGGCATGCCCCAAAAAACATTTGAGGGAGTCGGGCTTCGGTCAACCACCGGGTCCCGGGGAAGAAGGCGACAGTCACCAGCACAAACACCATGACCAGCAACGCGCCTTGCAGGAACCCAAAAACCGCTCCCAACAGTGTATCTATGCAGCCCAGTCCTGCCCAGCGAAAAGTCTTTTCGAGAAAGGCGCCCAGGACAGCCCCGGCTAGCATCACAGACAGGGTAATGAGCAGGAATCCGATGGCGTTGGCCAGAGCTTCGATGCGCACCATGGGAAGGAAGACCCGCCCCAGCAGCCGATAATTCCAAACGGCCAGCACCAACCCGAGGAAAAGCCCTCCCAGCGAGCAGAACGAACGGAAAAACCCTTGTGCCATTCCTGCGAAGATCGCCACAATCAACACGGCGAGAATCGCCAAATCTGCCCACGCCATAATCTGCTCCGCAATCCTTCTACGGTTTGATGCAAGCCCGCGCCGTTGCTGCAACCATGTCCGTTCTTTTTTGGTCTATGATTGCAGCTCGCTTCCCGTCAATCGCCGGAACGCTTCAAGATACTTGGCCCGCGTGCGCTCAACCACTTCGCCCGGCAACCCCGGCGCAGGAGCCTTCTTGTCCCATTGGATCTCTTCGAGGTAGTCGCGAACGAATTGCTTGTCGAACGATGGCTGCGCGCCTCCGGGCTTCCAGGTCTTCCCGTCCCAGAAACGCGAGGAGTCGGGTGTCAGCACCTCATCGGCGAGGATAATGCCCTGAGCGATTCTGCCGAACTCGAACTTGGTGTCGGCCAGGATCAGCCCGCATTGTTCGGCGTGTTCTGCAGCGCGGCGGTAAATCTGAAGAGTCAATCGCCGCAATTCTTCTGCCTCGGTGGGGCTGACGATGCCCTCCATCTCCGCAAATGAAATGTTTACATCGTGCTCTCCGCCTTCGCTCTTCGTCGCTGGAGTAAAGATCGGTTCAGGCAGGCGCGAGCCGTCTTCGAGCCCGGGTGGCAATGCGATGCCGCAAACGCTTCGCGAGACGCGATATTCCTTCCATCCCGATCCTGCCAGATAACCACGCGCCACGCACTCAACAGGGAACATCTGCGCGCGCTTGACCAGCATCGATCGTCCACGCAACTGATCGACATAAGGATGAAGCGAGGCCGGAAAGTCGCTGACCTCCGCCGTGATCAGGTGGTTGGGGATGACATCCTTCAGCAGATCGAACCAGAACAGCGAAATCTGGGTCAGGATCTTGCCTTTGTCGGGAATTCCCGTGGCGAGCACGTGATCGAATGCCGAGATGCGGTCGGTGGCGACCATCAGCAGAGCGTCGTCCACCGCATAGAGGTCGCGCACCTTGCCGCGCCCCAGCAAAGGCGTTGCGCCAAGGTTTGTCGTCAACAATGCTGTCACGGAAAGACTTTCCTTGAGAAAAACTGAACGAAACTCCGATTCTCTGGCGGGCGGGCGGCTTTGTCAATCGTAGGCCCGGTGAAGCGCCAATCTGGGGATGACTGCCCGCGAAAAGTGTGGAATTTACGGAGGACGGGCATTTTGACGGTGACACAAACCCCTGTGACGGCCATCACCGATTCGTTCTCCAACATCAGAGAGACTGCCATTGTCATCATTGGTTCGGAGGGTGCGTTAGAAAACCCTCTTTGAGCCGGGCGACACGAGGCAGCAGTGGAAAGGGGAAGCCGCGGCTCGCTTCGTTAAGTGCAGGGATCACCAGTAGCCGCGCGCTACCGACCTCCAGTGCCGGCTACTGGTACCCCGTCATTATCTTGTGTAATAAAGATCGACAAGCGCCTCCGAAGCGACGTATTCCTTCGGGGGCGATTTTTTTGCCCGGTCGCCTTTACTCGCCTGCGTTCTCCGTCACCACTTTTTCGATGCGGCGGTCGGGGACCAGCCACATCAGGGCGACCAGCACGTACAGAAGTTGCGCAGCCCATCGCAAGTAAAACGCGAGCGGTATCGCAATGCAGTAAATCGCCAAAGATAATTTGGCCTTGTAGTCTTTCCCCACAGCCCGCGCCAGCGCCGAACCGCTGCCCTCGGCTGCGATCAGCGCGCGGCACAGGATGGCGTAGGCCGTGCCTGACATCAAGAGCACCACACCATACAGCGCCGTGGGCGTTGAGCTGAACTCGTTCACGCCCATCCAGCCCGTGACAAACGGAAGCAGCGAAAGCCAGAAAAGCAGGTGCAGATTTGCCCAAAGTACTCCGCCGGTGACGCGGCGCGCCGCGTGCAGCATGTGGTGATGATTGTTCCAGTAGATCCCGATGAAGATGAAGCTCAGTACATAGCACAAGAACATCGGCAGCACGGGCTCGAGGGCGACCAGGTCCGCGCCGCGCGGAACATGCAGCTCAAGCAGCATAACCGTGATGATGATGGCGAGGACACCGTCGCTGAAAGCTTCAAGCCGGGTCTTGTTCATCGGCGCTTCCCGATCGGAAAACAAGCCTGCAAAATCGGCTTGTTCCAAGCTTAATAATGATCCGATTGTAACGTTCGAGCCGCTCCATACCCAGCCTTCGCGACCCGGCCTTCACGACCTAGCCTTCGCGACCTCAGGCCGTCGCGGCTTCCGGGACCTTATGCAGCCGGGCAATCTTCGGGCGACACGGTCACAATCGCGCAGCCGAACGAATAGTTGAACCACGCGTGCTGGGTATTCGGTGTCGCAAAGAAGCCTTCGAGGTTACGTCTGCGCGCTGTCTCGGCGACGAACTTGCGCGGGCCATAGAAGAGCGTAAAGAAGCTATCCCACTCGACGGTGAAGAGGAACGACTGGTCGGGCGGGAACAACGTTCCGCGCGAAGGGAAGGGAAGCGAAGGCGTCTTGAATCCCACGGCGGGCTTCAATTCACTGATCGGCAATCGCACCACAGGATCGCTGTGGGGAAATTCCGGCACAAAAACCAGCTCTTCCTGTCCGGCCGCCGCGAATGCATCAAGAAAGTCCTGCTGCAAAAGTGGTTCAAATCGCCCTTCGGCAGGCATCCACACCGGGTGCGCCTTGACGAAGTTCTCGATCTTGTCGCGGCCGGTCGGGTCAGCGAAATCGTCACCCAGCGACCCGATTGACGTCAGCAGCGCCTGGTTCATGCGTGCATGCGACGAGATCCCAGTCCGCTTTTCCACGTCGCCCCACGGGCACTTCATGCCATGCGCAACGATTTGCTCATCGGACGGATACCGCTGCGTAGTACCTGGATCCTGCGCGAGCGCGCTCCACCCAAACTTCTCTGGGACCTGTATAAAAGGGTGCAGGACGATGAACGCCGACTCAAATCTGCCGCCGTAGGCTTCCATGAGTGGAACTTCATACCGGGGATAAACGAATTCTTCCGCTTGCACGAATCCGATCGTAACGGCGGTCGACTCGCGCCGCTGTAACACCGGTCACCGTTCGCGCCTTGAAAAGGCCCTGGTTTCGGCATCTTGCTGAACCCGTACAACAGGAACCGACCGGCGAACATCAGACAAGGTACGGCGCCTACGGGTTTCGCAACCAAACCTGCGGCAAACACGCGAAGGCTGAACGGAGAGGGGGCTATATGGCAGTTGAGGTACTGGAACGGCAGGCATCAGTGGATGACGTTGTCCGCGAGGTTTCCCGGATCAAATCGATGGTCGCCGATGCGGTAGAGGACGGCGTAAGAACGGCGCTGCGCGCGATGAAACAGGGACAGAACTCCGCTGAGGACGCGATTCACAGCGCGCGTCACGCCATCAAGCGTAACCCGCTTCAAGCGGCAGGCATCATGTTCGCCGCGGGAATCATGATCGGCAGCCTGGTGACCCTGATCAGCTCGCAGCGCGACTAGATCCGTGTGTCAGCGGGAGAACGAACCAACAGCAAGAAGCTGACGGCTGGAAGCCTCCTTTACGCGGTCGCCCTCTGTGCCTCGTGCTGATGTCCAAGGCGGACGCTCACGACTTTTGATACGCCCGGCTCCTGCATGGTCACGCCATAGATCATGTCCGCGCTCTGCATCATTCGCTTCGAGTGAGTCACGATGAGGAACTGCGTGTCCTGGCCAAGGGCGCGCAGCAGATCGGCGAAGCGGCCCACGTTTGTCTCATCCAGCGCCGCGTCCACTTCGTCGAGCACACAGAACGGGCTCGGCCTGAACTGGAAGATCCCCACCAGCAGCGCGAGGGCGGTCAGCGCCTTCTCGCCGCCGGAGAGCAGCAGAACATTCTGCAGTTTCTTGCCCGGCGGCGACACCACGATATCCAGCCCGCTCTCAGCCTGATTGCCCTCGTCGCTCAGCCGCAGCATTGCCTGCCCGCCCTGGAACAGCCGCGAAAACACAGCTCCGAAGTTGGCGTTGATCTGGGTGAAAGCCTCCTCGAACTTGGTGCGCGAAATCTGATCGATCTCCTTGATCGTCTCCTGAGTATTTTCGATCGACTCGATCAGGTCGTTGCGCTGGGTTTCGAGAAACGCGTGGCGCTCCGCCGTTTCCTTATACTCATCCAGCGCCATCATGTTCACGGGACCCATCTGTTCCAGCTTCTGGCGCAAGCCGCGGCAGATCTCCTCTTCCGCCGCAAGGTCCTCTCCGGCGAGCCGGGCGATCTCCGCATCTGCCCTCAGTACCTGGGCTTCGACATTCACCTCGGCCAGGCAGCTGGCTTCGAGATGCGCCAGATCGGCGTGCAGAGTGGCCAGCTGGCTGGAAAGCGCGGCGCGGTCCTCTCTCAGCTGATCCAGCGCCGTCCGATCGGTCTTGAGCTGCGCTTCCAGTTCGGCCAGTTTCTGGCGCAGCACCTGGGCTTGCTCTGCAATCGCCTGCACCGCCTGAAGCGCCGCAGTGCGAATTTCGGTAAGCTCTCTCTGACGCTCGGCGAGCACGGTGTTTTCGGTGATTCGCTGCTCCCGCTCGGCGCTTGCGGCGGCCAGCTGCTGCTCGATTGCCTGAACCCGGCGCTCCAGATCCGCAAAGACCCGATCGATGCGCTGGAATGCCGCCTCCGCGCCGCGCCGACGCTCCTCCAGCCCGGCCAGCTCGGCGGTCATCTGCGCCGCTTCCTGCTGAAGAATGTCGCGGGTCTGCCGCAAGCCTTCCAGTTGAGCCTGTTGCGCGTCCAGGCTGGCCTCGGCCTGCGCATGCTCGGCATCAAGCCGCGCGGCCTCCTCGCGCTTTTCTGCGATTGACCGGTGTCTCACCTCGCGCGCCTCGCTGTTGCGGGCGGCTTGCGCCTGCCATTCCTCCAGGCGCCTCTCAAGGCGCTGCGCCTCGCCTTCCATCTGCTTCAGTGCCGCGCCCAGGTTGGCTGCCTCGGTCTCGGCATGGCGCCGTTCCTCGCCGCGCGTCTCCAGCTCCGTGGTCAGCTGGACGATCGCCTGGGTCAGACGGTCCGCTTCCACTTCTGCCTGTCGCAATTCGCTATCTAGCCTGCCCAGCCTTCCCTCGATCTCGCGCAGCTCACGTTTGAGCGCCAGCGGGCCTTCACTTGCCGGCTTGCCGCCGGTGACGGTGGAATGATGGAAGCACTCGCCTTCAGGCGTCAGGAACCAGGCGTAGCCGTATTGGAACGCCAACCGCTTTGCCTCGATCGCATTTTCAGCCAGGTAGCCGTGCTTGAGTTTGGGCAGCACAGCCTCCAGCGAGTTTCCGAATCCGTTCAGCACCTTGATGGCTTTACGCAGAGGGATCACCCCGGGCTCATCGATCGGCCCTTCGCTGCTGCCGAAAAGCTCTCCCTGAAGATCGGAATGGATGAGGAAGGTGGCGCGCCCATCGCCGGTCTTCAACACGCGGACGCCCTCTTCGGCGTCGCCCCAGTTCTCTACGACGACATAATTCAGTTCTTCGCGCAGGAACTCGTCCACGATGCCTTCGTGCTCACCGCTCACCTCGATGAAATCGGCCAGCGTTCCCACTGGCGCTATGGATTGCCCCATTGCGCCCGGCCTCAATAGCCGGCGAACGGTGTCAGTGGCATAGCCGTGGTTGCGGACCAGTGCTTCGAGCGAGTCGCGCCGCCCTTCGGCCGCGGCCTGGTCGCTGCGCAACTGGTTGGCGATAGCGCGGCTCTGCTGCTCATCGGCGCGCTTGGCCTGCATAGCCTCGCGCATTCCGGCGATCTCATCTTCCAGGCGGCGCACAGCCGCGCTCGAAGATTCGAAGCGCAGGCGAACTTGGTCGCTCTCTGACGCGAGTCTCGCGCCCTCTACCTGCGCCTGGCCCATCTCCGCTGCAAGACGCTCAGCCTCGCGCTCCAGCGCGGCAAGACTCTCTTCTCCCTGCACCGTGGCATTGCGCGCGCTGCCCGCGAGAGCCAGCAGGTGCATAGTATGGCGCCGGCCCGCTTCGAGTTCCCGCTCGGCTCCGTAGACTTGCTCCGCCGCGGCACGCGCCTCGTGCTGCCGTGCCTCGACTTTTTGCCGGAATTCGTGTGCCTCCCCGGCCGCGGTCTCCAGAAAACTGCGATGCTGCGCGCGTTCCTCCTCGATTCCCGCCATCTGCCGGCGCGTCTGCTCCAGTTCGGCGTTCTCCACCGCGATTCGCGTCTCCAGTTCGGCGACGCGCTCGACATTGCCACGTTCCCTTGCAATCGCCCGCTCCAGCTCGACAGCTGCCTCACTGGCGCGGTTCTGGGCCTCCTGGCCTTCATGCTCCAGTTCGTATCCGCGCTCGGTCAGCGTGTGCTGCGTGCCCTCCTGCTGAGCAATCCCTTCCACCGAGAGATTGATGCGCTCGGTGAGCGAGGCAATTTCCAGGTCCAGCCGCGTCTGATCCGCGTCCATGGCGGCCATGCGGCTGGCAAGGACCACGCGCAGGCGGCTGCGCAGTTCCTCGCGTGCCGCGGCGAAGCGCTCAGCCTTGGCAGCCTGTCGCTTCAGGCTGTTCATTTGCCGCGTGACTTCTTCAAAGATGTCATCCACGCGCGCCAGGTTCTGCTTGGCGCTCTCGAGCCTCAGCTCCGCCAGGCGCTTCTTATTCTTGAAGCGCGTAACGCCTGCTGCCTCCTCAATGATGGCGCGCCGCTCATACGGCTTCGAACTCAGCAGCTGCCCGATCCGCTCCTGCCCGATGATTGCGTAACTCTCCGGGCCCAGGCCGGTGCCCATGAAGATGTCCTGGATGTCGCGTAGACGGCAGAGCTTGCCGTTGAGCAGGTATTCGCTTTCGCCGGTGCGAAACAAACGCCGCGTCACAACCACCTCGCCCTTTTGCGGTGCGCGGTGGAACTTGCGGCGGCGAATCTTCAGCGTGACCACCTGGGGGGCACCCTGCGCCTCCTGTGGTGAGGCGGATTCATGGTCGAGAGGCGCGCCGGATTCCCCAGATTGCGCTGTCTCCGCGCCTTCTTCGGCTGGTTCCTCGATCACCTGCCCCGGTTGCTCGTTGGAGCTGATCTCCTCGGCTTCGGAGGCGCGCTGGCGCCGCAGTTCCTCCTCGTCCCAGTCTGCCGGCTCATCGTGGTCAACCACCACCTCCGGCTCGACGGGCACCGGCCCTTCGTAGGCCTCCGGATCGACCATGGTCAGCGTGACTTCAGCCATGCCCAGCGGCTTGCGATCGCGTGCGCCGGCGAAGATGAGATCCTGCATGTGACTGCCGCGTAATGTCTTCGCGCTTTGCTCGCCCAGAACCCAGCTCACTCCATCGAGAATGTTCGACTTTCCGCATCCGTTGGGGCCTACCACCACAGCGACACCGGTTCCCGCCACAGCAAGTTCCGTGCGGTCGCAAAAACTCTTGAAACCCAGGATGTGGATCTTCTTTAATCTCAGCATCTTTACTCCGGAGGAGGTTCTGTCCCGATCTCTTCGCAAAAGACGGCCCGCACCTGCATTCGCAAGCACGCTCACGCGAGCGATGGAACACGCTTGATTACTGACTCTACGGAGATGAAACGTCAGGGTCAACGCCGCAAATTGCGGGTTTTGTGGATAAGGCAGGACGAATTCGCGACCCCGCCGCAGTTCGGGACAGACGCGCCCCGACCACTCAAAATGACCCAGAAAAAGGACTGCCGCTGCCCCCCGCGTCGCTCAGAATCTTATACTGAATAAGCAAAACATCGAACGGCAATCATAGGAGTCATTATGTCGAACGAATCGAAGTGCCCGTTTTCGGGCGGCACGCTTGAACACACTCGGGCTGGGGCGAAGGGCAATCGTGACTGGTGGCCCAACCAGCTCAACATCGGCATCCTGCATCAGCACCCGGCGAATTCGAATCCGATGGGCGAGGACTTTGATTACGCCAAGGAATTCAAGAGCCTCGACCTCGATGCCGTGGTCAAGGACCTGCATGCGCTGATGACCGATTCTCAGGAGTGGTGGCCGGCCGATTTTGGTCATTACGGGCCGTTGTTTATCCGCATGGCCTGGCATTCGGCGGGCACGTATCGGATCTACGACGGGCGCGGGGGAGGCGGCAGCGGCACGCAGCGGTTTGCGCCGCTCAATAGCTGGCCCGACAACGTCAATCTCGACAAGGCGCGCCGCCTTCTGTGGCCGATCAAGCAGAAGTACGGCCGCAAGATCTCCTGGGCAGATCTCATGATCCTGGCCGGCAACGTCGCGCTCGAATCCATGGGCTTCAAGACCTTCGGATTTGGCGGTGGCCGCCCCGATGTGTGGGAGCCGGACGAGACCGACTGGGGCCCGGAAGCGAAGTGGCTCGGAGATGAGCGCTACAGCGGTGACCGCGAGTTGGCCAATCCGCTCGGCGCGGTCCAGATGGGCCTGATCTACGTCAATCCGGAGGGACCTAACGGCAACCCCGATCCCGTCGCTGCAGCGCGCGACATTCGCGAGACTTTTGCCCGAATGGCGATGAACGACGAGGAGACGGTCGCGTTGATCGCCGGCGGCCACACATTCGGAAAGACCCACGGCGCCGGCCCGGCGACCCATGTTGGCGCCGAGCCCGAGGCCGCCTCCCTCGAAGAGATGGGTCTCGGCTGGCGGAGCAGCTTTGGCACCGGTGTAGGTAAAGACGCCATTGGCTCGGGCCTTGAAGTCATCTGGACCACGACTCCCACCAAGTGGAGCAACAACTTCTTCATCAATCTCTTCGGCTATGATTGGGAGCTGACCAAGAGCCCGGCGGGCGCCCACCAGTGGAAACCCAAAGGCGACGCGGGCGCAGGCACCGTTCCCGATGCGCACGATCCATCGAAGAAACATCAGCCCACGATGCTCACTACCGATCTTTCACTGCGGTTCGATCCGGACTACGAGAAGATCTCACGCCGCTTCCTGGAGCATCCCGATGAGTTCGCCGACGCCTTCGCGCGCGCCTGGTTCAAACTCACCCACCGCGACATGGGTCCACGTTCGCGCTATCTCGGCAAGCTGGTGCCCAAGGAGGAGCTGATCTGGCAGGATCCGGTGCCGGCTGTCGACCATCCCCTGATCGATGAAAAGGATGCGGAAGCGCTCAAGACAAAGATTCTCGCGTCGGGGCTGTCGACCTCGCAGCTCGTCTCCACGGCGTGGGCGGCGGCGTCGAGCTTCCGCGGCAGCGACAAGCGTGGCGGTGCCAATGGTGCTCGCATCCGCCTGGCCCCGCAGAAAGACTGGGAAGTGAACCAGCCTGCCGATCTGGCGAAGGTGCTGTCAAAGCTCGAAACCATCCAGAAGGAGTTCAACGGGGAGCAAGCCAAGAGCAACGGAAAGCCCGCGAGCGGAAAGAAAGTCTCGCTTGCCGACCTGATTGTGCTTGCGGGCGACGCGGCAGTGGAGGCGGCTGCAAAGAAGGCCGGTCACGACGTGAAGATTCCATTTTCGCCGGGGCGTACCGATGCGTGGCAGCAGCAGACCGATGAGGCGTCTTTCGGCGTGCTGGAACCGAAGGCAGACGGCTTCCGCAATTATGTTCGCAAGGGGTTCGAAAGCTGCGCAGCGGAGTTTCTGCTCGACAGGACGCACATGCTCACGCTGACCGCTCCCGAGATGACCGTCCTCATCGGCGGCCTGCGCGTGCTGGGAGCGAACTTCGCAGGATCGAAGCATGGCGTCTTCACCACGCGGCCCGAAACGTTGACCAACGACTTCTTCGTGAACCTGCTCGATATGGGTACGAAGTGGGAGAAGCCGGCCGGCCACGAAGGCGTGCTCGAAGGCCGCGATCGCACGACGGGCGAACTGAAGTGGACGGCTACCGTTGTCGATCTTGTCTTCGGATCGAACTCGCAGCTCCGCGCTCTCGCCGAGGTCTACGCGAGCGGCGACGCGCAGGGCAAATTCGTCGGCGATTTTGCAGCCGCATGGAGCAAGGTGATGAACCTCGATCGATTCGATCTTGTGTGATCTGCTGCTTCTTTCTCCTGATCTGCGAAGAACGGAAGGCCCATCCGAGAAGGATGGGCCTTCGCATTCGCGACGAGGCGGAGCGCGAAGAGTCGCTCGAGACGTAGTGCAATCGCCGGCTCGGTGCGAGTGTTAAAATCGATCAGTGCCGGGTCCTACGCGACGTAATCCCGCCAACCCCGCCAGGTCCGGAAGGAAGCAACGGTAACGGGCTAGTACGGGCGCAGTAGGTAACCCGGTACTTTTCTGTGAGTGGTCAGTGTTCAGTGGTCAGTGATCAGTAGTCGTCGATCGGTCTGTGATCACCTCTACCCATGGCGCTCAGACCCCCGCAAGGAGATTGATTTGACGCTTACCGTTCGTCCGGTTGTGGGCCGGCGCGCAAAGATTTCCGCGCTCGGCACCTACGTTCCCCCCGATCTCATCACCAATCAGGACCTCGAAAAGATGGTGGAAACCAGCGACGAGTGGATCACGGAGCGCACCGGGATCAAGACTCGGCACAAGCTGGCTCCCGGGCTCGGCGTCAGCGACATTTGCACCGAGGCGGCGAGAAAATGTCTTGCCGCGCGCGGCATCGCGGCGAGCGATCTTCAGGTCATCATCGTCGGCACGGTTACTCCAGACATGATGTTCCCCTCGACGGCGTGCCTGGTACAGAACAAGCTTGGCGCATCGGGCTGCTGGGGATTCGACGTCTCCGGCGGCTGCTCGGGGTTCGTCTATGCTCTGCTCGCCGGCATCAACCTGGTGCAGAGCGGGGCCTACAGCAAGGTGATGGTCTGCGGCGCCGATGCCAACACGCGCATGACGGATTACACGGACCGCACTACCTGCGTTCTGTTTGGCGATGGCGGCGGCGCGGTTCTGATCGAGCCGGCGGGGGAAGGTGAGATCGGCTTCATCGATGCCGTGAATGAGATCGACGGGTCTGGTGGAGTGAGCCTCAACCTCAAAGGTGGAGGCAGCCTGAATCCGTCGACACACGAGACCGTCGATAAGAAATGGCATTACATTTACCAGGACGGGCCAGCGGTTTACAAATTCGCCGTACGCAAAATGGCCGAGGCCACCGTCAAACTTCTTGAGCGCAACGGGGTCACGGGCGCCGACCTGGGCTGCTTTATTCCTCATCAGGCCAACAAACGCATCATTACGGCAACGGCCGATCGGCTGGGCATGAGCCCGGATCGTGTGATTATCAATATCGAGAAGTACGGCAATACTTCAGCCGGAACCATTCCCCTCGCCATGGAGACGGCTGTCGAAGAGGGCAAGCTGAAGAAAGGCGACCTGGTTTTACTCGCCGCAGTAGGCGCCGGTTTCACCGTGGGAACCGTGTTGTTACGCTGGGAAATCTGAAGGGCAGCTTTCAGCTCTTGGGGGTTGGCAGTCGGTCTCGCAAATCCAAGACAAAGTGACAGACCGGCGCGGGCGGAAGCGGTTAGGAGCTGAACCCTGAAACCCTGAAGCTGAAGGCGGAGAGCTGATGGCTCGTCCGAGGCTAGCAGCTAGAAGCTGAATCGTCATATACTGTGCTCCACAAACGCCGAACCTCGGCGCGTGCTGGGCGAAACCAAGCGGAGGGCGACCATGGATGTGGCAATGACCGCAAGGACAGGAAAGATATCCAAAGCGCTGCGCTCGCAAGCTGAAGAGGGAATGGAGCGCATTGGCCGCGTGCTGGGGCGCACCGCGCGTGCCAGCATCACATTCAGCACACAAAGGCATCTCCAGGTGGTCGAGTTGACTGTGCAGGCGCGCACGCAGAAGATTGCCGCCACGGGCAAGGGGCCAACCCCGGATGCCGCACTGCGCGAAGCCATTGCACGCGCGGAACACCAGGCTCATCGCTACCGCGACCGCCGGTTGGTGAGCAAACGCCTGCCCAAAGAGGAGAAGGTGCTGACGGCGCCGCCGGTGGCGCGGCCCAAGGCTCGCATCGATCCCGACGCGGACGCGGCCGACTCCAAAGCGGCTCGCACCGAGGCTAGAGCCCGCACGTCGATTGCTGTTCACTCATTCCCTTCAAGTTCCGCTGTCGTCGAGCCGCACGTTGTCAAGAGCGGCGAAGCGATCGCGCTGCGGCCGATGACCATAGAGGAAGCAGTGAAGGACGCCGAGTTCCGCGATCGCGACCTGCTCATCTTTCACACCGCAGCGGGAGACATGTTCGTGCTCCATCGCCGTCGCGACGG
>Ga0335069_10010079_pt1 | contig 13415 bp, 11 predicted proteins | sample Lox_Sample_11_FD_206714 | JGI IMG/M metagenome (GOLD analysis project Ga0335069, IMG submission 206714) | Soil microbial communities from Loxahatchee National Wildlife Refuge, Florida, United States - Lox_Sample_1.1 | ecosystem: Environmental > Terrestrial > Soil > Wetlands | place: USA... | reverse complement strand
GAAAAAATTTCTGTCGTTTTTTCCTGAGTGGGGATATATAATTATTGGTTCATCGTTTTCACCCATTATCGTTCCATAATGATTCTTGCTCTTGCTGACATTTTACGCTATATTTAAGTATGAAAAGGAGTAAGGAGTGGTCTTCACTCATTACTCTTTTGTTGTTTTATTGATGGACACTTGACTTCAGATGGATCATATTCGTAACTTTTGTATTATTGCTCACATCGATCATGGAAAATCGACGCTTGCCGACCGCTTGCTGGAATATACCGGCACCGTTGCCTCGCGCGATATGACCAAACAAATTTTGGACGACATGGAATTAGAGCAGGAACGCGGCATCACCATCAAGCTGCATGCGATTCAACTGCAATATACAGCACACGATAAAAAAACATACACCTTGAATCTGATCGACACACCGGGCCACGTCGATTTCACGTACGAAGTCTCGCGTTCGCTTGCAGCATGCGAAGGCGCCATTCTTGTGGTCGATGCAACGCAGGGCGTCGAAGCGCAAACCATCTCGAATTTGTATCTCGCCATCGATGCCGGATTGGAAATTATTCCCTTCATCAATAAAGTGGATTTGCCAAGCGCTAAAACGATGCTGGAGTCGGTGAAGAAACAAATCATTGACCTCATCGGCTGCAAAGAAGAAGAAATTCTCATGGGCAGCGCCAAATCGGGACTCGGTACGGAAGAGGTACTGGAAGCTGTCGTGCAGCGCATTCCTTCACCCCAAGGAAATCCCGATGCCCCGCTCAAAGCATTGATCTATGATTCCGTGTTCGATGAATATCGCGGCGCGATTGCGTACGTGCGCGTCGTCGACGGTACGGTGAAAGAAAAAGATAAAATAAAATTCTTCTCCAATGGAAAAGAATTTCAAGTAGAAGACATCGGTATTCTGGAAATGCAGCGCAAGCGCACCGGCTCGTTATCTGCCGGCGATGTCGGTTACATTATTGCCAATGCACGCGACGTGCATGACACAAAAGTCGGCGACACAATTACGCTTGTGGATAATCCTGCGCCGGAGCCGCTGCCCGGATACAAAGAAGCAAAGCCGATGGTCTTCAGCGGATTGTATCCGACCAACAGCGATGCGTTCGGCGAGTTGCGCGATGCACTTGAAAAATTAAAACTGAACGATGCTTCGTTGATCTTTGAACCGGAATCTTCTGTCGCGTTAGGGTTTGGATTTCGTGCCGGCTTTCTTGGCCTGCTCCACATGGAAATTATTCATGAACGATTAGAGCGTGAGTATAATCAATCGCTCATTAATACAGTTCCCAACGTCGAATATCGCGTCACCAAAACCGATCACGAAGTCATTCTGGTCGATAATCCTTCCTTAATGCCGGACGCCGGAGCAATCGAAATGGTTGAAGAACCGTTCGTCAAAGCGCAGATTATTGCGCCGACGGAATACATCGGCAACATCATGAAATTATGTATGGATCGGCGTGGCGTTCATAAAAACACGACTTATCTTACACCGGAACGTGCCGATATTCACTACGAATTGCCGCTTTCGGAAATTATTTTTGACTTTTACGATAAGCTCAAATCGTTCTCGCGCGGCTATGCTTCGTTAGATTATGAGTTCTTAGAATACCGCGAATCCGACCTTGTCAAGCTCGATATTTTACTGAATACCGAACCGGTCGATGCACTTTCGACCATTGTTCATCGGGCAAAATCGTATGAATGGGGACGCAAGTTATGCCAGAAACTTCGGCAGCTCATTCCGCGTCAAATGTTTGAGGTCGCCATTCAGGCGGCCATCGGCAGTAAAATTATTGCGCGAGAAAGTATCAGCGCGATGCGGAAAAATGTTCTCGCAAAATGCTACGGCGGAGATATTTCCCGCAAACGCAAGCTGTTAGAGAAACAAAAAGAAGGCAAGAAACGTATGAAACAAGTAGGTCGTGTGGAAATTCCGCAGGAAGCATTTCTTGCTGTGCTGTCGATGGAAGAATAAAATAATATCAACCCTTCAGAGGAAAAGTGAAAAATAGTCCGGCGATCGTTCAGCAAGAAAATATCGTTTCGCAAATTCACTTTATTCGTGGAGAGAAAGTTATTCTTGATTCGGATTTAGCAGAATTGTACGGCGTGGAAGTGAAGGCGTTGAAACGAGCTGTGCGAAGGAATATACAGCGATTTCCAATCGATTTTATGTTTGAGTTAAACAAAGAAGAATATGATTTTTTAAGGTACCAATTTGGCACCTTAAAGAGAGGCGAGCATTCTAAATATTTACCGTTCGCTTATACCGAACAAGGCGTTGCGATGCTGTCGGGAATTTTGAACAGCAAACGTGCCATCGAAGTGAATATCGAAATTATGCGCACATTTGTAAAATTGCGGCAATGGCTTCCTGCTCATAAAGAGCTTGAGAAAAAATTGAATGCGCTGGAAAAAAATTACAACGAAAATTTCAAAGTCGTATTCGATGCAATACGATTACTCATGAAAGACGACAGCAAACCAAAACATCAAATTGGATTTTAATATTATGGCAAAGAGACAAGAAGAAAAAAAACAACAACTAGAAAAACCGGAGCCGCAAACGTTCAAAGAAAAGACGATTGCGTTTTTCAAAGAGCTCGGCATCGTGCTCGGATTGTTTTTACTCATCAATAATTTTGTCATCGCTTCATTTCTCGTTCCCACCGGATCGATGGAAAATGAAGTGCTGACGGGTGAAATGCTCTTCGTGAATAAATTTATTTACGGCGGCACCTCGCCGCGCAATATTCCGTTCACGAATATTCGCTTGCCATGGTTTCGCCTTCCGGCATTTCGCGATGTCCATCGCGGCGATGTCATCGTGTTCGAATTTCCCGGCATGCGCGATGAAGTGAAGCCCGAAGATTTCACCTTCTACCTCAAACGCTGTATCGGCCTGCCCGGCGATACCATTCTCATTCGCGACCGTGTCCTTACCGTGAACGGCCAGCCATTTCCAATTCCGCGCCGTGCCAAGTTTGACCGCAGTTGGGCAATTCCTGCCAACGAACCGGAAGAACGGATTTTTCCGAAAGGTTCCGGATGGAACGAAGACAATTACGGTCCGCTTGTGATTCCGAAAAAAGGCGACGTAATTTCTTTGAGCGAAAAAAATATCGATGCATGGGATATCTTCATCAAACGGGAAGGCCATTCGGTCGAATATGCTGGCAGCACCATTCTCATCGATGGCAAACCGGCAACCTCCTACACCGTACAACGCGATTATCTCTTTGGTATGGGCGACCATCGCGACAACAGTCTTGACGGGCGTTATTGGGGATTCATTCCCAAAGAAAATCTCGTCGGCACACCGATGATCGTGTACTGGTCGTGGAATACCGATATTCCTCTGTATGATATTTTCGGTCGTCTCGCATCGGCACGCTGGGGACGTATCGGTGCATTGATTCGATAATGCAGGGATCGACGCAGCATAACGATTCAGATTACTCTTCGGACCAATCGGGTTCCGGGAACACCATACTTTCCACGCTCAGCGAGTATGCAAAAATCTTTCTACTCACGCTGCTCATTGCATGTATTCTCAAAATGTTTGTCGTCGATGCGTACAGCATTCCCTCCACATCGATGGAACGCACGCTGCTCATCGGCGATTACCTCATTGTAAATAAATTATCGTACGGGTTGCATACACCGCGCTCTATTCCATTCACTTCCATCGGAATACCGTCAACGGCTGTTCCGCTGTTTCATGCCATTCATCGCGGTGATGTCATCGTATTTGAATTTCCCGGCAGCCGTGATGAAGAACGGCCGGATCATGCGGTGAACTTCGTTAAACGCTGCATCGGATTACCCGGCGATACCGTTGAGATCCAAAATGGACTCGTATGGGTGAATAAGAAAGTGCAGCCATTTCCACCCTTAGGCATTCGCCCCGATCGTGCGTTGCATTGGGATCGTTCTGCAGAATTATTTCCTGTTGGAAGCGCATTTACGGAATCTCATTACGGCCCGTTAATTATTCCGAAACGCGGCGATATCCTTTCATTGAACAATGAAAAATCATCTCAATGGGAAACGTTCATTCGGCGTGAAGGACATGCCGTAACCATGGAAAACGGCATCATCCTTATCGATGGAAGGCGCGCATATTCATATCGAGTCGAAAAAAATTATTACTTCGTTCTTGGCGATAATCGTGACAATAGTCTCGACAGCCGATTTTGGGGGTTCGTGCCGGATGACCACATCATTGGTGAAGCATTGTTCATCTATTGGTCGTGGCAGCAAGACCTGCCGGCGAAAAGCATCTCCGATAAACTTTCTGCCATCCGCTGGAAAAGAATCGGGACGATCATTCGATAACGACAGTACACAAAAAGGACGAACCGTTGTTCGTCCTTTTCATCCTTCATTGTATAGAGATTCTATTATGCCGCTGCGGCCGGCGGAACGCTTTTCTTGCGGAGCAGCCAAAGCACAATACCTGCCGCCACCGCTGCACCAAGAAGAATCAGCACGTACGTTATCCAGTTTGTTCCCGGTTCTACCGAAGCCCGCCACACAGCAATTCGATCTTCAATATCTTTTTTCTGATCGGATGTAATCTTCTGCATATGCACTAATGCAGGAAGCCAAACAACGCCGAACTCCCCTTTCCAAACGCCATCTTCAAAATTTTGATAGAATTTGTAGCGCTTATTTTTATCTTCTTGTTGTGTGTTTTGAGTTTGTTCTTCGATGAACGTAGAGAAGTTCGCAACAAACTCCCGGCCATTGCCGAAATCTTTCACAATAAATCCGTGATCTTTAAAGAGTTGATTTAACGAACGCCACATGGCAGCATCCACCTTGTTCCCCCACGTCGTTAACAAAGAATCGATCGCGGCTGATTCTGCGGCGGATGATTTTCCCGTTTTTCCTTTCGCACCGGATTTTGTTGCATATAACGCGGAAACTTTCGGCATTAACCCTTTCCATTGCGATGTAAATTGCTGCTGCTGGCGAACAAGGGTAACAAGATCGGTACCTTTTAATTGTGTGGATTCTAAAAACGCAAGATTATCTTGAATCGACCGTTTGACCGTAGGAAGAATTCCGTATCGTTCGAGTTTTCCGGTCAACGTTTGTTTCTCCACATCTTTCATATCGCCCACATTCTTATCGTACTGCAAGAACAAACTATCCGCCAATGCATAGACCAATTGGTCTCGCTGTTGCAATCCCTGTCGCAATTGAACGATCAGGGCGCGCAACGAATCGATCGGCGTCGTGGTATTAAATTCGTTGCCGGTAAGTTTTTGAATGTTGGATGAAAGATTCTTGACATCCGCCATCAGTTTTTCATTATCGACATTCAACTTGGCTAACTGATCGGACAGCTCTTTTATTTTTGCTTCTAACTCGACAATTCGCGCCCCTTGCATATCGATAGTGCCGAGATCGTGCTGACGCAGAGCAAGTTTGGCGCGTACTTTTTCGATAATTTTTCCATAATCATCGGGGTACAAGGTCTTATCCAATAATTCCCTGTCGCCTGAAAATGTAATTTCCAAACGTGCGATGGCAGCGCTGACTTCTGCGCAGTCTTGCGAAGTCTTTGCAGCGTCGATGTTCACTTCAATTGTTTTTACAGTTTCTTGAAATTGTTGCACGGTGGAATAATCGGATTTTTCCTGACAGATCGTTGAGACACCAACCAAGGCAATACTCGATGCTAACAGAAACATAACGCGCGTGGCCGTTTTCATTTTTTACCTCCTTCTTGAATGCCGTCTTTGGAAAGCATGAGAGGCGGTTCATTGCCATTGAGAAGCTGAATGAACGGCGGCCGTTGATTGAATTCGGGAGCGTCGATACCAGCAGCAGAAAGGAAAATGACTTTGGATAATTTCAGCCCTGCTTCAGTTTGTTCAAACACGTACACATTTTTGAATTTTGCCGCGGTAATATAATAATATCCTTTTGTATCCCGAATCATCCGCAAGCTCCATTTCGCAACATCGACTGAATCCTGTGTTTCGGCAAATAATAATTTTTTCACATCAAGCGAAAAACTATAGCGTTGATCTTGCACGATTCCTTTACTGTTCACCTTCAAAACAGATTCTACCGGCCAAGAAAAATCGCCTGGTGCAAGCGTCAACGTATTACAGCCGGCAAATATTATGAGACTCACAACAACACCGAGGATTTGCTTCATACTGCCTCCTAAATTGTCTGGTTTATGTCTTTTCAACAAAATGCACTTGATCGAATGTAAAGAAGTTTATAAAGGGATTCAAGAACCATTTTCATTTGATGGAGCATCCTGCATGCGGACAATCTCCGTGCTCGGTTCTTATTTTATTTTTTCCTGCTTCCACCAACGCGAAACAACTTCCTGAATTTTTGTTTTCGCTTCGCTTTGTCTCCACTTTTCATAAAATTTGATGTCGCTGCTGTCGGGTTCCGGTTCGGGAAAATCAATTTGTACTCGCAAAGGCATCGAAATAGATTCACCGACAATCAGCGCTTCGCCTTGGCGCAAGGACGGCAGCACTTCAGTCAAGGTGGCGAACGTATCAGGCACAAGGCGCTTCACATAATTTTGATCGAGAGGATTCGTTAATCGCAAGATAACATAGTTATTGCATTGCGAAAGAATGGTTTCGGAAACTTCCACCGGCCGCTGGCTCACCACCATAATCGACACGCCGTATTTTCTTCCTTCTTTGGCAATCCGTTCGACGGTTCTCCGCGCCGACGACCCGCCTGTCTGCGCGTTGGAACTCGGCAAATAATTATGCGCTTCTTCAAAGACAAGTAAAATGGGAAATTCCCGGCGATTGGGATTCCAGAAATTAAAATCAAAAGTCATGCGTGCCAAAAGCGATACAATGGTATTAACAATATCGAATGGAACGCCGCTAAGATCGAGAATGGTTATTTGCGCGCTGCCATCGGCACCGAGAATTTTAATCAACAGATCATTGAGCGAGGTAGATTGTATGTACCGTTTGGGCCGGAACATAAATGCATACCGCGGATCATTCAACTTGCCATCGAGGCGAACGAGAAAGCGCGTGAACTTTCCGTAGAACGGTCCTTCTTTCACCGCGCCGCTCATCGAATTTTTTTCCGTATCTAAAAATTGAATCTTCGCACGAATCTCGGCAAGATCATAATACACCGGCGTATCGATCGTAATCAAAGGCGACATTTCCGGGTTCCTGCCTTTTTTCGAGGCGATGATCAAATCCTTTAAAACAGTAATTTGAGTCGAAGCATTTTCATCCCGTTCATCGATAAACATTTCGCGTATTTCATCGAAGTTCATCAGCCAATACGGCAATTCAAATTCGGCAATATTTAAATGATTACACATGCCGGCAAACGCTTTATGGTATTCATCATGAATATCCAAAACGATAATATTGGTGTCGGGATATTTGACAACCTTTTGAAGAATGGAAGCAACCGTACAGGATTTTCCAGAGCCGCTGGAACCAAGGATGGCGATATGTTTGCCGAAAAATTTATTGGCATCGAGAAATGCGCGCTGGTTTTCGAACAGCGATACTTGTCCCACAGAAAATCCAAATCGCTGGAACACAGCAAAGGCAACAGTAAGATCGCTTTCTTCCGCAAAGAAGACCGGCGCATCGGCCACCGGATAAATGGAAACACCTCGCTCGTATTTTCCCCCTTTCACCGTTCCTACCATCGAGGCATAGAGCACATAGCGCTGCTGCGTTTGCCCGTTGATTGCCACGTCTTCTTTTTTCAACTCGTTCACCATCCCGATCAGCACTAAACTTCCGACGGGGACAAGAAGATACGTTCCGATCTGTCCGATGAAATATGTTTTTCCGTTTAACTCTCGCTTCAAGGATGTAATTTTCGCATCAATCAGCACCGTCACGCCTGCGTTACTGACTTCCGTTACCACACCGATATATTTTTGCTCTACCATAAATCACCTTTCACAAATTTTTCAAGACGACTTCATCACGACACGCGCTTGATAACGACAACCGTTCGATCATCGGCGTCTTCCGCACCTTCGGCGAAATCTTGAACATCGTTCACCAGGGCTTCGCAAATATATTTTGCCCCTTTATCCGACATCTGTTTCACTTTATTGGCAAGACGATCTTCGCCGTACACCAGGCCATCGGTTCTGCGTGCTTCCGTAATTCCATCCGTATAAATAACGGCGACGTCGCCTTTTTTCAGCATCGTACTTTCCACACGATAACTTCCGTGCGAAAACGGGCCGAGAATTTGCCCTGTCGATTCTAGCCACTCGATGGAATTTTCCTGCGCGTGGTACACAACTGGACTATTGTGACCAGCATTGGAATACAACAATAGTCCTTTGGGCCCATCCGTCAACTCTGCATAAAACATGGAAACAAATTGCTCTTCGGAAAACGAACGGTTCACAATTTTATTGATGCCGGACATGAGCGCCGCTGTTTTGGTATTGTGCGCAATGCCCATTCTCAATGCGCCGACAACATATAACGCCTGAGCCGCAGCGCGAAACCCTTTGCTTGCAGCATCGCCTACCACAATCATCAAACGGTCTTTACTATCATCCCCATAGAGATAATCGAAAAAATCGCCGCCGACAATTCGATCCGGTATCGACATACCATAGACATCATAAAAATAAAATTTTAGAAATGGATCCGGCAAAATACTTTGCTGAATCTCGCGCGCTTTATCGATATCCTGCTCTAAGAGTTTTGCTTTCCGTTCAATACGCTTGTTGCGCAGCAACGAAGTGACCGCAAGACTGATGATATTCAAATTGAGCTGCAAATCCTGATCGAGCGAATCGGAATTAAAAGCCATGGCATATTGGAATACGTAGCTGTGGCGATATTTAATTTTTTCGCCGATACCGGTGGCTGAATATTTTACGATGCCTTTCTTTCGTAAATAGCCGTCGGTTTCTTTGGTGATGATCGTCCGTTGCTCGATCAGGTGCTGAAACATCGGATATCGCGCAACATGGATGCGATGGCCGGGATCGAGATGTTCGATTTGCCCGATCTGATGGATGAGCCGGTACGATTCCGTCGTCGGTTCGTACTGCCACAATCGTCCGCCGCGCAATTTAATATCCGCGCTCTTGACGATTTCATTCATCACATGTTTCAGAAGTTCTTTGTCGGTTTTAAAATGTTCAGAAGCAAAACTTTCAATCGTTCGATATAATCGGCGTTGATCCATAGAAATATTCTTTCGAGAATAGTATAATTTCTTGACAACACGCTCAGTATAAAAATTCCATCACCATCATCTCATAAAAGAATAAGAGAAAATAATGAGAGAAGCCAGCATTCTTATTTTTGCAGAACGCTGCTGACGCCCTTGAGTTCTTCCACCCCTTCTGCGCCCAGCATATACGCGAGCTCTTCCCCGCATACGTCAAAAATTGTTTTCGGGCCTTCGACCTTCGATCCGCAACACTCGGGACGATTGGCATATTCGGGTTCGTGTACCGTCAACACCCAATCGTCAATGGTGACAGGATACGCTACGCAGAAAAACGGCTTGAGAAAAAATTTCGGCATGCCTTCTGCCATGGCGGTCTTCTGCAGCGCACACAATCCCCTGCTGTCAAGAAACACACAGCCGTGTTTTCCTAAGGCCGTTCCGTCGCATTGGCCCGAAAGAAAATCACGGTCGTCTTCCACCGTTTGGTCGAACCATTTTTCCGGATCATGTTCTTGTTCCGGTTCAAGATATTTTTGGATAAGCTCCGTGTGCGCAAGAATGCGTTCTTTTTCTTTGACGTCCGCCAGCACTCCGCCGTGGCAGCACCTGCCGTTGCAGCGATGCATTCCGCAGTCTTCGCAAAATCGTGCGGAAAGCAATTCCGGATCGACACGCAAACTTTTTATATGATGCAGTGTATGTTTTCTTAAAATGAAATCGATCATGATATTTTTCTTCGTTATCGTTCTTCTATCTTTTTCTTCCATGCCGCTAGCAGCTGAAGCGCTTCAAGCGGTGTGAGATTGTCTATCTTCAATTCCTGTAATTCGGTTCGCAGCGCGTCGTCTTTTAATTCGAACATCGCCATTTGAATTTCCTCTGTTGCATTCGCTTTTTGATTTTTTATATTCGAGTGAACCGCCAATTCCGAGCTTTCTAAATTTTTTAATACGTCCTTTGCGCGTTCCGTTACTTCCTCCGGCAAGCCGGCCATTTGTGCGACTTGAATTCCGTATGAGTGATCCGCAAATCCCGGCATTACTTTGTGCAAGAAAATGACTTTATCGCCGTACTCGCGAACATCGACTTTATAATTTTTGATGCGCGGAAAAACATCCGCAAGCTGATTCAATTCATGATAGTGCGTTGCAAATAATGTTTTTGCTCCGATGCGATTGTGAAGATATTCCGTCAGTGCCCACGCAATGCTGATGCCGTCGAATGTGCTTGTGCCTCGCCCGATCTCATCCAGCAAAATTAAACTGCGGTCGCTTGCTGTGTTCACAATATTCGCCGCTTCATGCATTTCAACGAGAAACGTACTTTCACCGGAAGCAATATTATCGCTTGCACCGACACGCGTGTAAATGCGATCGACGATGCCGATCGTTGCAGCATCCGCAGGAACAAAACTTCCGATTTGAGCAAGCAGCACAATCAATCCCGCCTGACGCAAATAGCTGGATTTGCCGCTCATATTCGGTCCGGTGATAATGAGAATCTGATCGGATGTCGTTTCCAGCAGCACATCGTTCGGCGTGTAATGTTCTCCGGGTGGCAATAATTTTTCAATCACCGGATGCCTGCCGGTTTTGATTTCTAATTTTGTCGAATCATCGACGACCGGACAGACATAACGATTTTCCACTGCAACAATCGCAAGAGAAACAAAACAATCCAAGGTCGCAATGATGCGCGCATTCTGTTGGATCACCGCAGCATACGATGCAATCGTTTGGCGCAGCTCGTTGAACAACTGCGTTTCCAGCGAAAGAATTTTTTCTTCGGCATGAAGAATTTTCTCTTCGTATTCCTTTAGCTCTGGCGTAATAAATCGTTCGGCATTCGTCAGCGTTTGTTTGCGGATATAATTCGCCGGCACTTTGTCTTTGTGCGTGTGCGTCACTTCGATATAATAACCAAACACATTATTGAAACCGATTTTTAAGGAAGATATTCCCGTCCGCTCGCGTTCCGATTGCTGATGTTTGGCAACCCAATCTTTTGCACCAAAGGCCAACGTACGGATTTCATCCAATTCGGAGTTGTACCCTTTCCGAATCACACCTCCATCGACGAGTGTCATCGGCGGATCATCGGCAATAGCTTTCTGAATCGATGCAACAAGTTCTTCGAGCGAATCGAGTTGAGACTGCAATTGTTGAAGCGCAGTATTTTTCAATTGTGCAAGCGGTGTTTTTAAATTTGGAATTTGCGCCAGCATCACTTTTAATTGATTGACTTCGCGCGGATTGGCGCGGCCGGTCGCAATCTTCGCAATCAATCGTTCCAGATCGCCGATGGTTGAAAGTTCGCTCTCAAGTTTTCTTCGCGCCGATTCGTTCGTGAGCAATTCCTGCACCGCCGAAAGGCGAGATTGAATCGGTTCCAATTTTTTCAGCGGACGATTCACCCATTGTTTCAACATCCGTCCGCCCATCGGCGTTTGTGTTCGATCGAGAATCGAAAACAACGTTCCATCCGATTGTCCGGAAATCGTTGTGGTGATTTCCAGATTGCGTTTCGTGGATGCATCCAGCACCATAAATTCCGTCACATCATGCGGAACAATTTTTTTGATGTGCGGAATATTTGCCTTCTGTGTTTCCTGTAAATAATTCATCACCGCACCTGCGGCAACGATGCCGAGGCGCAATTCTTCAACGCCGAAACCTTTGAGCGATTGTGTTTGAAAATGATTAACAATCAGTTCGTACCCGTAATCGAAATTGAAAACCCAATCATCGACTTTGGTGTAAAGAATTTTTGTGTGAATGCCGAGCAACGATTTGATGGTTTCGAGATCGCGTTTCTGAACAAGCAATTCCTGTGGCTGCAAATTGCCGATCTGCTCGCTCAACTGTTTCAATGGAAATTCGCTGACGCCGAATTCTCCCGTCGATACATCGACAAAAGAAAATCCAACTAATTCATCTCCTGTCGCTAACGGCGAAGAAAGAGCAATCGCAGCAAGATAATTATTTTGCTTCTGTTCTAAAACCTTATCGGAAAATGCAACACCCGGTGTCACAACTTCAATCACATCACGCTTCACGATGCCTTTGGCAAACTTCGGATCTTCTATTTGTTCGCAAATAGCAACGCGGTATCCAGCACGTAATAATTTCGGTAAGTATGCATCTAACGCGTGATGCGGAAACCCTGCAAGCGGCGTATCGCCTGCTTCACCGTTGCCGCGCTTGGTAAGAACGATACCGAGCACTTTCGATGTGATTTTCGCATCGTCCTCAAACGTTTCAAAAAAATCTCCCATACGAAACAATAAAATTGTGTCGGGATATTTCGCCTTCACCTGCTGATATTGTTTCATTAAAGGAGTGGACATACATTCAGTTCAATAAAAAATTCGCACGGAATTCAACGCAATTTCTCCACACCCCACTTTTTCATGGCGTCGAACATTTTGTAATCCGTGAGATCGTAATGAATCGGTGTGATGGAAACATATTGGTTGCGAACTGCTGCTTCATCGAACTCCAAGTCCGTATCGACATCTTCTAATCCGCCGGTGAGCCAAAAATATTCTCGGTTGTTCGGATCGCGTCGATGATCGAACGTGTCGTTCCAAACCGCTTTCCCCTGGCGCGTGACAAGAATTCCCTTAATTTCATTTTTCTTCAACGGCGGCACGTTGACATTCAACAATGTTCCGGCTGGCAATCCTTTTTTCAAAACCATCGATGCTAATTTTCTTGCGAACTGAGCAGCATATCGAAAATCCGGCGGCGCATACGTCGTCAGCGAAACGGCAATCGACGGAATGCCGAGCACGGTTCCTTCCGTAGCGGCAGAAACTGTTCCGGAATAAATTACGCTGATCGCCGTATTTGAACCATGATTGATTCCGGAGACAACTAAATCCGGTTGATGTTTGAGGATTGCACGCGTGGCAAGTTTCACACAATCTGCCGGAGTTCCTTGCACTGCATAGCCGAAAAATTTTCCATCCTTTTTAAATTCTTTCACGCGCAAAGGATAATTCATCGTGATGGCATGGCCGACAGCGCTTTGCTGCTTATCCGGTGCAACAACGGAAATGGTACCGATTTTTTTCAGTTCCTGCACCAGCGCATAAATGCCCGGCGCATCGATGCCGTCATCGTTGCAGACGAGAATGTGATATTTTTTTTTTGATTTCATTCCAGCGAGTTTCTAATAGCTTTCTTTATTCAATGGAAAGTCATGGGCTTTCACAT
>Ga0335069_10010078_pt1 | contig 13415 bp, 11 predicted proteins | sample Lox_Sample_11_FD_206714 | JGI IMG/M metagenome (GOLD analysis project Ga0335069, IMG submission 206714) | Soil microbial communities from Loxahatchee National Wildlife Refuge, Florida, United States - Lox_Sample_1.1 | ecosystem: Environmental > Terrestrial > Soil > Wetlands | place: USA... | reverse complement strand
GAACGAGATGCGTCCGTCCGCCGCCGCCCTCCCCGCGCACGTCGCCGTGCGCGCGCATGCCGAGCGCGACCGCACCGAGCGCGCGCCGGAGATCCTGGCGCGGGGACTGGTGGCGCACGTGGCCTTCGTGGACGACGGCGAGCCGGTGGTGATCCCGATGACGTACCACGCCGACCCGGGTGAGCCGCGGCGCCTGTACCTGCACGGCGGGCCGCGCGGCCGGCTGATGCAGCATCTGGCGAGCGGCGCGCCGGTGTGCGTCGCCGTCACGCTGGTGGACGGCCTCGTGTATTCGCGCACGGCGCTGGATCACTCGGTGAACTACCGCTCGGTCGTGATGTTCGCTCGCGCGGCGGCGGAGCAGCCGGATCCGGAGCAGCGCCGTCGCATCCTCGAGGCGATGATCGGCCGCTACTTCGCCGGCCGGACGGCGGGCGTGGACTACGCGGCCATTCCGGAGGCGCATCTGCGCGCGACCGCGCTGGTGGCCTTGGACATCGAGCGCTGGAGCGCGAAGGTCCGCGAGGGCGGCCCCAACGGCCCGGGCGACGACGACCCCACGCTGCCTGGCAGCGCCGGCGTCGCCCCGCCGGGCGCGCGGAGCTGAGCGGTGCCGCGCGGGCACCGGTTGCGCATGCTCGTCGCGTTCGCGGCGATCTACCTCATCTGGGGCTCGACGTACCTCGCCATCCGGTACGCGGTCGTCACGATTCCGCCGTACGTGATGGCCGGCGTGCGCTTCGCCGTGGCCGGCGCGATGCTCGTGGCGTTCACGCGTGCCCGTGGCGCGGCGTGGCCCACGCCGCGCCAGTGGGGCGTCGCCTTCGTATCGGGCACGTTGCTGCTGGCCGGCGGCATCGGCAGCGTCTCGTGGGCCGAGCAGCAGGTGCCGTCGGGCCTCGCGGCGCTGGTCGCCGGAGCCATGCCGCTCGTGGTGGCGGCGCTGGATTGGCTGCGCCCGGGAGGAACGCGACCCGACGCGGGCACGGTGGTGGGACTCCTGGCCGGTTTCGCGGGCGTCGTCCTGCTGGTCAATCCCGGCGCGAACGACGCCGCCCGCTTCACGCCGGCGGGCGCGACGGTGCTGGTCTTCGCCGTGCTCTCGTGGTCGACGGGCACGGTGTACTCCCGCCACGTCCACGGCTCGCCGTCGCCGCTGATGGGCGCCGGGGCGAGCATGCTGATGGGCAGCGTGAGCCTGTTCGCCATCGCCGGCGCGCTGGGCGAAGTCCGGGCGTTCGACCCGGGCGGCGTGAGCCCGCGCTCGCTCGCGGCGCTCGGCTACCTCATCCTGTTCGGCTCGGTGCTCGCGTTCACCGCGTACTTCTGGCTGCTGAGGCACACCACGCCCGCGAAGGTGACCACTTACGCCTACGTGAATCCGATTCTGGCGCTGATCCTGGGGTGGGCCGCCGAGGGTGAGCCGATCACCCCGCGCGTGATCGTCTCGGCCGCCGTCATCCTCGGGGGCGTGCTGGCGGTCACCGCTCTCCCGCACGCCCGCGCCGCGATCGCGGCGCGCGGGGGCCCGGCGGCGGCGCACGCCGAGGACGGCGCGTCCTAGACGGCGCGCGCGACCCGTCCGGCCGCGGGCACCCTCGGCCGCGCCGCGCGGGCGCTGCTATGTTTCTCCGACCCGCCTCCCAGTCGCCGAGGACACGATGAGCGATCTCCAGTATCCCGTCGGCCGCCACACCAAGGTCTCCTCCCTGACGCCGGCGCAGCGCGATGAGTGCGTCGCCCAGATCGCGGCGGCGCCCGGATTGTTGCGCAAGGCGGCGTCCGGTCTGAACGACCAGCAACTGGACACGCCCTATCGGCCCGGCGGCTGGACCGTGCGGCAGGTGGTGCACCACGTGCCGGAGAGCCACATCAACGCCTACGTGCGCTGCAAGCTGGCACTCACCGAGGACGTGCCGACGATCAAGCCGTACGATCAGGCGCGCTGGGCCGAGACGCCGGACACCCGCGCGCCGGTCGACATCTCGCTCGCGCTGCTCGACGCGCTGCACCAGAAGTGGGTGCTGCTGCTGCGCGGCCTCGGACCGGACGACTTCGGCCGCCGGTTCAACCACCCCGAGGCCGGGCCGATGACGCTGGATTCCGTGCTGGCGATGTACGCGTGGCACGGCCGGCACCACACCGCGCACATCACGTCGCTGCGCGAGCGGATGGGGTGGCGGTGATCGGCGGGCGGCACGCGCGGGCGGCGGCCGCGATCGCGCTCGGTCTCGGGCTCGTCGCGGGCGCGCATCGGACCGCGGCCGCGCAGCCGTCGCCGGCGCGCGAGGCGGCGGCCGTGCGCCGCGCGTTCCTCCACGCCTGGAACGGGTACGAGCGCTACGCGTGGGGGCACGACGAGCTGCTGCCGCTCTCGCGCGGCCACCGCGACTGGTATCCCGCCTCGTTCGTGATGACGCCGGTGGACGCGTACGACACGATGAAGCTCATGGGCCTCACGGCCGAGGCTGCGCGGGCCAAGAGCCTCATCCTCGATTCGCTCAACTTCGACCGCGACTTCCCGGTCCAGGTCTTCGAGATCACCATCCGCCTGCTCGGCGGGCTGATCAGCGCGTACCAGCTGGACGGCGACCCGCGCTTCCTCGCGCTGGCGCACGACCTCGGCACGCGCCTGCTGCCGGCGTTCGGGTCGCCCACCGGCATGCCGTATCGCTTCGTGAATCTCCGCACCGGCGCCGTGAGCGGGCCGGTGAGCAATCCCGCGGAGATCGGCACCCTGATGCTGGAGTTCGGGACGCTGTCCAAGCTGACGGGCGAACCGCGCTACTACGACGCCGCGAAGCGCGCGGTGGTCGTGCTGTTCGGGCGCCGGTCGCGCATCGGGCTCGTGGGCAGCACCATCGACGTCGAAACCGGAGCGTGGGAGGACCCGGACAGCCACGTCAGCGGTGGCATCGATTCGTACTACGAGTACCTGCTCAAGTCCTGGCTGCTGTTCCGCGACCCGGATTTCGAGCGGATGTGGGACAGCAGCGTCGCGGCGATCGGCCGCTACCTGGCCGACCAGCGTCCGACCGGCCTGTGGTACGGCCACGCGAACATGGACACGGGCGAGCGGACGCTCACCCACTTCGGCGCACTCGACGCCTTCTTCGCCGCCGTGCTCGCGAAGAGCGGCGACACGGCACACGCCGCGCAGTTGATGGCATCCATCGACCGGATGTGGACGACCTTCGGGATCGAGCCGGAGGAGCTGGACTACGTCACGATGCGGCCGGTCGCCGCCGGCTACGTGCTGCGGCCCGAGGCGCTCGAGTCGGCCTACTACCTGTACCGGATTACCGGCGAGCAGCGGTACCGCGACATGGGGCGCGGGATGCTCGACAGCCTCTATCGCTACTGCGGAGCGGAGACCGGGTTCACGGCGCTCAAGAGCGTGGTGACCAGGGAGCGCCGCGACCAGATGGAGAGCTTCTTCCTGGCCGAGACCCTGAAGTACGCGTACCTGCTGTTCGCGCCGCCCGCGACGCTGGACTTCGACGCCGTCGTCTTCAACACCGAGGCCCACCCGATCCGCCGGACCTGGCGCTAGGCCGGGCCCGGCGCGCGGCTACGGCATGCGCCAGCGGCAGCCGTCGGCCAGCATGAGGGCGTCGGCGGCGGCCGGCCCCCACGAGCCCGCGGCGTAGTTGGGGAACGTCGCCGGCGGCTTCGCGTCCCACGCCTCGACGATCGGATCCACCAGCGCCCAGGCGGCCTCCACCTGGTCGCTGCGGGCGAACAGGGTTCCGTCACCCACCATCGCGTCCAGCAGCAGCGTCTCGTAGGCCGAGTGGTCGGTGGCGCCGAACGCGCCGGCGTACGAGAAGTCCATCTGCACCGACGACATCCGCACGTCGGCGCCCGGCTGCTTGATCTCGAAGCACAGCGAGATGCCCTCGTTGGGCTGGATGCGGATGGTCAGCACGTTCGGGGCGAGCGACTGGCCGGCCTCCACCGGGAACATGAGGTGCGGCGGGCGCCGGAACTGGATGGCGATCTCGGTCACCCGGCGCGCCATGCGCTTGCCGCTGCGGACGTAGAACGGCACACCCTGCCAGCGCCAGTTGTCCACGAGGAAGCGCACGGCCGCGAACGTCGGGGTGGTGGAGGTGGGCGACACGCGGTCCTCTTCCCGGTACCCCGGGACCCGCGCGCCGTCGATCGTGCCGGCGCCGTACTGCCCGCGCACGGCGTTCTCGTCGATCGCGGCAGGCACGATCGGCCGCACCGCGCGCAGCACCTTGGCCTTCTCGTCGCGGACCTCCTCCGCGCGGAAGGCGACCGGCGGCTCCATCGCCGTGAGCGCGAGCAGCTGCAGCAGGTGGTTCTGGAACATGTCGCGTACCACGCCCGCCTGTTCGTAGTAACCCGCGCGGTGCTCGACGCCCACCGTCTCGGCCGCGGTGATCTGCACGTGATGGATGTACTTGCGGTTCCAGATGGGCTCGAGGATCGAGTTCGCGAACCGCAGCACCAGCAGGTTCTGCACCGTCTCCTTGCCGAGGTAGTGATCGATCCGGTACACCTGGTGCTCGGCGAGCACCTTCTGCACGGCCTGGTTGAGCGCGCGGGCCGTGGCGAGGCTGGTGCCGAACGGCTTCTCGATGATGACCCGCGCCCAGGGCCGCTTCGCCGGGTCGTCGATCCGCGGCGCCAGGCCGGTGGAGGAGAGCAGGCCGACGGCCGTGGCGTACACCGAGGGCGGCAGCGCGAGGTAGAACAGGCGGCCGCGCGGCGAGCCGCTGGCCCGCTCGAATTGCGCCACCCGCTCGCTCACGGCGGCGAAGAACGCCGGGTCGGTCATGTCGCCCTGGACGTAGAAGATCCGCTCGGCGAACCGATCCCACTTCTCGTCCGGCACGTGGCCGACCTCCGTGGAGGTCGCGACCGCCTGGCGCATGCGCGTGCGGAACTCGGCGTCGCTCAGCGGCTCGCGCGCCGCGCCCACGACCGAGAAGTCGTCGTGCAGCAGCCCGTCGTGCAGCAGGTGGAAGAGCGCCGGCATCAGCTTGCGCTGGGTGAGATCGCCGCCCGCGCCGAGGATCACGGCCGTGCACGGATCGCCGATCTTGAACGGCTCCGGCGGCGCCTGCACGACCTCCGACAGCCGCAGCGGAACCGCCACCGAGGGCCGGGTCACTCGGCCTTCACCGGATGGCCGCCGAACTCGTGGCGAAGGGCCGCGATCACTTTCGCCGCGTAGGACTCGGGCTGTCGCGAGCGGAACCGCTCGAGCAGCGACAGCGTGATGACGGGGGCGGGCACGTCCAGGTCGGCGGCCTCCTGCACGGTCCAGCGACCCTCGCCGGAGTCGGCGACCCAGCCCTTGATGCCCGCCAGATCGGCGCCCGGCGTGAACGCGCGCTCGGCCAGCTCGTTGATCCACGAGCGCACCACGCTGCCGCGGTTCCACACCGCGGCGATCTGGTGCAGGTCGAGGGAGAACCGCTTGGAGGCGTGCAGGATCTCGTAGCCTTCGGCGTACGCCTGCAGCAGCCCGTACTCGATGCCGTTGTGGACCATCTTCACGTAGTGGCCGGCGCCGGTCGGTCCCACGTGGGCGTAGCCGTCCTTGGGCGCCAGCGTGCGGAAGATCGGCTCGCAGCGCTCGACGGCCGCCTTCGCCCCTCCGACCATCAGGCAGTAACCGACCTCGAGGCCCCAGATGCCGCCGCTCGTGCCGGCGTCCACGAACTCGAGCCCCTTGGCCCGCAGCGCTTCGCCGCGGCGGATGCTGTCGGTGTAGTGGGAGTTGCCGCCGTCGATGATGACGTCCCCACGGGCGAGCAGCGGCACCAGCTGCTCGATCGTGTCGTCCACGGGGGCGCCGGCGGGCACCATCAGCCAGATGGCGCGGGGCGCGGTGAGGCGGGCGCACAGATCGCGCGGGTCCGTGGCCGCCGTGGCGACGCCCTCCTTGGCCAGCGCCGCCGCGGCCTCGGGCGCGCGGTCGTACGCCACGACCTGGTGCCCGGCGGGCGCCAGCCGCCGGACCATGTTCGCGCCCATCCGCCCCAAGCCGATCATCCCCAGCTGCATGGTCGTGTCTCCGTCAGGGTGCCACACCGAGGGCGGCGAGATCGGCGCGCAGCCGCCCCGCCGTCGTGAACCTGATGCCCTGCATGCCCAGCGCGCGCGCCGGCGCGAGGTTCTGCTCGCGGTCGTCGATGAACAGGGACTGCGCGGCGTCCGCCTGCGCCATCGCGAGGGCCAGCTCGTAGATGCGGCGGGCCGGCTTCGCGACGCCGAGCCAGCACGAGCTGAAGAACGTGGTGAAGATCGGCGCGAGACCGAAACGGCGCAGCCGGTGGGCGTTCAGCTCGGCGGACTCGTTGTTGAGGGTCGCCAGGCGGAAGCGTCCGCTGGCGGCGAGGTCCCGGGCCAGCGCGATCGTTTCGGGAAACGGCCGGCTCTGCGCCAGCATGAAGGCGGTGAACTCGTCACGGGTGAACGGCCGCGCCACGTCGAACACCGTGCAGTCGAGGTATTCATCGAGGCTGAGGCGCCCCTCCTCCCACGCGCCCACGACCTCGCGGTGCCGGCGGTCGAAGTCCTCGGCGTCGAGCTTGAAGCGCTCGACGGCCAGCGCGCGCGGCTCGGTGCCCCAGCCGCTGCTGCCGAGCACGCCGCCCACGTCGAAGAAGACGTGCGTGATCACCGCGTGGCCGCCGCCGCGGCGCCGAGCAGGCCGACGTCGGGGCTCATGATGACGCAAACGGGTATGCGCGCCGCGAGATCCGAGAGCCGGCCCTTGTTGCGGAACGCCGCGATGAACGAGCCGTCGCGGAGCTTGTCCACGATGCGCGGCGCGATGCCGCCGGCGAGGTACAGCCCTCCGGTGGCGAGCACCGTGAGCGCCAGGTTGCCGGCCTGCGAGCCGAACACCGAGACGAAGACGTCCAGCGCCTTCACCGCCAGCGGGTCGTCGCCCGCCAGCGCGTGGCGGGTCACGACGGCCGCCGGATCTTCCCGCTCCATCTCGCGAGGCAGCTCGTCGCGCTCCGGGGCGAAGCCGGTCACCGCGAGATAGCGGTAGATGCGCGCGAGGCCCGCTCCCGAGAGGAGACGCTCGTACGACACGTGACCGTACTCGTCCATCAAGGTGCCGCGCAGGCCCCACTCGACGTCGTTGCGGGCGGCGAAGTTGACGTGGCCGCCCTCCGACGGGTGCACGCGGTAGCGCGTGCCGTCCCAGGTCAGGAACCCCTCGCCCAGGCCGGTGCCCGCGCCGATCAGCGCGATGGCGCCGTGCTCGAGCGGGGCGCCCTCCTGCAACGTCACCAGGTCCGACGGCGCGAGGCGGCCCACGCCGTGGCCGGCCGCGTCGAAGTCGTTGATGATCGTGGTGCACGCGATGCCGGTGTCGGCGGCGAGCGCCTGCGCGCTCACCGTCCACGGCAGGTTGGGCGTGCGGCACTCGCCGTTCACGATCGGGCCCGCGATGCCGTAGCAGGCGCGCTCGGGCGCGGCGGGCACCTCCGCGAGGTAGCGCCGCACGATGGGCGCGAGGCCCGGCGCGCTGGCGCTCGGGTAGCGGTGCTCGTGCAGGATCCGGGTCGTGGTCTCGGTCACCTCGACCAGGGCGAGGCGGGCGTTCGTGCCCCCGATGTCGCCCGCGAGCACCTTCACGCCGCGGTCCGCAGGCGGGCTGCGGCCTCCCGATCGAGGAACCACACGCCGCCCAGCGCCAGCTGCGCCGGGAGGTCGCGCGGCCGCAGCGGGCCTTCGAGCACGCGCGCCACGATCGCGGCCTTGTCCGCGCCGGCGACGAGGACCGCGATGCGCCGTGCGGAGGCGATGACGGGCGGCGTGGCCGTGAGGCGCTCCCTGGGCGGCGTGGGGCCGGTTGCCGGGACGACTCGCCGCTCGCGCTCGTCGAGCGCCGCGGACCCGGGGAAGAGCGAGAGCGTATGTCCGTCGCCGCCCAGGCCGAGCAGCAGGAGGTCGAGGTGCTGCGGAAGGATGCGATCGTAGTCCCGGGCGGCGGCGTCCCGGTCGCCCCGCTCGGCCTCCATGCGGTGCACGCGCGCCGCCGGAACCGGCACCCGGCTCAGCAGGACCGCCGCGGCGGCGCCATAGTTGCTCGCCGGGTCGTCGGGCGGGACCGCGCGCTCGTCCCCGAAGTAGATGTCCACGTTCCTCCAGTCGATTCGCCGCGCGAGCGGGTCGCGCGCGAGACGCTCGTACACCGGGCGCGGCGTGTGCCCGCCCGCCAGCGCCACCGCGCAGCCGCCGTGTTCCCGGATCTCGCCGGCGATCGCGGCGGCGATCCACTCGGCCGCGACGTCGGCGAGGCGCCGCGCGTCCTCGACGACGAGCTGCCGCGGCCGGGGCGGGCTCACGCGCGCGCGGCCGATCCGGCCGGCCCGGCGCCCGCGCGCGGGAGCGGCTGGCCGCAGGTGGGACAGGCGCTGAGGGCGCGGGCCCGGTCGAGATACTCCTCGACCGCGAGCACGTACGCGGCCTGGCTCCACGTGAGGGGCGAGACCGACAGCGGCTCGCCCGTGTGCGGGTCGAGCTGCTCGGCCATCACGCCGGAGGGCCTCGCGTGGCGCGCGGCCCAAGCGATCAGGTCGAGACCACGGGCGAGGTCCGCCGGCGACTGCGCCCGCATCAGGTGGTAGCGCGCCAGCCACAGCGTGCTCACGAACCACGGGTTCCCCGGCACGCGGCCGGTGTCCTGCTTCTCGACCTGCTGGTAGGCGTCGTTTTCGTACCGCGCCAGCCCCCCGGCTTCGGCGCGCACGCCGAGCCGCTCCTCGACCTTCGCCATCGTGGCCTGCGCCTGCGGGTCGTCCGGCGGCAGGACGCCGAGCTCGACGACGCCGAACACGCTGGAATCGATCGTGCGGTCGGGCTGGTAGCCGCCTGGCCCCGGGGTCACCATCCGGACGAACCGCCCGTCGGCCTCGCTCCACAGGTGGGCGCGCAGCGCCGCCAGCATCCGCGCGGCGCCGGCCTCGTACCGTCCCGCCCGCTCCTCTTCTCCGAACGCTCGCGCCAGCCCCGCCGCCGACCGCAGCCCCGCGATCACCGTGGCCACGGTGAAGAGATGCACGCCCCAGCGCTCCTCCCACAAATCGTACGACGGGAGGGGCAGGCCCGTCGCGTCCACGTAGCCCAGGAGGAAGTCGCCAGGCCGCGTCACGAGCGCGCGGTACCAGGGGGCCACGGTCTCCACGCGCCGGTAGCGGTCGAAGTACTCCCCCACGGCCCAGACGACGAGCGCGGTCTCGTCCTCCTGGATGGGCAGGACCGGCGTGCCGTCGCGGACGTAGCCGTGCCACGACGAGGCGAGCGTGCCGTCGGCGTTGTACTTGTGGCGCACGAAGCCTTCGGGCGAGATGACCCGGGCGCAGAATGCGAGGAAACGCTCGGCGGCGACCGGGTGGCCCGCCCGGAGGAGCGCGACGCTCACCAGCGCGCCGTCGCGCGGCCACGCGTAGGAGTAGGTGTCGCGGTTGAAGCGGATGATGTCGCTGTCGTTCGCCGCGATCACGGCGCCCCCGGCATCGATCTGGGAGCCGATGATCACCAGGCTCTGGTAGTAGCGCTCCACGACCTCGGGCGGCAGGCCGCTGAAGTCGCGGCCCTCGCGCGCCACCCACAGCTGCCAGTAGTGGTGGGTGCGCTGCAGCAGCGCCGCCGGCGACTTGTCGCGCACCACCGCGTCGATGGTCTTCACCTCGTGGAAGTCGCGTCCGGCGGCCATCCAGTAATAGAACTCGCCGGTCTCGCCGGCCCCGATGGCGAGCGTGACCCCGAGCGTCGAGTCCACCGATCCCTGCGCGATCGGATTGCCGCTCAACGCGCCATCTTCGGCGTCGCGCCACGTTCCCTCGGCGCCCCCGACCTCTTTCTGCCCGCACGCGAACTGCCGCACGCCCACGGCGCCGGCGACGAGGCAGTTGATCAGGAAGTAGCGGTCGTCCTTGTAGTGCAGCAGCGCCTGGACCTCGGGCGAATAGAGCGCGGTGTCGCCGACGTCGTTCTCCTTGAGGTGAAAGTCGTGGTGGAGAAAGACCCGGATCTCGCGCGCCCTGGCGGCCCGGTTGGTCACGCGGATCCGGCGCACGAGCACGTTCTCGTAGAAGTCCACCGCATCGGTGAACTGGAGCCCCACCCCGAGGGGTTCGCTCGCCGCCGTGACGTCGGTGACCATCGTGGGATCGGCGTAGCGCAGCGCGGGCTGCCAATCGCGGTCCATCCAGCCGAAGCGGCCGTCCACCCAGACGCCGACCCGGAACGCGTGGCCGACCGCGTGATTCTCCATCCCGACGTGCGGGAAGTAGATGTCGCGGATCCGATACTCGAGGTCGAACGCCACGAGCAAGGTTCCGTTGGAGAGCGGCAGGTCGCGTGGCATCGAGCTTTCCGGTGTGGCTCCAATATAACCGCGCCCGCGAGCGGGGTTCCGGCGTGGCCGTCAACGTGCGCGGACGCGGGGCCGTATGTTGCAGGTTCTTATGCGACGCGTGCTCCCGATGTTCGCCGTCCTCCTGGCCGCGCTGGCGCCCGCCGCCGCGCGCGCCCAGGACAACTACGAGATCCAGGTGTACGGCGCGAGCCTGGTGGCGCCCAACCACACGATGGTGGAGCTGCACAGCAACTTCACCGCCGAAGGCCGCGCCGCGGTCGTGGACAACCTGCTTCCCACCGAGCACGCGTTCCACGAGACCCTGGAGATCACGCACGGCTTCACGTCGTGGCTCGAGGTGGGCTTCTACGTCTTCACCAGCGTCCGCGACGGGAACGGCTGGAGCTGGGTCGGGAACCACGTCCGGCCGCGGGTGGCCGTCCCCGAGAGCTGGCACTGGCCGGTCGGCGTGAGCCTGTCGACGGAATTCGGGTACCAGCGTCGGCCGTTCTCCACCGACACCTGGACGTGGGAGATCCGCCCCATCGTGGACCAGCAGCTGGGGCGCTGGTACTGGGCGGTCAACCCGGCGCTGGAGAAGTCGGTCACCGGCGAGAACGCGGGTCGCGGGTGGGAGTTCTCGCCGAACGCGGCGGTGAGCTACGACGTCACGCACCAGGTCACCGTGGCGCTGGAGTACTACGGCGCGTTCGGGCCGCTGTCGGGGTTCGACCCGGCGCCCGCGCAGCAGCACCAGCTGTTCGGCGCGGTGGATCTCAACGTCTCCCAGCTGTGGGAGATCAACCTGGGCGTGGGGCGCGGCTTCACCGCCAGCACCGACCACCTGCTGCTCAAGACCATCTTCGGGTACCGGCTCCCGTTCTAGGGCCGGCGGCCGACTCGACGTTTGGCGGGCTCCCCCCGCATCTTCCTTCGTGATGAACGCCACCGGAACGGACGCGATGAAGCGCGCGGCCGCGGCACGCGCGCTCGAGTTCGTCGAGAACGGGATGGTCGTCGGCCTCGGCACCGGCTCGACCGTGCGCCCGTTGCTGACGCTGCTCGCGGAGCGGCTTGCGGCGGGCGCCCTCGAAGGCATCGTGGCGGTGCCGACCTCGGAGGACACCGCGCGCCGCTGCCGGGAGCTCGGGATCCCGCTGGTGACGCTCGCCGAGCACCCGGAGCTGTCGCTGGCGATCGACGGCGCCGACGAGGTGAGCCCGCGCCTCGACCTGATCAAGGGGCTGGGCGGGGCGCTGCTCCGCGAGAAGATCGTCGCGGCGGCGGCGCGGCGCTTCGTCGTCGTGGCCGACGAGTCGAAGCTGGTGCGCCGGCTCGGCACCCGCGCCCCCGTGCCGGTCGAGGTGATTCCGTTCGGATGGACGGCGCTGGTTCCGTTCTTCGAGAAGCTCGGCGCGGAGCCGGTGCTGCGGTGCGGCGCCGACGGCGCGCCCATCGTGACCGACAACGGCAACTACCTCGTGGATTGCCGATTCGCCCGCGGCATCTCCGACCCCGCCGCCCTCGCCCGCGCGCTGGCGAAGCGCACCGGCGTGGTAGAGGACGGCTTGTTTCTGCGGATGGCCAGGGTGGCCGTGGTGGCGGGCGCCGGCGGCGTGCGTCTCCTCAAGCGCTGATTCCCCGACGTGAAGGCGAAGCGGGTCGTGCTGATGGCGGTTGCGGCGTTGCCGCTGGCGGCGCCGCTCGCCCGACCGGTTCCCCCGGCGCGCGCCGGTGCCGACTCGTGCGCGCCGGCGCCGCTTCCCGGTCTCGACAGCCTGGTCGCCGAGGGGCGCTACTGGCACGCGTGGCGCGCCTTGCCCGCCCTGCCGCGGGACCGCCGTCCGCTGGGGACGAGCGACGCGTTGCTCCGGCTGCGGATTGCCGAGGGACTCCAGCGCTGGCCGGAGGTGGACACCGTCCTCGCGCGGGCGCAGGGCGTGGACACGATCCCCGAGCTGCTGGCGGGCGCCGCGCGCCAGGCGGAGCGGAGCGAGCACTGGGCGACGGCGGCGGCCAGGTACCGGCGGCTCGAGTCGCTGCCGAGCGCCCGGCCCGTGGTGCGGGCGGCCGCGGCGGTGCGGCTGGCGGTGGCGGAGGAACGGCTCGCCTTGCGCGACTCGGCCGCGGCCGCATGGCGCCGGGCCGCCCATGCGCTCCCGGACCTCGCCGACTGGTTCGCGCTGCAGCGCGCGGAGTTCGAGGCCGACACCGCGGCCGCGTTCGCCTCCGTCGCCGTGGTGCGCTCGCCGGGCGCGGCGGAGACGGCCGACGACTTCGTCGCGCGGCGCCGCATCGAGGCCGGCAACATGCGCGGCGCCCTGGAGCTGTATCTCCGGCGGGGCCGGGTGCTCGACGCGGCGCGCGTCGAGGTGATGCTGGGCAAGGACGACGTCGCGCGGCGGCGCGCGGACGCCCTGCTCGCCGATCCGTCGCGGCCCGTGGCGCTGCTGGCCGCCAACTTCCTGGTGGCGCAGCTCGGCACGCCGACGCCCGACGAGCTGCTGGGGATCGCGCGCGCCTTCCGCGCGCGCGGCGATCTCCTGTCGGCCGAGCGATACCTGCGCCGGGCGACGGCACCGGCGGACGCCGGCGTGGCCGCGTGGCTCGAGCTCGCCAGCGTCGCCGCGGCGCGGCACCGCTTGCCGGCGGCGCGGGCCGCGCTCGACGGCGCCAGGGCGCTGCTGCAGCGGCGCGGAGGCGCCCCGGCGACCGTCCTCGCGCCGGTCGCGGTGCAGGTGCTCGGTGCGGCCGGTCGGTGGGACGACGCCGATTCCCTGGTCGCCCGTCTCGCGCGCGCGAATCCCGGCGATGGCAACGTGGCGGACGCCGTGCTGCTCCTCGCCAACCACGAACGATTCCAGGACGCGCGCGCGGCGGAGCTGGGGTGGTGCGAGGTGCTGGTCCGCCGCTTCGCCGCCACGCCGGCCGCCAACTTGGCGCGGTTCCGGCTGGCGCTCGCCCTCTACGCCGCCGGCTCGAAGGACTCGGCGGCCGCGGGCCTCGCCGAAGCGCTGGCGCGCGACACCGCGCATCGGCTCGGCGCAGCTCCGCG
>Ga0335069_10010077_pt1 | contig 13415 bp, 11 predicted proteins | sample Lox_Sample_11_FD_206714 | JGI IMG/M metagenome (GOLD analysis project Ga0335069, IMG submission 206714) | Soil microbial communities from Loxahatchee National Wildlife Refuge, Florida, United States - Lox_Sample_1.1 | ecosystem: Environmental > Terrestrial > Soil > Wetlands | place: USA... | reverse complement strand
AGCTCGTCGACGATGCGACGATGCTCGGCATCATCCGCGAGCGGCTCGCGGCACCCGACGCCGCGCGCGGCTTCATCCTCGACGGCTTCCCGCGCACGGTCCCGCAGGCCGACGGGCTGAACGCGCTGCTCGCGGAGATCGGCCAGCCGCTCGAGGCGGTGGTGCTGATGGAGGTCGACCACGACCGGCTGCTGAAGCGCCTCACGGGCCGGCGCACCTGCCGCAGCTGCGGGCGCGTCTTCAACATCTACACCGCGCCGCCGCCCGTTCCGCCACCGTGCGCGGGCCAGTGCCTGGCGCCGGACCTCTACCAGCGACCGGACGACAGCGAGGCGACGATCGGCAAGCGCCTCGAGGTCTACGAGTCGCAGACCGCGCCGCTCGTCGAGTACTACGCGAAGCGCGGGCTCCTGGCGCGCGTCGACGCCGAGGGCGACATCGACGCGATCACCGCGCGGCTCGAGGCTGCGCTCGCGCGCGCCCGCCCCGCGCGCTAGCCGCGGCGCGCGGCCTCCGCGAGCGGGGTCCCGAGCACCGCGCACCGCCAGCCGGCGAGCACCGCGTCGACGCGCTCGCCGCGCACGATGCGCCGCAGGTCGCGCTGCGTCGCGAGCACCTCGGGCGCGACCTTCAGCTCCTTCGCGACCGCCTTCAGCGCCGCGCCGAGGCGCTCGAGGCGCGCGCGCTCCTCCGGTGGCGGGCGCTCGTCGCGGCGCTGCACGATCCCGTCGAGCGGCTCGGCCTCGGCAGCGGCCAGCGCCGCGAGCATCTCGGCCGCGAGCTTCTCGACCGCGCCCGGCGCCATCACGTTGAGCGCCGCGATTGCCGCCGGCGTCTTCGGCGCCGCGCGCGCGAGCGCCCTGAGAGCCTCGTCGGCGAGCACCCAGCCGCGCGGCAGGTTGCGGCGCATCGCGCGCGCCTCGCGCCACGCCGCGAGCGCGCGCAGCCGCAGCTGCTCGCGCGGCGGCAGCGTCTCGCAGGCCTTGAACCGCTGCCAGGCGTCGGCGGGGGAGGTGCGGTAGAGCGCGGGGTCGGCGAGCCGCGCGCTATCCTCCTGGAACCACGCGAGCCTCCCGAGTGCCGCGAGCCGTTCCTCGAGGCGCGCGGCGAGCGGCAGCAGCCAGCGGACGTCCTCGCAGGCGTACTGTAGCTGCGCCGGCGACAGCGGCCGGCGCGTCCAGTCGGTGCGCGCCTGGCTCTTGTCGAGCGCGAGGCCGAGCTCGCTCGCGATCAGGTCGCCGTAGCCGACCTGGGCCGGCGCGCCGATCAGCGCCGCCGCGAGCTGTGTGTCGAGCACCGGGCCGAGCGGCGCGCCGGTCAGCGGCAGGAGCACCTCGATGTCCTGGCGCGCGGCGTGCAGCACCTTGACCTGCCCGGGCACGCCGAGGAGCGCCGCGAGCCGGCCGCGGTCGAGGCCGGCGAGCGGATCGACCAGCGTCACCTCGTCGGCGTCGGCGAGCTGCACGAACGCGAGCTCCGCGTAGTAGGTGCGCTCGCGCATGAACTCGGTGTCGAGCGCGATGCGCGGCGCGGCGGCGAGGCGCTCGGCGGCGCTCGCGAGCGCCTCGTCGCTGGTGATCGGGACTGGGTTCACGGCGGGTGGCGGACGGCGGGTTACAATCGAAGCCCCATTATGGAGGGCGCGGCGCCGCGATCCCAACCCGGTGCGTCGATGCAGGCACTTCTGAAGGTCTTCTGGGACATTGCGCTGTGGCGGCGCGGGCCGCGCGACCTGCCGCACTCCCGCACGCTGCTGGCCGTGTGCGCGTTCCTGTACCTGTCGACGAGCGTGCTCGAGGCCGAGCTCTTCGACGGGTCGGCGCTCGCGGTCGCCCGCGGGATCGCCGACCTCGTCTTCACGGTCGCGGTGTTCGCGCTGTGCCTCGTCCTCGGGCGCCGCAGCTACCGCCTGCCGCAGACGCTGACGGCGGTGCTCGGCACCGGCACCTTGCTCGCGATCCCGACGATCGGCGTCTGGCTGCTCGCCGGCGCCATCGGACCCGAGGGGCCGGTCGCGAGTGCGGTGAAGCTGCTGTTGCTGCCGCTCGTGGTCTGGGACCTGTGCGTCGTCGCGCACATCGTGCGCCAGGCGCTCGATGCGCCGCTCGTGGTCGGCGTCGCCGTCGCGACGACGTACTTCCTGCTCGATGTGCTGTTGCTCGAGCGGCTGGTGCCGGCGACGGTCAGCTGATGCACGTCCACATCCTCGGCATCTGCGGCACGTTCATGGGTGGCATCGCGGCGATCGCGCGCGAGGCCGGCCATGCCGTCACCGGCTCCGACCACAACGTCTACCCGCCGATGAGCACGCAGCTCGAGACGCTCGGCATCCGGCTGACCGAGGGCTGGGAACCCGCCCAGCTCGACGAGCGCCCCGACGTCGTGATCGTCGGCAACGCGCTGTCGCGCGGCAACCCGGTCATCGAGGCACTGCTGAACCGGGGACTGCCCTACACCTCGGGGCCCGAGTGGCTGGCGCGGCACGTGCTCGCCGGGCGCTGGGTGCTCGCGGTCGCGGGCACCCACGGCAAGACGACGACCTCGGGCCTGCTCGCCTGGATCCTCGAGCGCGCGGGCCGTGCGCCCGGCTTCCTGGTCGGCGGCGTGCCCGGCAACTTCTCGGTGTCCGCGCGCCTCGGCAGCGCGCCGTACTTCGTCGTCGAGGCCGACGAGTACGACACCGCGTTCTTCGACAAGCGCGCCAAGTTCGTCCACTACCACCCGCAGACCGCGATCCTCAACAACCTCGAGTACGATCACGCCGACATCTACGCCGACGTCGCGGCGATCCGCTGGATGTTCCACCAGCTGGTGCGCACGGTCCCGGGCGAGGGCCGGCTGATCGTCAACGCCGACGACGCCGAGCTCGCGACCACGCTCAAGCTCGGCGCCTGGACGGTGCAGGAGCGCTTCGGGCGCTCGGGCGGCGCCCCGTGGCAGGTGCGCGCGCTGGCCGCCGACTGGTCGGAGTTCGAGGTCCTGCACGAGGGGCGCGCGCTCGGGCGCGCGCGCTGGCCGCTGATCGGGGCGCACAACGCGATGAACGCGCTCGCGGCGCTGCTCGCCGCGCGCCATGCCGGCGTCGCGCCCGCGGTCGCGCTCGAGGCGCTCGCGGAGTTTCGCAACGCGCGGCGGCGCATGGAGGAACGCGGCCGCGTGCGCGGCGTGACCGTCTACGACGACTTCGCGCACCATCCGACCGCGATCAGCGCGACACTCGAGGCACTGCGCAGCCGCGTCGGCGCGGCGCGCATCCTCGCGGTGCTCGAGCCGCGCTCGGCGACGATGCGCATGGGCGTGCACCGCGACACGCTGGCCGCCGCGCTCGGTGGCGCCGACCTCGCGTACCTGTACGCGCCCGCCGACCTCGGCTGGGACGCGGCCGCGGCGGTCGCGCCGCTTGGCGCGCGCGCGCGGGTGCTCACCGACGTCGATGCGCTCGCCGCCGCGGTCGCCGCCGAGGCGCGCGAGGGCGACCAGGTGCTCGTGATGAGCAACGGCGGGTTCGGCGGCCTGCACGGCAAGCTCCTCGTGCGCCTCGGATCCGGCCGGTGAGCGTGCGGACGCTGCCGCTCTTTCCGCTCGGCACGGTGCTGTTCCCGGGCGGGCCGCTGTCGCTGCGGATCTTCGAGCCGCGCTACGTCGACATGGTCGGCCGCTGCATGAAGGACGACAGCGGCTTCGCGGTCGTGATGATCGTCGAGGGCCGCGAGGCGGGCGGCGGTGCGCTGACGACGGCCGCGGTCGGAACCGAGGCGCGCATCGTCGACTTCCACCGCCTCGACGACGGCCTGCTCGGCCTCACCTGCCTCGGCCGCGGACGCCTGCGGGTGTCGCGCGCCTGGAGGCAGGACGACGGGCTGAACCTCGCCGAGGTCACCGCGCTGCCGCCGGATGCGGCGCTCGCGGTGCCGGACGACTGCGCGCACCTGACCGAGGCGCTGCGGCGCCTCTACCCCGAGCTCGGGCCGCTCTACGAGTGGGTCGAGCCGCAGTTCGACGACGCGGCGTGGGTCGGCAACCGCCTGGCCGAGCTCGCGCCGCTCGAGGACGCGGTCAAGCAGGGACTTCTCGAGCTCGAGGACCCGCTCGAGCGGCTGCGCTACCTGTCGCCGATGATCCGGCTGGAGCCGCCGCCCGCGACCAACGCCTGAGGCGCTACTCGAGGCGCCGCCAGGCGCGCAGGCGTCCGCGCAGCGCGAACGCGAGCAGCGTCAGGACGAGCGTCCAGGCCAGCACGAGCCAGCCGGTGTAGCCGTCGTCGCGGCTGACGAGCCAGGCGAGCGGCGCGTCGCCCTCGAGGCGGGTCGTGCCGACGGTCGCGCGCATGATCCACACCCAGCCCGCGTGCAGGCCGACGGCGGCCGCGATGCTCCCGGTCCACCGGGTCGCGAGGCCGAGCAGCACGCCGACCGCGAACAGCGACAGAAAGCGGTCGATGATCAGCGACGGGGTCGCGAAGTTGCGGACCGCGGCCGCGAGGAGCACGAGGCCGCTGTCCATGCGCACCGCCTCGTGCGGGATGCGCACCGAGCCGAGGAAGTGCAGCGCGGCGAACAGCGCCGCGACCAGCACGATCGCGAGCAGCGGGCGCCGCAGGTCGTGGATCACCGCGCCCTGCATCAAGCCGCGGAAGAACGTCTCCTCGATGAATCCGACCGCGAGCCCCGACAGCAGCCCGGCGAGCAGCGCCCTGCCGACGGTGCCGAGCGCCAGATCCGCCGGCGGCACGCGCAGGCCGAGCGCGAGCATCGAGACCGTCACCGGCAGCATCGTCGCGAGGCCGGTGACGAGCCCGAGGCCGAACTGCCTGAGCCAGCGCGGGCGCGGCGCGCCGTAGCCCCAGTCGCGCCGCGTCGTGAGCCCAAGGTGACGCACGATCCAGACGAGCGCGAGCGGCAGCAGCACGAACTCCCAGAGCCTTGCGCCGATCTTGTCGAACCACCACGCTGGCACGAGCGGGTGAACGAACAGATACGCAGGATAGGCGAGCGCGGCCGCGACGATCAGCGTCGCGGCGATCGCTGCGAGGAACAGGGCGAAGGCGCGCATGCTTCGAAGTTACGCGCGGCCCGCGCCGTCGACAACCGCTACGCAGCGTGCGCCGGCGCCGCACGCAGCGGCAGCGTCGCGAACGCCTCGCACACCGCCGCCGCGCTCAGGTTCTCGAGCGGCCCCGGCGGATCGGCACGCACGATGCAGGTCGCGGCGCCGGCGGCGCCACGCGGGCGATACAGCGCCGGGTCCGCCGCGCCGAACAACACGACGAGCGGGACGCCCACCGCCGCCGCCGCGTGCGCGGGCCCGGTGTCGACGCTGACCATCCCCGCGGTGCGCTCGAGCAGTGCCATCAGCCGCGGCACCGGCAGGTCGGCCGCGACGTTGAGCACGCGCGCGGCGCGGGCGTGGCGGCGGATGTCCTCGTTGAGCGCGTGCTCGCTCGGCACCCCGAGCAGCAGGATCGCGTGCTCGGGGCAGCGCGCCGCCATCGCGTCGATGACGGCGCCCCAGCGCTCCTCGGGCCAGTACTTCGTGTTGGTCGTGCGGCGGCGGTCACCGCGGCGCATCGTGCGCTTGTTGCCCGCCTGCACGGCGAGCAGCGGCCGGTCGGCGATGCCGAGCGTTGCGAGCCAGGCGGCGGCCTCACGGCGGCCCGGATCGCCCACCTCGATCACGCAGCCCTCGACCGGGTGGCGCGCCGGCGCGGGCGGCGCCTCCACAAGCGCCTTCGGCAGCACCGCCGCGACGCGCCAGAACCACTCGAGGTAGTGCTCGCCGGGAAGCCGCGGGTGGGCTTCGACGTCGACGATCCACTCCTCGCCGATGCCGCCGCGGGTCAGCAGCCGCCGGCCGATGGCGCCGGGATCGAGGAACCACGTGGGGCCGGCGCCGCGCTCGCGAAGCGCGCGCACCAGGTGCCACTGGTCGGGGCTGATCGGATAGGGGCGCCGGCGGCTCTTGACGAGGTAGAGCCGGCCGACCCCGGGCTGGCCCTCGAGCAGCGGCCGCGTCCAGCCGCCCGAGGAGACGATGTCGATGTCGCTGCCGAAGCGCGCCGCCAGCTCGCGGATCAGCGGCGTCAGCAGCACCATGTCGCCGAATGCGCCACAGCGCATCACGAGCGGGCGGGCGGCCATCGGCGGCTCAGCGGCTGAGCGCGGCGAACGCGCGGCGCGCCGCCGCGAGCGTCGCCTCGATCTCCGCGGCGCCGTGCGCGGCCGAGACGAAGCCGGCCTCGAACGCCGACGGCGCGAGGTAGACGCCCTCGGCGAGCATCGCGTGGAAGAAGCGCTTGAAGCGCTCGACGTCGCAGCGCGTCGCCTGCACGAAGCTCGTGACCCGCGCCGCGTCGGTGAAGAAGATCCCGAACATGCCCGGTACGTGGTTGGTCGCGAGCGGCACCTTCGCCGCGCGCGCCGCGGCGGCGAGGCCTTCGACGAGCGCCGTCGTCGTGGCGGCGAGCCGCTCGTGAAAGCCGGGCGCGGCGACGAGCTTCAGCGTCTCGAGGCCCGCGGCCATCGCGACCGGGTTGCCCGACAGCGTGCCCGCCTGGTACACGGGGCCGAGCGGGGCGATGCGCTCCATGATGTCGCGCCGGCCGCCGAAGGCGCCGACCGGCATGCCGCCGCCGATGATCTTGCCGAGCGTCGTGAGGTCCGGGCGGATGCCGTACTTCGCCTGCGCGCCGCCGAGCGCGACCCGAAAGCCGGTCATGACCTCGTCGAAGATCAGCACCGCGCCGTGGCGCGTGCACTCCTCGCGCAGGCACTCGAGAAAGCCCGGCTCCGGCGGAATGCAGTTCATGTTGCCGGCCACGGGCTCGACGATGACGCAGGCGATCTCGCCGCCGCAGGCGCGAAACGCATCGCGCACCTGGCCGGCGTCGTTGTAGCTCAGGGTCAGCGTGTGCGCGGCCATCGCCGCCGGCACCCCCGGGGACGTCGGCACGCCGAGCGTCAGCAGCCCCGAGCCCGCCTTGACGAGCAGCGAGTCCGAGTGACCGTGGTAGCAGCCCTCGAACTTGATGATCTTGTCGCGGCCGGTGTAGCCGCGCGCGAGGCGGATCGCGCTCATCGTCGCCTCGGTCCCCGAGCTCACCATGCGCACGAGCTCGATCGACGGCACGAGCGCGCAGACCGTGCGCGCGACCTCGGTCTCGATCGCGGTCGGCGCGCCGAACGAGAGCCCGTCGGCGGCCGTCGTCTGCACCGCGCGGATCACCGCGGGATGCGCGTGGCCGAGGATCGCCGGCCCCCAGGAGCCGACGTAGTCGACGTAGCGCGTGCCCTCGGCCGACCACACGTGGGGCCCGTGCGCCTTCGCGAAGAAGATCGGCTCGCCGCCGACGCCCCGGAACGCGCGCACCGGCGAGTTCACGCCGCCCGGGATGTACCGGCAGGCTTCCTGATAAAGTTCGTGTGAGCTGGCCACGGGGACCTCCTGGCGGGAGTGTACGGCGCGGCGCGTGGGGACGGTACCGGTCGGATGAAGCGATGAACAAAGAGATGAATGAGGGGCTGAAGACGTGGATCTGCGTGATCTGCGGCCACGTCTACGACGAGGCCGAGGGCGATCCGCAGCGCGGGATTCCGCCGGGTACGCGCTGGAGCGACGTGCCGGCCGACTGGAGCTGCCCCGACTGCGGGGCGAGCAAAGACGACTTCGAGATGGTCGAGCTCTAGCCCGCGCGCACGCGCGGCAGCGCCTGCTGCTGCGCCGACTCGACCCACACGACCGCGGTCTCGACGCGGCCGTCGGCGTGCAGCTCGAGCCAGCGATAGCCGGGCGGGCGCTGGTCGATCACGAAGGTGTCCGAGCCGGGCTTGAACTGCGCGCAGGTCGAGGGCGTCGACAGCAGCCGCACGCCGCGCCGCTCGCCGTCGAAGGCCTGGTGCACGTGCCCCCACAGCAGCGCGCGCACGTGCGCGTGGCGGTCGAGTACCTCGAACAGCGCCGCGCCGTTGTCGAGCCCGACGGTGTCGAGCCAGCGGCTGCCCGCCGGCGTCGGGTGGTGGTGCAGCGTCACGAGCGCGTGCTTGTCGGCGTTCGCGGCCAGCGTGTCGTCGAGGCGCGCGAGCTCGCCCGCGCTCAGGCGGCCGGCCGCCATGCCGTGCTGGTAGGAGTCGAGCATCACGAGCAGCCACTCGCCGTGGCGCGCGCTGCCGCACAGCTGGAACGGGCGCGCCGCGAGCGCCTCGCGCATCGGCGCGGGCTCATCGTGATTGCCGGGCAGGCAGTACACCGGGACCTTGGACTCGCCGAACAGGCGGCGCACGTGCGCGTAGCCGGTGGGGTCGTCCTGCACCAGATCGCCGGTGAGCAGCAGCGCATCCCACGCCGCCTCGCGCGCCTGCGCCGTGGCGAGCGCAGCCTCCAGCGCCGGCAGCGTCGCGATGCCGCGCAGACGACCGTCCGCCGCGCCATAGAGGTGCAGGTCGGTGAACTGGACGACGCGGATCGGCGGGCTCACAGGCATTCCGTGACGTAAGTCCGTTCGGCGCAGGGCGCGGATGAAAGCCAGCATAACAAGGGGCCTCTCGGCCCAAGGGTGAACCCCGTCAAGCCGTGTCAGCTCCCCGGATGATGCGGCGCACAGATACCGATTCGACGCCGCGGCCGCGCGGCGGTTCCGCCACAAAACTGTCCGCGGGCCGCGACACGGGCCGGCAGCGCGCCCGGCCCCGTGCGCGGCCGCGCGCTTCTTAATAGCGGTAGTGCTCGGCCTTGTACGGACCCTCGACGGGAACGCCGATGTAGGCCGCCTGCTCGGCGGTGAGCCGCGTCAGGTCCGCGCCGATCTTCTTCAGGTGCAGGCGCGCGACGTGCTCGTCGAGCTGCTTCGGCAGCGTGTAGACCTTCTTCGCATAGCGCGCGTTGTGCACCCAGAGCTCGATCTGCGCGAGCGTCTGGTTCGAGAACGAGTTCGACATCACGAACGACGGGTGCCCGGTGCCGCAGCCGAGGTTCACGAGCCGGCCCTTGGCGAGCACGATGATGCGCTTGCCGTCCGGGAACACGACGTGGTCGACCTGCGGCTTGATCTCCTCCCAGCGGCACTTGCCGAGGCTCGCGATGTCGATCTCCGAGTCGAAGTGGCCGATGTTGCAGACGATCGCGTTGTGCTTCATGCGCTGCATGTGGTCGAAGGCGATGACCCGCAGGTTGCCGGTCGCGGTGACGAAGATGTCGGCCTTGTCGGCCGCGTAGTCCATCGTCACGACCCGATAGCCGTCCATCGCCGCCTGCAGCGCGCAGATCGGGTCGATCTCGGTGACCCAGACCTGCGCCGACAGCGCCTTCAGCGCCTCGGCGCTGCCCTTGCCGACGTCGCCGTAGCCGGCGACCACGGCGATCTTGCCGGCGATCATGACGTCGGTGGCGCGCTTGATCGCGTCGACCAGCGACTCGCGGCAGCCGTAGAGGTTGTCGAACTTCGACTTCGTGACCGAGTCGTTGACGTTGATCGCCGGGAACAGCAGCCGCCCTTCCTTCTGCATCTGGTAGAGGCGGTGCACGCCGGTGGTCGTCTCCTCGGTGACGCCGCGGATCTGCTTGGCGATCGCGGCGTAGTAGCCGGGCTTCGCCTTCAGGCGCTTCGCGATCGCGGCGTAGAGCGCCTCCTCCTCCTCGTTGGTGGGCCTGGCGATCACCGAGGCGTCCGATTCCGCCTTGAGGCCCAGGTGCACCATTAAGGTCGCGTCGCCGCCGTCGTCGAGGATCATGTTCGGCGTGCCGCCGTCGGCCCAATCGAAGATCCGGTGCGTGAACTCCCAGTACTCGGCGAGCGACTCGCCCTTGTAGGCGAACACCGGCGTCCCGGCCTCGACGATCGCGGCGGCCGCATGATCCTGGGTCGAGAAGATGTTGCACGAGGCCCAGCGCACGTCGGCGCCGAGCGCCTTCAGGGTCTCGATCAGGACCGCGGTCTGGATCGTCATGTGCAGGGAACCGGCGACGCGCGCGCCGGCGAGCGGCTGGCGCGCGGCGTACTCCTCGCGCACCGCCATGAGCCCGGGCATCTCGGTCTCGGCGATCGCGATTTCCTTGCGGCCCCACTCGGCGAGCTTGAGGTCGGCGACGTGGAAGTCGTTCTTCAGCTTGATTGCAGCGCTCATTCGTTCTCTCCTCAGAGAAGGAATGGGCGCCGTTGTCGGTCGGCCGCCCGTCGAGCCTGACGAGGCGCCGGGCGTTCCGCCGGCGCTCGCTGCAGCGCCCCTCGACGGGCGTAGGGAAGGGTTGCCTACCGCTTCGCGTCCGCCTTCAGCTCGCGCGCCTTGTCGGTGCGCTCCCAGCTGAACTCGTGCTCGGTGCGGCCGAAGTGGCCGTAGGCGGCGGTCGCCTCGTAGACCGGGCGCGCGAGGTCGAGCATCTGGCGCAGCCCGTACGGGGTCAGATCGAAGTGCCGCAGGACGAGCTTGGTGAGCTTGTCGCGGGAGAGCTTGCCGGTGTCGAAGGTCTCGACCATCACCGAGGTGGGCTCGGCGACGCCGATCGCGTAGGACACCTGCACCTCGCAGCGTTCGGCGAGGCCGGCGGCGACGATGTTCTTCGCGACATAACGCGCCGCGTACGCCGCCGAGCGGTCGACTTTGGACGGGTCCTTGCCGGAGAACGCGCCGCCGCCGTGGCGCGCGAAGCCGCCGTAGGTGTCGACGATGATCTTGCGCCCGGTGAGACCGCAGTCGCCGACCGGGCCGCCGATGACGAACTTGCCGGTCGGGTTGATGTGGAACTTCGTGTGCTTGCCGATCCAGCGCTTCGGCAGCACCGGCAGGATGATCTCCTCCATCACCGCCTCGCGCAGCTTGCGCTGGCCGACGTCGGGCGCGTGCTGCGTCGAGAGCACGACCGCCTCGATGCCGACCGGGCGGTTGTGCTCGTAGCGGAAGGTGATCTGGCTCTTGGCGTCGGGACGCAGCCACGGCAGCTTGCGCCCGCGGCGCACCTCGGCCTGGCGCTTGACGAGCCGGTGCGCGTAGGTGATCGGCGCCGGCATCAGCACGTCGGTCTCGTTGGTCGCGTAACCGAACATCAGGCCCTGGTCGCCCGCGCCCTGCTTGCGCGGGTTCTTGCGGTCGACGCCCTGGGCGATGTCGGGCGACTGCTTGCCGATGATGTTGATGACCGCGCAGCTCGCGCCGTCGAAGCCCATGTCGGAGTCGTCGTAACCGATCCTGAGCACCGTCTTGCGCACCAGCGCCTCGAGGTCGATCCACGCGCTCGTCGTGATCTCGCCGGCGACGATGACGCAGCCGGTCTTGACGAGCGTCTCGCAGGCGACACGGGCGCGCTTGTCCTCGGCGATGATCGCATCGAGCACGGCGTCCGAGATCTGGTCGGCGACCTTGTCCGGGTGGCCTTCGGACACCGATTCGGAGGTGAAGAGGTAGCTGCTGCTGCTGGACGCCATTCGGAACACGAGCGCCGCGCGGCGCCTCCTGCACTGTAACCATTCAAGTATACCAAGAGCTCCCTGGGGCGTTGCCCCTGCCCGGTCGGTGTTGGACAATGTCGGGCTTCCCTGACCTCTCATGGAATCGCCGATGCCAGACCGCCGGCAGCTCGCCAACGCCCTTCGCGCCCTCAGCATGGACGCCGTCCAGCAGGCGAACTCCGGCCACCCCGGCATGCCGATGGGCATGGCTGACATCGCCGAGGTGCTGTGGAACGACTTCCTGAAACACAATCCGGGTAATCCGGCGTGGTTCGATCGCGACCGCTTCGTGCTCTCCAACGGCCACGGCTCGATGCTGCTGTACTCGCTGCTGCACCTGACGGGCTACCCGCTCGCGCTCGGCGAGCTCAAGCGCTTTCGCCAGCTCGGCTCGCACACCCCCGGTCACCCGGAGCGCGATCCGAAGCTCGGCATCGAGACCACGACCGGCCCGCTCGGCCAGGGGCTCGCGAACGCGGTCGGCATGGCGCTCGCCGAACGGATGCTGGGCGCGACGTTCAACCGGCCGGGCTTCACGCTGGTCGACCACCACACCTACGTGTTCCTCGGCGACGGCTGCCTGATGGAGGGCATCTCGCACGAGGCCAGCTCGCTCGCCGGGACGCTCGGCCTCGGCAAGCTGATCTGCTTCTACGACGACAACGGCATCTCGATCGACGGCCACGTGCAGGGCTGGTTCACCGACGACACGCCCAAGCGCTTCGAGGCCTACGGCTGGCAGGTGATCCGCGCCGTCGACGGCCACGATTCCGAGGCGATCCTGCGGGCGGTCCGCAGGGCGCGGCGCGAGACCACGAAGCCGACGCTGATCTGCTGCAAGACGATCATCGGCTACGGCGCGCCCAACAAGCAGGGCACCGAGGCGACGCACGGCGCGGCGCTCGGCGCCGACGAGGTCGCCGCGGCGCGCGCGACGCTCGGCTGGCCTTACCCGCCGTTTGAGGTCCCGGACGAGATCCGCAAGGGCTGGGACGCGCGCGCGCGCGGCAAGCGTGCCGAGGCGAAGTGGCAGAAGCTCTTCAACGAGTACCGGACGGCGTACCCGGCGCTCGCCGCCGAGTTCGAGCGGCGCGTGCGCGGCGACCTGCCGGCCGACTGGGCCGAGTTCGCGCACACCACGCTCGTGTCCGTACAGGCGCAGGGCGGCGCGGTCGCGACCCGGCAGTCCTCGCAGGTGGCGCTGAACGCGTTCGCGCCGAAGCTGCCGGAACTCGTTGGCGGCTCGGCCGACCTGACGGGCTCGAACAACACCTGGCTGAAGTCTTCCAGGGGAATCACGCGCAGCGACGCGAGCGGCAACTACCTCTGGTACGGCGTGCGCGAGTTCGGCATGTCGGCGATGATCAACGGGATCGCGCTGCACGGCGGTCTGACGCCCTACGGCGGCACGTTCCTCGTGTTCTCGGACTACGCGCGCAACGCCGTGCGGATGGCGGCGCTGATGCAGGTGCCGTCGATCTTCGTCTGGTCGCACGACTCGATCGGCCTCGGCGAGGACGGGCCGACGCACCAGCCGATCGAGCACCTGGCATCGCTGCGGCTGATCCCGAACCTGACGCTGTGGCGCCCGTGCGATGACGTCGAGGCGCACGTGGCGTGGATCGACGCCCTCGAGCGGCGCGACGGCCCGACGGGGCTGGTGCTGACGCGCCAGGCGGTGCCGCACCAGGCGCGCAGCGCCGAGCAGCTCGCCGCCGTGCGCCGCGGCGGCTACGTGCTCGTCGAGTGCGACGGCGCGCCGGAACTCGTGCTGCTGGCGACGGGCTCCGAGGTCCAGCTCGCGGTCGAGGCGGCGCGCGCGCTCACCGGGCGCGGCCGGCGCGTCCGGGTCGTGTCGCTGCCGTCGACCGAGCGCTTCGACGCGCAGCCCGCCGACTACCGTGCGAGCGTGCTGCCGCACGGCGTGCCGCGCGTCGCGGTCGAGGCCGGGGTGCGCGACTACTGGTGCCGCTACACGGCG
>Ga0335069_10010076_pt1 | contig 13416 bp, 7 predicted proteins | sample Lox_Sample_11_FD_206714 | JGI IMG/M metagenome (GOLD analysis project Ga0335069, IMG submission 206714) | Soil microbial communities from Loxahatchee National Wildlife Refuge, Florida, United States - Lox_Sample_1.1 | ecosystem: Environmental > Terrestrial > Soil > Wetlands | place: USA: Florida... | reverse complement strand
TCTGGCCGTCGCACATCAGCTTCATGAACGTGAAGGCTGTCGCACCGCTCGACTCCACGGTAAACGCACCGGCAAGAGACTTGCGCGCCACCTCCACTATTCCGGAAGTGTCGCGCCGTTCCGCAACGACAACGACGCCGGCAATCGATGCGGATCCGGTGGACAACAGGCGAAGCCAGCGGTCGGTCCTGACGCCATCCCAGTCGGTTCGGTCGAGACCGAGCCACTCGACCCAGGGAAAGTCGCGGAGATGGCCAGATCGACATACGGCGACGAAACGGACCTGTATGGAGCGCCGCTTCTTGTGCGCCTTGCCCTTCTCCGCTCCGCTTCCAATGGGCCCTTCGCACTCTGGTGGAGATCGATGGTGATACTTGCCCTCGAACATTCGACCGCAGCGAGGGCATGAGTGCCACAGTGGAAAGCGGAGAAAGGGTAGCTTCAGTCCGAGGTTGACCGCGTCCCCCGACCCTCCTCGCTCGATCTGCCTGAAGTCCGGAGGCTGCACGAAGAAGTCGACCCCGAGGCGCCTGGCAAGCCTCGGCTCATCGTCCACTCTGAACTCGCGATGGTTCGGGTTCCTCTCGTCGAAAGGCCACGCGTCCAGTCCGGCATGGATCAACGACACCGGACCGGGGAAGTCCACCAGCGCGCCCACACCGAACGGAGACACGGCCTGCGACCGTCTGACCGGGCGGCTCATGGGGTTGCCTCAGGAATGTTGTTGTACTGGGCAGTAAGATCCGCCTCGCAGCTCGCGTCGACATTGCGGAGCGACGACATAGTTGCCCAGCTGCGACCGTCCCACTGCGCAAGCTCGGTTCGCCCGGCTGGGTGCATCAGCGGCGGATGCTCTGGCGTCTTCGAGAAATCACCGTACTCGGCCGGTTTCCAGGCATTCCATTGATCGAGCCTGAGCTTGAGCTTGGCCATCACGGACGCTTCCTCGCCGGGCGCGACGGCACGCACCCGATCACGGATCACTTCCTCGATCTTCAGACGCAGGTCGCTGCCGGCGATCAGCGGGAAGGGGTCGGGCGTATCCGCCTCCTCGCCCCTGCGCCCGAGTTGTCGCACCAGCGCCACGACCAGCCCGTGGAGAGCACGGTCGACCGCCGGCGGGCTGAACGGGGTGACGCTGGTCGGTTCGACTTGCGCGTAAAGGCGCTGGTGATACGAGCGGAACCTCTCGTAGTGGCTGCGGTCCCTTGGCTTCGTCTGACCGTAGATCACCACCACCAACCCAGGCTTGTCCAAGTCCCGGCCGACGCGGCTCGAGACCTGGATGTACTGGGACGTGGTCTTCGGTTGTCCGACGATCGCCATTAGCGAAAGCCGCGGGACGTCCACACCCACCTCGATGATGTTGGACGCTAGGCAAGCGTCGATGGGAGCCGGGCTGGGTACGGGAGTGCCGGTTCCCTCGCGCACCGTCACAGGGACCTCAAGTCGCTCCAGCAGACGCGGGATGTGATCTCCGCGGATCCGGCTGGTCAGCTCCTCGACGTGGAAGAGCTGACGGATCTTGGCGTAGTCGATGCCGTGGCGGTTCAGGATGACTTTCAAGTATTCGCGCGTGTCGGCAGTGAACAGCGTTGCGGCGCCGCCCAGCTCTCTCAAGGAGTTGAAGAACACGAGCAACGTCCACCATGGGTCCAGTCCGCCTGCATCCCCCTCGAGCAAGGAAGCATGCTGCATCAAGGTGGCGAACACCCGGGCTTCGGAAGTCTGTAGCGACGTATGCGCGGGTGCCAGCACGCCGGCATAGAGCCTTCCCGGCCTAGGCTTTCCGTGATCGTCGAGCGCCTCTCGGGCAAAAAAGGAATCGGCAGCGTCGAGGCCCGATGGCGGGAACAGCGTGACCCCTGAACGCGCGTAGAGCCCGGCGACCTGCTCTCGTGCACGACTGATGGTCGCCGTCGATGCAACGATCTTCGGCAGGACCATCCCTCCCAGCGGATCGACACACAGCGCCTCGATGACAGTTTCGTAGGCCCCCACCATCGAGCCGAGCGGCCCGGAAATCAGGTGGAGTTCGTCTTGGATGACAAGCGTGGGAGGCACGCCGCGATGGCGACCCGAATCATCCAGTCCGAAGATGCCGCGCGCCGCCGGCGTCCACGCAAGCATCGCGAACTTGTCTACCGTTCCGATCAGGAGGTTGGGGGGAGCATCGAGCAGATCCTCGTCGATGACCACTATCGGGAGTGGAGGTGTGCCCGGGCCGGGCAGGCCGCCGAACTCGCACCCTGGATCTCCGCATCTGAATACGACAGTGTCTCCGGACGGCCGTCTCTCCCTTGCATAGCCGTAGACCTGTGCGCCCGAGGAGTGGCGGCCCCGTGCTCCGTTCCGCCGGGCTGCAGATGCGGCCGCCTCGTGCGGTCCGAACTTCGCCGCGCACCAAGGACACCGGAGGAGAACGTACGGGTTCTCGGCATCGGGATCCCGCTGAAGCGCCTTCAGCTTCTCGACCGCATCGTCCCGCTTGTTCGGCGTGGCGGCGCTGCCTACCCACAGGCCGATGCGAAACGGACGACTCCCCAACCCGCCGACATCCCGGCGACGCAGCTGCTCCATGGCGCAGAACAGGGTCGCCGCGCGCTGAAACTGCTGGGCCGTGAGCAGCCTCAGCGTGTACCGCATGAGGACATCGACGCCGCCGCTGGCAGTCCCCGACAGCGCGTTGAAGAACACGGTGAACGCGGTCAGTCCGAGGTAGGCCTCGGTTTTCCCGCCACCCGTCGGGAACCAGATGAGATCGACCACCTTCCTGTCTGGATGGCTCGAATCGCAGATACCCCGCAACGACATCAGGAGGAAGGCAATCTGGAATGGTCTCCAGAAGCCCTGCTTCTCATTGGGAACCGCGGGATCCACGGCAGCGATCGGGCGGGACCACGTCAGTCGGTTGTTTGCGTCGCGATCTGGCACCCGCAGGTCCTGCCGTGACCGGAGTTGCGCAACCAGCATGGCGTGGTTTGAAAGCCTGAACGCCTTGCGCGCCGTATCTCCGTATGCGCCGGCCTGCCGCAGGATGGACAGTCCGTCGGCAATCCGAGCGGCGCACTCTCGACACTTCTTGATCAGCTCGGTGGCCGTTGGTCGGTACGCCTCGGCAATGGTGACGACCTTCGAGTCGAGAGCACCAATCCAGTTCTCATACTCCCGCAGCAGGCGATCGACTTCGCCCAACCCGTCATCACTAGACTGGAGACCCGCCAGCAGTCGCATGCTGACTCGTAGGGGCTCTGATCGGCCTCCGGGACCCCTGATCTGCAGATCGGCGCTTGTCGCGGGTGTCTCGAATACCGGCAGGACATCCGACCACACCGTTGCGACCCGCTGCGGTCGGCCGCTAACCCAGTCAGCACCGCATCCATGACCGATGGCAAAGGTCCGGTTCTCGCGGTACAGAACTCGATTGACGTTCTCGTCCGCAAGTGGATCTTCGTCTTGGAAGTCTGCGATCAGGCTCTCTGGATACGCATCGATCCACTGTTTTCCGCTCGCCCCGCTGACCCGGATTCCGGCCTGGAACAGACACTGAGAATCAAGTTCCGTTTCCTTGGCCTCCTTCTTGTTCGCCACTGAGACAGTCAGGAGCCGATGCGCGCGGCTTGGTGCCGAACGCCAGCTTCGCGAAACGACGACGAGCTCCAGTCCAAGGGCTGCAGGTCCGATCGGCTTACGCAAGGGCGCGACGGCGTTGAGCAGCTCCGTGATGGTGATGGGAACCGCAGGCACCTTGCCCTGGTCATCAAGCACCTGCTTTCGCAGCCACACCTTGCGCGGCGTCGGCTGTTTTCCGAGCGCCCCTCCGACATGAATCGTCAGTGGAACGTACGTGCCACAGGAATGTTCGATCGTTCGCTCCGCGCCTATGCGGCCGACGTTGACCAGTTCGATGACGATCCGGTCCGTCTCTGCAGAAAGATCAGCCAGGAAGCTCAGTCCGATGGCAGACGGACGAAAGGCGTTGGCCAGCGTGACGTCCTCTTCCTCCGCGTCGTCGGCGGGTGCACCGTACGACGCTGCCCTCTCCCGAGCGGCCAGTTCTTCATCGGACTGCTGTCCTGGAGGCGCGAGATCGGGCGAATTGACCGGTACGGCCTCCTCCTTCTCGGTCGCGTTGACCACAGCCTCTTCGGTGGCTCCGACCGGAAAGAGAATGCCTGCGCCGAATCGCTTTGTCGGCGGGTCCTGCCAGACGATCTCTTGTCCGTCAGACTGCATCCGCGGGACCCGGTACTCCTCCCACGTCATGGTCTGCTTGTCGGCAAGCGACACCGGCTTGCCTGCTGGATCCGGGCCCACAATCTCTGCTCGCAATCGAGCAAGCATCTGCTCCCTGTTGGCCAGGTTCTTGTCGAGGGGCGACATCAGGCAGACCTCCCAAGTGCTGCCTTCAGCCCGGCAGTCAGCATCGCGTCATAGCTTGAACGAAGGCGTTCGTTGATGAGGACGTGGAGCCGGACACGCGCCCGGGACATGCCCACGTAGAGCAGGGCCTTCGACTGCTCGTCCTCGATGCCTTCTATGTCCGTCAGGATGACGGCTGGAGCCTCCATTCCCTTGAACGCATGGACGCTCGAGTACCGGACCGAAGCTCGGCTTTCTGCCTCTGCGCGGTATGACGCGAAGTGCCAGCCAGCCTGTTCGCGTGGCAGCCTGGCGACGCAGGACGACGTGTCGCCGCGCATGGATAGCACCACAATCTCCCCCTGGGCAAAGGACTTGAGGAGCTTGGCAATGGTCGCCACAAGCAGTTCTCCTTGATGAGAGGCGCTGCGGTAGAAGACCGGTTCAACGTCCGCCGAATCGGACGTGTTGAGAACCCTGCTGTAGCCAGGCGACAGTCCGCTGGTGATGGTGACGGCCTCCGCGATCCTGGTTGCGTTCCTGCAGTTGATGCGCAGCCGGTACGTTGAAACGCTGTCTGCGGTGCGCCCCCGCAGTCTTTCGAGTCCGAGCGTCGCACCCTTGTCGGCGTAGATCGCCTGTCTTTCAAAGTCTCCGAACATCGCCCAGCGACCGCTTCCGAGACCGCCGCTCAACAGCAGTTCCATGACGTCGAGATAGGCGTCCGACAGAAGATCCTGTGCCTCGTCGACAAGCAGCAGATCGAAGGTCGGCGCGTCGCGACCGTCCGCCAGCAACGCATCCACTGCGCGCGTGGGCAGCTCCACTTCCCAGAAGTCGCTGCCCGGCGTTGCCGGAACGTCGATCTTCGCAACGCTGCGCATGAGCCCCGAAAGGCTGCCAACGTGCAAAGGCAGCGACCGCGCCTTGGCCTCCTCCGCGACCAGTCCGGTCTCGCGCTTGAGCCATGCCGCGAGAAGGCTGTTGAAGCACAGGAGCGCCACGCTGCGCCCGTCGCACACAGCTCTTCGGGCTGCCTCGATCGCCAGAAACGTCTTGCCCGTGCCGGCAGGCCCCTTGAAAACGACCCTGCGGTTGTCCTCGAGGTGATCGAGCGCCTGGAACTGCTCTTCCGTGAACCTCCTTACCGCAGCTTCGGCAAGCTCCACACCGTTTCGACCGGAGGCCACGTATTCAAAGTCCGGACGCAACAGCCTGAGGATGGAGTCCTGCTGGCGGACAGTCGGCCGGCTGTGGCTGCCGTACCACCCCGGCACCGGCTTCCGTGAGCGGCACTGTGAGTGCGCCGCATCCAGCACGCGTGTCACAGTGACGGAGATGGGCTGCCGCAGGAAGTCGCTCCGCCCGATGATCTGCCACGGCTCCCACTCGAGCGACTTCTCGGTGAAGTCCACTTCGGTGAAGAGAACTGCCGAGTGGAACAACAGCAATCCAAGCGATGGGTCCTTCTGCGCGAGGTACTGTCGGATCGAGTGTCCGGCCTGGCTGGCCTGACGAAACGGGCCCACGGTGGACGTCCTGGGTGGGTCATAGGAGTACTTCCAGATTCCCCCCTCGCGAACGACGCCGCATCCCTTGACCTCGAGGCAGAGCACGCCTTGGCCGGGAACCACGATCACCATGTCCGCCTCGCCTTCGGCCCGCGCGACGTGTCGGCGTATGTCGAAGGAATGGAGAACCAGCCAGTCCCCTGTCTTGGGATCGTCACGCAGCTTGGAGAACAACTGCCTTTCGCCCTTGGGTGCATCAGCTGCGACCAGAGGGGGGATCATTCTTGCCACTAGGTCACCTTCACCTTCTCCAGGTGGAATAGCCTCGAAACCGGCACCTTCCTAGTCTTAGTGTCGACGGCTGCCACACGCAGAAGACCCATCCGACCGGCTGCCACTCCCGGCAGTTCGATCGACTCCACCGCGTCGATGCGCCGGCGCTCGGAAATCAGGGCCCGAACGCGCGCGAGCAGCGCGCCTCGGATCGCGACACCAGCCTTGTGGTGGTAGGCCTTGAGGCGCTCCATCTCGTCCCACCGCATGTCGGCATACGCCCCCGGCGCTTCGTTGCTTGGAGGACTTTCCAGCTGCCAGATGGTCGCGATCAGACTGTGAAACGTCTGCCGGTCATGGGGTGCCATGACCGCGTTACCGGCCCATGCCCACAGATACTGGGGAGATCGGAGCCGGACGCCAAGGCTTCGGACCTTCGCTGCCACGACGCCTTCCCCGTGACGCTTGATGACTGCGTGGAGCCGATCCTTCCATTGCAGGGCCCTGGCGCGCAGGCCGTCTTCCCCGGCCTGCTGGATGAGCGAGTCAGCCACGTCATCGAGATAGTCACCGCTCCCGGACAGCCTGAGCATGACCAGATCGCCTTCCTCAAGGTCCCTGATCGATGTGCGAGGCAGCTTGTCCTCAGTGATGTCAAGGTTGGCCCCCGTCTCGAACACTGCAGAGACTTCCACGATCCGTCCGTCTGATGGCAGGAATGTGCCGCTTCCGTCGGCGAACAGGACGAACGTGGCGTCTACCGTGACATCCCTGTCCGAAACGGGAGCGATATCGGCGTGCTGGGCATGAATCGACGACCAGAATGATTCATGGGCCCATTGGTCGAGGTGTGTGTCCGCGCCGGACTCGACTGCGTGCAGGGACCGCCGCGGCCCCCGACTGATCGACGGGATGAGAGAGTTCTTCGGCAGCGTTGCGGGCGCCGGCAGAGAGACGCGCTCTGCCCGATAGGCGACCACGACGACATCTGAAGTCCGTCCGCCATAGACCAAGTCGAACAGGAGTCCCCTTGGCGCGAACCATGGGTTTCCAGGGACGATCAGCTGCCCATAGAGAGATCCCCTGGTCTGTCGCCTCAAGCGGACGAGTTCGACTTTGCTCGACCCGAAGTCGACTTCGGCCTCGATCGAAGTCGGCCAGCCAGGAGTCGGGGACCCGCAGACGTTGGCAAGTATCGCAACCGGAACACCCCTGGCAGTTGAAGCGTCGAGCAGGCCAAGCAGGCGGTCTCGCTTCGGATTGGATCTTCCTGATGCGAGCTCCTGAACCAGACAGGCAAGATCGTTCACCGGAGCGCGCATCCCGGGGATGCTGACGGAGGCTTGCTTCAGCCTTCTCAAGAGGTCGTCCAAGGCGAGACGGGCATCGCCAAACGGCAGCGCCGTGAGCATGAGCGACGACTTGACGAGCCACGCGTCTCGCGCGGCAGCGCGTTGCGTCGGGTCGTCCCGATCGGCTTGAGCAAAGATCGACGAGCACGCGCTCGAAACAGCGCCCATGGCCGGGGAGTCAATGACGATCCCGGCCATCTGGCAATGACTCGCGTTGGCGTGGTAACGAGCCACGAGATCGAACGTCGATAAATCGCATCGCGAGTTGCTCACGCCCCGCTCGCCTAATCCTGCTCCAGAATCTCTATCGGCTCGAGTCATGCGCCTGACCCAGACTGCTCTGGCAGCCCAAAGACGAATGACTCGAGGCTTTCCGGCGGCGCCTCGACTCCGCGGGCGGGTGGATGGACGTGGGCATCAACTGCATAACCCAGGAACATCTGGAACAGCTGCCCCATCTCTTCGTCGTACTCCGCTTGGTCAAGAAGGACAACGACGCTTCGCGCAACGGTGTCGCTCAAGCGGAGGGTCGCCGCTGCGCCGTCCAGAATGGTGACCAATGCCGACTCGTCGAGGGTCCCATCGGTCCGCGCCGGAGCGACCCTCGTCTTACCATGGGAACGCCCCCCCGAGTCGGCGATGGCAAGAACATCGGTGCAGGATGCCTCGACCTTTCCACCGACGCGAATTGCCAAGCCTTCGAGATCGTTCAGGAACGAACTGCGCTCGGTGATGACGCTGCATTCGATGCCGGGCGAGCGAATCCAGCCTTGAGCACCATCCTTCACTGCCGCCCTGATTACACGCTCTGCACAAGCCAGTCGCTCGTCTGCAACGGCGCTGACCGAGCCGAGGGCAATTCCGTACGACAACGCAGCGGACTTGGGGAAGAGGCGGGTACCCTGCCGACCATTCTTGTTCTGCGCCTCCACGACGACTTCCATGAATTCGCCGCCTTCAATCCGACGCACTCCAGCAACCGTACCCGAGCGACGTGCGGTCTTGCCTGACACAACCTCACGCCAGAAGACCTTGGTCCCCGGCGGGAGGTTGCGCAACCCTTCCCAATCAAGCGAGTCGTCGTGAAGCAGCGCGGAGGCCAACGCGGAACCGATCGCCGCGAACGCGGCGCCGAGCCGCCTGCTCGGCATCCTGACGACCGCGACTCGCCGCCCCCGCAGGAGAGCCTGGGCTCGCATCCACTGCCCGAGCCAGATTAGCCACTCAATCCAGGGCGGGATGAACTTCGGGACGCCGCCGACCAGCAAGTCCAGATCATCGCGCTTCAGCGCAACCAGGACTTCATCCACATCAATGGACACGCGGCGCGCCTCCCCAGGGTGCTTCTTGTGAAAATAGGATACCAGTGCTCACGTGTCGCATACCGACCTCGTGAGCGGTGAGCGCCACGAACGTGACGCGGTCGGCATGGCGACCATAAGGGGAGATTGATTGGACGAGCAACTGCGGGCGTTTCGCGACGGTGTGATCGCGCGCGCCATGGCGGAATTTGGAGGACGCGACGCCGAGGCCGGTTTCGGTTCTGTGGCCGGAGAAATGCTGGAGGAGGCGGAGGAACTTGTCGACTTCGTCCCCTGCCCCTACCGCGGCGCCGGATCAAGGCGCCGGAACCTCGCGATCGACGGGTATGCGTTCGATGAAGCAGACGGGTCCTTGCGACTGGTCATTGCCGAGTTTGACGGCGAGCAAGAACCGGCGACCCTTACTCAGACGACCGCCAAGACGATCTTCGCGAAGCTGGTGGCGTTTGTGGACGAAGCGTTTGCCGGAAACGACGACCATCTACCGGCCGATGATGACCCCGCCGCAGATTTCTCCGGACTCCTGCTGGTTCATCAATCAAGCATCTCGAGGCTGCGGTTCTACCTGGTCACTGATGGCGTGTTGAGCGATCGTATCAGGGACTGGCCGGAACAAAGCGTCGGCGGCATTCCTGCCGAGTTCCACATCTGGGACATTGCCCGGTTTCATGATGCGCTCTCGTCCCGCTCAGGGCGCGAGGCATTGACAGTCGACTTTCGCAGCCTCGTCGACGGAGGCGTTCCCTGTCTCAAGGCCAGCCTGAACCAGTCCGAGTACAGCGGCTATCTCTGCGTTCTTCCAGGCGACGCTTTGGCGCGCATGTACGAGGAGTACGGAAGCCGGCTTCTCGAAGGCAACGTCAGGAGCTTCTTGGGCAAAGCGGTTAAGGTAAACAAGGCAATTCGCGAGACGATCCTGCGGAGCCCCGAGATGTTCTTCGCCTTTAACAACGGGATCGCAGCCACAGCCACTTCGGTCGAAGCACACGACACACCTGAAGGTCCGAGACTTCTGGCTGCAACGGATCTGCAGATCGTGAATGGGGGGCAGACGACAGCATCCCTTGCCTTGGCACGCCGTAAGGATGGTGCAGACCTCAACGGAATCTTTGTGCAGATGAAGCTTTCGGTGGTCGATGCAGACAAGTCATCGGACCTGATCCCCAAGATCTCGGAGTACGCTAACCGGCAAACGAAGGTGTCCGATTCCGACCTGTTCTCCAACCATGCCTTCCACCGGAAGATGGAGGAGTTGTCGCGGCGAGTCAAGGCGCCGCCGAAGCCCGGCTCCCAAAGGCCGACGATCTGGTTCTACGAGCGTGCTAAGGGTCAGTACCGCATCGAGACATCGAAGATGAGTCCGGCGGAGAAACTCCGATTTGAAGCCGACAACCCGAGGCGTCAGGTCATCACGAAGACGGATCTCGCCAAGATCGAGAACTCGTGGCGCCTGTTGCCACACGAAGTCAGCAAAGGCGCCCAGAAGAACTTCGACGTCTACAGCAAGTTCGTCATCGACGAGTGGCAGCACAGGCCACTGCAGTTCAATGACGAGTTCTTCAAGTCGGTGGTGGCGCATGCGATAGTCTTCCGCGAACTGGAACAGCTGATCCCCACGCAGACAGACTGGTACGACGGTGGCTACCGCGCAAACATTGTCACGTTCACGATTGCAAAGCTGGCCCAGGTCATCGCCGACCAAGGTGACGGGAATGTGCTGAACATTCAGTCCATCTGGCGTACGCAGACGATGTCTCCGGCGCTGTCCGCTCAGCTGAAAGCCATCGCGCGGGTGATGTACGCAGTGATCACGTCGCCCGAGCAGGGGGTGGAGAACGTCACTGAGTGGTGCAAGAAGGAGCTGGCATGGCAACGTGCGCAGCAGCAGCAGGTCTCTCTCATGCCGGAACTTGCCGCTGAGCTTGTATCGCAGGCCGAGCAAAGGAAGCGCGAGGCGGACGCAGTGGACACAGCTCGCATTGACGCAGGTATCGCTGCGATCACGGAGGTGGTGAACTACAAGCCGTCCAACTGGCGAAGGATTCGTGAATGGGGTAACAGCCGGCGGCAGCTCACGGCCAAGGAGGATCAGCTCTTGCTGCTGGCCGCCACGGCCGGGAAGGTTCCAAGCGAGAAGCAGGCAGCCGCGATCCTCCAGATTCGCAGGCGCTTGGAGGCAGAAGGCTTTGAGTTCACTTGACTAGGACTCCGCGCGCCGTGTCGGCGACGAGCAGGGGGCTTCTCGCTCGCCGTCGGCATACGCGGGCCATCTTGTTTCCGCCGATTGAAGGCTGAACCAGATGGGGGGACGATCCACCGTAGCCTCCTTCCCACGCAATCTCGCTAGCGCCTCGTTCGGCATCGCAAGCAAGCGATCTACAAGGCATCCCTTGACCACGAATGCGCGTGCCTCCTGGCCGCCACGGCGCGCGTGCTCTTGCAAGACGTGCGACCGGCTGACTGGTAGCTTCTCAAAGGCTCGTCAAAGCCAATCGTGACAGCCCTTCGCCGGCGGGCAGCCTATCCTGCACTCCTTCTCTCTCGATCCTCTCTTGTCAAGCTGCTTGACAAAGGATGTCGCTGATTGCCTGGTCACTCGACTTCGCACGTCTACGAGCGACCGACGTCGAAACTGGTGTGCTCGCCGTGGCTTAGGTCTAGATCGTCCCATCCACATTGGCCAGGGCAGCAGCGCTGGCGACGTCGCCTGCCGCATTGGCGCACGCGACCTTGCGTGCGTCGTTCACGAACGACCGTGATAGGGCCGTCATGGAGTGCCTGGGGCTGTTAGCCCAGCAACCGCCAGTCGCGAGCGTGATCGGAGTCAGACCGGAGATCGTCCCGATCTTGAAGATTGCTATTCCAGAGACGCGGTGATCAACGTTGAACGTGTCGCCAAACCTGGCCTGCCCCCGGCCTGACGACGCCTTCATCTCGCAACTAGACTGGCGGGATGGCTGCGCCGACTGCATGCGCCTTCTGTGAGCTCCCGCGCGAACGCATTGTCGAAGAGAACGACCACGCGATACTTGTGGTCGACGCCTGTCCTGTCTCGCCTGGCCACAGTCTGGTGATATCGAAGCGGCACGTCGGCTCGTTCTTCGATGTGTCGGATGTCGAGAGGCAGTCGCTGCTGACGCTGCTCGATCAAGCAAGGCAACGCGTCCTCCTTCAACACTCGCCTGATGGCTTCAACATCGGCATCAACGACGGGGCGGCGGCCGGTCAGACAGTGCCACACCTGCACATCCACCTGATACCACGATACCTTGGCGACCGAGTTGAGCCACGCGGCGGCATCCGGTGGATCATTCCCGAGAAGGCCGACTACTGGAGCACGCGCTAGTCGTGCCGGGCCTGCCGCCGCCGAGTGCAGACGAACAGCTCGCCTTCCTGGCGAAGCTTCAGAGAATCTTTGCGGAGGGCGACTTCACAGCCACCTACAAGTTCGCCCTCCTCATCGCGCTGGCCGACCTCGCAGTCGAGCGAGGCGCGGACAATGGGGACCCGCTGCCGCTCGAGACGAGCCAGCTCGCCGAGCGGTTCATACAGCTGTATTGGAAGCACGTGACGCCGTACGCCACGGGTTCCGCAGAGGCCGTTGCCGGAATCTTGCGTCAAAACACAGGCGCGCAGGCCGCCGTCGTAACGGCCATCACTGCGTTTCGAGCCAGAGTCTCAGCGTCCAATCCGCAAGTGGCCGCCAGAGATATGACTTATCCGGCCCTCGTGCGTGAGGTGGCGCTGACGGTTTCCGCGCAGCCGCTGAGCTTCCTGCAGAACTTCGGAGGTACCACCGACGAGTTCATCTACGAAAGGGCCGGGCGCGGCCAGATCTGTCTGAAGCCAGGGGTCACCTATTGCCTAAGACGCTTCCAGCCCCTGATTCAACGACTGTCCCGTTCGCGATGGGTGGAGCACATCAAGAGAAACCGCGCCAACCACTCCATTCTTGGTAGGGCCGACGACCTCGAAGAGTTCCTGTTCGAAACCTCGCGCCAATCCCTCATGGCGCTCGGCGCAAGCCTACGCAAGCTGGATGGCGGGCACTGCTTCTACTGCGGCCGCGCGTTAGCCAGTATCGATGTCGACCATTTCATCCCCTTTTCACAGTACCCCCGGGATCTCGCCAACAACTTCGTACTCGCACATCCGAACTGCAATCGGAGCAAGTCGGACATGCTGGCTGCCAAGCGTCATCTCGAGCACTGGGTGGAGCGCCTGGTACGCCGCGCCGATGAAATCGCCGAGATCGGTGCAGACGTTGGCTTCGTCGCCGACGCCAACTTGTGCAAGCGGGTGGCGTCGTGGGGCTATTCGCGGGCTTACGCGAGCCAGAGCTCGGCGTGGGTTGCGCCCAGTCTGTTCGAGCACATCGACGAGTCTTACTTGCGATTGGTGGAACTGGCCTGACGGAAGCGCCGCAGAACTGAGTCGGTTTGCCACCAGCGGCCGTTTGCGGGCTGTCAGTAAGCGTCCGGCGAACCCGTCTTGAACAGCGCCTCGACATTGGCAAGGATGGTGTCCACCAAGGAATTGGGTGGACACCATGGAGAAGGCCAAGACGCGCACGCGCCGGCGCCATGATCAGGAGCT
>Ga0335069_10010075_pt1 | contig 13416 bp, 12 predicted proteins | sample Lox_Sample_11_FD_206714 | JGI IMG/M metagenome (GOLD analysis project Ga0335069, IMG submission 206714) | Soil microbial communities from Loxahatchee National Wildlife Refuge, Florida, United States - Lox_Sample_1.1 | ecosystem: Environmental > Terrestrial > Soil > Wetlands | place: USA... | reverse complement strand
TCCGAGGTGGGCAGGCTGCGCCGGGTGATGGTGCACCGGCCGGGCCTGGAGCACACCCGCCTGACCCCGTCCAACGCCGAGGAGCTGCTGTTCGACGACGTGCTGTGGGTGGCGCGGGCTAAGGCCGAGCATGACATGTTCCGCGAGGTGATGCGCGACCGCGGCGTGGAGGTGTTCGAGGCCGAGGACCTGCTCGCCGAGGCGCTGGCCAGCCCGGAGGCCAGGGAGTGGGTCTGCGGGCACATCCTGAGCGAGCGCCAGGTGGGCATCACGGCGGCGCAGCGGGCCGCCGAGTGGGCCGGGTCCGCCGAGCCGGCGGTGGTCGCGGAGTTCTTGATCGGCGGGATCACCAAGGCCGACGTGCAGCAGGACGTGGGGCTGATCTGGGAGTCGGCCGACCCGACGTCGATGTTGCTGCCGCCGCTGCCGAACTTCTTGTTCCAGCGGGACTGCTCCTGCTGGATCTACGACGGGGTGACGATCAACCCGATGACCAAGCCGGCCCGCCAGCCGGAGACGATGATCATGGAGACGATCTACCGGTTCTGCCCGATGTTCGCCGCCGAGGAGTTCCCCGTCTGGCTGGGCGGGGTCGAGCAGGACTGGGGCCGCTGCCACGTCGAGGGCGGCGACGTGCAGCCCATCGGCAACGGCACGGTGATGATCGGCATGGGCGAGCGCACCACGCCGCAGGCGGTGCTGTGGATCGCCCGGTCGCTGTTCCGGGCGGACGCGGCCCGGCAGGTGCTCGCGGTGCACCTGCCCAGGTCGCGCTCCTACATGCACCTGGACACGGTCATCACGATGTGCGACCGGGACCTGGTCACGTTGTTCCCCGACGTGGTGTACGGGGCGCGGACCTGGGCGGTCCGGCCCGGCGCCTCGGCCGAGGACCTGGTCGTGGAGGAGCGGCAGGGGACGCTGCCCGAGCTGATGGCCAAGGCCCTGGGCGTGTCCAGGATGCGGGTCATCGAGACCGGCGGGGACTGCTTCGAGGCCGAGCGGGAGCAGTGGGATGACGGCAACAACGTGGTCGCGCTGGAGCCCGGCGTGGTCGTCGCCTACGAGCGGAACACCGGCACGAACACCGCGCTGCGCAAGGCCGGCATCGAGGTGATCACGATCGCCGGGTCCGAGCTCGGCAAGGGCCGCGGCGGCGGCCACTGCATGACCTGCCCGATCGAGCGCGATCCGGCGTTCTGACCGCGCCCGGAACCAGGAGGCCATCATGGCGTTCAACCTGAAGAACCGCAGCTTCCTCAAGGAGATCGACTTCACCCCGCGCGAGCTGGGCTACCTGCTCAAGCTGTCCGAGGCGCTGAAGCTGGCCAAGTACGCCGGCACCGAGGTCAGGCACCTGCAGGGCAAGGAGATCGCGCTGATCTTCGAGAAGACCTCGACCCGGACCCGGTCCGCGTTCGAGGTCGGCGCCTACGACCAGGGCGCGCACGTGACCTACCTGGACCCCTCCGGCTCCCAGCTCGGGCACAAGGAGTCGATCGCCGACACCGCCGCGGTGCTGGGCCGGATGTACGACGCGATCGAGTTCCGCGGCAACAGCCAGGCCGACGTCGAGGAACTCGCCGCGCACGCCGGGGTGCCGGTCTACAACGGGCTGACCGACGAGTGGCACCCCACCCAGATGCTGGCGGACTTCCTGACCATGCACGAAGCCAGCGGCAAGCCCTACCACGCCATCAGCTACGCGTTCGCCGGCGACTGCCGGTTCAACATGGGCCGCTCGCTGCTGGTCATGGGCGCGCTGATGGGCAGCGACGTGCGGCTGGCCGGGCCGGCCGGGCTGCACCCGCCCAAGGACGTCGCCGACCTGGCCCGGGACATCGCCGGGCGCACCGGCGCCCGCATCACCCTCACCGAGGACCCAGGCCAGGCCGTAGCCGGAGTGGACTTCATCCACACCGACGTGTGGGTATCGATGGGCGAGCCCAGGGAGGTGTGGGCCGGCCGGGTCAAGCTCCTGGCCCCCTACCAGGTCAACTCGGAGCTGCTGAAGGCATCGGGGAACCCCGCCGTCAAGTTCATGCACTGCCTGCCGGCCTTCCACGACCCGAACACCACTGCCGGCCGCGAGATCATGGAGCACACCGGCATGACCTCCGGCCTGGAAGTGACCGGCGAGGTCTTCAACTCCGGCGCCAGCATCGTGTTCGACCAGGCCGAGAACCGGCTGCACACCATCAAGGCCATCCTCGTCGCCACCCTCGGCTAGGAACGGGATCAAGAAACCTGGCGCCACGGTCTCGCCCGGACACCGGAGCAGCGGTCACACTACAAAGACCAGTGTGACGCTGGGCCCGCAGCCATGACCTGAGAAGCCGTGACCTGACAAGGGGAGAAGGCAGCAATGGCAGCAGAGACAGAGTTCACGATCGGGGCCAAGGCCAGCTGCACGGACGGTCCGTGCGGCGAGGTGACCCGCCTGATCATCGATCCGGACGCCCGGACAGTTACGCATCTGGTCATCAAGCCGGAGTACGAGGCGGGACGCGCCCGGCTCGTCTCCCTGGACCTGGTCGACACCGCGGCCGGCGAGATCACGCTGCGCTGCACCCTGGCCGAGTTCGGCCAGCTCGAGCGGGCCGAGGAGATGGACATGGTGGAAGGGCGCGCCTCCGGGCTCGGCCCGGCCGGCGAGAGAGCGCCCATGGGTATTCCGAAGGCGGCGCGGACCGTGGTCGAGGAGATCGTCCCGCTGGGCGAGATACAGGTACGTCCCGGCGAGCCCGTCCACGCGCTCGACGGCGAGATCGGGCACGTGCAGGGCTGCCTGCTCGATGCGGACCACCGGCTGACCCACGTGCTGCTCAAGGAGGGACACTTCTGGGGGCGCAAGGAGGTCGCCATCCCGGTCAGCGCCGTGACCGGCCTCGAGGACGGGATCCGGCTCAACCTCACCAGGAAGCAGGTGGAGGACCTGCCGCCCGCCGGCTGAGCCGAGGCCTGACGGACGGCCCGGCCTGTGCGGCACCGGCCAGTCCGTCAGGTCCTCATGACGTCGGCTGAGAGGTCGCGGGCGCCGGGCCCGGGCTCACCGGCATCTCCTCCTCCGCGGACTGGCGGGGGATGAGGACCGCGAGGACGAAGCCGATCACCGTGATCACCAGGATCACGGTGAGGGCCACGGCGAACGGCTTTCCCTCGGGCAGCTTGACGGCCACCATGACCGAGCCGACCAGGGCCGTACCCAGCGACGAGCCCAAGTTCGACACACTCCGGGACAGGCCGGATATCTCGCCCTGGTCGCTCTCGGGGAAGCTGGACTGCACCACGTTGACCGACGAGGTCAGCATGACCCCGATGCCGATGCCGAACAGCAGCAGCCCCGGTATCCAGGTCCAGACGCCCGAGTCGGCCCGGACCAGGGCCAGCAGCAAGGCCATGCCGGCCGCGGTGACGAGGAAGCCCGCGATGATCAGCCACCGCTGCGGGTGCCGCCGGGCGAACCGGTCGGCGCCGGCCGAGGCGACCAGGATCCCGAAGGTGGCCGGGGTGAGCACCAGGCCGGTCTTGATCGCGTTGTATTTCCAGACCTCCTGCAGGTAGACCGAGATCACGAAGAACGACCCCTGCAATACGAGCCACTGGATGGCCTGGGTGCCCAGCCCCAGGTTGGAGGTCTTGTTGCGGAACAGCCGCAGCGGCAGCAGCACGTCCTTGCCCTTGCGCTCCCGGGACCGGGTGTACAGGAAGAACCACAGCAGGAACAGCGCGCCGATGGCCACGTACAGCCACACCGGCGAGATCGACCCCTTGGGGATGATCACCGTGCCGCCGATGGTGAAGTCCTCCCGCGACTTGCCGAAACCGTAGGTCCTGGACTGCAGCATCCCGAGCACCACGAAGAACAGCCCCGCAGCGGACAGCACCGCCCCGGTCACGTCGAAGCGGGGCCGCGCCCCTGTCGGCTCGGGATAGGCGATCTTGCGGGCCAGCAGGATGATCCACGCCACCACCAGGACCTGCAGGCCGAACGAGGCCCGCCAGCTGATCGCGCTGGTCACCACGCCGCCGATCAGCGGCCCCGCGGCCGCGCCCAGGCCGCCCGCCCCGCTGACCACGCCGAAGTACCGGGCCCGCGACTTCACGTCCGGGAAGATCACCGTGACCAGGATGTAGATGGGCGGGATCATCAGCGCCGAGCCCACGCCCTCCAGCAGCGAGTACCCGACGATCAGCTGCCCCAGCCCGAACGACAGCGCCGCCAGCAGCCCGCCGATCCCGTACACGATCAGGCCGAGCAGGAAGCATCTCTTGCGGCCCCAGATGTCGGTCAGCTTGCTGCCCGGGATCATCAGCGCCGCCATGGTCAGGGTGAACAGCGTGATCGCCGTCTGCACCCCGGCCACGTCGGTGTGCAGGTCCTGCGCGATCGCGCTGATCGCCACGTTCATGTTGGTCGCCGCGTAGCTGGCGATGAACTGGGCCAGCGCCAGCGGCAAGATCATCGCCCGGGCCGCGGCCCGGGTCGGCGTATTCGTCTCGGTCAAGTCAGCCCCTCTTCGCACTCGTCCCGGAAAGGCGTACGTACCCAGCTTTCCGGCCAGACCTGACCGGGGACGTCACCCGTGGTGGGGTGATTGTCCCGCCACCACCTGGCCTTTCGTCTGCCGTTCACCGGAAATTCACCCCCAGCGGGGTGACGCGCCAAGGGCGTCCGTAGCCGACGATGAGGCCATGCACCGAAGCACGCAGAGAGCATCCGAGAGCACCCCCGCCCAGCGCTGGCTCGCGCGGCTCAGCTTCGCGCTGGCCGCGCTGGCGATCGTGATCCTGGTGGTTTTCGCCGGGCTCAAGAGCCTCGCGATGCTCGCCGTGGGCCTGGCCGCCGCGGTCGTGACCCTGGCCGCCGCGTTCTTCTTCCTGTCCCAGCGCGGCATCCGGCGCTGGCTGGCGCTCGCCGTCTTCGTGCTGGCGCCCATCGCCGTGATCGTTGTCTACGCCTTCCGGGACCTGCTGTGGGTGGCCATCGCGGCCGCCGTGGCCTGGCTGCTCGCCAGCATCACCGCGCGCCAGGCGCTGACCGCGGACCAGCCGGACTGGCGCATGCCCGAGCATCCGGCGCAGCCGCCCGCCCGGCACCCGTACTTCATCATGAATCCCAAATCCGGCGGCGGGAAGGTCGAGAAGTTCGACCTCAAGCGCAAGGCCGAAGAGCTCGGTGCCGAGGTGTTCCTGCTCGGCGGGCCCGAGCATGTCGACGTGGCCGACGTGGCCCGCGCGGCCGTGGCCAACGGGGCCGACCTGCTCGGCGTGGCCGGCGGTGACGGCACCCAGGCCCTGGTGGCCGGCATCGCCGCCGAGCACGGCCTCCCGTTCGTGGTGATCAGCGCGGGCACCCGCAACCATTTCGCCCTCGATCTCGGGCTGGACCGCGAAGACCCCTCGGCCTGCCTCGGCGCCCTGCGTGACGGCGTCGAGCTGCGGGTCGACCTCGGGGTGATCAACGGCCAGACCTTCGTCAACAACGCGTCGTTCGGCGCCTACGCCGAGATCGTCGAAAGCCCCGCCTACCGCGACGACAAGCGGAACACCACCCTGAACCTGCTCCCGGACCTGCTGCACGGCCAGGGCGGGGCCAAGTTGTCCGCGCAGGCGGACGGCACGCGGATCGAGGCGCCGCAGGCGGTGCTGGTGGCGAACAATCCGTACGGCACCGGGGACATCGCCGGGCTGGGCCGCCGCGTGCGGCTGGATCGCGGCGTGCTCGGCGTGGTCGGCGTCACGGTGAGCACCGCCAGGCAGGCGGCCGGCCTGATCCGCGGCCGGAGGTCCTCCGGGCTGACCGTGCTGACCACGAAGCAGGTCGAGATCGACGCGGACGCGGCCGAGATCCCGGTCGGCGTCGACGGCGAGGCGATATCCCTGTCCACGCCGGTGATCTGCACGATCTCCCCGGCCGCGCTGCGCGTCTGGGTACCCCGCGACCGCCCGGGCGTCACGCCGCCCAAGTCCCCCCTCAACTGGACCAGGCTGCGCCACCTAGCCTTGCGGTAGACCGGCGCCTTGCCGCAGACCGATGAGGAGATGCCCGATGACGACGCACAAGGTCGGCACGCGCGAGGAGTGGCTCGCCGCCCGCAACCAGCTGCTCGCGAAGGAGAAGGAGCTGACCCGGCGCAGCGACCAGCTCGCCGCGGAGCGCCGCGACCTGCCGTGGGTGCCGATCGAGAAGGAGTACACCTTCGGCACCGACGGCGGGCCCCGGACGCTGCCCGGACTGTTCGACGGGCGCTCGCAGCTGGTCGTCTACCACTTCATGTTCGGCCCGGCCTACGCGGCGGGCTGCCCCATCTGCTCCTCGGCCGCCGATACCTTCGACGGCGCCGTGTCCCACCTGAACGCGCGCGACGTGACGTTCACCTGCATCTCCCGGGCGCCGCTGGAGAAGCTGCAGGCGTACCGGCAGCGGATGGGCTGGAGCTTCCCCTGGGCCTCTTCCTCCGGCAGCGACTACAACTTCGACCTGGAGATTTCCCGGCCGGAGGAGGCCACCCGCGAGCTCCTGGCCGGCGGCGTGCCGCCGGTAGTCGCCGGGCTGGCGCAGGAGTGCGGCACCGAGCCCGCGGCCTACCTGTCCGAGGCGCCGGTGATGAGCGCCTACGCGCTCCAGGACGGGACCGTCTACCTGACCTACTCCACCACCGCCCGCGGGCTGGAGTTCATGATGGGCTACTACGGCTTCCTCGACCGCGCCCCGCTCGGCCGCAACGAGGGCGACCCGCCCCAGATGTGGGTGCGCCGCCACGACGAGTACGAGATGCCGACGGGCTACGTAACCTGACACGCGCTAGCGGCCGGTGTGGCGCTCATCAGCTTCCCCTCCGTGCTGGTCAGCTCTGCGCTGGTCAGGCACCACGAAGCTAGGAGCCGTACCGTTCGCGTAGCGTTCGCCGTGCGCTCTCGCGGTGCGCCCGCCAAATGCCGCCAGCCCGGCCAGGGCATATGGAGGCCGCGAGCAGGTCGTGTGGAGATCAGATGGAGATCGCCCGCCCGCCCCGGCGCTCACCCCGTTCGGCTCGCTGAGCGGGTCCGCTTCCCGCCGGTCCGTTCGGTCAATCCTTGCTGTCGTCCCCTGAGTCGCCGGTGTCCTGTTCGCGGCGGACCGGGGCCCCGGCCTCAGCGCGGGCCAGCCGCTCGGCGGAAACCGAGATGGCCACGAACAGCAGCCCGATCAGCGCCCCCGCCACGCGCGCTCGCCGCGAAGAACTCATGGATGCTCGCAGGTACCACCTGCTGATCCTCCCAGCCGGAAACTGAGGGGAGAGCACCGGCCCGCGCCGCCTCCTCCGAGCGCGGCCCGCGGTCAGCCGGAAATCGCCAGCGCGACCGACCGGGATCGCCTTCCCGGCTTTCCGGCTCACCGGACGACTCTTACGAGCTGGACGACGGGGAAGCGGACGGGCAGCTCGTGTTCACCGCGGCCAGCAGGTTCTGCGCCGCCGGCGGGAAGCCGGCGGGGATCGCCGGAGATCACCGTGATCACCGGGGAGCAAAGATCCCCGCCGGCCGTCTGGCTGCCCGGTCAGCCGAGCTGGAGCTGGCCCAGGGTCAGGTTGAGGGTGTTTCCCGAGCCGGGAATGGTGAGGTTGAGCAGCAGGGTGTTGAGCCCGCAAGTGGCGGAACAGGGGGATCGCGTAGCTGCCCGAAACAGGCCCGCCGCCGCCCACCGTGAAGCCGGGACCGGAGCTGAGGCTGACGGAGAACGGGGTGGTCTGGCAGCTGTCGCCGACCGGCACGCTGAGGCCGGCGATCGTCAGGCGCCTGGCGAGCGGTCTTCGGGGCAGTCGTGACACGATCCGGACTCCTTCCGCCACGACGAAAGCCAATCAGGTTACTCGCGAGTAATTCGTCACGTTACTCATAAGTAACATCATTGTGCAAGGCTCTTGATGAGATTCGTCACACCGGGCATCCCGGCCGCACCGAGCCCGGCTCCGTGGTTCGCATCCCCGTCCGGCCGCCGGCGACCCGCTGGCCAGCGGCCAGCTGACCCGCGGCTGAGCCCCGGGCATTCTGGGGCCGGGAGGCTTACCCGCTCCCGGGCCGCCAGTAGACCGCCTTGACGAAGATGGTGGCCAGCGCGTCCAGCGCCCGCTGGTCATCGAACGGCACGTCTTTCTCGCCGCCCTGGCCGAGCCAGATGTAGCAGAAGTGCTCCAGCATGGCCGCTAGCGCCGAGGCGGTCAGCACCGGGTCGACGCCGGGGCAGTAGCCGTCTGACTGCGCCGCCCGGATGGAGGTCGCGATCCGGGCGATGGCCTCGCCGCGCAGCTCGAGCCACCGGTCCCGGAACCGGCCCTCGATCATGCCCGCCTGGAAGATGCCGACCAGCTCGCCGCGCCGCCTGGCGTAGGTCCGCCAGAAGCCGGCCACGGCCTCGCGCAGCGCCTCCTCGCCGTCCAGGCCGGCCCGGTAAGGCAGCACCGCCAGCTGGGTGGCCTCGGCGTGGAATTCCTCCGCCAGGGCGATGAGCAGGTCGGCCTTGGTGTCGTAGTAGTTGTAGAAGGACGCTACCGACCGCCCGGCCGCCGCGGCGATGTCGCTGATCCTGGCGTTGAGGTAGCCGTCGCGGGCGAACACCAGCCGGGCCGCGTCCCGGAACGCCTCGTCGGTCTGCCGCCCCTTGCGCGTCGCTTTAACAGCCGTCACGACACCAGCCGGTCCCGGCCGGCCCAGAACGGCTTGCGCAGCGCGGCCCGGAGCACCTTGCCGGTCGCGTTGCGCGGCAGCTCCGGAACTACCGTGACGCCCGTCGGGCACTTGAACCCGGCCAGCCGCTCCCGGGCCCAGCCGACCAGCTCGCCCGCACCAAAATCACACCCAGGAGCCGCCACCACGACCGCGTGCACGGTCTCGCCCCACCGCTCGTCCGGGATGCCGATCACCGCCACGTCGGCGACCGAAGGATGCTGGGCCAGCACCGCCTCCACCTCGGCCGGGAACACGTTCTCGCCGCCGGTGATCACCAGGTCGTTGAGCCGGTCGACGATGGTCAGGTACCCGTCCGCGTCGATGGTCCCCACGTCGCCGGTCCGGTAGAACCCGTCCGCCGTCAGGGACCGGGCCGTGGCCGCAGCGTCGTTCCAGTACCCGGGCAGCGGCGCCGCGCCGCGTACCTGGACCTCCCCGCGCTCGCCGAGCCGCACCTCCCAGCCCAGCGACGGCCGCCCTGCCGTGCCGAGACGGCCAAGCAAAGGATCATGGTCCTCGGGCGGCAGCGAGATCAGCGTGGGCACCAGCTGGGTCAGCTGGATCCGCCGGCTCACCAGCTCATCCACGAACCCCGCGGGCTCGAAGCCGCCGAGGACGTGCAGGTGCCCGCCGGTGAACAGCACGTAGCTGAGGTTGGCCAGCCCCGCCACGTGGAACAGCGGCAGCGCGGACAGGTGCCGGGCGCCGGGCACCGCCTCCGGCACCTCCAGCTTCATGAACACCACGGCGGTGATCAGCTGCTGGTGGGTCAGCGGCACCAGCTTGGGCCGCCCGGTGGTGCCGCTGGTGTGCACCAGGATGGCCGGCTCCGACGGCCGCAGCCGCCCGGCCGGCCGCGCCGGCACCCCGTCAGAGACAGGAGCGCCGGAAAAGACCGGAACGTCCAGCCCCTCGACCGGTGGCAGGCACGCGGAGTCGGCCACCACCGCGGTCGCGTCGGCCAGCCGCAGCAGCGCGGTCACCTCCGGTCCGGCGAGCCGCCAGTGGCCGGTCGGCTGCTATTCCGCTCCCATGGCGTGCCGTCTCACGCCGCCACGCTGAGTCGGCAGGAGATAGGCGATCACGCCGACCACGAGGGGGATCACTATCATCGCCGGAACGACCCAGGAAGCGGAGCTGACTTCCGAGTGGTACCCGTGCCGGACGGCCGAGAACGCCACCAGCCCGAAAATCCCCCCGGCAGCGTGAGCGGTACCGGTGCCGACACCGCCATGCAGCCTGCTCGCGACGATCAGCATCCCGAGAAAGTAGACCAGGCCCTCGACGAGGACCACGCCGAAGCCCAGCCTGAAGGCTCGCCGCAACTGGATTCTGTTCATTTGCATCTAACCTCGCATTCTAGCCGAACAATGCACTGTAGCGTCTTTCCTCTATTTCTGGTCCCAGGGCAAGTATCAGGAGTGCCAGGACGGCAATCGCTAGCCCTGTGCGGACGGGATCGTTGAAGGCCTGACCGAGTATCTGAACACATAGGTATATTGCTATCCCGGTCAGGAAAAGGCCGCCGGCTTCCGCCCCGCTCATGCCCTCGCCGGGCCGCATTATCGCTCCGAGAAGCGCACCCAGGGAGCAGCCGAACACTATGACTCCGGCGCCGAAAACGACGTCAGCGCTACTCGTTATGAGCATCGTCATCGCGGTGAGGAATAGGATGGCCGGGCACGCGGCCACCACAAGGCTGGCGGATATTACCGACCACGACCACGATCGGGGGCTCCTGAGCAACGCCACTTCGGCGGGCAGCTCGGCCGAACCGCGGGCAATAAGCGGCACATGCGCCAGGATGGAGCCGGCTATTACATAACTAAACTGGGACAAGCTCTCCCGGGCGACGGCCGGCTGAGTCCTGACCACCCACCAGAAAACGAGAAGTATCATGCTGGCGGCGGTGACGGAGCCGGCGATGCGCGGCCGCCGGAGCAGTTTCACTAGCTGGAGGTACACCAATGGCAGCCTGCCGCTGGCGTGCCAGCTGAACATGACCTCACCGTGACTCGGCACATCCAGGGTTCGCGAAAGGCTGGCATAATATATACCTAGCGCAAAGATCAGGCCGATGATCATGGTAACCCAGAGAAGAACCACCATGGATATATCGGTCTGCCCCGCGTTCACCGCCCTGCCGATAATCGGCCAAAGGGAGATCGCCCGGAAGACCTGTGCCGTGACTGGCGTCATGACGCCTTTGCCGCCACGCCAGCCGAGAAACGCGGCGGTAACAGCAAGAACCCAGAGGCCAACGGCAAATGGATACACGCACGCACGGCCAAGCCGGAAACACAACACGATCGCCCGGGATATAGCGGTCAGCAGACTGCCGACGGAAAACCCCTGTCCCAGCAGCGGGAGCAACACCAAGGTGAGCGACAGCGAGTTCACTCCGGTTATCTGGTGCAGAACAAGCACCAGCGGAGGCAGTACCGCCACGGTGGCGACGACAAGCACGGCGATAGGCGGGAAGCTGACCAGCATGGCAATCCAGAAGCTCCGAATCGGCAGCGGCATGAATACGCGCAGGCATCTATCCAAGTCGATGCTTGATGACAGTACGACGACAATGCCAAGGGCTGTCAAAGCCACGCACATGAACGTCATCGGCTGCAGCAGGCCAGGGACGACCGGAGACGACCCGGGGCGGGCGAAGAGCTTGGCGATGAGAACTGTCGCAGCGGCAGACAGCGCAGCCGCGCAGATGATAATGCGGATCAGGAGGGCGCTTACCTTGACGCCTTTGTAGCCGCACGAGGCCACCGCCTGGCGTACCACGAGCCCAGCCGCCCGCAGCACCAGCCTCCTACGCATGCCGGCCGTCTTCCGGGATTTGCTCAGCCGCCATTGCCGCTGTCCTTGACCAGCCTGAAGAAAGTATCGACGAAGTCGCGTTCGCCTGCGATCCGGAGTTGGTCCGGAGACCCGACGGCTGCGCATCGCCCGCGATTGAGCACCATGACCGAATGCGCCACCCTGGCCGCGTATCGCAGATCGTGCGTGGCCAGGACGACCGTGGCACCGCGTCTGCACTCCTCGGCGACCAGGCGATCGAGTTTCTCGCCCGCAATCGGGTCCAGGCCGTTCCGGGGCTCGTCGAGAATGAGGTAATCCGGCTGATGCATCAAGCCGGCGACAAGCTGTGTCTTCTTCTGCATCCCGTGACTGTAACTCCGGATGGTAGCCCGTGAGGGCCGCAAATCCAGGACATGCGCCAGGTGCTCTGCGCGCGTCATCATCTCGGTAAAGCTGCCGGTCACCCGGGAATGGGCAAGAGCGTGGAGTTCCCACAATTCCTGGGCCGTCAGCTCGGGGACCAGATTGTCCGGCCCGTCCGGTACGAAGCCGATAAGGCGGAGCAACCCGGGTGGCCGGCTGGACATCGGCATCGCGTCATAGAGGACTTCGCCCGCGCTGAGCTTCACCATGCCCATCAAGGCACGGATCAGCGTGGTCTTGCCGCTCCCGTTGGGCCCGACCAGGCAGGTCAGGTTGGCGGTGGCGAACCTGAGCGAAAACGGGCCGAGCTGGAAGTTCTTGAAGTCGACGGCCAGGTCGCCGCACGCGATGCCGGAGCGCAGCCGCCGGATGTTCGTTTCGGCGCGCAGCGGCGCCGGCTGCGGCCCGCTGCGGCGGTGACGGCCCATCTCAGGCCCTGCCTGCCACGGTCGCCAGCGCGCGCCACAGCGCGCGGCCGTCGGCGGACCACGGATTCAGGGTGCACAGGTTGAGGATTCCGATGACAATGAGCGGGTCTATTCCATTCACCGTGATGCCGAGATTGATATGACAGGCGCTCATGATCGCTGCGGCGGCGATGCACAGCCCGCACGCCACCGACGGCCCGGCGACGGCGACCGCCCCATTCAAGACGGGGCTTACCAGCGCATGCCGGATCGCGATAACTGAGGTCCGGGCGCTGATGTAGTGCACCTTGACGCCACCAGCCTTGAGGACCACCAGGTGAGCCAGCTCATGAACGACTGATGCGGCCAGGAGTATGATCGTGATGAGAATCGGCCTGATCATATCGCTGCCGTATCGCGAGAAGCCGACACCGGGCGTCTTCCCGGCGATGCCGTAGGTGCAGATCAGCATGAGCGGGATCAAGACACATCCCGCGATCAGGGCATATCGCATCGCCCGGACAGCCGCCAGGACTATTCCGGCTGGCGTGACACTGTAGCGGCGGCCGGAGGAGCGCTTCCAGTCATGATCCAGGAACGTCTGCACGGCCACCAGCGCCGCCATGGGCCTGAGGAGATACCGATTGTGCTGAAACAGCGCCTTAAGCCGCCGGAGCAACGGGGCGGGCTCAACTACCAGGAGGTCAAACCGGTCGAGAGACGTCAGCAGGGTCGTGAGATCCGCGAAAACGACGTGTGGTGACACGGCACGTGCCTCAGCCAGCAGTGCGCTCGCCTCGTTCAGGGTCAATCCTTGCGACAGGAGTTTCAGGGCATCGACTCCAGTGGTATTGAGCTGGTACCGGCTGCTGGCCACGTCGTCGGCAATGCCTGCGGCGTCCAGGCGCGTCCCGGCGGCGAGCGACACCCGGCTTTCGGGACTCAATCGCAGGGGCCGGGTGATCTCGGTCTCCGCCATTCTCTCACCTCTTTACAAGTCGTTGGGCGCGGCCCGGGCCGCGCGCCACCACCATACCCTCTGATAAGGGGTTGGACCCGGCGGGTAACC